>ENA-ORTS01002073-ORTS01002073.1-human-gut-metagenome-genome-assembly--contig:-NODE-2073-length-12494-cov-4.311199_pt1 | contig 12494 bp, 9 predicted proteins | sample MGYA00241911_ERZ509186 | MGnify/ENA primary metagenome ERZ509186 (study PRJEB26280, sample SAMEA2338852) | human gut metagenome | biome: human gut; feature: human-associated habitat; material: faeces...
TCACCGTTTCTTTCCAGTTCCACCACACGCAAATGGACGGGGCGCACGCTTCCCGATTTTTAGACGGGGTTCAGAAAGAAATTAATAAATTGAGAATATAAGTTCAGGGAAAAACGCTATCTTTGCAGAACTAACAGAAAAAGAAATAGTTGTTCAACAATATGAAATGGCAGTTGTGCATATAGCTACGCCCAACGAATAGCACTTCCAATTATTGCTATTCAGCAATAGACAGGCTTATGTTTTAAGTTTGCCTGTTATTGTCTTGTCATTATCCCTTATTATAAATCTATAAGATTGTCGTGCTGCTTAAAGCGGCAGGATATATTGTATCATATTGGTTTGAACAAATGAATTATACCTATAAGAAAATCTGGCTCATCGTTTTTCCTGTAATGATGAGCATCCTTATCGAACAACTGATAAATATTACCGATGCTTTGTTTTTAGGGCATGTGGGTGATGTGGAACTGGGCGCATCTGCCCTTGCCGGAATATGGTTCTTGGCAATTTATATGCTCGGCTTCGGGTTCAGTTTGGGGTTGCAAGTGGTAATTGCCCGTCGTAACGGAGAACAGCGGTATGCAGAAACGGGAAAAACGTTCTTTCAGGGATTGCTTTTTTTGTTGATGCTGGCTGTACTCCTCTGTCTGCTGTCCAAGATATTTTCTCCCGTTCTGTTGAAACATCTGATAACTTCGGATGATGTTTATAATGCGGTTATCCGCTATTTGGATTGGCGTATTTGGGGATTGTTGTTCTCTTTCCCGTTCCTTGCCTTACGTTCGTTTTTGGTCGGTATCACACAGACAAAATCCCTGAACATGGCTGCTTTCACTGCCGTACTGGTGAATATTCCGCTGAACTGGCTCCTGATATTCGGCTTAGACATGGGTATATCGGGAGTGGCTATCGCATCTTCATTTGCCGAAATGTGTTCGCTGGCTGTATTGGCTGCATATATGTTTAGACACATTGATAAAAAAGTGTATGGCTTATACTGGCGTATTGATATAACGATATTGAAAGAGGTATTTTCTATCTCGGTATGGAGTATGCTCCAGTTCTTTACAAGTGTAGCCATTTGGTTTCTGTTCTTCGTGACTATCGAACGTTTGGGAGAAACGGAATTGGCAGTATCAAACATTGTAAGAAGTGTTTCCGCACTGTTTTCTGTTATCGTCAATGCGTTGGCAGGTGTCACCGGTTCTTTAGTGAGTAATCTGATTGGAGCAGGTGAAAAGAAAAAAGTTTTTCCGCTTTGCCATAAGATTATCCGTTTAGGATACGCAACAGGCATTCCATTGATTGCTTTTGCGTTGTGCTTTCACCAGCCCATTATAGGGGCTTATACGGAAAATCCCGCTATCGTACAGCTTGCATGGTCGCCTTTTCTTGTCATGCTATTGAATTACTTCTTTGCACTACCCGGTTACGTCTATCTGAATGCCGCCACAGGAACGGGAGCGACACGGACGGTATTCATTTTTCAGGTGACAACTACGATTGCTTATCTGTTCTGCTTATGGAGATTAGATTCTTGTGATGTCCCGTTAGCGACATATTGGGCTGTGGAATACTTATATGTGATACTGCTTGGTACACAATCCGTCATTTATCTTAAATATAAACAATACTAAGAACTGAAAGTTATGATGAGCAAGATATATCCCCGTAAGGGTGACACGCAAACCGTTTATTTGAACGCTGTCGTAAAAGACCCGTCTATCGAAATAGGCGACTATACCATTTACAATGACTTTATTTCAGACCCGTGTCTGTTTGAGCAAAACAATGTGTTGTATCACTATCCGATTAACCACGAACGGCTGATAATTGGAAAGTTCTGTTCTATTGCTTGTGGAGCAAAATTTCTGTTCAACTGTGCCAATCATACCCTAAAATCACTATCGACATACACATTTCCGCTGTTCTATGAAGATTGGGAATTGGATAAGGTAAATGTGGCTTCTGCTTGGGACAACAAAGGCGACATCGTGATAGGCAATGACGTGTGGATAGGATATGAAGCCGTAATTATGGCTGGTGTCCATATCGGTGACGGGGCTATTATTGGAACAAGGGCGGTTGTGACGAAAGATGTTCCGCCCTATACCATTGTAGGTGGTATCCCCGCAAAGGAGATACGAAAGCGGTTCAGTCCTGATATAATAGAACAGATGCAGACTTTGAAATGGTGGGACTGGTCGGTAGATAAGATACAGGAGTTTTTGCCTTATCTGAAAGATGGACGTTGGGATAAATTACAGGCAGTATGAAATCTATCAAGAATCTAATTTCGCTTGGCTATTTGCTGATGGCATTATTGGTTATCGGCATAATGTATATTTGGTATAAAGAATGGTGCGATTTAGAGAAATTGGAAGTTCAAAATCGTCATATAGATACTTTTCGCCAAGAATCGCACGAAATATTTGTTTTTCTTATTGAGCTATCTTTATCGGGCGAGACTGTATTGGAGTGGGAAGATGCAGATTTGGAACATTACCATTATCAACGCATGGCAATGGACAGTATGCTATGCCGTTTCAAAACGATTTATCCGACAGAGCGCATAGACAGTGTACGCCATCTTCTTGAAGATAAGGAACGACAAATGCGTCAAATCGTGCAGGTATTTGAGCAGCAACAAGCCATCAATGATAAGATCACTCGTCAAGTACCCATAATCGTATAGAAAAGTGTGCAGGAACAACCGCAAAAACCGAAGCGGAAAGGATTTCTCGGCATATTCGGCAAGAAAAAAAAGCCAAAACCAACCGTGACCACCACGATGCTTCGCTCTCTCAACCGTGATATGATTGCCGAGCAACGGGCACAAAGCCGCCGTCTGTCTGAACACGCCGACAGCCTCGCCGCCCGTAACGCGGAACTTAACCGACAACTGCACGGGTTTATCCACCAGATGGATGAAAAGGTGCAAGCCGACCTGCAAAAACGAGAAGCTGAGATAACCGCCATGCGTGAACAGTCGTTTATACAAATCGGAGGTTTGACAGGATTCGTTCTCTTGCTGTTGGTCATTTCATATATTATCATACACCGTAATGCCAATATCATCAAACGGTACAAACGGAAAACGACGGACTTGATCGGGCAGTTGCAACAGTCGGTAGAGCAAAATGAGGCACTGATAGCCTCCCGCAAAAAAGCCGTGCATACCATAACCCATGAACTGCGTACACCCCTGACGGCGATAACCGGCTATGCCGGGTTGATGGAAAAAGAAAGAGACGCAGATAAAACCGGAATGTATATCCAAAACATTCAGCATTCCTCCGGTCGCATGCGTGAAATGCTCAACACTCTGCTTGATTTCTTCCGTTTGGACAACGGCAAGGAACAGCCTGTCATTTCCCTATGCAAGATTTCGACAATCACGCATATTCTTGAAACGGAGTTTATGCCAATCGCCATGAATAAGGGGCTGGTTCTTACCGTAACGAACCACACGGATGCCGTGGTCTTGAGCGATAAGGAACGTATCCTACAAATCGGTAATAATCTGTTGTCAAACGCCATGAAGTTCACGGATAGCGGCAGCGTTTCTCTGACAACGGATTATGATAACGGTATATTGAAATTATTTGTCGAAGATACAGGGACAGGCATGACCGAAGAGGAACAGCAACGGGTATTCGTTGCGTTTGAACGTCTGGCAAACGCTGCCGCAAAAGACGGCTTCGGACTGGGACTGTCCATCGTTCAGCGTATCGTGTCAATGCTCGGCGGCACGATACGGCTGGAGAGCGAGAAAGGCAAAGGTAGCCGTTTCACAGTGGAAATACCCATGCAGACAGCCGGGGAACTGCCGGAAAGGATAAATCAGACACGGATTCATCATGACCGAACATTCCATGATGTCATCGCCATCGACAATGACGAGGTGTTACTACTGATGCTGAAAGAAATGTATGTCCAAGAAGGAGTACACTGTGACATCTGCACTAATGTAGCGGAGCTGATGGAATTGATACGGAAAAAGGAATACGCCCTGTTGCTTACCGACCTGAACATGCCGGAAATCAACGGCTTCGAGCTGTTGGAACGGTTACGCACTTCCAACGTTGGTAATTCAAAGACTATCCCGGTAGTGGTGACAACCGCTTCGGGCAGTTGCAGCAAGGAGGAACTTATGGAACGTGGATTTGCCGATTGCCTGCCAAAACCATTTTCCATATCGGAACTGATAGAGGTTTCAGACAAATGCGCCATAAACGGCAACCGGAATGAAAAGCCGGATTTCACCTCCCTGCTGTCCTATGGCAATGAAGCCGTCATGCTGGAGAAACTGATAGCGGAAACCGAAAAGGAAATGCGGTCGGTCAGGGATGCGGAACAACGGAAAGACCTTCAGGAACTGGACGCCCTTACACACCACCTGCGCAGCTCGTGGGAGATACTCCGTGCCGACCAGCCATTAAGAGAACTATACAAATTGCTTCATAGCGAATACATATCAAATAACGAGGCTATCCATAAAGCTGTGACTGCCGTACTGGATAAAGGTTCGGAAATCATCCGGCTGGCAAAAGAAGAAAGGAGAAAATATAATAATGGATAAAACAAGAATCATCGTGGTGGAGGACAACATCGTGTATTGCGAGTTTGTCTGCAACCTGCTGGCACGCGAGGGATTCCGCACCGTGCAAGCTTTTCACCTCTCGACCGCAAAGAAATATCTGCAACAGGCCGCAGACGGGGACATCGTGGTTTCCGACCTGCGCCTGCCCGACGGCAACGGTATCGACCTGCTGCGCTGGATGCGCAAGGAGGGCAAAATGCAGCCTTTTGTCATCATGACCGACTATGCCGAAGTACATACGGCGGTGGAAAGCATGAAACTCGGTTCGCTGGACTACATGCCCAAGCAGTTTGTGGAGGAAAAACTCGTCCCTCTGCTTCGTACCATATTAAAAGAAAGGAGTATCGGGAGAAACCGTATGCCAGTGTTTTCCCGTGACGGCTCGGCATTTCAAGCCATAATGAAACGAATAAGACTGGTAGCTCCTACTGACATGAGTGTACTGATATTCGGGGAGAATGGCACTGGTAAGGAGCATATCGCACATCAACTGCACGACAAAAGCAAACGGGCAGGAAAACCGTTCGTTGCAGTGGACTGTGGTTCACTCTCCAAAGAACTTGCTCCGTCGGCATTCTTCGGACACGTCAAAGGAGCGTTCACGGGTGCGGACAATAGCAAGAAAGGCTATTTCCATGAGGCGGAAGGTGGCACGCTGTTCTTAGACGAAGTTGGTAACCTCGCACCGGAAACCCAGCAGATGTTACTCCGGGCTATACAGGAACGGAGATACCGCCCGATAGGTGATAAAACGGACAAGAGTTTCAATGTCCGCATCATCGCCGCCACCAACGAAGATTTGGAGGTGGCTGTGAACGAAAAGCGATTCCGACAAGACCTGTTATATCGTCTGCATGACTTCGAGATAACCGTCCCGCCGTTGCGCGACTGTCAGGAAGACATCATGCCGCTGGCGGAGTTTTTCCGCGAGATTGCGAACAAAGAACTGGAATGCGATGTTATCGGATTTGACGGAGAAGCCCGCAAGACATTGCTGACCCATGTTTGGCCGGGCAATGTCCGTGAGCTTCGACAGAAAATCATGGGTGCGGTATTGCAGGCGCAGACCGGATTTGTCACGAAAGAGCATCTGGAACTTGCCGTGACAAAACCGACATCTCCCGTCAGCTTCGCCCTGCGTAACGATGCGGAAGATAAGGAACGGATTTTGCGTGCATTGAAGCAGGCGAACGGAAACCGCAAGGTTGCCGCCGAACTGCTCGGAATAGGACGTACAACGCTGTACAGCAAGCTGGAAGAGTATGGGTTGAAATACAAATTCAGGCAATCATAGCCGGTAATTCACTGAAATTAGCTATATACAAATGTGTGTGGGACATAAAGTGAACTGCACCTCAAAAGTTAGACACAAAACTTTTGAAGTGCAATTCCTTTATGAAAGAAGTTGGATACAAATATATTTTGATTGATATTATTTGTTTAATAGTCCTTACGATCAAACGCGTTGCGTAATTGTAACTGCATTTTGAATATCCGCGATTTGAGCACCAGCCGCAATTACATTTTGGCGCATTTCATTATATACAGGTGCAATCTGCTCAGGATCTGAAATAGTTAAAATTACAGTAAATGGAACTCCCTGCAAAGAGTGTTGGCTCCCGTCTCTGGATTGATATTCAACTTCTAGGAACCAACCTCCTTTATTCTTTGTTCCTCGCGGGAAACTTTTTTCGTATACTTTTATGGGATTCCATTTTTGCTCGCTTTCAATAAGTTGCCACTCATACATATGACCACTGGATGATTTGTCATCTTTGTATCTTGCATTGAGCATACCTTTTTTAGCTCCATCTTCTTGGATTTGTCTTAATGACACACTAATATTTTCCCTAATCATTTCATCGCCAAAAACATAATCAATAGCAGGCGTACTTACCAATGTTACTTTCACTGCTCCAACGCATTTCTCGTTTTTGATTAGCGAAGCTGGCCATGCAAATGGAAATGATAGTATTTGCTTGTTTTTTATTCTGTTAGCAAACACAAGAGTTATCGAATGTTCGTCTCCATTAAGAATATTGTCCGCAATTGTCGGCATTCCGTATCCTATTAATTCATTTAGGTAATTTTTATATTCTATAGCTTTGAATACATTGGGGACTTCTGCATTATGAACCATTAAGGCAATTAATGTCTCTCTTGAGGTATGACCTAATATGGATTTTTCAACAACTGCCATTGTTTTTGCGACAAGAGGAGCCGAAAAACTTGTACCAGCATCAGAATGGAGATATCCGTCTTTGTTTACAGAAAACAACCCGTGCCCACGAAGTTTGTCTTGTAATCCACATCCACTTTTATGAACAAAATCAGGTTTAATTCCAAAGGTGGATCCCTTGCCTTTACAAGAATAAGACGCTAATCCATCTCCATCTGGATTAAGCGCACCTACACTCAAATTACGAATACTTTCAGCTGGGCAATAAACAATGTCATCTTTTCTCCCGTTAACAACTAGGAGATTATTCTTGTGATCAAGGCTCCATTCTGGACGAGGAGATAATAAATTCCCTGCTGATATTACAAAAATGACATCATTCTTCTCCGCAATCCTATCTAAAGCTTGAGCCAATGGACTATACTCTGTATTTAATCGAGTAGATTGTATATTCATGCTTATGTTAAAAATTCGTACATGCGTACTCGCAACGATATCTGAAACGGCAGTCTCCAATTCATCTATAAATGTATCAATCCCATAATTATAAATCCGATTAAAATAGCCATTTGCAGGTAGCATGCATAAATCAATTACCTTACATCCATTTTGTTCCATACAAATAGTGGGGTTCCATGTTGCTCCATTGATTAATAATCCGGAAATGAACGACCCATGATTTTTATCACGCATAGTTTCAGGAATATTATCCCAAGAACTTATAGTCCAATTAGCGAAAATAGAAGAAATACCATTGTCTACAACGGCGACTAATGGATACTCTGCTTCTTCCTTAGGAATGGGTATCTCTCCTAATTCCGTACTATCTATACGAAAAGAAGGTTGAGGTATATTTATCAAAGAGGGTACAACTGACACCTTGCGAACAAGTGGATGATGAGTTAAGAGGTCAAACACCTGTTTATATTTATCGTGATTTTGCGAAATGGAAGGTAAAACAAATTGGGTGGAGTTTTTCACTCGATTATGAAAAGACACACTACTGATGGATGTATCATCTATTCTCATAATAAGTAAAGTAGAGCTATCTTTTATTGACGATTTGTAAATTTTTACTCCGCGAACAGATTCTAACCCACTTTTTAAGCTACGATATAATTCCAATTTGTCAGAATTCAACGTATCCCAAAGCTGTTCACGACATGGCATTTCAAACAATTCTATATAAAAACATCCATTCGAGTTCTCAAGTTGGTTGATTGCATCTTCTTCGGAAAAATTCAACTTATCGGCAGACGTATATAAAGTAATGCTCTCTACAGCTCCTAATTCACATCTCCAATCTGATGGAGCAAATTCCATCTGTTGGGTCTTTTTGTTAAGTTTAAGGATTGGTTCGTCTTCAACATGAATTTCGATATCATGCTTTAACTCAACTATTGATTGAGGTGTAACCTCAAATATCATTTCACCACGATGTGCACCACCAATCAATTTGCATTGATTTTGAGGAGTAAACAGTTTTCCCGTTGGGCGATGGCTTTTTGCCAAAGCCTTATGTATCATCCTTACTTTGATGTAATTAACCTTAGAATACGGGTTTTCATTTTGAGCTACTGCAATATCATCTAATTGAGAAATGATATTACGTTTATGTTCTAAAAATAACTCATTATTATTTGCGTAAAAATCTTTATTCCCCATAGGGGTACGCTGTTGTGGAATCAGAGTAATGTAAGATTCACTATTTAGCACTACTTGAACTGGACCTTTTGCCATATTTAGACGTTTTTAAATTTTGATATTTGTTTACTTAGAGATGAAGGGGTTATATTAAGGATAGATGCAATGTCTTTTTTCTTTAAATCAGCATCCGACCCCGTCAGTATTTCATATAAGGCTTCATTGGGGCCATCTAACGCATCTTTCACATTCCGACTAATACGTCCTGTATTAAGTAATATATAACGCCTCATCAATGAAATAAGATTTTCATGCCTATATTCATTGATAATTTTCATCCGTTTAAGCCAATTAACCCATTTTTCCACATCAGCACCTGTCGCTCCATTAAGGCACCATGACATGAATTTTAATTCAGATTCAGAAAATTCTAATGGAGGTAAAAAGGCATTAAGCAATTCCTGAATAACCTTATTTGAAGGTTTTGGTATATCTATCTGAACATCAAAGCGTCGCCATATTGCAGGATCTAGTAACTGTTCATGATTTGTTATACCAATTGTGAAACCTATAGAATCCCTTTCATCAAGACATTGCAACAAAGAATTCACAATACGTTTAACTTCTCCAACTTCTTGGGGGTCATTACGAAGTTTCGCTATTGCATCAAATTCATCCAATAGTAGAACACAATTATATCTATTGGCAAACTTAAACAAGTTTCCGATATTGCGAGCACTAGTTCCCAAAAATGAAGATACAATACTTTCTAATTTTGCCAATACCATAGGTAGCTGTATTTCTTTAGCCATCCATTTTGCAAGATGGGTTTTCCCCGTACCCGGTGCTCCATATATTAAGCATGAACGAGATGGTGTAGCATTCATTTCTAAAAGAACACCATAATTTTTCCATTCAATTACAACCGATTCCACCGCATCTTTGATTTTTTCATCAAAGAAAGGCTCTGAAATAACAGTATCAGAAGGGAATATCACTTCTAAAATAGGAGCAGACGTTTCTTTGTCAACAGGTATAGGAGTAGAAGGCAAAAGATTCTCTCCCCCCAAAGCCTGCGATATGGCTAACCGGGAAGGTAAGATATTTTGTTTCTTTTCTGCATTAGACAAAATGGACTTTAATGCTGCTGCCGCTTTATCATCTCCAGAATGTTTGTACACATCACATAGTCGTTCTATTTGATGTAAAACAAGTTCTCGGTCACCCGCAATGGCTGAGCGACATAATGATTGAATTATACTAAATATTTGGGCCATTATGTATTCGTTTAAATTAGTTTCCGCAAAGATAGAAATAATTCCCCGAATCTCAAAATTTATTTCCAAAAACAAGAAATTTATTTCCTTCTTCTTTTATTGCCAGCAAAAACCACTTGATTAGATATTAAAGAACAACACGAACATATCTGAACGTGAATCTGCAAGATTAGGATAATTTGAGATACGTCGTCTTGTTGTTATGCTAATATTGCACAATGTTCTTCTGGATTTACAACGATGGTCACAATATAAATATAGAAATACGGCTGATTATAGAATTTTTTCACTACCTACTATTTGGAAACCTTCACGCAACCTTGTGCAGAACACAGCAAGTTATTGGTGGAGCAATCGGAGGAGATTACAGTTGAGTTGCCTTTAAAAGCCAATGATATTCAGCCACTTGGATTTTTATTGCGATTTCTGGTGGTTACAAAAGAATATTTGGAACATGTCGTGGCCAAACTGACATTTTTCGTTGGCCTTGCTTTTCGCAATGGTATGAAGAAGCGGATATTACATGCCTTGAAACAGGCTAATGGCAATTGGATTGTAGTTGCCGAACTGCTTGGAATAGGCCGAACTATATTATATAGCAAATTTTAAAAGTACGGACTTGGATATAGATTTTTACAACCATAGCCAATGATTTATTGATTTTCACTATTTGCAAAGGTTTGTTATTCAAAAAAATGATATTACCTTTGCAGATAAGAAAAGCGTTCTTTTGATTTAATGCAAGATGAGGCGGAATATAGAACTACGCTCGTTTCCAAATCGTTACCTAGCAAGAAATAAATCTTTGCAAACTATTCAATTTCAGCGATAAAGACAATTTAATATGTCTTAAGCAATGAAATGTAATGTGTTTGGATATTCCTGCTGCTTCAACCCATTTCTTGACTGGGCGATTTATCCACGACGGATCTGGCAATCCGGCAAACACAAGAAGTTCTCCTTCCTGCTGTTCTCCACAAAGATTAAATGCTTGCTCTGATATGGGCATATATTCAACACCTTTTGTCTTTTGCTGAGTGAAATTCAGTCGATAGCCTCCATTGAACATTTCTACTTCCGACCATTTCAATTTTTGAATGTCGCAGTGACGAATTCCTGTTAAAGCAGAAAACAGAGCAGCACGTTTCAGTAATGGATCACAAGGTGTTTGAGCTAGTCGGTTCAATTCCTCTACAGTGAGATATTCTCTTCGGCTTTCCCTCTCCTGAATACCTTTGACTTTCGCAGAAATATCAATAGTCAAGTAGCCGTCTATAAAAGCCTGCTTCAATCCGGCTTTGAAGATGGAAAAGTATGTAGAAGCTGTGTTTTGAGAAATTGTACCTCGTTTAGTACCACCTTGCGGTGCGTTCATTATGAATTGACGGAACGATTCAACCAGCTTTAAGTCTATCTGCGAAAAGAGAATGGTATCACTTTTTGCAAATATCTTCAGTAACTCATGTACTCGCCTCCAATTGACAATAATAGAATCGGAACTATGGGCATGTCTTGTTCGTTGCACATGGTCGAAGTACTCAATGAAATTGCTCCTAGAGCGTTCTAACTGCTCTGCCTGTTCAGCATCGGTATCAGCATAAAGAGCCGCATTATCATATTCCTTTTGCCGTATGCTTCTGATTTTATCTGCATAGATACATGATTCCTGATCTAATTGGGACTTGCATTGTATAATACCATTCAGGTCTCGCTTTGGTTTATAAGAGGTTTTGCCATCGGCATTAGTCCTTGCATTACGTGACTTATCCCAAATAGGTGTCGTAATAGTACGATTGAGATATTCACGTACTCTTTGCGGAGTATCTTTACCGGATTGGAACACAGGATAAGATTCCACATAAAGATACCATTCATCACGATATTCAGACTTGCGGAGCTTTACCGACACACGTGTATTAACTAATGCTTTCTTCATCGCTTCATATCCTTGACATAGTAATTACTTTCACTTAGATTGTTTAATCATATTGCATATAGCTTCTGACAAATCTTGATCAGAATTATCTTTCCCCCAAATACTCCAGAAAGGAACTGTTTGACTTGATGGTTTGATTGAAGGTTCATTTATTTTTACTCTAGACGGTAATAATGTAGCATCACCAACAATAATTGCTTCTGCGATGTCAAGCAAAGAAAGATTGTCGGCAATATTACCAAGATTATCTGGTAGTAGTCGTTTAATCACATTTTGATCATCCACATTTGTAAGTCGAAGACTAATAAAATTATTACATTGGCTTAGTACTGTACGATTTACTTCTGAAGGTCTTTGACTGATTATCACAAGACCAACTCCATATTTTCGTCCTTCCTTCGCTATTCGTTCAAAACTTTTCAAACCTATTTCTGCAACAGCATCTTGTGAAATAGATTGCTGAACATATAAGTGTGCTTCATCACATAATAGTGCTATTGGATGACGATGTTCCATTGAACTCCATTGTTGAACAGTAAATACAATTCTTGCCAATAGACCAATTACTAAAGGAAGTACATCTGATGGTACTTCTGACATATCTATAACCTTGACCCCACCATCAGCCTTCATCAGAACTTTGGCGAAATCTTTGAGCCAATTTTGCGATTTTTCTTCTGTTTGTAAACTGAACATAAATCCCATTCTCTTATCTGAAAGTTTATTCTCCAGTCTTTGATTGAACCGTGTTAACTTCCCATTGTATGGGCCTAGCTTTTCAGAACCGGCTCTTGCACCAGGTACCATTTCTTCGTCTTTGAACTTTAGCCGAGTTAACACTGTTTGCAAGTC
>ENA-ORTS01002077-ORTS01002077.1-human-gut-metagenome-genome-assembly--contig:-NODE-2077-length-12487-cov-4.617037_pt1 | contig 12487 bp, 9 predicted proteins | sample MGYA00241911_ERZ509186 | MGnify/ENA primary metagenome ERZ509186 (study PRJEB26280, sample SAMEA2338852) | human gut metagenome | biome: human gut; feature: human-associated habitat; material: faeces...
CAGACGAATACGGACGTGCCGATCAACATACCGTTGAGTTCCTATTGGCACGTATGTATCTCAATGCCGAAGTTTATACAGGAACACCCCGTTATACTGACTGTATCACTTATTGCAAATATATTCTAGGCAGTAATGACTATTCATTGGCAGACAATTATACCGAACTTTTTATGGCGGACAACGGAGAAAATAGCAATGCCAGAAAAGAAATCATTTTCCCGGTATTGGCTGACGGCAACACTACTCAGTCCTATGGAATAGGAGCTATCATTGTCGGCTCGCGTTCAAGTAGCGAAGGCACTGTTGTCAACTACGGATGCAACGGTGGATGGGATGGCTTCCGCTCTACAGGAAATCTGATACGTGCGTTCGAATATGAAGCGGAAGAATCAGCCTGGACCGCCGACAATTTAAATTCACACGACAACCGCGCCATCTTCTATAGCACAGGACGTTCATTGGATATCAAAACCTCATCTATCGGTACATTTACCACAGAAGGTTGGTCGGTATTTAAATTCACGAACCTGAACAGTGACGGTACTCCGGGAAAGAATTCCGTATTCCCTGACACAGACTTTCCACTATTCCGTCTGGCTGATGTATATCTGATGTATGCGGAATCCGTAGCCCGTGGTGGAGAAGGAGGAAGCGAATCCCAAGCTGTGACATACATACAGGACTTGCGCAAACGTGCCAAAACCGGTTATAGCCAAGTGGATGCAGCTTGGTTGAAGGCTTCCGCATCCATCAATGGAAGCACTGCCAACGTAAACTTTGGAAATATCTTAAACGAACGTTGTCGTGAACTTTATTGGGAAGCCACCCGCCGTACCGATTTAATCCGTTACGGACTGTTTACCTCGAATACTTATACGTGGGCAGAAAAAGGAGGAGTTATCACCGGAGTAGGTGTAGACAAACGCTACAATCTTTTCCCCATACCTGTAAGCGATATCAGCGTTAATGGTAATTTACAACAAAACGAAGGTTATTAATCTAAAAATCAGAATGTACATGAAAACAATATACGGATATATAGGTATACTGATCGCAGTTTGTTTATTACAAGCCTGTGAAAGTGACTTAGACAAAGCCTATTATAGCGACGGACAGGCTCAGCCTGCTGTATTGGAGGCTTTACCGGAAACGTATACCATCAACCCGCTACAACAAAATGAAGTTGCACTGACGTTCAAGTGGAGTGCACCCCAAATGGGATATAATGCATCGATCACGAACAATCTGGAGATGGATATAAAAGGCGAAACAAAAACAATATATGGAAATGATGAAAATAAGTTAAAGTTAATAATTATAAATGAACTCCCAACATCTGATAAAGCAGCTTATAGTTATATGCAGCCTGAGTATGTTGAGATAAAGAGTGTTATTGACGATATCAATAAAATGATTGTAGGAGTCCATGTTTATTATATGGATGGGAGCGAAGATTCTGATTATTATAGAGTAGAAAGTATATCTAAGAGTGATATAAGCAGGATACAAATATACAGGTTATGATTGGCATATAGGGGGAAATATGCAGGAATTAAAACGTATCATCAATTATAAACGGATTATATTGTTGTTAATTGCTGCAACAGTTAATGTTGTATTCTTTTTGTATGACAATAAGCCGGTAATGGATGAAGATATAATCAACAAAGAAAATGTTGCTCATGAGACATATATTAAGAATTATCACGAAGAAGTGAATGCAATAATTGATAATGCTGATAAACTTAAGAAATATAGTATTTTTAATAAAGCTGGAAGTTTTTCGTATGCGAATATATTGCAGACGGCAAGGGATTTTGAACGAGTAAAGAACGTTATTTTACCAGAGGATGAGTATAAAGGGGTGCAGGCATATACAACTTATTATTATCAATATTTCTTTACTATGCTTGTAATGATGTTTGTTATATACGATATGTTTGCACAGCGGGATAATGGCATGTGGAGCATAACATATAGCTGCGCTAATGGAAGAATCATGTATGCGATAAAGCAGACGGGAGTTATTGTTGTTACAGGAGCTTTTACACATACTCTGATATACTGGTCTACGTTTATTGCGGCAATGCTGCAAAGAGGAGGTGTCAGGGACTTAGTAAATCCAGTGCAGACAATTGAGACATTTGATAAATTTACATATCCGTGGAGCAAAATAAAGTATGTGACGGTGCTATATCTGATATCAATGGTGTGTATAGTTGCCCTATGCATTACTATATGGGGTGTTTTTGTTATGTTCCGTAATCGTGTCTATGCACTGGTTACAATGCTTATATTTGCGGCTGTGGAGCAGTTTATATATTCTCATATAGACATACATAGCGTGTGGAATGGTCTGCATTATATTAATATTATTAATATAATTAATATAAATGCTACATTTTCATCATATAGAAACTGGGGTGTGGGAACTTATGTATTTCCTGTATTTTCAGTGGTGCTGTTCGTGCATATTATATGTGCAGGTGTAATAGGTTATATTGCTATAAATGTGTCTGCTTCAATGAAACCATACAAAAATACAACATTTATAAAACGGTTTACAGATTGTGTATCAGCTGGCTGTCAGAAAATTCTTGCAAGGATTCCGTTTCTATTTAAGGAAATACATAAATTTATATTTACTTCTCATTGTGGCTGGGTTGTTGTGGTAATGCTGACAGTTACAGCGTATGTATGCCAGACAGGCCAGTATCACTATACAGATGACAATAAGTATATGGATAGTGAATACATGTTACATGGAGGGAAAGATTATACATATTTTCAGGATTATCTTGATAATCTATACCAGCAGAGAGATGAGCTGCAAGCTGACATAGATGATTATGGAGATATATTGACAAGAGATGAAAGCGTTGATATTGGTAGTTATGTTAATCTGAAAACAAAACAACAGCAGATACTAAAGCTGATAGAAAGTCGTAGGGAATACGCGGACAAGATTGAATATATCGGACATATGGATGAAACATTTAATATAAGAGCATGGATGATATCGGACAGAGGATATGAAGTGATATTGGGCAAGAAAGGACTGTATCGCAGAATAATGGTAAATCTTGCACTGATATGCGGTTTTATACTTATGTCAGCAGATGCAGGAAGACTTGAAAGAGTCAGCGGCATGATACTTTTTGAACATAGTACAGCATTGGGACGTAATAAGATGAGATGCAATAAATATTTGTCGTGCATAACAATTACAATAATAATGACTGTTATTATATGTGGAATGGAATTCTTATGGATGAGACATATATATGGGATACCTTACATGAATGCGCCGGTCGTGAGTCTTACATTTATGGGGAATAAACTTGGAATGGGACTATATGCATCTGGAATTCTTAAGTGGATGCTGTTACATATGACAATATGGCAGTATATGCTTATGCAATTTATCATGAGGCTTGTAATATGTCTTATATTAAGCGTTGGCATAATGAAAATAACAAGAAGCATTAAGAATATAAAATAAAGGCATAAATTGCAAACGCAGTTCTGCTATGATATACTTAATCTGTATATAGCCCTGCGATGGCTGAATAATGAATTTTTGATATATGAAAGGCGGATACGAGATGAACGACAGATATCAGACACCACTTGCAGAAAGATACGCAAGCAAGGAAATGCAGTACATTTTCTCTCCTGACATGAAGTTTAAGACATGGAGAAGACTCTGGATTGCATTAGCAGAGACAGAGCATGAACTTGGACTTCCTATTACACAGGAGCAGATTGATGAGCTGAAGGCTCACAAGGATGATATTAACTATGAGGATGCCAAGAGACGAGAGAAAGAAGTAAGACATGATGTTATGTCACATGTATATGCTTACGGACTTCAGTGCCCTAAGGCTAAAGGTATCATACATCTTGGAGCAACTTCATGCTATGTTGGTGATAATACTGATATTATCATTATGACAGAAGGCTTAAAGCTTGTTCGTAAGAAGCTTGTTAATGTTATTGACGAGCTTTCTAAGTTCGCAGATAAATATAAGGCACAGCCTACACTGGCTTTCACACATTTTCAGCCAGCACAGCCAACTACAGTTGGTAAGAGAGCTACATTATGGCTCAATGAATTAGTTATGGACCTTGAAGACCTTGATTATGTACTCTCTACAATGAAGCTTTTAGGCTGTAAGGGTACAACAGGTACACAGGCATCTTTCCTTGAACTTTTCAACGGAGATCAGGATAAGATCCGCCAGATTGACGGAAAGATTGCAGAAAAGATGGGATTTGACGCATGTGTTCCAGTTTCAGGCCAGACATATTCAAGAAAGGTTGATACAAGAGTACTTAATGTACTTGCAGGAATTGCTGCGAGCGCACACAAGTTCTCTAATGATATCAGATTATTACAGCACCTCAAGGAAGTTGAAGAGCCATTTGAAAAGTCACAGATTGGTTCATCAGCTATGGCTTACAAGCGTAATCCTATGAGAAGTGAGCGTATGGCTTCACTTGCTGATTTCGTTATCAGTGACGCACTTAACCCTGCTATTGTTTCATCTACACAGTGGTTTGAGAGAACACTTGATGATTCAGCTAACAAGAGAATGTCAGTTCCAGAAGGCTTCCTCGCTGTTGACGGAATCCTTGACCTCTACTTAAATGTTGTTGACGGACTTGTTGTATATGATAAGGTTATTATCAAGCACATGATGGCAGAGCTTCCATTCATGGCAACTGAGAATATTATGATGGACGCTGTTAAGGCTGGTGGAGACAGACAGGAGCTTCATGAGAAGATCAGAGAGCTTTCTATGATAGCAGGAAAGAGAGTTAAGCAGGAAGGTCTTGATAATAACCTTCTTGAACTTATTGCAGCAGAGCCAATGTTCGGTGTTACTCTTGAAGAGTTACAGTCAAAGCTTGATCCTATGAAGTATGTTGGCCGTTCTAAGGAACAGGTTGACGAGTATCTTGCTAATGTTATCAAGCCTATTCTTGATTCTAATAAGGAAGAGCTTGGCATGAAGGCAGAGATTAATGTTTAATTAATAATTTGGAGGTGTTATAACATGAAGGTTGTATTAGTTAATGGCAGCAGAAGAGATGCAGGCTGTACATATACAGCACTTTCTGTCGTTGCTAAGGAATTAGAGGCACAGGGAATTGATACTGAGATAGTTGCAGTTGGCAGCAGAGTTGTTAAGGGCGAGCTTGACGCAGTTGTCAAGGAAGTTGGCGCTAAGATAACTGATGCAGACGGACTTATTGTTGGTTCACCTGTTTATTATGCTTCTCCAACAGGAGAGATATTAATGTTCCTCGACAGATTATTTGGTGCATATGGTAACGAGCTTCGTTACAAATGTGGTTCTTCAATTGCATCTGCCCGCCGTGGTGGAACAACATCAACAGTTGATGTGTTGAATAAGTATTTCCAGATTAACCAGATGCCGGTTGTATCATCTAACTACTGGAATATTGTACATGGCAATACACCTGATGAGGTTGTTAAGGACGAAGAAGGTATGCAGACAATGAGACTTTTAGGTCAGAATTTTGCATGGCTTGTTAAGTCAATAGACGCAGCAAAGAAGCAGGGAATTGAGCTTCCACAAGGCGAGAATAAGATTAAGACCAACTATATCAGATAATTTATAATTCTTCATAAATATTTAATGTCATAAGAGGCGTGCTGTATATATAATTATGTATATACAGCACGCCTTTACTGCCCGGGCAGTGATGAGGATAGACAGATATTTAAGGAGTATTGTTGTGAAGTCTTACAATAGGAGAAAACTTATGAAGAGAATAATTCTTGGGGCAGTGATACTGCTTGTGGTGCTTATTGCCGCAATCGTAGCCTGCGCCCTGATAAGTTACCACAAACAGCCAGAGCTTACTGCTGATGAGATTAAACAGCTTGATGAGCAGGGCATATGGAAAGAGAGAACAAGTGCCGAGCGGGCGCGCATTATTGAGGATAATGACGAGGCACTTAAAGAGCGTATAAGAATGATAAGCAATGCAAAGAGTGAGATTATACTCTCAACATTTGACTTCAGGTCAGATGACAGCGGAAAGCTGATGCTTGGAGCACTTATTGATGCTGCAGACAGAGGTGTATCGGTCAATGTTATAGTTGACGGGGTATCCGGTTTTACCAAGATGAAGGGCAATCCTGATTTTAAGGCACTTGCGTCATCAGACAATGTGAATGTGAAGATATACAATAAGGTCAATCCTTTTAAGCCGTGGCAGTCAATGGGAAGGCTTCATGACAAATATGTCATAGCCGACAGGACTAATTATATACTTGGTGGAAGAAATACATTTAACTATTTTCTGGGAGCATATCCAGGACATAAGAATTACGACAGGGATGTGCTTGTGTGCTGCGAAAGTCCTGATGAAACCAGCTCTGTGAATGATGTTCTTGCTTATTATGAGAGTGTCTGGAACTATAAGGAGAGCAAGGCATTTTTAAAGAATAACAAATGTGCAGGCAATAAGAAGGTTAAGGCGGCAAGGAAAGAACTGCTTGATAATTACAACATTTATTATGCAGATAACAAAGATTACCTGACTGACACTGATTATACAGACGAAACAGTTGAAGTCAATAATATAGCGCTTCTCAGTAATCCGATAGAATGTGGCGCAAAAAAGCCGGTAGTGTGGTATCAGCTCACGAAGCTTATGGAACAGGCGGATACACAGGTTAAGATACATACGCCTTATATTATCTGCAATGAGTATATGTATGACGGATTAAAGAAGGTATGCGATTCTGTTGAAAATGTGTCACTGATGACTAATTCGGTAGGCAATAATGGCAATCCATTTGGATCAGCAGATTATTATGCGCATAAGGATAAGGTGCTTGGCACAGGGCTTGAAGTGTGGGAATATGAAGGCGGATATTCATACCACGGAAAGTCGGTTCTTATAGATGATGATATATCGGTGGTTGGTTCATTTAATATTGATATGAGAAGTGTGTATCTTGATACAGAGCTTATGCTTGTTATTGACAGCAAGGAGATTAATGAACAGCTTGGCGGTGCCATGCAGACGTATGAGCATAGTGCAAGAAAGGCTAATGCTGATGGCACATACGACAATCCATATAATGTGCAGCCTGTGGAGCTTACTCCTAAGAGAGAATGCAGAATGAAGCTGATTAAGAATTTCCTGTTGTGGACGAGGTATTTGTTCTAATTAAAATTTTGTGAAAAAAGTTTTGAAAAAAGTCAAAAAAGTGCTTGACATATATCAAGTTTTAATATTATAATAGCAGAGCAGTTTGCGAGAGAAATCAAGCGAATTGTTCTGAATGTGGGGTCTTAGCTCAGCTGGGAGAGCATCTGCCTTACAAGCAGAGGGTCACAGGTTCGAGCCCTGTAGGCCCCATTTCTTTTTAAGACATTCAGTAAATATTATGGCGAGATAGCTCAGTTGGCTAGAGCACACGGTTCATACCCGTGGTGTCGTGGGTTCAAATCCCTCTCTCGCTACTATCTAAGAAGTGGAAGCAGGTGATGCTTCCATTTTTTTTGCGCGAGTAGCGATGAGAGAAGCCATGGAAAGTTTACAGCCGTGCTTGCACGGACTGGGAACTTTGTATGGCTTTACGAGGAGCACCGCGACAACGACAGAACGAAGTTCTGGAGTATGAGCTGCTCGCGCAACCCGCGGCGATGAGCCAGCTCACACAGGAGGGGAATAATGACACATTTGCAGGAAGAACTGTTTAAGTTACAGGATATAGCGTACAGGGATTTTCACAGCAGCCTTATGCCGGGGGTAGATAAAGAGGCTGTTATAGGAGTAAGGATTCCGGTTTTGAGAAAATTTGCAAAGGAGTATGCAAAGAGCGGAGAAACTGAGCAGTTTATGCGTGAGCTGCCACATAAGTATTATGAGGAGAATAATCTTCACATGATGTTAATTGGGCAGATTAAGGATTATGCTGAGTGCATAAGTGAGCTTGAAAAGTTCCTTCCATATATTGATAACTGGGCAACCTGTGATTCACCGCTTCCAAAATGTTTTGATAAGAATAAAGAAGATATTCTTGAAAGGGCGAAGAAGTGGATTGCAGCAGATACCACATATGTTAAAAGATACGGAATGGGCGTTATGATGCGCCTGTTCCTTGACGAGGATTTTAAGGAAGAATATATACAGCTTGTTGCAGGTGTTAAGTCAGAGGAGTACTATGTAAATATGATGATTGCATGGTATATGGCTACAGCACTTGCTAAACAGTGGGATGCGGCGATTCCTTATATACAGGAACACAGGCTTTCTGAATGGGTACACAGAAAGTCAATACAGAAGGCTGTAGAGAGTTACCGCATTACACCAGAGCAGAAGGATTATTTAAAGGGTTTAAGATAAGGTTATGAAATCAAATGAAATAGATATGACGACAGGTTCCCTGCCAAAGAAAATATTAATGTATTCAGTTCCGCTTATGTTGTCAAATGTACTGCAGGTTATGTTCAACCTGTGTGATGTGGCGGTAGTTGGTAAATTTGTAGGACCACTGGCACTTGGTGCGGTAGGTTCAACGAGTATAATTATTACATTGACAACCGGAATCCTGCTAGGACTAGCAGGTGGTGTCAACGCTGTAGTCGCGCTGTTTGTGGGGGCTAAGAATAGTGCAAATGTAAAGAAAGCAGTCCACACTTCAATTGTAATATGCATGATTGCGGGACTGCTGCTGCTTTTGTCTGGACTGTTCCTTTCAAGACCGGTGCTGAATCTTATAGGAACTAAGAAAGAACTGATAGATGGTGCAGTTATATATCTTACAATATATCTTCTTGGTTCACCGGCACTTGCCATGTATAACTATGGTAACGCAGTGTTAAGTGCAGTTGGAGATACCAAAAGGCCACTTATGTATCTTATTACAGCGGGGATAATTAATGTGGTACTTAATCTGTTCTTTGTAATAGTATGCAGGCTTGGAGTTGTCGGTGTTGCACTGGCAAGTATAATATCACAGTATATATCAGCATTTCTGATACTTAAATTCCTGTTTGGCTGTGGCAAGGATTACGGACTTTATATAACAAATATAGGAATGGATTCGCATATAGCAGCGAGAGTGTTAAAGATTGGATTGCCTGCAGCAGTACAGTATTCACTTTTTGCAGTTGCCAATCTGTACATACAGACGGCAGTTAATTCATTTGACCATGTAGTTGTTGAGGGCAATTCGGCTGCGGCTAATGCTGATAACATTGTGTATGATATGATGGCGGCATTCTATACTGCATGTACAAGCTTTATAGCGCAGAATCTAGGAGCAAGAAAGCGTGACAGGATTAGGAAAGCATATCTTGTTACACAGATGTATTCATTTATTATAGGAGCAGTGCTTGGTGCATTGCTTGTAGTTTTCAGGACACAGTTTCTTAGTCTGTTTACAAGTGATCCGGATGTGCTGCATTACGGCTCAATAAGACTGGGAATAATGGGATGCTCTTATTTTGTATCCGCATTTATGGATAATGCGGCAGCGGGAGCAAGAGGACTTGGCAGAAGCGTTATACCTACAATAATAGTTATAATGGGTTCTGTTGTATTTAGAATCATATGGGTGTGTACAATATTTGCAAGTATACATACACTGATGTCACTCTATCTTGTGTATGCGAGTGCGTGGGCATTTACATCTATTATAGGAACGGTGTATTTTATAATAATATTCAGAAAGACTTTGAGATAAAAGGGCTGTGTCTTAACACATATAATCGTTAAGGCACAGCCTGTTTAATATTAGTTATTATTAGCGATAGCAGCTTCTGCTCTTTCTAAATCTTCTTTGGTATATTTAGTTAATATCTGTTCTTTAGTTATTCCGAATTCTAGCATGGAAATTATTGAATTGACTTTTTCAGTGTCTATGCCAAGTTCAATACCCTCATTTCTGCCTTTGCTTTCACATTCAGCCTGAAATCGTTTCATTGCTTCACACATATTGACAGTCCCTCCTTGTTCAGTATCTGTACATAAGTCCATAAGCTTTGGAACTGAGGTTATGTTACATATCAGTTCCATTACATCAATATCTACATTGCGGGATTCATATTCACGATATATTGAATCGAAATCATCGTTATATATGTTCCTTATAATATTAAACACATTTCTTACATCTTCATTATAAAATGTATACTTATCAGAATCAAGTATCTGAACCAGATTTAACTTATAGTCGGAGAAGTAAGTTTTGATATTATCAGGCATGGAAACCATCATGTCAGAGAGGCATGATGGGCCGTCCCATAATGAATCACCATAGTATAAAACGAGCGTGATGATAGGGTGGAAGCGGTCAGATTTGTCAATTCCAGATAAGAATTCTTCAGGAGAGCTGAAAGAATCCTTATTTAGCTTATGCTGTTTCTTGATGTCGTTGTATTCCTTTATGTAGCCGAGTGCGTCATAGGTCATGGTTCGCAAAGGCATGGCATAATGTGTCTTATCCTGAATCTCAAGACCGAGAATATTAAACTCTACGCCGTCTGACATCTTCTTTACAACATCTCTGTTTCTGGTAATAGATTCATTGTAATTCTTAGACTGGATAGTAGCAGAAACATCAGTGTCCATCTCAGTAAGCTTATCAGGCTTAAGCACCTGCCTGCCATTAAAGACAGTAGCATTGAAAAGGTCTGCAAAATGTTCATTATCGCGCCAGAAAGTCTTAAGAGAGACATCTTTCTGGTGAGTAGTGCGGTTGTTATTATTCATATGTCGCCTTTCTTAAATGTTTCATATGTGAGATATAGTTAAAATATAAAATGATGCACCAATGTGTAATATATAATAACAATATGAAAAGTATATGTCAATATAATTTATAAAATATATTATACATCAATATTCTCAATGGTAATCATGAAGAAATTATGAAAAACGGCACGATTTTAAGGATGATACAGATACTGCTGTATGTCTAAATAAAATAATCAATCACATACATTTTACAAAAACTTTACGAACGTGAGATTATGCATTTTACATAACATTGATAACATACCCTCTGCAAGCAGATGCAGAGGGTTTTCTTTTTTGAGACGACTCACATATCATTCGGTCAGGAAACTGATTCAAGCCCCTATGAAAATCTTCTGTTAATGCTTGCAAATAAAAAAAGAGGAAGGTAACGAAAGTTATGAGAAAAGGAATTAAAAAGTTACTTACAGTTGCATTAACAGCAACATTAGGTCTTGCAGCATTAGCAGGCTGTGGAACAGGTACATCATCAAATGGAGATGGCTCAGCAAACGGAGGCACAACTAAGGAGCTTTCAGGAAAGATTCAGTTAGCAGGAAGTACATCAATGGAAAAGATGTGCGGCGCTCTCATGGAAGCATTCATGGAAGAATATCCTAATGTAACAGTAACAACAGAATATACAGGTTCAGGCGCAGGTATCGAGTCAGTAACATCCGGAGCAGTTGATATTGGTAACGCTTCAAGAGCTTTATCAGATAAAGAAAAGGAAACAGAACCTAAAACAGGAAAGTCTTATCCTTATATTATAAGAACGAAATCGGAAGAACTGTTTGATCCTTCAGACAAGAATATTATAACTTATGGAGAAAAAGTCTTTATGGCTTCAACCGGAGGAAACGGATTGATAGAGTTTACAATAGAATTGGAGTATTCATCAGAAAATAGACTTCGTAAACCTACTAGTATTGTTGTGGTCGCTTCTTCCAGTCGGTATGGTGATTTCTTTGCTGGAAGTACAGGCAGTACGATGTGGTTGGATGATTTGGAATTGATTTACGAATAAAACAAAATACGTGAAAAAAACAGCTTTTATCTTGTCACTTGTGTTCTTAGGCATATTCAGTGTTCGGGCGCAAGATTTCAAAAGAGATATTAAATTGGGAACCTTTATACCTAAGGGACAGTGGATTGTAGGTAGCTCAGTTTCATATTCGGAACATAATGAGCAGAACTATCAGTTTTTGGTACTTGATGGATTTAATTCTGATGGCTATACTTTTAAAGTCAGTCCGATGGTCTGTTATGCGTTTAAAGATAATATGGCTGCCGGAGGGCGTTTTGCCTATGGACGGACATTAACAAAGTTGGATGGATTGTCTATCAATTTGGATGAAGAAAATCAGTTTGACGTAGACGATCTTTATCAGTTGAAACATTCGTATTCAGTAATGGCTGTACTCCGTAATTATGTGACATTGGGAAGTAGCAAACGTTTTGCACTCTTTAGTGAGACACAATTGGGAATGGGGGGAAGCCAGTCGAAAGTAGTAAATAAGGGAGGTGATTCCGTTACCGGAACCTATTCTACAACTACAGATTTCAGCATTGGTGTAGCTCCCGGTATTGTAGCTTTTATTAATAACTATACGGCGGTAGAAGTTAGTATTGGTGTGCTTGGGTTGAACTTTAGTAAGGTGAAACAAACTACAGATCAAGTCTATGTTGGTGAACG
>ENA-ORTS01002078-ORTS01002078.1-human-gut-metagenome-genome-assembly--contig:-NODE-2078-length-12479-cov-3.445911_pt1 | contig 12479 bp, 11 predicted proteins | sample MGYA00241911_ERZ509186 | MGnify/ENA primary metagenome ERZ509186 (study PRJEB26280, sample SAMEA2338852) | human gut metagenome | biome: human gut; feature: human-associated habitat; material: faeces...
GTATGGTCACAAGTGCTTCTATTAATGAGTTAAATGAATATATAGAGGAAATGATCTCTATTTGTGGGGATCATGCTCCTGTAGCTATTGTGACAGGTAAAGATTTAATTAATGAAGGTTTTGAGAATCATCAGGATTATTCTAAAATCCTTTCTCTTGCCTATGATTACCAATTACAAGGTTTAAATAAAGAAGTGATTATAAGGAGGTTGAAGAATGAAACAGGATGTCATTGCGGTTAGAGGTGCACGTGTCAATAACCTCAAGAATGTGAATATAGATATTCCTAAGAATCAATTAGTCATTATGACTGGTTTATCAGGAAGTGGTAAAACATCTCTTGCGTTTGATACAATCTATGCAGAAGGTCAGAGACGTTATGTAGAATCATTAAACTCATATGCAAGACAGTTCTTAGGTGGAATGGAAAAACCTGATGTAGATTCAATAGAAGGCTTATCACCCGCTATTGCGATTGATCAGAAAACAACATCTAATAATCCACGTTCTACTGTTGGTACAGTGACTGAGATTTATGATTATCTACGTTTATTATATGCACGTGTAGGACATGCTTATTGTCCTCATCATGGTATTAAGATAGAAGCCCAGACATTAAAACAGATGGGTGATATTGTGGATACATATGATGATGGAGATAAATTACAGATACTTGCACGTATGGCAATGAACCAAAAGGGGACACATAAAGATCTCTTTGATAAATTAAGAAAAGAAGGGTATGTCAGAGTTAAGGTAGACGGAAACATGTATACTCTTGATGAAGACATTACTCTAGAAAAAAATAAAAAACATACTATCGATGTTATTGTTGATCGTATCAAGAAAAAAGAAGGCTATCGTACACGTCTCATAGAATCTTTAGAAACAGCTTTAAAACTTACAGATGGTGAAGCTATTGTAGAGAATTTGACTCAGGGTACAGAAAAACTTTTCTCTTCTAACTATGCCTGTCCTATTTGTGGTTTCTCTGTTCCTAAACTAGAACCACGTCTATTCTCATTTAATAATCCCTTAGGTGCCTGTCCTGATTGTAAAGGTTTAGGTATTAAGGAAGAAGTTGATTTGGATTTATTAGTACCAGATTGGAACTTAAGTATTAATGAAGGTGGTATTCGTTATTTTAAGACAGCAGTTGGTACTGATCGTATTGAATGGCAGAGATTCTTAAAACTATGTGAATATTATCATATTGACTTAGATAAACCTTTAAAGGACTTTGATGAAGAAGAAAGAGATATTATCTTTACTGGTTCACATGATCCTATTACTTATACAATTGTTTCTTCTTCTGGTAATGTTTCTCGTACAACAAACTATATTGAAGGTGTTGTTACACTTATACAAAGACGTTATGAAGAAACATCTTCTAAATGGTCTAAAGAATGGTATGCCTCATTTATGGCTGAACATACCTGTCCTACATGCCACGGTGCAAGACTGAATGAAATGGTTTTAAGTGTACAGGTGGGTGGTTTAAATATCATTGAATTTACGAACCTTTCTATTGAGAAAGCTTTGGAGTTTGTAGAAAACTTAAAGTTATCAGAAATGGAAGAAAAGATTGCGCATTTGATCTTAAAAGAAATCCATGATCGTTTGACATTCTTGAATGAAGTAGGACTTGGATATTTAACACTCTCTAGACGCGCTGGAGGATTATCTGGTGGTGAAGCACAGCGTATTCGTCTAGCTACTCAGATTGGTTCACGTTTAACAGGTGTTTTATATGTATTAGATGAACCGTCTATTGGTCTTCATCAAAGAGACAATGAGAAACTTATTCATACATTACAGGAAATGCGTGATTTAGGAAATAGTGTTCTTGTTGTAGAACATGATGAAGATACAATGCGTGAATCTGATTATATTATTGATATTGGACCTGGTGCTGGTATTCATGGTGGGCAGGTAGTTGCCTATGGTACGCCTGAAGAAGTTGCTGCCAATGAAAATTCTATTACAGGGGATTATTTATCTGGAAGAAAGAAGATTGAGGTTCCTAAAACAAGACATAAAGGCAATGGTCTATATTTAGAAGTACGTGGGGCTAAGGAACATAACTTAAAGAATATTAATGTGAAGTTCCCATTAGGTAAGTTTATTGCGGTTACAGGTGTGTCTGGTTCAGGTAAATCTACTTTAGTGAATGATATTTTATGTAAAGCATTACGTGCAAAGATTTATCGTTCACGTGAATTGCCAGGCAAACATAAAGAAATACGTGGTATAGAGAATATTGATAAGGTAATTGAAGTATCACAGGAACCAATTGGTCGTACACCACGTTCTAATCCAGTCACTTATACAGGTGTGTTTGATGATATTCGTGATTTATTTGCGAAGACTCCAGAAGCAAAAATACGTGGATATGATAAGGGACGTTTCTCATTTAATGTGAAGGGTGGACGTTGTGAAGCATGTCAGGGAGATGGTGTTAAACGTATCTCTATGAACTTCTTACCAGATGTTTATGTACCTTGTGAAGAATGTCATGGACATCGTTATAATGAGGAAACATTACAGGTCACTTATAAGGATAAGAACATCTATGATGTATTAGAAATGACTGTAGAAGAATCACTTACTTTCTTTGAAAATCTTCCTCGTATTCATACTAAACTACAAGCATTATATGATGTAGGACTTGGCTATATTAAGCTAGGACAAAGTGCGACAACACTTTCTGGTGGTGAAGCTCAAAGAGTAAAACTTGCATCAGAATTACAGAAGCGCTCAACTGGAAAAACATTATATATTCTTGATGAACCTATTACAGGATTACACAGTGATGATGTGAATAGGTTAATTGCTGTATTACAGAAGATTGTGGATAATGGTGATACAGTATTAGTTATTGAGCACAATCTAGATGTCATTAAGGTCGCAGATCACATCATCGATTTAGGATTGGAAGGCGGCGACAATGGTGGTACAATAGTCGTAGAAGGCACCCCTGAAAAGGTCGCAAAGTGTGAAAAGAGCCATACAGGACGCTTTCTTAAGAACCTATTGTAAGGAGGTATTTTATGGGAAAGTCCGTAAAACTAAAAGACTTGATGAATAATCCGGCCTATAAACGTGTATCTGGAGATGAAGAATCTTTAGAAAGAGAAGTATTTGTCGCAGAAATAAATCGTCCTGGTTTTGAACTTGCCGGCTTCTTTAAACATAGTGATTTTAGAAGAATTATTCTATTAGGTGATAAAGAAAATATATTTATTAAGGAAATGACTAAGGAAAGTCAGTTGGCTTGTTTTTCTAAGTTAGTGAATGATGAAACACCTTGTATCATTATCGCAAAGGGTTATGAAGCACCAGAAATACTTAGAAATATTGCCTGTAAGAGAAACTTCCCAATCTTTGAAACAGAGATGGCAACAGGAAGAGTTTCTATTAACTTAATGGGTAAATTAGATGAATTATTAGCACCTGAAACACAGATTCATGGTGTATTCTTAAATATTTATGGTAAAGGTGTTATTATCAAAGGGGATAGTGGTATTGGTAAATCCGAAATCGCACTTGAACTTATTAAGAGAGGACATCAGTTGATTGCGGATGATGCAGTAGAACTCTATCACATTGGGCAGTCTATTATTGGGAAAGCACCAACAGTTTTAAAGAATCTATTAGAAATCCGTGGTATTGGTGTTATTGATGCTTCTAAGATGTTTGGAGCTGCGAGTGTTCTTCCAAAAGAAAAGGTAGACCTTATTATTCAGTTAGAAAGATGGTTACCATCTCGTGAATATAGACGTATTGGAGTAGAAGAAGATGATGTTACTGAAGATATTCTTTCAGTTCCTATTCCTAAGATCGTTGTACCAGTAACTGGTGGACGTTCTATGTCAGTTATTATTGAAGCGGCTGTTATGAATATGCAGCTTAAGGATTCTGGATTTGATTCAAGTAAAGAATTTGTGAATAGAATCCTCGAAAACATTAAAAGTAAGCAGGTGTAAGTTATGCAATTCTTTCCAGAATATAATATATTTCTTAAAATCGGTGGTCTGCAGATTCATATGTATGCAGTATGTATCATTATTGGTGCATTTATTGCCTATCTGTTAGGTCAGTATAATTTTAAGAAATTAGGCTATAGTTCTGAAATTTTATCAGATTACTTCTTTGGAGTACTCATGACGGGAATCGTTGGGGCCCGCATCTGGTATGTCATCTTCATGTGGAAAGAACTCTATATGTCTCATCCTGAAGAAATTATTGCGATATGGCATGGTGGACTTGCGATACAAGGTGGAATCATAGCAGCACTCATCTATAGCTATTACTTCTTTAAAAAGAAGGATATTCCGTTCTTTGTGGCAGGAGATGCGATTATGCCAGGTGTACTCATTGCTCAGGCATGTGGTCGCTGGGGAAACTTCTTTAACCATGAAGCATTTGGTTCAGCTGTTTCTTTAAACTTCCTCAAACTATTACATCTTCCTCAATTTATTATTAATAATATGTATATTGAGGGGGCTTATCATCATCCTACATTCCTTTATGAATCAGTAGGAAACTTGATTGTCTTTCTTGTGATTATTTTTGTAGTTAAGAAGAAAGCACAATGTACAGGTGAACAGTTCTTCTCTTACTTTATTGGTTATGGTATTGTGAGAGTATTTGTGGAAGGATTACGTACAGACTCACTTATGTTAGGTCCTATCCGTATGGCCCAACTTACATCTATAGTATTTATTGTTGTGGGTGTTGCTGGTATATATTACTTAAGAAACTATCAAAAGCGAAAGAATTAATCTTTCGCTTTTTCTTCATATTAAGTTAATGTATCATATATATGATAGTTAAGAGGTGTAAAAGATGGATAAAAGAATCGAAAATCATATCATCCAGCAATATTATGACAATCAGAGTCTCTATCGTTCATTAAAACATGATATTACAGATATTATTGAAAATATCATTACAAAGAATAATATAAAGATTTCTAATTTTGCGATACGTATTAAAACAGAAGATGCATTAAGACGTAAAATCTGTTTAAAACATAAGTACAAGGATGTTAATGATATTACAGATATCGTTGCTTGTCGTATTATTACATTGTTTGAATCAGATATTGATGTCATATATAAATTAATTAAACAGAACTTTGATATTGTGGAATACAATGATAAGAGAAAGAAGAACTATGATGACCGTATTGATTTCGGTTATAACTCTCTTCATTTATTAGTGAAATATAATGAAGCAAGACTGAATATGATTGAATACTCAGATTATCGTCATATTGTCTTTGAAATACAGATTAGAACTATTCTCCAACATTCTTGGGCTGAAGTAGAACATGGTCTAGGTTATAAGTCACAATATGAAATTCCTAAGGATATTCGTAGAAGACTCACAAGACTCAGTGCGACTCTAGAAATTCTAGATGAAGAATTTGTGAATATAAGAGATGATATAGAAGAATACAATAGGGGTATTGATCATATAGAGAAGGTGTTAAAGACAGACTTGAACTATAACTCTCTCATGACTTATTATCATGATTCTCCTATTATGAGTGAATTAACACAGATTATCTGTGAACAGTTTAATATCTCAGTTAAGGAAGAACCATATATTATATCTGAATTAAGAGTTGTAAAAAGATTTCATAACCTAGGCTATATGTATGTTCACGAACTCGATGAATTTATTATAGAAAATAGAGATAACATCGTAAACTTTGCACAGTCAAAGCTCCGTTTCCTAGAAAAGAATAAGTATTTCAACCCTTATGATATCTTTGTCTGGGTATCACTTATTATGTTGTTGAATCAGGGTGTGGATGATCCTGAAAATATCATCAGTAATGAAATGTTCAGCATTCCAAGCAAGAATGAAGTAGACAAAGGAATTAATTAATATATATCATATTTTACACATTTATGATTAATTCATGTATAATTATATTAACGCTTTTAAATTAAAAGAAAGAAGGTAAATAATATGGGCTTTTTAGAAGGTAAGACTGTCATTGTGACTGGTGGTGGACGTGCTGTACTTGAAGATGGAACTTGCGGTTCTATTGGTTATGGTATCGTAACAGCATTTGCGAAAGAAGGCGCAAATATTGTCATCACTGGACGTAATCTAAAGAAACTAGAAGATGCAAAAGAAGAAATTGAAAGACTTTATAATGTAGAAGTTCTTCCAGTACAGGCTGATGTGAATGCAGGTGCTGATAATGAAGCAGTAGTAAAAGCAGTTGTTGAAAAGGCAATTGAAAAGTTTGGTCATATTGATGCATTAGTCAATAATGCACAGGCAAGTGCATCTGGTGTATCTCTTGCAGAACATACTACAGAACAGTTTGATTTAGCTATGTATTCTGGATTATATGCAGCATTCTATTATATGAAAGCATGTTATCCATACTTAAAAGAAACAAAAGGTTCAGTCATCAACTTCGCATCTGGTGCTGGATTATTCGGAAACAAAGGTCAGTGCTCTTATGCTGCCGCAAAAGAAGGTATCCGTGGTTTAACACGTGTTGCTGCAACTGAATGGGCTGCAGATGGTATCAACGTAAACGTTGTATGCCCACTTGCTTGGACTGCACAGCTTGAAAAGTTTGAAAAAGCTTATCCAGAAGCATTCAAGGCAAATGTTCATACACCACCTATGGGACATTTTGGTGACAATGAAAAAGAAATCGGACGTGTTGTTGTACAATTAACTTCTCCAGACTTCAAATATATGACTGGTGAAACAATCACTCTTGAAGGTGGATTAGGAATGAGACCATAAGGAAACGCAATGCGTTTCCTTTTTTCAAAGGAGCAAATACAATGATTTATTATTTTAGTGGAACAGGAAATAGTCACTATGTGGCAGAAGTACTTTCAAAGTCCTTACAGGATACAATGCAATCTATTGAATCAGCTCAAGGTATTAAACAGGATGAAATGATTGGTATAGTCACACCTGTTTATTTCTTTGGGTTACCTGATATTGTGAAGGATTTCTTAGAAAGATTGTCTGTCTCTTCCAAATCATATTTGTATCTTGTAGTCACTTATGGTGGTAAACCAGGTAATATTGGGAAAGAGGCCAACAAGATCATGCAGAAAAAGGGGACAGGTTTTTATGCTATGTATGGTGTAAAAATGGTGGATACATATATTCCTATGTATGATGCATCTAAAAATGAAAAGATAGAATCTCAAATAGATCCTCAAATAGAAGAAATCATTACACAGATCAAGGAAAGAAGAATAGGTGACTACTTGAAAGGAACAGTCCCAGTTTTTATTAATAAGGCCTGTTCGTTTCAATATAAACAGGTAAGAAAAACAGATAACCTTACTATTGATGAATCTTGTATTCATTGTGGCTTATGTGTGAAAGAATGTCCTGAACAGGCGATAGAAATCAAAGAGCATGTGACATTCAAGAAAGAACAGTGTATGATGTGTTTAAGATGTTTACATCATTGTCCTGTGAATGCAATCAGATTTAAAAATAAGGACAAAGGACAATACAGGGGGTTACTATGATCAAAGAAGATATTTTAATCAAGAATACAACAAGAGAACAAAGAGAACAAATTGTGAATGATGCATTAGGTATAGTAGATGGTTTATGTGATGGCTGTTCACAGGGAATCATTTCTATGTATGATGCTTATATTGATGGTTTAAAGGAATTAGATGAAATCAACAGAGAATTCAATGCCCACTATGAAGTAGATGATAAACGTGGTGGCAACAGAGGCGGCTGTTCAATGATGTAAGGAGTAAGAGTGATCTTACTTCTTTTTATATATGAAAAAAGAACTTCTTTCGAAGTTCTTATCCCCATACCTCTTCCGCAATTTCTTTGACTAATTTTAATTTAGCCCACTGCTGTTCTTCAGTTAACTTATTACCAATTGCACAAGAAGCGAATCCACATTGTGGACTTAAGTACAGGCGATCCAGTGGAACGTATTTCTCTGCTTCATGGATTCTGGCAATGACTTTTCCTTTATCCTCTAACTGTGGTATCTTTGTCGTAATGAGTCCAAGTACGACCTTCTTATCGCCGGATACCTTTGCAAGTGGTGCAAATCCGCCGGATCTCTTGTCGTCATATTCCAGATAATATGCATTTACATTTTCCTCACCGAACAGCAGATCTGCCACACTGTCATAAGCGCCGGAGCTGGCGTAGGTAGAGTGGAAGTTGCCCCGGCAGACATGGGTGTTGATGACCAGATCCTCCGGCTTGCCTTCAATGGCCAGATTGTTGGCGGCGAGCATCTGCTCCTTGATGGCCTCCAGCCCCTTCTCGTCGGTATCAAAGATCAGACAGGCACGGGGGTCTACCAGCATACCCCAGCTGCAATCGTCAAATTGCAGGTTGCGGCACCCGGCGGCATATACGTCATCAATGACCTTGCGGTAGCCCGCTGCCAGATCCTCCACCAGCTTTTCAATGTTGGGGTAGTATTTGCTGGTATTTTCCATTGCAAAGGGCATGACCATCTGCTCCAAAAACTGCGCGGGCGCGGGAATGGTCAGCTTGGCGACGGTGTTCTCGTCCTCAAGCGCCTTGACAAATCGGAAGTGTTCGACAAAGGGATGCTCGTCCACGCTCACCTTTCCTGTGAGATAGGTGTCGTCAAGCATCGCGGCCTCGCCCTGGAACGGAAGGCCGGTCTTGGTCGGTGTGTGGCCGACGCCGTGGAAGCCCCACATGAAATCGAGGTGCCAGGTCGCGCGGCGGAACTCACCATCGGTGATGACGTGGTAACCCGCCGCTTTCTGCTTGGCGACGAGATCGCGGATGGCGTCGTCCTCCACGGCTTTGAGCGCTGCGGCGTCGATCCTGCCGCTCTGAAAGTCGGCGCGCGCCTGCTTGAGTGCCGCGGGGCGCAGGAAGCTGCCGACGTAGTCGTAACGGAACGGAGTGTTGGTCTTATTCATGCTCTTGCTCCTTTGCAGTTGAAATTTGTCCTGATTATACGGCGGCGGATTGGGCAAGTCAAGTGGGTGCTGACCGATAATACGCACGGAGTACATACATAATATCCATAGTGTGACCAAGGTATAAAGGGTAAAAATAAGGGTAGAGGCGGATAAGAAAAGAAAAAATCCTTGAAAGCTCAATGCTTTCAAGGATCGATCATGGTGCGCGAGGCGGGACTTGAACCCGCACGTCCGTGAAGGACACTAGAACCTGAATCTAGCGAGTCTGCCAATTCCACCACTCGCGCGTAAGCAGTCTCAGAAGAAAAGATGGTGCGGATGGCGGGACTTGAACCCGCACGTCCATACGAACACTAGCACCTCAAGCTAGCCTGTCTGCCAATTCCAGCACACCCGCATTTTCATCAGTCTTTCAAACGACCGCTCCGCTATTATAAGCCTGTTGTACGCCAAATGTCAACCTTTTTTTGTGGGAAAAGAAAAAGTTTTTGTGCTGCTTTTTCCCGCCGCCAAAAGATGGGCTTATACCTGCACGAGCGTCTCGCCGACCGCGCCCGTGATGACCAGATCCGCGCGGGTCTTATCGCCCAGCGGCGTCTTGTTGATGACGACGAGCTTGTGGCCGCGGTAGTAGTTTACCAGACCCGCCGCAGGGTAGACCGCGAGCGAGGTGCCGGCGATGATGAGCACGTCGGCCTCGGCGATATAGCGCACGGCCTTGTAGAGCGTATCCTCGTTGAGACCCTCCTCATAGAGCACGACGTCGGGCTTGATGCGCCCGCCGCAGGAGCACGTCGGCACGCCGGCGGAGTGCGCGATTGCCTCCACGCCGTAGAATTTGCCGCACCTCTCGCAGTAATTGCGCAGGGTGCTGCCGTGGAGCTCAAGGACCTCCTTGCTGCCGGCAACCTGATGGAGTCCGTCGATGTTCTGCGTGATGACAGCCTTCAGCTTGCCCGCGCGCTCCCACTCGGCGAGCTTACGATGCGCGGCGTTTGGCTTCGCGTCGGGGCAGAGGAGCTTCGCGCGGTAGAAGGCGAAGAATTTCTCGGGATAGCGTTCGTAGTAGGTGTGGCTCAGGATCGTTTCGGGCGGGTCGCTCCACTGCTGGCGGTAGAGTCCGTCCACGCTGCGGAAGTCGGGGATGCCGCTCTCGGTCGAGACGCCTGCTCCGCCGAAGAAGACGATGTTGTCGCTGCCGTCGATGATCTCCTTGAGCTTTCGGATCTCCTCTGTCATAGCGTCTGCTCCTTTACTTGGTGTAGTCTCTGTCGATCTGCACGACGGCAAAATAGCTGCTGTCGAGCCGCTTTACGGCGGCCTGGATCTCCTGCTCGACCTCATGGTCGCTCAGGCGAAATTTGAACGGCACCACCGCGTCGAAAATGACGTTGGTGTGCGTGGGGCCGGTGACCATGCGGAAATCGTGGATGGTGATGTGCTCGTCGATGCCGCGCACGAGCTGCGCTACGCGCTCGCGCGTTTCGGCGGTGAGCTTATCGTCGGTCACGATGGGGTCCATGTGGATGGTGGCGGCGCAGCCGAGCTCGCGGCGGAGCCGCTGCTCGATGTTGTCGATCTCGTCGTGCAGCGCCATGATGTCGCCGTGCGCGGGGACCTCGGCGTGGAGCGAGATCATCACGCGGCCGGGGCCGTAGTCGTGCACGATGAGGTCGTGGATGCCCTGCACGACGGGAGAGGAGAGAACGATCTCCTCGATCCTCTGGACAAATTCCGGCGCGGGCGGCTGACCGAGCAGGGGAGAGATGGTGTCCCGCGCGGCCTGAATGCCTGCCCAGAGCACGAGCGCTGCGACGACGATACCGCACCAGCCGTCGATCTGAAGCGAGGTGAAGTGCCCGATGAGCGTCGCGGCGAGGACGGCGGCGGTCGCCGCGCAGTCGGAGAGACTGTCCATCGCGGTCGCCTCCATCGCGGCGGAGCCGATCTTTTTGCCGACCGCGCGGTTATAGAGATACATGTAGAGCTTGACGAGGATGGAGGCGAGCAGGATGCCGCCGGTGAGGAGCGTGAACTCCACCGCCTCGGGGTGCAGGATCTTCTCCACCGCGCTCTTGGCAAGCTCGATGCCCATGAGGAGAATGACCATGGAGACGATCAAGCCCGAGATGTACTCCAGCCGCCCGTGGCCGAAGGGATGCTCGGGGTCGGGCTTCTGTCCCGCAAGCTTGAAGCCGAGCAGCGTCACGATGCTCGCGCCCGCATCGGAGAGGTTGTTGAAGGCGTCCGCCGTGATGGCGATGGAGCCGGAGAGCGTGCCAGCGAGCAGCTTGAGTGCGAAGAGCAGCAAATTGAAGCCGATGCCCACGATGCCGCAGAGCATCCCGTAGGCCTGCCGCACGGCAGGCGAGGTGACGTCCTCGCGGTTTTTGATGAATTTTTTGGCCAACAGAGAGATCATACCGGTGTCTCGCTTCCTTTGGATTTCGCGGGAAAGAAAAAGCGCTTGGTGAAGAGGTAGCAGAGTGGAATGAGATAGAGCAGGCAGGCGTAGGGCAGGGCCTCAACGCCGACGCCGAGCATACTCAGCGGCACGGCGCAGGCGATGCACCACGGGATCAATCCCGCGATGGTGACGCCGGAGTTGGCGATGTCCATCGCCAGCTCCTCGTGCTCCGCGCCGTCCTTGGCGTAGACCGCGCCGATGAGCTGATGCTCCATCATCACGACGATGGTCTGGTTGCACAGCACCATCGCGGCGAGGAGGCTCAGCAGGATCATCGTCGGGAAGCGCCCGATGCGCTCGGCGGACCGCTCCAGAACGCTCTGCGCCTGCGTGAGCGCGCCCGTGCCCTCTAAAATGCCGGTGTAGAGCGCGGCGAGCGGGATCATCAGAAACGGCGTGAGCATACTCACCAGCCCGCCGCCGGAGACGACGGAGGCCAGCAGACCCTCGGTCGGGTGATAGCCGACGACCATGATCCGGAGCGCGTCAGCCACGCTGCCGCCCTGCACCGTGACGGTGATGACGAAGGCCGCGGCGGCGGAGATCGCCATGGCGCGGCGGATGGGCACGCGGAGGAGCGGCAGGATGAGCATGATGAGCGCGGGCACAAGCGCCCACGGGGAGATGACAAAGCTCTCGGCGAGGGCGTCCAGCATGGTCTCATCGACCGTGACGATGGGATTGCGGAAGGAGAGCACGGTGTAGGCGATCAGGCAGAGCGCATAGGGCAGCGCGGCGGTCTGGAACATCCGCCTGACGTTGCCGTAGAGATCGGTCTCCGTCAGCGCGGCGACGAGGCTCGCACAGGACGAGGTCGGCGCGCCGCGGTCGCCGAAGTAGATGCCGGAGAGGATGACGCCGGCGGCCACCCCGATACAAGAGAAGGGTATACCTGTGGCTCTTGGTGGTGGCGATATGCTGGGAATTGCCCAGACCGGAACCGGTAAGACAGCGACGTTCGCTATACCGATCCTGCAACATTTACTGGCCGATCGTTCGGAGGAAAATCGTTCAGAAACACGAGGGAATAAAGGACGTCTCGTGAAAAGACGGTCTATTAAGGCTTT
>ENA-ORTS01002082-ORTS01002082.1-human-gut-metagenome-genome-assembly--contig:-NODE-2082-length-12470-cov-2.958276_pt1 | contig 12470 bp, 9 predicted proteins | sample MGYA00241911_ERZ509186 | MGnify/ENA primary metagenome ERZ509186 (study PRJEB26280, sample SAMEA2338852) | human gut metagenome | biome: human gut; feature: human-associated habitat; material: faeces...
TGGTTATAATTTTTACAAAATTTAAAAACACCCTTGCATATTATGTCGGGTAGTGTTATAATCGACTTAAATATCATTGCGGATGTATTGGAGTTTTTCTGCAATGAAACACAAAACAATTTAGGAGGTATTACGATGAGACAAATCGGTACACAGTCAGCCAAGTATTTCAGAAGATTTGTGACAGCGATGCTCGTATTCGCGATGGTAATCACATCTTTGACTGTATCTTCCGTTGATTCTCAGGCGGCTAAAAAAGTAAAAAAAGTCACCATCGGGGTCAAAGTTGGCGGATCAGGAATCCTTGTGCTGAAAAAAGGACAGTCAAAGAAACTGAAGGTTTCTGTGACACCTAAAAAAGCAAGTAAAAAGGTTACATACAAATCAAGCAAAGCTTCTATCGTAAGCGTAAGCTCAAAAGGTGTTGTTAAGGCACGCAAGAGCAAAGGTTCTGCAAAGATTACAGTAACATCCAAGCAGAATGCAAAGAAAAAAGCTACGATCAAAGTCAAGATTGGTACTCCTGTAAAGAAAGTTGCTATCTCCAAGAACGCAACTTCGACATGGTCAAGTGCTAACTACAAGATTGTAGAAAAGAATGGACAGAAAACGAAGGTTTATCCTAAATATACGGACAAACTGAAAGCCGTAAAGAACACTTTTACCATTATGAACGGTCGTAACATGGTGATCAAAGCTTCCGTTTCTCCGAAAAAAGCAACACGTAAATCTTTGAAATGGTCCACAAACAAAGGATCCATCCTCAAAGTAGTAGGAAATGGTACGAAAGCAACCGTTATCGCCCGTAAAATTGGTAAAGCCAATGTTATTGCACGGGCTACTGACGGAAGCGGTAAAAAAGCTGTTGTAAAAGTAAATGTTGTTAAGTTTAAGAGCGATAAGACACCAGCTCCGACAGCTACACCGGATACGAGAAAGAAAACACTCGTAGAAAATTTCGAAAGTTATCCTGTAGGAACAGAGTGGAAATACACTTCTGCAGACAAGAACTCCGGTACGATGAAAGTAGTACAGGATCCGGAAGATGCTTCTAACAAATGTTTGGAAGTTGATTTGAATGGTACAGAAGCAGCATATGACTTCGCTCCTATCTTTAACATTGATCTTTCTAAATTGAAAGATACAACCGGAAAAACAATGGGAAGCTTTAGTGGTGCTTCTGCTGACCTTCGTGTAGTATCTACATCCAGTGATGTTACTTACAAAGCAATTTATGTATATTTGGATCAGTATGGCAAAATGAACAAAAAAGATAAGTTCGCTGCCGATGCAAATAAATCCGCTTCTGCTCATGTTAATAACAAGGGCGAAAAAGTAGCAGCAGGTGCTGCTGATGAAGACACCACACTTCGTTTCGGTATCAACAACCCTATGGGAACCGGTACAAAAGCAGATTATGGTGTAAAACTTTTCAATGGTAACGAATCCAAAGAAAATGGTGCGTATTTCCCAGGCTATCATGATAACACATGGAAACCGGCCGAAGCAAACACACATTATGCAAAAGATTCTTGTACAACAGGATTCAAAGAGAAGGAAGCAGACGGAAAAGTAGGATTTGCTAACCGTTCTGTAAGCTTTGATACAACTTACATCAATGATTTGGATGCTACTTTGGCAAATCAGACAAAATTCGACCTTGTATGGGGTACTACTTACCAGGGAAATCCAACAGATGCTACAAACAAAATGCACACTACATGGTATATCGATAACTTGAGTTTGATCGAGGAAGATATTCCGGTAACAGACTTCAAGATTTCTCTTGAAGAAAGTAAAGATGTAACAACCGGTCGTGTTGCCAACGGTGGTAATGCTCAGATTTACACAACTTACACACCGGCAAATACAACTCAGAAAGGTCTTACATGGACTACAACAAACGATAAGGTAACTGTAAATGCAAGTGGTAAAGTATCTGTAGCAGATGACTTTGTATTCCCGGCAGGACAGTCAGAAGCAAAAGTAACAGTAACCGCTACTTCAAAATACAAGGCAGCACTCAGCAAGAGTATTGAACTTACTGTATACAAAGCAGCAGAGGCTCAGGATATTACAATTTCCGGTAAAGAACTTGCCGGTATGCTTGTAAAAGACTGGTCAGACGCTGAAGTCGAAACTGCTTTGGTTGAATCCGGTTCCGGTGAGAACAAAGAAATGGTAGAAGTTATGGATATGAGATTTACAAAGAATAACTTACGTAACTTCTTCAAACTTCCGGAAAACATCGATCTTTCTCAGTATGAGAGAATTGTTGTTACCGGAAATGCATGGGGACAGATGAACTTCGATACTTGGGATGCCGGATTTACACATGATACGGAAAATGACAGTGAATGGTATAAGAAATCATCCGTAAGCAGTTATCCGTTCTTTGAGGGAGCTCATCCATATCGTCCACAGCGTGAAGATATTAAAGTAGAAGATTTCTTGAAGAAATATCCGGAAATCGACAAAGCAACCTATATCGATGGAAATACAAATATCAAAGATGGTGTGATTCCTAAGGGAACTACCATCGGACCAAGAGGCGTAGAACCTTGTGAGATTGATATTGAGGATGATATGCAGAATGACTACTCTAACACAGGCTATGTATCTCTCGGAACAAACAAGCCATTGGTAGAATGGGATGAGACAGATGATGATGGAAATATCACAGCAGAATTCCATTACTATATCTACTCCATCAAGTTTGTGACAAAGAAAACAGCAAAAGCAGAAGAGGCTGCAAAATAATTCTGTAATAATAATCCTTGGTTTTGAGGACGATACCGGTGTAATACCTGGCGCCGGTCAAGTCCTCTCTACCACCCAGACAGGGTGGGGGAACCTTAGGGGATATTATTAAATAAATAAAAATGGAGGTAAGAGTTTTGAAAAAGAATTTCAAAAGAACTTTAGCAAAAGTTATGGCAGTTGCTTTGACCGTATCTATGGTTGGCGTTGCTTCTACAGATGCAGACGCAGCTAAGAAGATCAAACTTTCAAGCAAATCCATCTCCGTAGCTAAAGGAGCAACCAAAAAAGTAACTATCAAAAATGTAAAAGCTAAAAAGGTGAAAAAACTTACAGTAAAGAGCAAAAACAAAAAGATCGCTACTGTAAAGAAAGCCGGAAAAACTGCATTCAAAGTAACAGGTAAGAAAGCAGGAAAATCCACAAAAGTAACTGTAAAAGTAAAAGTTGGCAAGAAGACAACAAAACTTACTTTGAAAGTGAAAGTAACAAAGGCTAAGAAAGTTGTTGCAACAGCTGCACCAGCTACAACAGCACCTACCGCTGCACCAGCAGCAAGTGCAAGTGCAACGCCGGCAGCAAATGCAAGTACGAAACCGGCAACTACACCATCTGCTAAACCGGTAGCTACACCATCTGCTACTCCGGATGAAGCTACACCAGCACCTACAGAGCCAGTACAGCCTGAACCACCTACAACAGAAGCAAAGAAACTTCCTGAGTTGAATCTTCGTCGTGAAGCTGCTACAGAGTGGACTCTTGGAGGTGAATATGGTACAGCAATCTTTAACACAGATGATACTATAAGCTATTCTAGTTATGCATGGGCTAAAAAGGCAGGCGACTGCTACAACAATGGTATCGCTTGGTACATTGACCCAGCTAAAAAAGGTAAAGTAGATCTTTCTGCTTATACTGATCTTGAACTTACAATCAAGACAGACGCTGAGATTAAGTTCATGACTTGGGGCGGTTCTGCAGATGCTGCAAGTTTCTGGGATAAGAACGATAACTGGGGTGCTGCTTCCAAGACAGTAGAAAACGCTGACGGTTCTAAGACAATTACTTATAACCTTGAGAAGATTTTTGGTAGTGCAACAAAGGTTAAAAAAGCAGTTGCAGTTGGTCTTACATTGAAATCTGATAAAGATGGAAATGATGGAGAATTTTCTGAAAGAACAGCTACTATTTACGGAATCAAATTCGTAAACAATGGTGGTGCTGGTACAGACACAAATAATACAGACACAAATAATACAGACACAAACAACGTAGATACAAATAATACAGATACAAACAATACAGACAAACCTGCACCTACAAAAGCTCCTATTCCGGAAGTGGATGGTGAAAAAGTCAATGTTAAAACTTCATACGATGCTGCATTCTCTGATAACGATATCACTGAATTAGAGGATGGTAATATCAAATTGAACTTGAGCGGTAAAAATAACCGTGTATGGTTCAAACTTGGTGAAGAAATTGATTTGAATGATTATTCAGCCATTAAGGTTGTATTCGCTAATGCTCCTCAGCAGATGACAATTTCTGTATTTGAAGGAAGCGAGACAAAAGGAGATAACTGGTGGAATAACGCAGTAGCAAATGCATATCCATGCTATGGCGGAAGTGCATCCAAACGTTCAGAGGACGGCGGCGTTGCCGTAAGAGGTCCGGAAGTTGGTACTATCGATCTTACTGGAAAAACCTTTACTTCAAAAGGTGGATTCATTACCGTAGCACCAAACGCAGTAACCGGTATCGCTAGCGATGCAGTATTGAACGAAGATGGCGATCTTGATTTTGCAAAGAATGATTTCACTATTGCATCTATCGTACTTGTTAAAAAATAATTATTGATTTAGTTATTGAATTTCAAAGGTGTACATCTTTCCATAAGATGTGCACCTTTTTTGAAACAAAGGTAATTTCCAAAATGGAGGTATTAAAGTATGCGAAAAAACATCAAAAGTATTTTAGCAAAAACACTTGCTGTTACTCTTGTGGTTTCCATGGCCGGGGTTTCTGCACCAAATGCAGATGCCGCAAAGAAACCTGCGCTTAGCACAAAAAAAGTAACTGTGACAGCGGGTAAATCGAAAAAGGTTAAGATTAAAAATGTAAAAGCAAAAAAAGTAAAGAAATTGACGGTTAGTACGAACAAGAAAAAAATTGTGACCGTAAAGAAAAATGGAAAAACCGCTTTTACGATTAAAGGTATTAAAGCAGGATCTGCGAAGGTGACTGCAAAGGTAAAAGTTGGTAAAAAGACAACAAAATTGACCGTAAAAGTAAAAGTAAAGAAAGCGGCAAAGGTAACAGTAACACCGGCTCCAACGACAGCACCAACGACAGCACCGACGGCAGCTGTTACTAAGGCTCCAACGACAACGCCAGCAGCTACACCGACGGTTGATCCGAAACCGACAAAACGTCCGGGGTTGGCAGATAGCGGTCAGGAAGCACGTCCGAGTGGTGAGCCTTTGATCGAAAAAACATTTGATTTTGAAAATGGTTCTGATGATTGGTTTGCTCGTTGTGCAACTGATCAGGTTTGCAAACTTGAAACGTCTGATGAAACTCGTCCGGGAAGTACCGGTAAGAAGTCTATGCGAATCTTCCGTGATAAAGGTGAAGACGGCTTGTATCATGCATGGAATGGCGCAGGATTTGACCTTTCTGCCGTTGGTACATTGGGTGCTACCTACACCGCAGATTTCTGGGCTAAGATTTCCAGCGATGAATCCGAAGATCTTGATGGCGATGAAGTAAATATGCGTTTTTCCGGTGCAAAGAAAGTAACCAGTGATGCGGAAGAAGTGTATGAAAACTATCCGGCAGATACCGATTATAAGCTTTCTGCAGATGAGTGGAGACACTTTACCATTTCTTTTGTAGCTCCGGCGACATTCTATAGCTACATGATCTACTTTGAGACAAATGGTGGTGGAAAATATGATATCGTGGTAGACGATTTCACATTGACAAGAACTTCCGCTCCGGCAGAACCGGATCTGACACTTGCCAGTATCAAAGATACTTATGCACCGTATATCGGTACGATGGGAACTGCCCTTACGTATTCGGATCTTTTGAATGAGAATACATTGAATTTTGTAAAACATCATTTCAACAGTATTACACTTGGAAATGAGATGAAAGCAGATGCTATGATCAGCAATAGTGAGACATTGCTTGCAAGTGAATCCGGATATATTCTTCCTGCAAATTATGGCGACTACGCTGAGAATAAGGATAAAGATGGTAACGTGATCGTTCCGAAACTTACGATGGACGTTGTGGATAAAGTATTGAAAATCTGTAAAGAGAATGGTATTAAAGTACGTGTTCATATGCCTATGTGGCACCAGCAGATGCCAAAAGCATTTTTCTGTGAAGGATTTAATCCGGATGGCAAATTGGTAACAGATAAGAATGTTATCCTTGCTCGTGAAGAAATGTTTATTCGTACAGCATATCAGTATTATTTGACAAGCCAGTACGCAGATGTTATTTATGCATTTGATGTAGTAAACGAGTATACACATATGAGCAACGAAGGCGGCCAGGTAGGAAGCGAAAACTGGTGGAAATACTCTTTTGGTAAAGAAATGAAGACAGACTGTGAATATGTAAAGAAAGCATTTGTATGGGCTTACGATGTGCTTCAGCTTTGCGACCGTACAGACATCTCTCTGATCTACAACGATTACAACACATATGATCCTAAGACAACCGCTCAGATCATCGAATTGATCAACAACATCAATAAAGTTGATGATGTAAACAAAGTTGGAAAAATCTGTGCCGGAATCGGTATGCAGAGCCATTTGAATGATGAACTCGGATCTGTTGATAACTACAAAGAAGCAATTGAAAAATTTGCAGCACAGGGTTATGAGATTCAGATCACTGAGCTTGATATCACAAACAACGGTAAGATTGACAGTAATACGACAGCAGAAGAAAAGAAGGCTATTTATGAAGCCGGTGCGAAAGCATATGCTCAGATCATGAATGCGATTCTTGAAGAAAAAGCCAAAGGTGCTAACATCACTGCAGTAGTTATCTGGGGATTGACAGACAATACATCCTGGAGAGCCGACCGTTCTCCATTGCTCTTTGGTACTGACATCGCAGACAAGAAACCTGCCTTTGATGCCGTTATCGACGCAGCAAAGAACTTTAAAGCAAGCAAATAATTTGAAATTCTTATAAGAAATTCTACCTGATAGAATACAGACAACCCAAATGGTATGTAGATATCATTTGGGTTGTTTTTCTTTTTTGCGATAAACACTTCATCAGGTAATGGCGTTCTGTCTGAAAATATCCGTCCAAACTAAAATGTGATTTTGGCATAGCCAAAATCATGCGGCCATGAATGATTTAAACCTCTTTTACTCTTGCTGTACAGAAAATATTTACTATATAATAAGGATAATTTTATAAAAGGAGGTCCTAATGTGTACAAAAAAGGAAATATCGTATATGGGGCATTTACCCCGAATAACAGCGGAAATCGTTGACATCTTGCAGAATTTTGACTATAATAAAATTACATTTTCGTTTAGACGAATATTTAAACTCAAATTGACTATACTATAATTGAAGGGAGAGTGGATCATGGTATATATTAAGCGGGCTGCAGAGGATACGATTGCACGGGTGTCCAAAATGTTTCCTGTACTGTTGCTGACTGGCCCAAGGCAGGTTGGCAAAACGACCTTATTGCAAAGACTGGCAGAGGTACAACAAAGTGAAGGCATAGAACGAAAATATGTTACATTGGATGACCCTGATGTTAGATATCTGGCAAAACAGGATCCTGCTTTGTTTTTACAGCGATATTCACCACCTGTACTGATTGATGAGATTCAATATGCAACCGAACTGTTGCCTTATATCAAAATGAGCGTTGATCGTTCGAAAGGAAAAGGTGATTTCTGGATTACGGGGTCACAAGTTTTCCATCTTATGAAAAATGTCAGCGAAAGTCTGGCTGGGCGTGTCGGAATTGTGAATCTGCTGGGATTGTCCGATGCTGAGATCTATCAGGAACCAAGCGAGCCATTCCAAACAGAAGCAGAACATTTGATGAAGTGTTTATCTGTAAAAAGGAAAAAAGACCTGAATGAAATTTACCACAGAATTTTCCAGGGTTCTATGCCGGAACTCTATGCCGATGAAAATGTGGATTGGGAGACTTATTATCGTTCCTATGTAAACACATACCTTCAAAGGGACATCCGAGATTTGGCGCAGGTTGCGGACGAAATGCAGTTTTACAATTTTATGACGATTGTTGCGGCACACACTTCGAAGCCTGTTGTCTATGAGGAACTGGCAAGTGCCGCAGGTATTTCAGCACCAACAGCGAAGAAATGGCTTTCAATCTTGGTATCCTCTCATATCATTGCACTTGTACAGCCATACCATAACAATGCCCTCAAACGGGTTGTAAAGATGCCTTTGATTCATTTTCTGGACACCGGCTTGGCAGCATATCTATTGAGATGGGGCAATCCGGAAGTACTGGAAAGAGGAGCTATGTCTGGGGCATTTTTTGAAAGTTATATTTTTTCGGAGATTTATAAAAGTTATCTGAATGCTGGAAAAGAACCGCCGATTTTCTATTATCGGGATAAAGACCAGAAAGAAATTGACCTGTTGCTTTACCAGAACGGTGTGCTTTGTCCGATAGAGATTAAAAAATCCGCCTCTCCGGGAAAAACAGCTGTTAAGAATTTTAATGTATTGAACCCCATTACAAAGGAAGAAGAGTTCGAAGGATTAGATTCTCTGAAGGTAAAAATCGGAACCGGCAGCGTGATCTGTATGGCAGGTGACTTATTGCCTGTGGACGAAAAAAACTTGTATGTGCCGGTTTGGTTGATTTAGTAAATGTTATAAAGTATTCAGCAAATCAAGGGAACTCTTGCGGATTAGTATGACACCCCAAATGATATCTACATACCATTTGGGGTGTCTGTATTTTATCAAGCAGAATTTCTTATATGTCTGTCAATCCCCAGATAACTATCGCAGGCGGAATAAATGTTGTTGTATAGACGAAAATGTGGTATTATATGCTAGTGAGTAAATCTGGAAGACGAGCGTATTGAACAATTTTCAGATATATGGTATACTTATAGAAACTATGCATAAAAAGGATAGTACAAATGGGACAGATTAAGGTATTACAGACGAATAAGTTATATTATCCGGTAACCGGAGGGATTGAGAGAGTTGTACAGCAGCTGGCAGAAGGATTGTCAGATAAAACGGATACAACTGTTTTGGTGTGCCAAAAAGAAGGAAAGGCAGTACACGAGAACATAAATGGGGTGCCGGTGATTCGATGCAGAACGTTGTGTTATATTTCTTCGTTGCCTATTTCTTTGTCTTATGTGTGGTGTTTCAAGAAAGAAGCACGAAAAAATGATATTGTGCACATACATATGCCGTTTCCGCTGGGGGATCTTGCCTGTTTGTTATCCGGGTATAAAGGGAAAGTGGTATTGTGGTGGCATAGTGATATTGTGAGACAAAAACGAATGATGTTCTTTTATCGTCCGTTGATGAACTGGCTTTTGCGACGTGCAGATGTGATCGTGGTGGCGACAGAAGGACATATCAATGGATCACGATATTTAAAACCATATGCGGACAAATGTGTGATCATACCATATGGTGTAGACGGGCACATTAAAAAAACGGCGGACGACTGGCTCGCAAAAGAGAAAAAAAAGTCAGAGAAAGAATGTGTTCGTTTTTTGTTTGTGGGGCGGCTGGTATATTATAAGGGTGTCAAAAATCTGTTAGAGGCTTATTCTGAACTGGTGTCAAAAGAACCGGATTTAAAAGAGAAGATGACTCTTGATATCGTCGGAAGCGGACCTTTGGAAAAAGAATTACATGAGTATGTCAGGGAGACTGGTTTACAGGATAGAATTTTTTTTCATACAAAGGTGACAGATGCACAGTTAGTGGAATTTTATAAGAAGTGTGATGTTTTTGTACTTCCGTCCCAGCGGCGGAGTGAGGCGTTTGGACTGGTTCAGATTGAGGCGATGATATTTGGAAAACCGGTTATCAATACGAATCTTCCGAGCGGAGTGCCTTATGTGAGCCAGGATGGGGTAACCGGATTGACGGTTGAGCCGTCAGATATAGAAGGATTAGCGCAGGCATTAAAAAAAATGACGATAGATAAGGACTGCCGTACTCGTATGGGAAAGGCGGCGCGGCAGCGTGTGGAAAAAGAGTATACGATGGAGAAGATGCTTCAAAAGACGTATGATCTTTATGAAAAATTAGTGAGAGGGGGATAAACGATGAAAATTGCATTTGATGGGCAGCCGCTTTTGAATGCCAATAAAACAGGAATTGCCTATTATGAAGATGGCCTGGTAAAGGGAATGCTCAAATATTACCCGGAAAATGAATATCAGCTGGATGTGTTTACGTTTCGCCATAAAGATAGAATAGAGCAATTGCAAAAAGAATATTCTCATAAATTAGTATTAAAAAAATGTGTATGGTTATGGGATCGAATTTTTCGTGTATTTACTTTTTTGATTTATATTCCATATGCTTGTTTCTTTTCCGGAGAACGTGAGGTCACACACTTTTGTAACTATGTAATTCCGTTTGGAGTAAGGGGAAAGAAGGTTGTTACAATACACGATCTGGCATTTCGTGAATATCCACAGACAATTCGTACGCGGACTATGATGATGTTAAAGATGAATCTGAGGAAGACTTTAAAACGGGCAGATGCAATTGCAGTAGACTCTGCATTTACGAAAAGTGAACTGGTAAAATATTACAATGTACAGAAAGGGAAAATATATGTTGTTCCCTGTGGGATTGATAAAGAAAAATATGAGAAAAAAAGAAGTGTTAAGCCGGTCAAAGAAAAATTTGGAATTGACGGAGAGTATTTTCTGTACCTGGGAACGCTGGAGCCGAGGAAAAATATAGTCCGTTTGATCAAAGCATATGATGAATTTCGAAAAGAAAATGAGAAGGACATTCTTCCGGATCTGGTGATTGCCGGAGGAAAGGGCTGGATGTATGATGAGATTTATGAGATGGTAAATAAAAAACATTTAGAAAAATGGATCATCTTTACAGACTATGTTTCGGAAGAAGAAAAAATAGCATTGATGCAGGGAGCACTTGCTTTTTGTTTTCCATCTCTTTATGAGGGATTTGGACTGCCACCGATGGAAGCGATGGCTTGTGGAACCCCTGTGATTACTTCATGTACTTCTTCTCTGGATGAAGTTGCAGGAGAGGCGGCATTAAAAGTAAATCCGGAGAGTGTTCAGCAGATTGCGTCGGCTTTGACAAAAATGCATAGAGAAGAAGATGTTCGGCAGAAATTGATTGAAAAGGGGCGGAAACAGGCAGCAAAGTATACATGGGAAAATGCCTCAGATGCTCTATATAAAGTTTTTGAAAATGTTTTGGGAAACGAGGTGTGACATGAAAACAATACACGAATTATATGAATACAGAACGATGATAGGGAGTATGATTCGTAGGGATTTAAGAGGAAGATATAAGGGTTCTGCCCTGGGGTTTGCCTGGACATTTTTGAATCCGTTGTTACAGCTGGCGGTTTATACCCTTGTTTTTTCCATGATTATGAGAGCCGGAATAAAAGATTATTATCTCTTTTTATTTGTAGCACTCATTCCCTGGATTTTTTTCAGTACTTCGGTATCGGCTGGAGCAAGTTGTATTATGGCACAAAAAGATATTGTGAAAAAGATCTATTTTCCTCGGGAAGTATTGCCGATTTCTCATGTGACATGCCAGCTTGTAAATATGCTTTTAAGCATGGTGGTTGTATTAGCGGTTCTTTTGTTATCCGGAAAAGGAATCAGTTTCAAAGCAATTTTGTATTTACCGCCGGTCATAGTGGCAGAATATCTGCTTGCACTTAGTATTACGATGATCGTTTCTGCGGTTACTGTTTATTTGAGGGATTTGGAACATGTATTAGTTATTATTACGATGGCATGGCAGTTTTTAACTCCGGTTATGTATTCTATAGATATGGTGCCGGAACAGATTCAAACCATTTTTCATTTGAACCCTATGACACCAATTATTATTGCATACCGGGATATTTTATATTATCAAAAGGTACCGAAATTAGGAACATTGACACAAGGCATTATTTTTAGTATTATTTTACTTATTGTAGGCTGGAATGTGTTTGGTCATTTGAAGAAGCATTTTGCGGAGGAAATGTAATGAAACCAAATAATGCAATTGAAGTTACGGATGTAACAAAGAGCTTTAAAGTATATTTTGATAAAGGAAACACAATGAAAGAGAAAGTTCTTTTTCAGAAAAGAAGACGTTATGAAGAGCGCAGGGTGTTAGACGGAATATGCTTTGAGGTGAAAAAAGGAGAGATTGTCGGTTTTCTCGGGCCGAACGGCGCGGGCAAGTCCACGACCATGAACATTCTCACGGGATATCTTTCCTCCACATCGGGCAGAGCCATGATCGACGGACTCGATATATTGGAGCATCCGATGGCCGTCAAGAAAAAAATCGGCTTTCTGCCGGAAATGCCGCCTCTTTACCTTGAAATGACGGTCAAGGAATACCTGAATTTCATTATGCCCGGTTTATTTTCAATGATATTCGTCGGTGTGAAATAAGCAGTTGCAAAACCTGCATAGTTC
>ENA-ORTS01002090-ORTS01002090.1-human-gut-metagenome-genome-assembly--contig:-NODE-2090-length-12439-cov-2.700904_pt1 | contig 12439 bp, 16 predicted proteins | sample MGYA00241911_ERZ509186 | MGnify/ENA primary metagenome ERZ509186 (study PRJEB26280, sample SAMEA2338852) | human gut metagenome | biome: human gut; feature: human-associated habitat; material: faeces...
TTTTTTCGTTGTTTGCATTGTATTTCTGCATCCCTGTTATTTTGATTGCTGTTCCAGAAAAGCAGGACTCCACTTCTTCAAAATCCGCATCACACGGTCAGCAGATTCCTCCGGTGTTTCTCCTGCCAGAACGGAATAAGTTGCATTGACTTGATACCAGCGTTCCCGGTTGTCAAATATCCGCTGCAATTCTTCCTTTGTATGGCTCTGAACAATCGGACGGTTCGGATCCGCTCATAGCAGACTGCAAACTTCTGCTGCAAATAAACGATTACTCCGTCACACTGCCGCACAATCAATGCATTTAACGGATTGGTCATGACACCACCACCACAAGATACAATCTGTGGGGTATGTGCCAACTCTTCAACCAGCTTAGATTCCACTTTCCGGAAATATGGTTCACCCTTCTGGTCAAAAATCTCCGGAATGGTCATGCCCTCTCGCTCTACAATCAAATCATCCATATCAACCAGCGGCAATTCCAACCGCTTTGCCAATGCTTTTCCAAGGGCGGTTTTTCCGCAGCCCATAAATCCACATAAAAACAAGGTCATTTCATAGCCCTCCTTAGGAAAACAATCGTTGAATCTCTGCTTCCATTTCTGCAATCAATGCCTGAATCTGTTCGTTGGAATAAGTATCTTCGTTCCAAATTTCATGTGCCTTGACTGCCTGCCAGACCAGCATGGCTGCTCCGCCGCAAACTGGCTTGCCCATTGCCTTTGCAGTCTGAATCAATTTTGTTTCGGTCGGGTTGTAGATGGCATCAAAAACCGCTCCGCACTGCTGCAACAGCGATTCGGTCAGCGGCATTGCATCCACTTTCGGATACATTCCAACTGGTGTACTGTTCAGCACCAAGTCAAACGGTTCGTCCAGTTCGGCAGTCAGAGCATAGCGAACAGATGCTTCCGGCACGAGTTCCCGCAATTCCTCTAAAAAGGTCTTTGCCATGGGAATGTGCCGTTCCAGAATGCCAATCGTCAAATCTGCTCCATGCAGAACCGCTTCGGTTGCCATCATTCTGCCGACACCGCCGCAGCCAAGCAGCAACACTTTTCCATCCAGTGGAAACGATTCCACAGACCGCAAAAAACCATCACAATCCGTATTATAGCCAATCAGGTTTCCACGGCGATTCACGACACAGTTCACAGACTGATACCGCTGTGCCGATTCCGCCATATCATCCAAAAACGGAATGATTTCCATCTTGTGCGGAATGGTGATGTTAAAGCCCTGCATCGCCCGTAAATCGTCAATTTGCAAGGTCAAATCCTCTGCAACCAAGTCGGTCAGCGTATAATCCGCCTTCCGACCTGCCAATGCAAACAGCCGCTCATGAATCCATGGGGACATGGAGTGCCCGAGCGGATGCCCGATCAAGGTGTAATGTTCCATGTTACGCCATCACCTCTTTTAAGGTGTCCACGGATTCGCAATTCTTTGCGGTGACACCCTTTAAGGTCTTCTTTACCAGTCCGGTCAGAACTGCCTTTGGCCCAAATTCAATGAATGTATCTGCTCCATCTGCCTGCATCTGTGCCAGTTCCTGCGTAAACCGTACCGGAGAAACAATGTGCTTTGCCAGCAGGGTCGGCATATCGCTGAAATCGGTCAGTTCTGTGCCCAGCACATTGGAATAGAACCGTACCTGCGGCTTCTGGAACGAAACACCCTGAATCGCTTCATAAAAAGCATCCGCTGCCGGCTGCATCAACTTGGTATGGAATGCACTGGCAACTGCCAACGGAATGGCACGAGCTTTCTTTTCCTTGCAAACAGCTGCGGCTGCTTCTACTGCTGCCTTGTCGCCAGCAATAACAGTCTGCACGCTGGAGTTATAGTTTGCCGGAACAACATAGCCTTCGGTTGCTGCACAAATTTCTTCTACTTCTTCCGGCTTCAGCTTCATAATGGCACACATTGCACCATCTGCCTGCTGTGCAGCAGCATCCATTGCTTCAGAACGAGCCTTGATGACCCGGAAACCGTCTTCCAGCGACAGCATACCAGCTGCCACCATCGCTGCATATTCGCCCAGCGAATGGCCTGCAACGGCATTAAATGTATAGCCCTGTTCCCTTGCTGCTCCCAAGCAGCAGAGAGAAGTTGCCATGATTGCCGGCTGTGCGTAAATCGTACGGGAGAGGGTTTCTGATTCGCTGTTCTGAATGATTTCCTTCAAGTCAAATCCCAGTATGGAAGAGGCGGTGTCATAAATCACTGCCAGTGCCGGATGTGCTGCCAGCAAGTCCAAACCCATGCCCGGATATTGAGAACCCTGTCCGGAAAAAAGAGAAACGGTCATAATGATAAACATCCTTTCGTTGTGAATTTCGGGAAAAGGAACAAAATGCACAAAAACAAACCGCACATTTTGTGCAAAAAATAGGATTTGTTCCAAAGCGACAGAAAATCACTGCTTTCCGCATTGCAAAATGTGCCGAAATCCTTTATAATATAAAATGTATGAATCTGTGCGGCGGACTGTTTCACAGTCATCCATGCTCCTATCATACCACAAATTTTCACTTGAAACAATAGGAACGGAGGATTTTTTTGCATGGGCATTCACATTTTAGGCACTGGCAGCTATACACCGCCCTGCACGCTGACCAATGCGGATCTGTCAGAAATGGTGGAAACCAACGATGAATGGATTCGGACAAGAACTGGTATCAGCGTCCGGCACGTTTCCGATGGCGAACCGACATGGTACATGGGGGTACAGGCTGCACAGCAGGCAATCGCAACCGCTGGCATCGACCCAGCAGACATCGGGCTGATTATTGATACCACCATCACAGGCGAATTTTGTACGCCTTCGATGTCCTGTATCATTCAACGGGAAACGAAAGCCGTCAATGCAGCTTGCTTTGACCTGAACGCTGCCTGCTCTGGCTTTGTTTATGCAATGGACACAGCACACCGGTTTTTAATGACCGACCCTCATATGAAATATGCATTGGTGGTTGCCAATGAAAGCTTATCCAAAATTACCAACTACAGCGACCGTTCTTCCTGCATTCTGTTCGGAGATGGTGCAGCCGCTGCAATCATTGAATATGCTCCGGATGCCCTGTATACCAGTCATCTGGGTGCAGATGGAACGGGGGCAAAATATCTCTATGCACACAGTGCACTGCCACGCTCCCCGTTCGTAAAGGCAAAACGGGAAGTAGAATGCGGCGACCCGGATATGCAGCTTGCTCCACAGGGATGGGAATACACCATGTTGCAGGACGGCAGAGAAGTTTACCGCTTTGCAACACACGCCCTCGAAAAGGCAGCTCGTCTGGCAGCGGAAAAAATCGGTTTCGACCTGAACGACTTGGACAAGGTCGTTCCGCATCAAGCAAATATGCGAATCATCGAAACTGCAATGAAATATCTGAAACAGCCAATGGAAAAGGTCATTGTCAACATTGAACACCACGGCAATACTTCCAGTGCATCCATTCCAATTGCATTGGATGAAGGCATTCGGGAAGGAAAAATCCAGAGAGGCGACAAGGTTTGTCTGGTTGGATTTGGGGCTGGCTTGACCTACGCAGCCATCATCATGGAATATTGATCCATGTCTGAAATCAGAAAGGAATCGTTTAGATGAAAACAAAAATTACAGAACTGTTCGGATGCAAATATCCGATTTTCCAGGGCGGTATGGCTTGGATTGCAGAGAGCACCCTCGCTTCTGCTGTCACCAATGCCGGCGGTGTCGGCATCATTGCCGGCGGCAGTGCCCCGATTGATTACCTCAGAGAACAAATTTGCATCTGCAAGGAAAAAGTCGGCGACAAGCCGTTTGGCGTGAACATCATGCTGATGAGCCCGAATGCCGAAGATTTAGCACAGCTGGTCATTGACGAAAAAGTACCGATGATCACTACAGGTGCTGGCAATCCAGGCAAATATATGGCAGCTTGGAAAGAAGCTGGCATTAAGGTCGTTCCGGTTGTTCCGTCTGTTGCTCTCGCAAGAAGAATGGAACGCTCCGGTGCAGATGCCATCATTGCAGAGGGCATGGAATCCGGCGGCCATATCGGTCAGAATACGACGATGTGCTTAGTTCCGCAGGTTGTAGATGCCGTTTCCGTTCCGGTCATCGCTGCCGGCGGTATCGCTGACGGCAGAGGTATTGCTGCTGCATTCATGCTCGGTGCAGAGGGCGTTCAGATGGGAACTCGTTTCCTCGCAACGACCGAATGCCAGATTCACGAAAACTATAAGAATTTAGTCCTGAAAGCAAAGGACACCGACAACGCTGTAACCGGTGTCTTCTCCGGCAGCCCGTGCCGTGGTGTAAAAACCAAGTTTACCAAGAAGCTGCTCGAACTCGAAAAGAAAGCTGCTCCGCCGGAGGACTTTGAAGCCCTCACCGTTGGCTCACTGCGAAAGGCAGTTGTGGACGGCAACGTCGAAGAAGGCTCGTTCCTGTGCGGTCTGATTGCCGGCATGGTACACGATGTGAAGCCGTGTGCAGAAGTGATTCAGGAAATGATGGGACAGGCTGAAACGCTGCTCAACCGATAAACACGAAACACAGAAAGGATGGTTTCTCCTATGGCAACCGCATTGATTACCGGTGCATCTCAGGGCATCGGTGCTTGTATCGCAGAACGTCTTGCAAAAGACGGTTACAATATCGCTATCAATCACTATCCAAGCGATGGGGATAAGGCAAACGCTGAAAAAGTCGCTGAAACTTGCCGTTCTTACGGTGTAGAAGTGGCTCTGTTTCCGGCGAATGTTGCAGATTATGCACAGTGTGAAGAAATGGTCAAGGCTGTTAAGAAGCAATTCGGCGGCATTGACGCTCTGGTCAACAACGCTGGTATTACCAAGGACGGCTTGCTGCTCCGGATGTCCGAAGAACAGTATGATGCTGTCATCGCTGTCAACCAGAAGAGTGTATTCAACATGATGAAGCTGGTTGGTGCTGTGATGCTCCGCCAGAAACATGGCAGAATCGTCAGCCTGGCATCCGTTGCCGGTCTGTATGGCAATCCGGGACAGATGAATTATTCTGCTTCCAAGGCTGCCATCATCGGCATGACAAAGACCGCTGCGAAGGAACTCGGTTCGAGAGGCATCACCGTCAACGCTGTCGCTCCGGGCTTTATCAAGACCCCGATGACAGACGCTCTCACCGATGAACAGCGGGATAAAATGCTGGGACTGGTTGCAATGGGTCGTTACGGTCAGCCGGAAGAAATCGCAAGCGTGGTTTCGTTCCTCTGCTCGGACGATGCTAGCTATGTCACCGGTCAGGTCATTGAAATCTCCGGCGGCTTGATGATGTAACCCATCATTCCACAAGCATTGTACAAAACGCTTTCAACAGGATGTTTGTGAACCGCTTGCCGGAACTCCTCCGGCAGGCGTTCTCATTCCACCAATACCATCACCATCATCATAATTTGACAGCATCGCTGTCGAAGAAAGGATTTTTTATGAAACGAGTTGTCATTACTGGTATGGGAACTGTGAACCCGCTCGGCTGCAATCTGGAAACCTTCTGGAACAACGTCAAGCAGGGCAAGCTCGGCATCTCTACCATTGATACATTTGATACCACAGAAGTTGAAATCAGCGTTGCTGGTATCGTACGGGATTTTGACCCGGCTGCACATCTGGATAAGAAAGACATCCGTCACATGGAACGCTTTACCCAGTTTGCTGTTGTTGCTGCCAAGGAAGCACTGGAAGACTGCGGCTCTGACCTCAAAGACCTCGACCCGTATCGCTGCGGTGTCATTATCGGCTGCGGCGTTGGCGGTCTGGAAATGACCCAGAAACAGCACAGCATTTATCTGGAAAAAGGTCCGAACCGGATTTCTCCGTTCTTCGTTCCAATGATGATTTCCAACATGGCTGGCGGTCAGGTTGCCATGAAGACCAACTTCCGGGGCGATAATTACTGTACCGTAACTGCCTGTGCTTCTGCCACCCATGCCATCGGCGAAGCATTCCGGAAAATCAAGGACGGTTATCTGGATGCCTGCCTGTGCGGCGGTACAGAATCTTCTGTTGATGAATTTACCATCGGCGGATTCAAGACCATGAAAGCCCTCACCAAAGAAACTGACCCGGCAAAGGCTTCCACGCCGTTCGACAAAAACCGGAGCGGCTTCGTTCTGGGCGAAGGCTGCGGCGTTCTGCTGCTGGAAGAATACGAACACGCTGTTGCAAGAGGTGCAAAAATCTACTGTGAACTGGCTGGATACGGGGCAACCTGTGACGCTTATCACATGACTTCTCCAGCTCCGGAGGGCGAAGCTGCTGCAAAGGCAATGGTCAACGCTTACACCGAAGCAGGCTTGCAGCCGTCTGATATTACATACATCAATGCACATGGTACTTCTACTGGTCTGAACGACAAGTACGAAACCAGAGCCATTAAGATTGCACTGGGCGAAGAAGCAGCTAAGACCGTTAAAATCAACTCAACCAAATCCATGACGGGACACATGCTCGGCGGTACGGGTGCGGTAGAAGCCATTGTTTCTGCAATGTCGGTTCACGAAAACTTCCTGCACCAGACCATCGGTTACACCACACCAGACCCAGAATGTGATTTGGATTACTGCACCGAAGCACCTGTGGAATGCGAAGTCAAGGCTGCCCTCTCCAATTCGTTGGGATTCGGCGGTCACAATGCGACCCTGTGCTTTAAGAAGTGCGTAGACTAAGGAGAAAATCGCATGGAAAACAATCACATGAATCTTGAATTCATCCAAAAATTAGCGGACCTCGTAGCAGATAAAAATCTGGGCGAGATTACCGTTCAAAATGGTGACAGCACCATTACAGTAAAGGGCAAAAAGGCAGCTGCACAGACCGTTGTAGAAAGCCTTCCGGTTGCAGCAGCGGCTGCTCCGCTGGCAGCCGCTCCGGCTGTGGCTGCACCTGCTCCAGAAGCCAAAGCAGCTGCTCCGGCTGGCAAGTTCGTAAAAGCACCGATTGTCGGCACGTTTTATGCAGCCTCTGCTCCAGACCAGCCGCCATTCGTCAAGGTTGGCGACCAAATCAAAAAGGGCGATGTGCTGTTTATCATCGAATCCATGAAGCTCATGAATGAGGTTCAGAGCGAAATTGAAGGCACTGTTGCGGAAATTCTGGTTGGAAACGGCGAAGCTGTTGAATATGACCAGCCGATTTTACGGGTTGAATAACGAAAGGAGTCCATATGGCAGAAGTATTACTGAATCAGGAGCAGATCAAGGAAATTATTCCGCATCGTGATCCGTTCCTGTTGATTGACGAAGTCCTGTCCATGGAAGTTGGAAAGAAAGTCGTTGCCAGAAAGTATATCAAGGAAGATGATTTCTGGTTCAAGGGACACTTTCCGGAAAAGCCGGTGACACCGGGCGTTCTGATGATTGAAATGCTGGCACAGGCAGGTGCAGTCTGCATCCTCTCACAGCCGGAATTTAAGGGCAAAATCGCTCTGTTTGCCGGAATCGACAAGGCAAAGTTCCGCAAGCAGGTCGTACCGGGTGATGTTTTGGATCTGGAAGTGGAAATCATCAGCCAGAGAGGTCCAATCGGTATCGGTAAGGCAGTTGCCAGCGTTGACGGCAAAAAAGCGGTTACCTGCGAAATCAAATTCGCAGTCGAAGTGTAAAGGCGTTGCCGTATGCGATTTGATACAGTATTGATTGCCAATCGGGGAGAAATTGCTGTCCGCATCATTCGGGCTTGCCGGGAACAAAATCTGGGCTGTGTCAGCGTGTATTCCACCGCTGACCGAGATGCCCTGCACGTCAAGTTTGCAGACCGTGCCGTCTGCATCGGTGCTCCGGCAACCGCAGACAGCTATCTGCGAATGGATTCCATCATTGAAGCCTGCCGCCAGACAGGTGCAACGGCAGTCCATCCGGGATTCGGGTTCTTATCCGAAAATGCAGAGTTTGCAAAACTCTGTCGGGAAAATGACATCACATTCATTGGACCTTCTCCGGAATGCATTGCCATGCTGGGCGACAAGGCTCAGGCAAAGGAAACCATGAAGGCTGCTGGCGTTCCTGTTATTCCAGGCTCAGAGGGTGCATTGCACTCCATCGAAGAGGCAAAGGAAATTGCAAAGAAAATCGGATATCCGGTACTCGTCAAGGCATCTGCCGGCGGCGGCGGTCGTGGTATCCGGCGGGTAGACAGTGAAGAACAGCTGGAAGAACAGCTGCACGTTGCACAGGAAGAGGCAAAGAAGTTCTTCGGAGATGACACAGTTTATCTCGAAAAGCTGATTGTTGGCCCGCATCATGTAGAAGTGCAGATTATTGCAGATGAATACGGCAACACCGTTGCCCTCGGCGAACGGGATTGCAGTATGCAACGGCGAAATCAAAAGGTGCTGGAAGAAAGTCCGAGTCCTCTTATGACACCAGAACTGCGGGATGCCATGCAGAAAGCAGCGGTTGCCGCTGCGAAAGCCTGCGGCTACTGCAACGCTGGCACGATTGAATTTCTGGTTGACCATGAACGGAATTTCTACTTCATGGAGATGAACACCAGAATCCAGGTGGAACACCCTGTTACCGAATGGGTGACCGGCATTGACTTGGTACAGACCCAGCTGCGAATCGCTCAGGGCGAACCGCTGCCGTTTACACAGGAAGACATCACACTCCGTGGACATGCCATTGAATGCCGCATCAATGCCGAAAATCCGGACTGCAACTTCCGTCCTTCTCCGGGCACGATTCAGGCGTTGCACCTGCCGGGCGGCATGGGCGTTCGGATTGACAGTGCCATCTATCAGGGCTACACAATCCCGCCTTATTATGATTCCATGATTGCAAAGCTGATTGTGCATGCTCCAACCCGAAAAGAAGCCATCCAGAAAATGCGGTGGGCATTATCAGAATTTTTGGTGGACGGCGTAGAAACGAATATTGACTTTCAACTGCGTCTGCTGAAAACAGAAGCCTTTGAACAGGGCACGTATGACAATGCATTCCTCATGCACTGGCTGGAGGATTCCAAACACAAACAATCATAAGCACAATCACAACAATAAAACCAGCCTTGCCGTCAGGCGGCTGATCCGATGGTGGTAGAAAACATGTTAGATGATTTATTCAAAACCGTAACCAAACGGTTTTATGGTGAAGAAGGGGCTCATGCTCACGAGCAGCCAACCTTCAAATGCCCACGCTGCCAGCATACCGTTCTGCTGACGGTCTTTCAGGAGGCCGGAAAGGTCTGCCCGAATTGCCGATATCATGCCCGACTGACGGCAAAGGAACGGCTGCAAATTACCGCAGATGCGAACAGCTTTGTGGAATATGATGCAGAATTGGAAAGCTTAGACCCCCTCTCTTTCCCGAACTATGCGGAAAAAGTCACACAGTTACAGGAAAAGACAGGCTTGAAAGATGCCGTTCTCACTGGAGAATGCACCATTCAAGGTTCTCGTGCAGTCATCATTATTATGGATTCCCATTTTATGATGGCATCCATGGGCAGTGCAGTCGGCGAAAAAATTACCCGTGCTTTTGAACGGGCAGCCGAAAAGCAACTCCCTGTCATTGCCTTCACCGCTTCCGGCGGTGCAAGAATGCAGGAAGGCATTCTATCCCTGATGCAGATGGCAAAGACCTCTGCTGCTGTTCAGCGGCACAACGAAGCCGGACAGCTGTATATTACCGTTCTGACCGACCCGACCACGGGCGGCGTAACGGCATCGTTTGCCTCTCTGGGCGATATTATCCTTGCAGAACCAAAGGTTCTGATTGGATTTGCTGGGCGGCGTGTCATCGAGGGAACGATTAAACAACACCTGCCGGATGATTTTCAACTGGCAGAGTTCATGCTCTCGCATGGCTTTGTTGACCAGATTGTAGAACGCAGCAAGCTGCGGAAAATCCTCTCTTCCCTGCTGCAACTGCACGGCTATCTGCCGGAACAGGAAACACAGACAGAGGAGGTGCAGGCATCATGAGCAGTGAAAAACAGCGAACCGCTTGGGAAAAACAAATGCTGGTTCGGGAGAAAAACCGCCCGACCATTCACGACTATCTCCCACGGATTTTTGAGGAGTTCTTTGAACTGCACGGTGACCGAGGTTATGGGGATGATGGTGCAATTTTGGGCGGTATCGCCCGATTGAACGGTGTACCCGTTACCATCATTGCAGAAGTCAAAGGTCGCAACCTCGAGGAAAACAAACGCTCCAACTTTGCAATGCCACATCCGGAGGGCTACCGGAAAGCGTTGCGGCTGGCAAAGCAGGCGGAAAAGTTCCATCGCCCGATTATCTGCTTCATTGATACGCCGGGGGCATTCTGCGGCGTAGAGGCAGAAGAACGGGGACAGGGCGAAGCCATTGCGAAAAACTTGGCGGAATTTATGTCCTTGAAAACACCAGTCGTTTCCGTTGTACTCGGCGAAGGCGGCAGCGGCGGGGCTCTGGCACTGGGTGTATGCGATGACCTTGCCATGCTTGAAAACGCTCTGTATTCCGTCATCTCGCCCCGTGGTGCAGCTTCAATTCTCTGGAAAGATGCTTCCCGAGAACAGGAAGCCTGCGAAATTATGCGGATTACTGCACAAGATTTGCTGGAATTTGGCGTGGCAGATGCCATCATCCCAGAGCCAGAAGATGGGGCTCAGGGCGATTTAGATAAAATGTCGCAAAATATTAAGGAATATTTGGTGAAAACGATAGCCGTAAAATCCAAAAAAGATATTGACATTTTACAAAAAGAACGGTATACTAAATTTAGAAAAATCGGCGTCTTCTCAGAACCATCTCACGAGGTACAAAAAGCAGCTGCCGGAAATGAAAATGAATAAACTTTTGGAGGAAAAAAATTATGACAACATTCGACAAGATTAAGGACATGATCGTAGATCAGCTGGATGTAGAAGCAGACGAAGTTACAATGGATGCAAACATTCAGGAAGATTTGGGTGCAGATTCTCTGGACATCGTAGACCTGATCATGGCTGTCGAAGACGAATTTGAAGTAAAGATTGACGACGATGCTTCTGAAAACATCAAGACTGTTGGCGACATCGTGAAGTTCATCGATGCAAATAAGGAAGACTAAGATTCCTTTTTTCGTTTTATGAAAACAAAACCCCCGTTCGGATTGCTCGAACGGGGGTTTTTGTTGTTTATTTTTATAAATCCAGATACATGGGAATACATCCCTCTAAAAATCGACTTTCTGATTGCAGCATAAACGGCGGAAAAACGGTAAATCCATTTTTCTCATAAAAATTTTTCGCCTTTGGAACAGCATATAGGATTACTTTATCCGCTCCGCAGATTTCTTCTGTAAATTCATATATTTTGGAAATCACAAATCGAAAAATATAATCGCTGAATGTGCCATCTTCTTTTTCCGCTGAATAAGGTAAATGTTGATAGCGTTCATCTATTGCAAACATTTTAATTTCCACTGCCGGATAAATTGTAAAATGTCCCATTGACTCCACAATAAATCCCGAACAACTCAAGGAATAATACCCAATAATTGCCCTTGCCGTTTGGTCAATCAAAATAAATGTCACAGCTTGTGCGTCATCTTCTGCCTGATATTTTAAATATTCATTCATGACCTCATTCCCGCAATTGAATGATTGAATATAGGCATTATTTTCTTTTCCAACTTTCACAGGCAATTCAATTGCAATCTGATTCCCGTACAGGTTGTTCTGCTTCATGTGGTTTCATCTGTTCCTCTAATCGCTTTGCATCTCTTAAAATCCGTTCTTTCATTGCCGGATTCGGCTTATGCTTTAAAAATGCATCTGCCTGCCGTGCATCCACAATCAACGCATAAGAAATCGGCTTCGCTAAAACTTGGAACATCTGTTTTCCCTCCTTTTTCTCCATTTCATCATTTCCTCCCTGCAAATAGTATATGCAGAAAACGAAAAACAAATTGGATTCTATTTTTATTATAACATCTTTTTCGCATCTTTGCAATCATTTTTTTGCAACTGATGGATACGGTTCTCGAACATCCGTCCGCCGCATCAAATAATCAACACTGACTTGATAAAAATCCGCCAGTGCCTTCCAAACAGATGTTGGAATATCATTTTCTCCTGTTTCATATTTGGAGTACCCTGTCTGGGACATATTTAAATAGCTTGCAATCTGTGCTTGTGTGAAATCTGCATCTTCTCGCAAATCACGTATTCGATTATTCATAATGTTTCTCCTTATTTTTATTGTGATACACCAAAAAAACGATCCCCGTTCTATCTCCGCTCCCCTCTGCATAAACTACTCTAACAGATACAGGGGTGTGAGATTTGTTCCTCCTTAAATCCACATCCCTGCCTGTTTGATTCTTGTACACACTGCTCCATCTATACAGGAGAAAGGATTTTTTTATGAAAACCGATCGCTCCGCTGTTTCTGCCAACCTGCACCACAACCTCATTCTGGAAGACCGCTCTGCAATGAATCTCT
>ENA-ORTS01002093-ORTS01002093.1-human-gut-metagenome-genome-assembly--contig:-NODE-2093-length-12423-cov-7.061530_pt1 | contig 12423 bp, 12 predicted proteins | sample MGYA00241911_ERZ509186 | MGnify/ENA primary metagenome ERZ509186 (study PRJEB26280, sample SAMEA2338852) | human gut metagenome | biome: human gut; feature: human-associated habitat; material: faeces...
CAGTCGCTATTGTTGTATATAAAGGTTTAATACCTGTAGTTGGCCGAATACTTACCCTGAAATCGTTGTGAAGCCATGAAATTATACGACTACATAATGGGTAAAGTGAGCCGGTGCATTACGCTGGCTCCTTTCATGTGCTTGTTTTTTGTTTGCTCCTGCCGGACGATAAAATATGTTCCAGTAGAAAGTAATGCTGATAGTATCGTAGTGGAGAAGCTGGTGGAAGTTCAGTTACCGCCAGACAGTGCCACCATCCGGGCGTTATTGGAATGTGATGAAAACGGGAAGGTCGTACTAAGTTGGTTGGATATAGCTAACAGCAAGAACGCTCAGGCACAGCTTACCATCGACAGCCTTGGCAACCTGCTGGCAAAGATGAAGACTCAATCTGATACGGTTTACCTTCCATCTAAAGAGGTTACAGTAACAAAGGAAGTAAAAGTTCCTTATCCTGTAGAAAAAGAGCTGACCAAGTGGCAGCACCTGAAGCTGCTACTTGGTGAATGGTCCTTAGGCATAATAATCACAGCCATATTGATAATTGTCGGATGGCTTGTATATAAGTTACGATAAAACAATATATGACTTAGTGTAAATTGATGTAATATACTAGTTTCACGTTCATTGTGAACTTTATGCAAAAAGTTTTTTGTCTAAATATTTATTCTGTTGTTGAAATTTCTCAATTTGATTATAAGATTAACAAAAACATCTATCCAAAAGGCAACGATGGCACCTAACAAAATTGCATATATGAAACTCTCTTTATCACCTTTATTCTTTAAAGCAATATCTTCTGCCTGAACTATTATTCCTCGATTGGCGATAATACGTTGAATTGCTTGTGGAGAAGAGTACATGAATGCCCCACTAGTTACCATGTCAGGTTCCGGAAAAATGTACTGAATTTTTAAAGGTCTATCTTGCCTTACATCCGCACCATTCCTGGCAAAATCTCCAATGATAATATTAATCGCATTCACATCATCTACGGCAGTGTTAAAATCCAAGCGCATATAAAAGTAATAATATGGATTATTACTTTTAATTGATGGAGATAATAATTCATCGCCTACAATACTAAATTGTTGTGGCTTAGGAAATGAATCGCATACTCCATATATATATCCATTAAATATGTCAACATTAAATGTAGAGTCACATTTTTTATTAAGTTTATATGCATAATCTTCAAAATAAATAGTATCATTTAAATCCAAATTTTGAATATTATCACTAAATTCCCATTTTGATAAATATGGATATCTTGAAACATCGATAGTTGTAGAATATGGGAACTTTCGATTAAAATCTGTATTTGAGATGTCTTTATCTGCCAGCATATATCTAACATCTATTTTCTGCGAATATCCATATTTAGATAATACACTATCACTTGCAATTTGTGCAGAGATAGAGATGTTAGTTAATTTATCTTTTATGCTGATCTGGATTTCGTGATATTGTGGTCCAACTTCAGTCGTAGATAATTTGAAAAGTTTTATAATAAGGAAAAATAAGGCTATGAATAACAGTAAATGTACGCCTCCATGAGAAAGAATCTGCGCTATCTGTTTTAATGGTGTATGAATTAAACATGAACAGCCCCATTGATATATTTTTTTATATTTAATCAATTTAATACGCATAAGCTGAACTATTATAACAAATTATTTCCCAAATATACTAAATTAAACCGATTAATTCACTTTATAAAAAATAAATCACTTACAATTAATTTCTATAATCTCTCTAAAATCCGTTGTGTAGTGTTTAGATAGTTGTTCCTGCTTTAGCTTCCAGTCGGTCCCATGTCCTTGGACGGCCAACTTTACCGACTTTCCATGCTTACCGTTGATGGAGTCAATGGTGTTCATGAGCCGGTCTCTCTTATCACGATCAACGGTATCGAATAGGTTATGCTGGACGTTGTAGGTAATTTCGGTAATGATGACACCAGCTTTTTTATAATGATAACCTTTGAGGAAGATGCTCTGTAATCCTGTCAGAGCATAATGTACTATTTCCTGCGTGTCGTTCGTTGGCACCGGCAGATTGACAGAGACACTTTTCCAATACTGTGGCAGGTCATCCCGGAAACGGTTGGTCTGAATGAAAACTAAGAGAGATACGGCGTAACCTTTCTGTTCCCGTAACTTCTTAGCACACGTCGAGGCGAAGGTAGACACAGCTTCATCCATCTGCTCGATATTTTCTATCATCTGGCCGAAGCTGCGGGACGTACAGATTTGTTTCCTTGGTGTGATGTTCTCCGTGATGCAGGGTATTCCGCGTAGTTCTTTCCAGGTACGTTCCCCTACCACGGTCATGTACTTGCGCACCCATGAGTTCGGCAGCTGGGTGAAGTCGTAGGCTGTCTTTACGCCTTCCTTTTCCAGTTTTGCTGCTTGTCGGCGACCAATCCCCCACGCGTCACCGATAGCAAACAGACGTAGGGCCTTTTCCCGCTTCTCTTCTGTATCAATACAACAGACACGCTGATAAGCAGGATACTTCTTTGCAAACTTGTTAGCCATCTTCGCCAAAGTTCTTGTAGGTGCAATGCCCAAGCTAACGGGGATTCCAGTATCCTTATACACCTTATTGACGATGATTCGTCCTAAACTCTGGTAATCTGTGATACCATCCAAGTTTACAAATGCCTCGTCAATGGAATAGACTTCGATTTCAGGTGCAAGTGATGAAAGGATTGACATAACCCGTGCTGACATATCACCGTAAAGAGTATAGTTCGATGAAAAGACTGCAACCCCGTGTTTTTCCACCAGTTCACGTATCTGGTAAGCCGGAGCACCCATCGGGATACCCAATGCTTTCGCCTCGTTGGATCGTGCGATGACACATCCGTCGTTATTGCTCAACACAACCACGGGCTTACCGTTCAGAGAAGGGTTGAACACCCGTTCACATGAAGCGTAGAAGTTATTACAGTCCATCAGTCCAAACATATCACCTCCTTCTACGGTTCTTTTTGATGGTGTAGGTTACAATCCCCCATACCAAGAAATCATTGTCTGTAGTCACTTTGATACGTGGATAGGCAGGATTAGACGGTACAAGCCAAACGGTGTCACCCTCGATAGACACACGTTTCACTGTGAACTCGCCATCAACATAGCACACTGCCAAGTCGCCTTCGATTAGTTCAAGAGATTTGTCGATGACAAGTATATCACCTTCTTCGATGCCTTCTTCCTTCATGCTGTCACCGACCACACGACCATAGAACGTGCTGGATGGATGCTTTATCAGCTCCTTATTCAAGTCAATGGCCTGCTCCATGTAGTCCTGGGCCGGAGAAGGGAATCCAGCCCGGATACCCTCATCAGCGTAAGGAAGCGGGAGCGAGGTGGACAAATCTACAAGGTGTATTTCGATATTCTTCATGTCGACAAATGTAAGTATATTGTAGAAAATAGCAAAAGAAGGCAGCTTTTTAGTTACCTTCTTTAGTAATTGAATAATTTAAACGGTATATTGGCTGATTAAAGATGTTTTGTATCTAAACGCTTCACGCTTCTTTCCGAAACATTGAAGAAACAGTTAGGCGAGTTACTTATTCTACATATTTGAAAACCTGCATCATACATTGCAAGTATAAGAGCACCATTACTAACATAATTAATTTGTTGATTTGTCTCAACTGCAAGTATGCGCTCAATCAAATGCTTTAACTCATAAGAGGAATGAGTTTTGTTTATAGAAGAAATTGGTACCAAATAGCACGCTATAACATCTCTAGCTGCATTCAGCTCTAATTTATTAAAATCGCTAATTTTCAAAGGATTTACTCCTATAAATCCTCCATTTGTAAGCCCATTCAATTCTTCTTCACCTTCATATATGGAAAACTCATAATCCAGGTTCTTATAAAAATCTATTGTTGCCATAATAATCAATAGTATAATTAACTTGCGTAAAGGTAAACCTATTTTATCTAACTAAAAAGCAAAGCTAAATAATTACCCTCTCATCATCATAATATCAGACCGGAGTTCGATATACTCTTTGTACTTTTCCGGGTTGTCCACGTAATCAATCACACGAGATATGGCCATATCCGCCTGTTTCTGTCGGACTTTGGTGTAGTACCGGATAACTCCCTTTGATTTGTCCGAGTGGCCAAGACAGTAGTCTATTATCCCGTCAGGAATACCTATTTCAGAGGCGTACTGGGCGAAAGATTTGCGGGCTGAGTAGAACATAACTTTCTCACTGATTCCAATAGATTTGACGAGTGCAGCCAATGAACGGGATATATACCTTTGAAAGTTCTTGTAAGTAAACTTATATCCAAAATCCAATTTCCCTGTTGTTTTATTCATCCATGTTCGGATAATGACCATGGCCGGTTCAGGGATTGTAAAGCTGATAACCTTTACCCCTACCGTCGTATTCCGTGATTTTGTACGTACATATTCTATCCTCTCAGATTTCTTGAAATCATAACTCATGAGGTCTATCAGGTTGATACCTCCAAGATAGAACGACAGGCAGAATAAATCCCTGGCTATGCGAAGCCTTTTCTCTTGAGGTGATGATTTTCTGATAGCGTTGAATGTTTCTACGCTTATATCTATGTCCCTGACCGGAGAGGAAGGTATTGAGAAATCAATGTATGGATGGACTTCGTATTTCACCATACGTTTCTTGATTCCTCGGTTGATGATTGTTTTAGTATGTCGCATCATCATGCCGTTTGTTGTCTCTCCCAACTTCTTGTTTTTTCTCAGAAAGGCTGAATATCCCTCAATTATTTCGGGAGTGATGTCACACAAAAGTATATCGCCATGAACATACTCGGTGAAGTATTTCCGGTTTTGCCTGAGTAGGCCGGCATACCCACTGCTCCCCTTCTCTACTAACTCGTTTTCGTAGGCCATGCAAATCTGCTGAAAGGTTGCAGATTCATTTTCAGACTGAGATTTAGAAATAATATTCTTTATCTGGGCGCATGAGTATATCTCCTTGTTCTTTATGGCATCAAGTTTCTCCTGGTATTCATTCAGGAGGTTTCTTAGTTTGGAATTCATCATTGAAGCGTCAGGCCTTTTGACAACCTGCCCGTTTTTGAACTGTGACTCTGAGTCGATGATGAAGTTGGTAATGATGTAGGAAGTTTCATGTTTGTGGCAGACTGCAATCCTAATTTTATGCCTGCCATCTTTCAGGACTTTTGCCTTGAATACGGTCAATTTGAGTGTAGCCATATAGATTAAAAATTTTAGGATACGCAAAGGATACGCACAAAACCTCAAAAGTGAGGTTTATATCCTTTTTTTTAATCTATAAATCGGAGAAAGTTTCTTAGAAAAGTAAAGGCTAACACCCTTAATTATCAGAATATTAGCCTTTAAACACTGAGGAGCGGCAAGCGGGACTCGAACCCGTGACCCTCAGCTTGGGAAGCTGATGCTCTACCAACTGAGCTACTGCCGCGACTTTGGTGATGCAAATATAGAATTTATTTTTTAGAATCGTCCGTTTTCTCTGATTTTTTTCGTGCGGAAAATAGAAAAATTCCCTTCTCCAGCTATTCCCAAAGCTTATATAATCCGGTTTCTCCCCAATAGTGATGTACGGAGGTGGCAATACAGTTTTTATAGCGGAAGAAAAATGAACTCGAAACTTCTGCACCTTTCACATGACAGACTGGTGTTTGCAGTGAAGCTGCTTCTTCCGAAGGAACAATGTCAAAGTAACGGTACTCATATCCTTTCAGACATAAGTCGCGATAATGTGTCTGACGGTATCCGCTGCACGGACGGTTGTCTTTCACGATGACTGAATAAGGCAGAATTCCCGCCATTTCGTAGGCTGTACCTCCGGGACGTGCGGTTAGTGTCTGTCCCAACAAGGCCATTCCTCCTCCTTCTGCCAGCAGTTTTCCTCCTTTCTCTACGTATTCGCGTAACTGTTCCATCAGACGTTTCCGGCGATGCAGCTGACGGGCAAACAATTCCGGATAACCTCCGGGAAGATATACGATATCCGCTTCGGGAAGTTCACTGCCATATACCGGACTGAAACGTGTGATGTCTCCTTTCGTCTGGTCTATGCTCTGGCGATACAAGAAAGGAAAAGCCGGATCGGAAGCCAGGGCAATTCGCTGTTTGCGCTTGCCGGTCCACATATCCGTTTCTGTTTCGGAAATGTAAGGAAGCGAATAGGTACAAGGGAAAATGCGGGTGGAAAGGTTCAGCAGTTTGTCAATGTCTACATGCTGTGCCAGTTGTTCCGCCACTTGATTGAGAAGCTGGTCAAGGCTCTTCCTTGCAGGAAGTGTCAGTGCCTGATGACGAGGTGGAAGACCTGTTTCCTCCAGATAAGGGAGATAGCCCAAGCATTCCACCCCGGCCTCGGCACAGGTTTCGCGCAGGAAACCGTATTGTGCAGCCGAAGTGACCTGATTGAAAATCACTCCGGCTATTTTCAATTCTGTATTGAAGTGTTTGAAGCCATACAGCATGGCAGCAGTGGAGTAGCCCGCATTGCGTGCACTCACCACCATCACCACAGGTATCTTCATCAGTCGGGCCATTTCGGCGCTGCTTCCCTGCGTTTTCCGGAATCCGTCGAACAAACCTGCCCGTCCTTCTACCACGCACACGTCGGCCTTCTCTCCATAACGATTGTAGACGGTTTGCAGGTGACTGCGTGAGCTCAGCCAGGTGTCCAGGCTTATCGGTTCACGGTCGGCAGCCAGCGCATGATAGCGAAGGTCTGCCAGTTCAGGTCCGCATTTGAAAGACTGCACACGCAGGTTGCGTTGACGCAACGCACGCATTAGTCCCAAGGCAACGAGGGTCTGCCCGCTTCCGGGCATCATGGCTCCGACAAGAAACTGTGGCTTCATCTGCTTATGACAATCCTTCTATTTCTCCGTTTACAATGTCAATGTGCAATGCCTGCGGTTCTTTCGGCAATCCCGGCATACGCATCATTTCACCAGCCACTACTACCAGCATTTCTGCACCCGCATTGATGACGATATCGCGCACGGCAAAGTTGAAGCCGGAAGCCACTCCGTAGAGTTTCGGGTCGGTAGAGAATGAATACTGTGTCTTGGCAATGCAGACAGGGAAGTTGGTGTATCCCAGATCTTTTATCATCTGAATCTTCTTGCGGGCAGCCGGACCGAACAGCACTTGTTTGGCACCATACAGTTCGCAGGCAATCTTGGTAACTTTCTCTTCCACTGAGTCAGTTTCGTCGTAAGTGAAGGTCAACGGCTGTGACGGATTGTTTTCGATGGTGTTTACTACCAGATTAGCCAGTTCGATGGCACCGTCTCCACCTTCCATAAACGCGTTGTTGATGGCAAAGCCCACGCCCATTTCTTCACAGTGCTGACGTACGAAGTCAAGTTCCTCATCGGTATCGTTAGCATAACGGTTGAAAGCTACGACTACAGTCTGTCCAAATGACTGGAGGTTTTCGATGTGCTTGTCGAGGTTTTTCACACCTTCCTTCAGGCCGTCCATGTTCGGTTCTTTGATTTTGTCTACATCTACCCCACCATGCATCTTCAATCCCTGAGCTGTAGCCACGATGATGGTCAGTTTCGGCTGAAGTCCGGCTTTGCGGCATTTGATGTTGTAGAACTTCTCAGCACCCAGGTCGGCACCGAATCCGGCTTCTGTCACTACATAGTCACCGAAGGTCATTGCCAGTTTGGTAGCCAGTACCGAGTTACATCCGTGTGCGATGTTGGCAAACGGACCACCGTGTACGAAGGCCGGTGTATGTTCCGTAGTCTGTACCAGGTTAGGCGACAAGGCATCTTTCAGCAATACCGTAATCGCTCCGGCTACTCCTAAGTCTTTTACCGTGAAAGGCTTGTTGTCGATGGTGAATCCTAACAGAATGTTTTCGATGCGGCGACGCAAATCGTTTTCATCTCTTGCCAGACAGAGGATAGCCATGATTTCCGATGCCGGTGTGATGTCGAATCCCGATTCACGAGTGATACCGTTGGTCTTTCCGCCCAGTCCGGTCACGATGTAGCGTAAGCCACGGTCGTTTACGTCGAGCACACGGTTCCAGAGCACTTCTTTCATGGCAAAACCATTGTCCTTGTTCTGGTACATATAGTTGTCGAGCAAGGCTGTAATCATGTTGTGAGCCGAAGTGATGGCATGGAAGTCACCTGTAAAGTGCAGGTTGATTTTGTCCATCGGGAGCACCTGTGCATAACCACCTCCGGCAGCTCCACCCTTCATACCGAAGCAAGGACCAAGTGACGGTTCGCGCAAGGCACAGAAGGCTTTCTTTCCGATTTTGTTCAGTCCCAGTGCCAGACCGATGGATACGGTAGTCTTTCCGATACCGGCTTTGGTCGGCGTGATGGCCGTTACCAGAATCAGGTTACTCTTTTTCACCTTTTCTTCATCGATCAATGTTTCGGGAACTTTGGCAATGTAGCGTCCGTAGTTAGAGATTTCTTCTACGGGAATACCATACTCGCGGGCAATCTGCTTGATTTTTGTCAGCTCGATACTGCGAGCTATTTCAATATCTGATTTCATAGGTTCAATTTTTTATTGTGGCGCAAAGATACAAAGAAATTCTTTAACTTTGTCGTACTACATGTAAACCCTATAATTTATAATAGATATGAATAACTTCGCTTTTTACAGCCCTACCGAATTCGTATTCGGAAAAGGAACGGAAAGCCAGACCGCCGAGCTGGTGAAGAAATATAAAGGTACGAAAGTGATGATTGTATACGGAGGAGGTTCCGTGGTGCGCAGCGGACTACTCGATAAAGTAAAAAAATACCTTGATGAAGCAGGCATTGCTCATGTGGAACTGGGAGGCATTCAGCCTAATCCTACCGACCCGAAAGTATACGAAGGTATCGAGCTGGGACGTCGCGAAAAAATCGATTTCCTGCTTCCGGTGGGAGGCGGTTCGGTTATCGATACAGCCAAAGCCATTGCAATGGGTATCCCTTACGAAGGCGATTTCTGGGATTTCTATATAAATAAGATAGTGCCTGAAAAAGCCATTCCACTAGGTGTTGTCCTGACTATTCCTGCGGCTGGAAGTGAAGGCTCCGGTAATACGGTCATCACGAAACTGGACGGACTGAAGAAACTGAGTGTCCGCACGCACGGATTGTTGCGTCCTACGTTTGCTGTGATGAACCCGGAACTGACCTATACCCTGCCCGCCTGGCAGACAGCTTGTGGGGTGACCGACATGATGGCGCACATCATGGAACGTTATTTCACCAATACAGAAGATCAGGAGGTGCCCGACCGTATGTGTGAGGGAACACTCAAGGCTATTATCACGGAAGCCCTTCGGGTAATGAAGGAGCCGGAAAATTACGGAGCCCGTGCCAACCTGATGTGGGCCGGTACCATCGCACACAACGGTACGTGCGGCGTGGGAGCCGTGGAGGACTGGGCTTCTCACTTTATGGAACACGAGGTAAGTGCTGTGTACGACGTGACGCACGGAGCCGGACTGGCTGTTATTTTCCCTGCCTGGTTAACCTACATGGCCAGCCATAACGTGGGTAAGGTAGCACAATATGCTCATCGTGTGTGGGACGTGCCGGAATCGGACGACAAGAAGGCTATGGCACTGGAAGGTGTAGCCCGTCTGAAATCTTTCTTCCACGCCATCGGTATGCCTGTCACCTTCAAGGAACTGGGTATTGAGCATCCAGACATCGACCTGCTGGTAAAAAAACTGCATGAAAACAAGGGTGAGTACGTGGGTAATTATGTCCGTCTGGATGCACAGGCTACCCGTGAAATCTATGAACTGGCCAACCAATAAGCACTATCATTATGGAATATACGAACCAAGACGTGCGCCGGCAGGATCGTCTGCTTGATGAAGCACGTGCATTTGAAATATTAAAGGAAGGTGAATTCGGTATCCTGTCCATGCGGACTGAAGAGGGAGACGGTGCATACGGTATTCCAGTCAACTATGTGTGGGACCGTGGCAACTCCATTTATATCCATTGTGCGCCGGTGGGGCGTAAATTGCGTTGTATTGACGCCTGACCTAACGTGTCTTTCTGTGTCACCGGTCGCAGTAAGGTCATTCCCGATAAGTTTACGACGGGATATGAAAGCATCGTACTGCAATGCACGGCACATCATAGCTTGCACGAAGCCGAGCGGATGTCTGCCCTCTCCCTGCTGATTTCGAAATACTGTCCGGAGCATAAGATGCAGGGCATCGAATATGCCAACAAGTCTTTCCATCGCACGGAGATTATCCGTCTGGATATTCAGAAAGTCAGTGGAAAATGCAAAAATATGGGATTCTAATCCTATTTTATAGTATTTTTCAGAGACTTTAAACGCTTAACAAAACGCCTTTACGTTTGATTCGGAACGCAAAGGCGTTTTGTTTTAAATGTACTTGCGTTTTACTTAAAATACACTTGTGTTTTGGGCCAAACACAAAGGCTTTTTTTTGGGTCTCCAAAAATGGACGGATAATCCCGTTTTTAGACATGATAACCTAAAATATCACTCTTTTACGCTTTTTCATGTTTTGTAAAGTTTTGATAATTTGAGATAGTTTTATACATTTGTGAACAATCACAAACGAAAGCAGGCTTTTCTCTTTATATATTATAAGAGAAAGCGGTTCCTCTGCTTCCGGAATAAAACAAAACGGTTCAAGGGAACAGAACCTTAATCTAAAAAAAGAGAATTATGAAAAAGTTTTTAATGACCGCTGTATTGGGAATGTTTGCATTGGCTGGTTTTTCTCAGGTAAAATGGGATGCTAAGTTCGGTATGAACTTCAGTAACATGACTAAGATAGATGAGTCAAAGGCTCTTCCAGGCTTTACTTTGGGAGTTGGTATGGATTATGGATTCAATGAGAATTGGTCTTTGCAGTCTGGATTGATGATTTCTTCTAAAGGTTTTAAATTTAAAGAAGGTGATTGGAAAGACAAATACAGACCAATTTATTTGGATATTCCTATTTTAGCAGCCTATAAATTTAACATTAGTGACAATACTAAATTTGTTATCAACGCTGGTCCTTATTTAGCAATTGGTTTGGGAGGTAAAAATAAAGAAACCGATGAAGAAGATATCAAATTATTTGACAAAGATGGATATGATTGGAAGCGTTTTGATTTAGGTATCCAATATGGTATCGGTCTTGAATTAAGTGATCGTTATTTGATTAATTTGACAGGACAGAATGGATTCATTAGTCCAGTAGATGGCGGAGATGATCCTAAGAATATGACCTTCTCTATCGGCGTAGGTTACCGTTTCTAATTTGAGAAATAAATCTCATATTCATCCATAAAAACGAAAGGTTGGCATGAAAAATCTTCAGTGCCGACCTTTTTTATGTGACTAATAACCAGCCATTCAGAAAAGAATTGAAAAAATATTGTAAAATAAATTTCGAAAACGTTTGGCTGTTTCGTGTAAAAAATATACCTTTGCACTCGCAAATGAAAATAGTGATGCACTCTTAGCTCAGTTGGTAGAGCAACTGACTCTTAATCAGTGGGTCCAGGGTTCGAATCCCTGAGGGTGTACAAGACAAATGCGAGGGTGGGTTCATCTAACGGTTAGGATACATGCCTCTCACGCATGGTATACGAGTTCGATTCTCGTACCCACTACTAAAACAAGAAAGCGGTTGACTGATGAAACGGTTAACCGCTTTTTGTTTTTCATTTTTCTGTTGTAATCCGAAAATAGTTTCTATATTTGCACCCGCTATGGCGAAATGTATATTCTATATCTTGTTAGGGTTGTTCCTCATATCGAAGTTCACTTCCGTTTCTGATGATATGGAGGGATGTAAGACACTCCCTACTGCGGATGTGCATTATTTCTCCGGAGCCCAGCACAGCTTGTCGGGGGCAGATGGCAGACAATGCCAGGAAAAAGGGGAGGACGCGAATTATAATTGCCTGGCAGATGCCGGTTGCATAGGAAATACCTTCTCATTACGGCATGCCTCTTGCTCGAAATTGTTGAGGCTTAATCCGGACTTCATTGCCGCCAAGGTTGCGAGAACCCTGAAAACTCTGCTCCCGGAAGAAAAGACAACTTCTTTCCCCTTTACTTTCCATCCCCATAAGATTTCATATAGATATTATGTATATACGCTGAGGCGTATTCTTATTTAGTACTTTCCCTTCCTCTCTTTCGGGAGCCAGAGAGATTGCCCGTCTCCCCATGCCGAGTTTTTCTCTATTTTTTAAGTACTGATAATCAATATATAATGGATTTTCTATTAGATTTTATTCTCCATATCGATCAGTATATGATTGATATAGTGCAGGAATATCATATGTGGGCGTATGCCATATTGTTTCTGATTATTTTCTGCGAAACGGGGCTGGTGGTCACACCTTTCCTGCCGGGCGATTCCCTGCTTTTTGTGGCG
>ENA-ORTS01002098-ORTS01002098.1-human-gut-metagenome-genome-assembly--contig:-NODE-2098-length-12415-cov-3.551861_pt1 | contig 12415 bp, 10 predicted proteins | sample MGYA00241911_ERZ509186 | MGnify/ENA primary metagenome ERZ509186 (study PRJEB26280, sample SAMEA2338852) | human gut metagenome | biome: human gut; feature: human-associated habitat; material: faeces...
CTGCAATGCAATGCGGGAGAGTAGGTAGCCGCCTCCTTTTATAAGAAACCTCAGTTATCTTTTGATAATTGAGGTTTTTTTTGTATCTTTGCATCCATACTTTGTCACATTTTGATCTTTGATTCGTTCTAATCTTTGGTTCATTCTGTATATGAGTGATGTCCGTTCTTTGGTGTATCTCTTTTGGGGTTTACACCGATCTTTGTGACATTTCAATTTTGAAATTATATATTTGTTATTCATTCTATGTGATTATGCTTTATTTATTGAAATCTTCATGGATTTGGCTGAAACGATGTACTCATTGTCGCGGTTTTGGTGTTCAGTCTCCTTCGGCGTATCGGTTTATCCGTTACGTCATAAATGAGCATTATCCTTATTATGCTTATGAAGAATTGAAGGAGCATATGAATATGTTGTCCAAACATCAACATAAGTTGGGGAGGCTGTTCTTTCGTTTAGCTAATTTTTGGCAGCCAGATTTCTGTTACTGTGATCAACCTCAGTTTTTGAAGTATGCTCAGGCCGGATCTCATCGTATGAAGTCAGGTGCGATTTCAGAATTCTTGGAAAAAAGTGCATTTCATTGCGTTCCGAACACGGATCGCATACTGATTTGGGTTGACCTGGAATATGCAGCTGATGTGCTTGATGAATTGTTGACCAAATGCACATCTCAAACCTTGTTGGTAGTTAATGGTATTAACAATAAGAATCATGCTTTGTGGAAAAAACTTCAGGCTGATGTATATGTCGGTATTACTTACCATCTATATTATTGTGGCATTGTGTTTTTCGATAAGTCCGTTTACAAGCAGCATTATGAGGTGAATTTTTGATTATTGTGGGCAAATATGGATAAAATAATGTAATAATTGCATTATTCTTCTGTTTTATTAAGAAAAAATGCTCCAAATGCTTGCAGATAAAATATATTTTATTACTTTTGCACGCAAATATAAATCTAAAAAAAGACAGCTATGTATTGGACACTTGAATTGGCTTCAAAGCTTGAAGATGCACCATGGCCTGCTACAAAGGAAGAGTTGATAGATTATGCAACTCGTTCGGGTGCGCCTCTGGAGGTTCTGGAGAATTTGCAGGAGATAGAAGATGAGGGTGATGTCTATGAAAGCATTGAGGACATTTGGCCCGATTATCCTTCAAAGGATGACTTCTTATGGAATGACGACGAATATTAAAAAAGTCGATGATAGGGCTGCTCAATTTGGGCAGCCTTTATCGTTTGCACTTTGTACTATCTTGTGTTTCCCGTATATAATATATATATATAAATAGGTATATAAGACATGTTGTTACTATAAAAAGGTAATCTATCTTTAGTGTGGTTATTATTATTCAGTTTGCCTTATAATGATATGTGGTAAATCGAATATTGCCTATATACAATAAAAATCGTATTATTTCGTTATTTAATTGTGTTGAAACGTCTCATTATATTATACGTCCTGTTGCTGGGTGTTCTGTCTGTGAATGCTCAGTATGATCCTTCGTTTAGTCATTATTTCGATATGGAGCCTTCTTTTAATCCAGCTTCAGTTGGAAAACAGGCTAAATTGAACGTAACGGGCGCTTATGCCATAGACCTGGCAGGTTATGAACACAACCCACGAACGATGTATGTATCGGCTGACATGCCTTTTTATCTTTTGAAAAACTATCATGGCGTAGGTCTTCAACTGATGAACGATCAGATAGGCCTTTTCACCCATCAGCGCCTGGCAGCCCAATATGCCTTCAAGCGAAGACTTTTTGGTGGAATGTTGAGTGCAGGTATACAGGCAGGTTTTATCTCTGAAAGTTTCGATGGAAGCAAGGTGGATGTAGAGGAAGGCAACGACCCTGCTTTACCGAAGACTAATGTAAATGGAAATTCTGTTGATATTGGTGCAGGTGTTTACTATATGCATGGCGCTTGGTACGTAGGCGTTTCTGCCCAGCACCTCACTTCTCCCAAGATAGAGTTAGGTGAAACCAATGAAATAGACATCTCTCCTGTATATTATTTGACAGGAGGATACAATATTAAGTTGAGAAATCCGTTTTTATCAGTGAAGCCTTCTGCTCTTGTCAAATATGATGGAGTGGCTTGGCGTGGAGATATTAGCTGTAGACTGGTGTATACTCATGAGAAGAAGATGCTCTATGGAGGTGTCTCTTATAGTCCCACCAATTCTGTGACCGGCCTCATTGGTGGCCGTTTTCATGGCGTTGTGATAGGTTATAGCTATGAGTTCTATACTTCAGCCATCTCACCAGGTAATGGTAGCCACGAACTCTTTGTAGGTTATCAGACCGATATCAATCTTGTTAAAAAAGGAAGAAACAAGCACAAAAGCGTAAGAATATTATAAGCAAACATGAATATGAAGAAATGTATATTATCCCTCTGTTCGGCAGTAGCTCTCTTGGCATTAACTGGATGCTTTGGAGCCAAGTCAGCCTCGGTCTCCGGTAGAGGCGGTGAGGTAGTGGGCGTCGGTGGAAGGAATTTTGCAGAACCAGCACCTTATGGAATGGTAAAAATCAATCGAGGATTCCTGAAGATGGGATTAGAAACAGAAGATTCGCTGTGGGGAGAGAAAACACCTCGCAAGGAAGTTTCTGTAGATGGTTTCTGGATGGATGATACCGAAATCACAAATTCAGAGTACAAGCAGTTTGTATCCTATGTGAGGGATTCTATTCTTCGTACCCGTTTGGCAGATCCCGCCTATGGTGGCGATGAAACCTATATGATTACTGAGGACAAGCAGGGTAATCCTGTAACTCCGCGTGTCAACTGGAAGAAACAACTTCCCAAGAAACCTAACGAAGATGAGCAGCGGGCGATAGAGAGTCTTTATGCTGTCAATCCTGTTACGGGGGAGAAATTGATAGACTGTCGCCAGTTGAACTATAAATATGAGATTTATGACTATACAGCTGCGGCTTTGCGTCGCAACCGTATCAATCCACAGGAGCGAAACCTGAATACAGATATCAATATTGATCCAAACGAGGTGGTGATGATATCCAAGGATACAGCTTATGTGGATGATGAAGGAAAAATCGTCAGTGAAACCATTAACCGTCAGTTGTCGGGTCCTTGGGATTTCCTCAACACCTACATTGTTAATGTATATCCCGATACTACTTGTTGGGTCAACGATTTCAGAAACTCAGACAATGAGACTTATCTGAGAAGCTATTTCAGCAATCCAGCTTATAACGACTATCCCGTAGTAGGTGTTACCTGGGAACAGGCCAATGCCTTCTGTGCATGGCGTACAGATTATCTGCTGAAAGGCTTAGGCCCTGAGGCAAGGTTCGTTCAGCGTTACCGTCTCCCTACTGAGGCAGAATGGGAGTTTGCCGCTCGAGGCAAGGATCAGAACGAGTTTCCATGGGACAACAAGGATGTAAAGAACGGCGATGGTTGTTTCTATGCCAACTTTAAACCCGATCGTGGTAACTATACCAAGGATGGCAATCTGATAACCAGCAAGGTGGCTATATATTCACCCAATTCCAATGGTTTGTATGATATGGCCGGTAATGTGGCAGAATGGACCAGCACAGTATTTACAGAGGCTGGAGTTGATGCTATGAACGACCTGAATCCTACTCTTGTCTACAATGCAGCCAAGGAAGATCCCTATCGTCTGAAAAAGAAGAGTGTACGCGGAGGGTCATGGAAAGATCCAGAGTCATTTATCCGTTCGGCATGGCGTTCTTGGGAATATCAGAATCAACCACGGTCATATATAGGATTCAGATGTGTGAGAAGTCTTGCTACCACATCGAGTGCTAAACAAAAAACAATAAAAACAAAGAAAAGGAGATAATAGCCATGGGCGAATATAGTAAATTCAATATCGTATACCGTCTGCAAAGATGGATGGACAGTGTGCCTGGTCAGACCTTTCTGAACTATGCTTACAGTTGGGGTGCTTCTGTCGTTATTGCTGGTGCGTTGTTTAAGTTGACCCACCTGCCTGGAGCTAATTTCATGATGTTCCTTGGTATGGGAACCGAGGTTGTGGTATTCTTTCTTTCCGCCTTCGACCGTCCTTTCGACAAGACTGCTGACGGGCGAGATATCCCTACTCATGTGACTGAGGAATATCTCGAGACAGGTAAGGTGACCTATGAAGAAGGACGTGTTGCTTCCTCTCAGGCTTCACCTGTTGGTAATGTTCAGCCTTCTGTCGTTGTCGTAGGCAATCCTCAGGTCTCTTCTTCTGCATCAACTATCAGTATGGCAGATTCTGAGGTAAGCGATTCTCTCGAGAAGCCTGTTCAGACAGTGGCTTGTGGCAGTGATGATAGCACGCAGCAGTCTGTAGCCAATGGTGTCTGGATAGGAAGTCAGCAGAATACTACTCCCGAGATGGCCGAGGCTCAAAGCAACTATGTGGAAGAGTTGAAGAAGTTGGTAGAGACCTTGGAGAAGGTGAATGAGCAGAGCAACCGACTTACTCGTGACAGCGAGGAGATGGAGAATCTGAACCGTACTCTTACCGGTATCAGTAAGGTTTATGAAATGCAGTTGAAGGGTGCCAGTCAGCAAATTGGCACTATCGACCAGATAAATGAGCAGAGTCGCAAGATGGCTCAGCAGATAGAGCAACTCAACAAGATCTATACTCGTATGATTGAGGCGATGACTGTCAATATGAGGGCAGCCGCACCCCATGTGAGTGAAGATTAAAAAGCATAGAGATACGAACTCTCTCTACGGACGAAGAGGGAGAAAACAAGTGAAATAAGCAAATTAAAGAATGGCAATTAAGAAAAGACCTATATCGCCTCGCCAGAAGATGATCAACCTGATGTATCTCGTCTTGATGGCTATGCTGGCATTGAACATCTCGACCGAGGTGCTCAATGGATTTTCTATAGTAGAGGAGAGTCTGAACCGTACAACAGCCAACTCTTCTGCCGAGAATGCTGCCTTATATAGTAATTTTGCTGATCAGATGAAGCAGAATCCTGCCAAGGTAAAGGCATGGTTTGAGAAGGCGACACAGGTTAAGGAAATGAGCGATTCGCTCTACAACTTTGCCCAGCAGCTGAAGGAAGCCATCGTGCGTGAAGCTGATGGAAGCGATGGAGATGTATTGCATATAGAGAATAAGGATAATCTTGAGGCGGCAGGTATAGTGATGCTGGCTCCTGGTTCTGGTAAGGGTGGCAAATTATATCGTGCCATCAACAGCTATCGTGATCGTATATTGATGATGGTCACCGATGAACATCAGAAGAAAATCATCCAGAGCAATCTTTCTACCCGTGTGCCTAAGGATGCAAAGAATTTGGGCAAGAACTGGCAGGAGTACATGTTTGAGAATATGCCCGTGGCAGCAGCCGTTACTTTGTTGTCTAAGTTGCAGAGCGATGTTCGTTATGCCGAGGGTGAAGTGTTGCATACCTTGGTTTCCAATATCGACATGAAAGATATAAGAGTCAACAAGCTTGACGCCTTTGTTATTCCCGAGAAGACAACTCTTTATCCTGGCGAGCGTTTCAATGCCAACATCGTGATGGCTGCAGTCGATACAACTCAGCAGCCTGAGATCTATGTCAATGGAGTGAGAGTGAACACTGCTCATGGTCAGTATTCGTTCACAGCGGGTGGAGTTGGCGAGCACCAGTTTGGTGGCTATATCCTGATGCAGAATGCCAGAGGCGATGTGATGCGCCGTAACTTCCTGCAGAAGTATACCGTAATTCCTGCGCCCAATACCGCCACAGTGGCAGCCGATATGATGAATGTATTGTATGCAGGTTTCCAAAATCCTGTCAGCATCAGTGTGCCAGGAGTTCCTGCCAATGCTGTATCTGCAACCATGACAGGTGGCTCGTTCATATCGAAGGGCAACGGACGTTTTGTGGCAGTACCATCAGCAGTGGGTAAGGACGTGACGATACATGTTACTGCCCGTGACAAGGGGCAGACGAGAACGATGCCTCCATTTGTATTCCATGTAAGGAAACTACCAGATCCAACAGCTTACTTGGCTTTGGGTACCAACCGCTTCCGTGGTGGCGTCTTGTCGAAAGCTTCCCTGATGGGCGCTTCAGGTATTCATGCGGCAATTGATGACGGATTATTGGATATTCCTTTCCGTGTATTGAGTTTTGAGACTGTTTTCTTCGACAATATGGGTAATGCAGTACCTTTGGCTTCGGCTGGAGCCAATTTCTCTGAGCGTCAGCGTGAGGAGTTCCGCAGACTGTCGAGAAACCGTCGTTTCTATATCTCTCACATCAAGGCAGTGGGGCCTGATGGAATTACCCGTAACCTCCCTGCAGCCATGGAGGTGATTGTGAGGTAGAGAAATGCAAAGAGTGAAGAATCTTATTGTTTAGAAATAAAGATATTATAATGAGAAAGATATTTTTGTTATTGATGCTTGCGGGGCTGACAATCGGTGCGAATGCCCAGCCTGAAGCTCGTAGACAGGCACAGCAGAAAGCCAAGCAGCAGTCGAATGCCAACAACATGACGACCCGTGCGCAAATAATGTTCCCTACATCGGCCACCATGGGCGATGATGTGGTATGGAGACGTGATATCTATCGTGAGCTCGACTTGAATGATGATGCCAATGCACCTTTGTATTATCCTGTGGAGCCTGTAGGCGGACAGATGAATCTCTTTACCTATATGTTCAAGTTGATGCTGAGCGGTCGTGTGCGTGCCTACCAGTATCGCTTGGATGGTCATGAGAGTTTCGATTATGAGGATCGTGTAGTTCCCAAGGCTTTCATGGACAATTATCACATCTATTATGAGCGAAAGAATGGCGCCCTGACCCTCGATGACAGTGATATTCCCTCTCGTGAGGTAAAGTCCTACTATGTGAAAGAAGCCACATACTATGACCAGCATACCGCCACATTCCATACCAAGGTAATCGCCTTGTGTCCTATTATGACACGTGAAGACGATTTTGGTGATGCCGGAACCAAGTATCCTCTCTTCTGGATGAAGTATTCTGACCTTGCTCCCTATCTTTCCAAGCAGCAGATAATGACGAGCAATCTCAATAATGCTGCCATGATGAGTATAGACGATTATTTTGTCAAGAACCAGTATAAGGGCAAGATATACAAGACGACCAATATGTTGGGTAAAACCTTGGCTCAATATTGTCCTACCGATTCAGCTCTGAGCAAGGAGCAGAAGAAGATAGAGTCAGAGCTGGCTGCCTTCGAGAAGAATATCTGGGGCGATCAGGCGCGCAAAGATTCTCTTGACAGTATTGCCAATGCCGACAAGAAGAATGCGAAGGGTGTGAAGGGTGTGAAGAAGAATCGCAGAAGCAGAACTTCTGGTTCTTCGTCTACAGTCAAGACCCGTCGTCAGCGCAGTTCCGGTTCGTCAGGATCCAGTACAGCCCGAGTTTCGGTTCGTCGTCAGCGTCATTAATAATAGGTTTATAATATAAGGTATGAAGAAAGTATTATCATTTATTGTGTTGGCGGTTTCGCTCTTCTTTGCTAATCCTGTTCAGGCACAGATTAAGTTAGGTGTAAAGGGTGGCTTGAATGTCAGCAATTTGAAGCTCAGTAGAGACAACTGGGATGCGGAAAACCGTGCAGGATTTTTCTTTGGTCCTATGGTTAAGGTGACAGTGCCTGTTACAGGCTTAAGTTTTGACGTTGCCGCTTTATATGATCAGAAGGAGGCAAAGGTGAAAGTTGCCGATGATGTTGTGGGCGGAACTTATAATTCAACCACAGTTACACAAAAATTCATTGATATTCCTGTGAATGTCCGTTATGGTTTTGGGTTGAGCAGTCTGGCTAATATTTTCCTTTTTGCAGGTCCGCAGTGGGGAATCAATGTAGGAAATAAGAATTTCAAATGGGATGAATCCAGCAGCTATTCCTTGAAAAAGGCAAACTTCAGTGTGAATGTGGGCGCCGGTGTAACTTTGTTGAGCCATCTGCAGGCTTCAGTCAACTACAATATTGAATGCAACAAGTCCGGCAGTATGGATATGGGAGTTTCTGATGCCAATGCTAATCCTGTTGTCGTGAAGGGAAGAAATAATACCTGGCAGATTTCTCTTGGCTATTGGTTCTAAGCATAGGAGATACATATTAAAATATATAAAAGCAGATACCTGATGTTGGGTATCTGCTTTTTTATTGTTACCTTTGCAGAGTATGAAGTATGTTGATGTCATATTGCCCCTGCCGCTTCCAGGCATGTTTACCTATTCTGTCCCCGAAGGGATGGAAGGGTGTGTTGTTTTTGGTAAACGGGTGCTTGTGCCATTGGGCAAGAGCAAGAAGTACATTGCCATGGTGGTAAAGGTGCATCAGGAGAAGCCGTCCTTTCAGGTCAAGCCGATAGAGCAGGTGCTGGATGCTACTCCCACACTTCTCGACCGGCAGTACAGGTTATGGTCGTGGATATCCAACTATTATATGTCACCTTTGGGCGATGTCTATAATGCCGCTATGCCTGCCGGCATGAAGTCTGCAGAGAAGTTCAAACCCAGGATGGAACTGTATGTGGAGCTTACGGGCAAATACCGCAACGAAGCTTCCCTGCATGTGGCTCTCAATATGTTGCAGCGTGCCCTGAAGCAATCTAAAGCCCTTACTACATTTCTCAGCCTTTCCCATTGGGACAGTTTAGAGAACGATACGCCTCGCGAAGGCATCAAGAAGGTCACCAAGGAAGAGCTGATGAATGAGGCTCATTGCACTTCTGCCATCGTCAAATCGCTCATCGACCGCGACATCCTCTTTACTTACGAGGAGGAGGTGGGACGACTGAATACCTCAGGCGAGAGTCACTTCGAACAGATCAAACCACTTTCCATAGCCCAGCAGGAAGCTTACAACAAGATTCTCCTTCAGATGATGAAGAAGAATGTGGTGCTTCTTCATGGCGTGACTTCGAGTGGCAAGACCGAGGTGTATATCCACCTCATCAAGCAGGCTCTCGACAATCACAAGCAGGTGCTTTATCTTCTGCCCGAGATAGCTCTCACGGTACAGATCATGGAACGTCTGCACAAAGTTTTTGGCGATCGTCTTGGCATTTATCATTCCAAGTATAGCGATGCCGAACGAGTGGAGATATGGCAGAAACAGATGTCGGCCCATCCCTACGATGTTATTCTTGGGGCTCGAAGTGCAGTCTTTCTCCCTTTTCAGAATCTCGGACTTGTCATCATCGACGAGGAACACGAAACATCCTTTAAGCAACAAGACCCAGCCCCCCGCTATCATGCCCGCAGTGCTGCTATTGTGTTGGCAGGTATGTATCCCGACTGCAAGGTTCTTTTGGGTACAGCCACACCCTCTATGGAGAGTTATTACAATGCGCAGGAAGGCAAGTACGGATTGGTGGAACTCAAAACCCGATACAAGGACATACAGTTGCCCGAAATCCAGGTGGTGGATGTAAAAGATTTGCGGCATCGCAAGATGATGACTGGTGCCTACTCTCCTCAACTTTTAGCAGCCATACGCGAGGCTTTGTCGCATGGCGAACAGGCCATTCTGTTCCAGAATCGTCGTGGTTTTGCACCGATGGTGGAATGTAAGGTATGCGGATGGGTGCCTAAGTGCAAGAACTGCGATGTGTCGCTTACACTTCATAAGAATATCAACCTGCTCACCTGTCACTATTGCGGATATACTTATCCTGTGCCAGTGGAGTGTCCCAACTGTGGAAGTACAGAACTCATGGGGCGAGGTCTGGGTACCGAGCGCATCGAAGACCAACTGATGGATATCTTTCCCGAGGCTCGTATCGCCCGTATGGATTTGGACACCACCCGTACCCGCAATGCTTACGAGCGGCTGATAGATGATTTCTCGTCGGGTAAGACCAATCTGCTCATTGGCACCCAGATGATCTCCAAGGGACTGGATTTCGACAAGGTGAGTGTGGTGGGCATACTGAATGCCGATTCCATGCTCAATTATCCCGACTTCCGAGCCTACGAGCATGCCTTTATGATGATGGCTCAGGTGAGCGGAAGAGCCGGGAGAAAGGGCAAGCGAGGCAAGGTGATATTGCAGACCAAGTCGCCCACGTTGCCTGTCATCTCGCAGGTGGTTCATAACGATTATACAGGCTTCTACCAAGACTTGTTGGAGGAACGAAGGGCTTTCCATTATCCTCCTTTCTACCATCTTGTCTATGTCTTCCTGAAGCATAAGCACGAGCAGGTATGCCATCAGGCGAGTATGGAGTTGGGACAGACTTTGCGCTCCTGGTTTGGCGACAGGGTCCTTGGACCCGACAAGCCAGCGGTGGCAAAGGTGAAGACCATGAACATCCGTAAGATTGTTATCAAACTCGAGAATGGCATCAATCAGGCAAAGGTGAGAGAATATCTGAGATATGCCCAGGAGCAAATGTCGAAGGACCCTCGCTATGGCGCATTGCAGATTTACTATGATGTCGACCCCATGTAGACTGATATGATGGCAATGATCTTGTCTTTGTATAGAGCCAATGAACATTAAAATAAAAAAGGCTATCCCTTTCAAAAGATTGGGATAGCCTTTTGCGATTGTATGTAGTTATGCTTTTGGAATGTTGCTCTTAGAAGTTGATGTCGAGACCAACTGCGAAGACGTTGTTGTTACGGGTATAGTCAGAAGAGTAGTTCAAGCTTCTGTCTGCTGTGAGCTGTACCTTTTCGGTAGTCTTCTTGTGCTGATAGAAGGTGTGGAAGTAAGCCACGTTGAGATCCATCTTCTTGTTGATGTGATAAACACCACCGATGGCAACAGAGTTGGAACTTACAACGAATGACTTGTCATCCATATACTCGTCAGACAAACCATAGTTGGTGTTCTGCCAACCTGTACTCAGAGTGATCTTCTTGTTGACGTCTACCTCTACACCGGCATTATACTCCAGGGTACCACGCTTCAACTCCTTGTTGCGGTTGTTGTAAGATGTGGCATTCTTGTCGTCGAACCAGTGGAAACCTACGTTTACTCTTACTGCATCTACAGGGCTGTAGCCTACTCCCAAAGCCAAGTAAGCAGGGATGTCGCCAGCAATCTTCTTGCCGTCCTCATATTCACCGATAGCCTTGTCTATCTTTGAGTCAAACTGAGTCTTCAATGCGACCATGGCTCCTTGAATTTTTGGGTTGCTCAGAATAGCGTCTGCAGCAGCCTCTGGCACACCATTAGCGATGTATGCATTGCGCAGATTGTCGGGCAGGTTGCCGATACTTGGTATCTGATTTACTGATTTGTTCTTCAGGCGTATACGGGTCTTGAACTCATATTTGGCAGAGAAGTTCCAACGGCCGGTCTTGTAATCTATGCCGATGATAGGAGTGAAGCCTACGCCACTCTGGTCGCAGCTCAACTCGATATTGGCAGAACTTTCCTTAGCTGGGTTGAGTACCTTATAAAGAGGCATTTGTCCTACCTGAATGTTCTCTACATAACCATAGTAATTGGTCAGGGCATAAACACCACGAACACCCAAGAATGTACTGAAGTTGTCGCTGAACTTGTAAGCAGCACCTGCAGAGAGACCGTAGTAATACTGGCGACCGTGCATATAGCTGTTGTAGCTGTACTGTCCCTTAGTTCCGAATTTGTCGTCTTTGGTGAATACGGCAGGTACACCATACTGTGCTGCCACCTGGTCGACAGCACCTGCCAACTGGCAAGCTGCAATGGCAGTCTCGGCTACAATCTTCTCGAATGATCCCAGTCCGTCGTCGAAGGTACACTTACCGCCACCACCAGTGAGGGCGAAGCTGGCCTGGAAAGACCATTTGCCCTTGTTGTAGGCATACTGGAAAGAAGGGATAACAGGAGCAAAAGCCGTACCCTTGAAATCGCGAGGAGTGATGGGATTGTTTACATTGTTGGTAAACAAAGCATAGTCATTGTTGATAGTACGTGTCTGGAAAGCCAACTGCCAGTTGATGGCGAGATGGTGACCTTCACTCATGAATACAACTCCGGCCGGATTGTAATAAACTCCGTCAATACCGATTGAAGCCTCACGGCTCATCATTCTGTCGAATGCTACGTGCTGGTTTGTGTTTGTGAGCAAACCCCCTGCCAATGTAGGTGTTGCACAGGCCATCGCAATGGCAACACAAACTAATTTTAGTTTCTTCATTTTAATAATTTTAAATAAAAACGTCCGCAAAGGTAAGAAGAATGTTCTATTTGGATACAGAAAGGTGCGCTTATTTAAAACATATTAACAGAAAAAGAAGGTTTTGTTGCACAGATTTTAAAATATGTGCAGAGTTTTACTTCTGTTCGGGATAAGAAATAGGGGGACAAAAGTTGGTAATATTATCCAACTTTTACAAGTAACAACTCAGCACCCCTATAGCCATGTGTTTTTACTTTAATAGCATACAAATTGTTTCCTGTTTGTTATGAATTT
>ENA-ORTS01002101-ORTS01002101.1-human-gut-metagenome-genome-assembly--contig:-NODE-2101-length-12400-cov-5.740867_pt1 | contig 12400 bp, 8 predicted proteins | sample MGYA00241911_ERZ509186 | MGnify/ENA primary metagenome ERZ509186 (study PRJEB26280, sample SAMEA2338852) | human gut metagenome | biome: human gut; feature: human-associated habitat; material: faeces...
CTGTGTACTTAACTGTCCTTGAAGATAAAAGCGGCGAAGAACAATTTATGGCTTTGCCCTCCGCCTACTCGTTGCGCGTTACCGACAGCGACATTACGAATAAATACGAATTGCCACTTGTTTCCTGCAACGTATATCTTAAAAATTCCACGGTGACGGCGAACAGTCTTACGCAAGCGTGGGATCTCGTGAAAGACGAGCGTTATGCGATCGTGCAACTTACTTATGCCGACGATTACGGCGACACCGTTACGTTGAAAGCGATGTGTAATTTTACGATCGACGGAAGACCTCTTTCCGATTATACTTTTGTGAGCGGAGACGCCGCGCTCTTTACGGGCGAAACGCTGACAATGGAAAAGCCGAAGATCGCTTCGGGCGATTATCTGCCGCTGAATCGGCCGTATTTGCATATCTACAAACAGTCCGGCGTGAATTTCGTGCGGGTGGAAGACAGCGATTTATCCGATAATTCCGGTACGTACGGCGCGGAATTCACTTTCCTCAGAGAAGGCACGTATCTGCTCGTCTGGGATTTCTGGTTCGGACTGGATTTCGACGGCAACGCTATTTTCGATTGCTATTACAATCCGCCCGTGGAAACCGCTAACGGTACCTATCCGATCGAAGCGACTTTTGCGCAGAAAGTGGTGGTGTACGACAGAAATTGCGATATCACCGTCACCTATGTCACCGATACGGAGCACCCGTTCGATTCCTCGAAAGTCGATTACACGGAACGGGACGGATATCAGTATTACACTGCGACGGTGAGCATGGCAAAGGCGAACGCGTCGCCCGATTACAATATGTTCGCGGCAAGCGCCGATCGGCTGTGGGGATGGAGTTCTTCGTGGAGCGGAGACGATCGTTTATTCACGGCGGGATCCGCTATCGGGCGGCTCGGCATTACGCTGAAAACCGTGAACCCCGTAATTTACGCACTGTGGGATAAGGGTATCAAGGTGAGCGCGACGATCGAGGTGGACGGAAAAGAAATGCCGCTCGGCGAAATGACCTACTATCGCCCCGTCACAGGCGGAATTTATACGATGAGTTTATTTGATTTCCGCCAATGGTACGAATTCAATACGTATAAGGATTACGAAGCGGCGGAATGGCATGCGAGCAAGGCGATTTTTCAGGATTCCGTCGCCGCGGGATTCGTTTACAAAGACGTGCTTGTTGTGGGAACGACGGACAAGGCGTTTACAAACGGCTACCGTGTGACGGAAGGATTTACCTTGAAACTGATTCTGAAACGAAAACTGAACGTTTCGTATCAGGCGATCGACGAAAACGGCAATAAACTGACATTCCGCAGTCAGCCCGGCGCAGACGGCAAATGTCTCGAAGGATATACGCTTGCGGACAAGATCACCGAATCGAAACTGAATATGCTGAAAAACGTACAGTGCACGGATTCCTCGAAAGTATTCAGATACTGGGCGGTGATGGCGGACGGCGTTCTGATGCGGATCGACCCCGAAAGCACGCTTTTGGAACAGAGATTTTCGGGCAAAAACGAGCAGACGGGAAAATATAACGGATCCGTTGTGTTATACGCCGTATTCGGGGCGAAGGAGAACGCATAATGAACAAACTGAAAAGACTGTTATCGATAGCGTTAGGCGCCGTATTAAGCGTTTTCGGGGCGTTGCTTTTCACTGCGGCGAACGTAACGGCGCATGCGGAGTCCCCGATCGACGGAGCGGACGGAAAGTACGAAATGAGTTACGATTTCGGCGGACAATCGGGGATCGGAAAGCAGATGCTTGAAAAATACTTCGATAAAACCGCCGTGGTGGAAAAAATAAACGACAGATATTATTTTTCGTTTACGCAACTCTCCTCTTCGATGGAAAATCTGTCGCTGAATCTCGAAAGCGGCAAGCAAATCGGCTATCGCGTAACGGAAGATAACGGAAACAGAAAGACGTATTCTTACACGTTATCGGAAGAAAATCTGCAAAAAGAACTGCCGTTTTCCGTCTTTGTATCCGTACGGGGCGAAACGTTTCCCTTCACCATCACGCTGAATCTTTCTTCGGCGAGGAGGGTGGGAGAAGCGGAAGATACCTCTGCGGAACGCCCCGCGGAGTTCGTTCCCGTAATCGTTACGAGTTCGGGCAGCGAATACGAAGCGACGAAAGGGCAGACTTTCGTGATTCGCGAAGCGGCGGCAAGCCTCGGCGAGGAAACTCTTGACGTAGAGGTGAAGGCGTATTATATCCGCGGTGAAGAAAAAACCGAAGTGGCTTTGGACGGGAATAAACTTGTGCTTGACAACGCGGGCGAATATCACGTTATATATCGTGCGGAATCTACGCGGTATACAACGTCTTTCGGCAACCCTACTTATGCGGAAAAGGACGTGAAGATCATTTCCCGTATCGGCGGCGGCGACAGCTTCGGCGGCGGCCTGATCTACGCCCTGCTGAGCGGCAAGTCCACTCAGGAGGCTGTTGAGTTCGCTGTTGCTGCTTCTGCTCTGAAGCACTCCATCGAGGGCGACTACAACATGATGACCGTGTCCGAGGTCGAGAAGCTGGCCGGCGGCGACGGTTCCGGCCGTATCCAGCGCTAAGAGCAGGAGGGAGTCCGCCATGGATATCCGTTATTCCTGCAACCAGAAGGATTTTAAGCGCTATACCACCGAGGAAATGCGGGACGAGATGCTGATCACCGGCCTGTATAAGGCGGATGAAGTGGTGGCCGTTTACAGCCATGTGGACCGTATGGTCACGCTGGGCTGCATGCCGGTGCACGAGACCGTGTCTATCGACAAGGGCATCGACATCTGGGCCAACTTCGGCACCCACTATTTCCTGGAGCGCCGCGAGATCGGCATGTTCAACATCGGCAAGGATTCCACCGGTATCGTGGTGGCCGATGGCGTAAAGTACGAGCTGGGCTACAAGGACTGCCTGTACATTACGCAGGGCACCAAGGAAGTCACCTTTGCTTCCGCCGACCCGGAGCATCCCGCCAAGTTCTACATGGTCTCTGCTCCGGCACACTGCGCTTACCAGACCCGTCTGATCAAGATGGCCGATGCAAACCACCGCCCGCTGGGCAGCGTGGACACCTGCAACAAGCGCACCATCAACCAGTTCATCCACCCGGATGTGCTGAAGACCTGCCAGCTGAGCATGGGTATGACCGAGCTGGCACCGGGTTCCAACTGGAACACGATGCCCAGCCACACCCACGAGCGGCGCATGGAGATCTATACCTACTTTGAACTGCCCGAGGGGCAGGTGGTGTTCCATATGTGCGGCGAGCCTACCCAGACCCGCCACATCGTGATGCACAACGAGGATGCTGTCATCAGCCCCTCCTGGAGCATTCACAGCGGCGTAGGCACCTCGAACTATACGTTTATCTGGGCAATGGGCGGCGAGAACATGGAGTTTGACGACATGGACAACATCGCTACCACTGACCTGCGCTAAAAGCACCAATCAAACGCCCCGTACCGGGAAACCGGCACGGGGCGTTTTGCTAAAAAATTAACTTGGATACTGTGAAAAAAGGAGAACCTCATGGATCTGTCTGCATTCAACCTGCAGGGCAAGGTGGCCCTGATCACCGGCGGTGCCCACGGCATCGGTTTTTCCATCGCAGAGGGCATGGCCAAGTGCGGCGCCGTCATCTGCTTCAACTGCTCCTCTGAGGCCAGCTTGGAGAAAGGCATGGCCGCCTACAAGGCTGCCGGCATCGACGCCCACGGCTATGTGGCAGACGTTTCCGACGAGGACGCCGTAAACACCATGGTGGCAAAGATCAAGGCCGAGGTCGGCCCGGTGGACATTCTGGTAAACAACGCCGGTCTGATGAAGCGCGTGCCCATGATCGAGATGAGCCACGCCGACTTTATGCGTGTGATCGACGTGCATGTGGGCGGTGCCTTCAACTGCTCCAAGGCCGTGCTGCCCGACATGATGGAAAAGCGCGCGGGCAAGATCATCAACATCTGCTCCATGATGAGCGAGCTGGGTCGCGAGACCGTCTCTGCCTACGCCGCCGCCAAGGGCGCGCTGAAGATGCTGACCAAGAACATCGCCTCTGAGTACGGCGAGTACAACATTCAGTGCAACGGCATGGGCCCCGGCTACATTGCCACCGCCCAGACCGCGCCCCTGCGCGAGCGTCAGCCGGACGGCAGCCGTCATCCCTTTGACCAGTTCATCGTTGCCAAGACCCCCGCGGGCCGCTGGGGCGACCCGGAGGACATGGTTGGCCCCTGCGTGTTCCTTGCCAGCCACGCATCCGACTTCGTGAACGGCCAGATCCTCTACGCCGACGGCGGCATTCTGGCCTATATCGGCCGCCAGCCTAAGTAAATCCTGAAAAAAATCCCCCCGGCGCTGCTCGCCGAGGGGATTTTTTATAGGCAAATTAGACGATTTTAAATGCGCTCCGCTTCGCTCTGCGCATAATCAGCGGAAAGATTATTTTTAATAGAGCAATGCCGGAGCGTCTGCGGACGCTCCGGCATTGCATTTTCACAGGAGGAGTTATAACGAAAAACCGGCTGCCGCACGTTTTGTGTGCAGCAGCCGGTTTGGGTTTTATTTAGAGGTCATTCTGCCAAAATGGCCTTTTTCCTCTTCGTCCTTTTTGGGGTCAGGCTTTTCTGCGGGGGTCAGACGCACCTCGGTCACGCGGCGCTTGGCGGTGCGGGTGACCACGCCGTCGTAGCTGCCCAGCGTGAAGCGGTCGCCCACCTTAGGCAGACGGCAGGTCTTTTCCTGCACCAGACCGTTCACCGTGTTGGAGTCGATGTCCTCGTCCTCCGGCAGACCCAGCCGCTCGTACAGGTCGTCCACACCGGCGCTGCCCAGCACGATCCAGCTGCCGTCCGACTGCTTGCGGAAGTCCTCGGTCACCTCGTCGTGCTCATCCCAGATCTCGCCTACCAGCTCCTCCAGAATGTCCTCCAGCGTGATAATGCCCTCGGTGCCGCCGTACTCGTCCACCACCACAGCCATGTGATGGTGCTGCTCACGCAGGGTGCGCAGCAGCTGGGAGATCTGGGTGGAGCCGGTGGTGTAGAGGGTGGGCTTGACCAGATCCTCCAGCTTGGTCTCCTTTTTCAGGCGTGCCATGTAGAAGTCCTTTTCATGTACCACACCAATGATGTTATCAATGGTGTCGTGGTACACCGGCAGACGGGAGTAGCCGGATTCCGCAAAGGTCTGTGCCACCTCTTCCAGCGGCATATCGTCCTCCACCGCGATCACATCCACGCGGGGGGTCAGGATCTCTTCCACCTCCACGTCATCAAATTCGATGGCGCTGCGGATCAGCTCGCTCTCCCGGTCGGTCAGCTCGCCGTCATTCTCGGCTTCGCTGACCATAGTCATCAGCTCGCCCTCGGTGATGGTGTCCTCCTCGGTGCTGTGGACAAAGTGCCCCAGAAGGCGCTTCCACTGGCTGAACAGCCATGTCAGCGGGGTAAACACCAGCATCAGCAGGCTGAGCGCCGGCGCAACTGCGGTGGCTACCGTTTCCGGCATCTCCTTGGCAAGGCTCTTGGGGGTCACCTCGCCAAAGATCAGCACCACCACGGTCAGCACCATGGTGGACACCGTAGCGCCCCGCTCTGCACCCAGCATCTTGGTGAAAATGATGGTGCCGATAGAAGCTGCGGCAATGTTCACGATATTGTTGCCGATGAGGATGGTGGAAAGCAGCTTATCGTATTTTTCAGCCATTGCCAGCACCCGGGCGGCAGAGGCATCGCCGTCCTCGGCGCGGCTTTTCAGGCGGATCTGATTCAGGGAAGAAAATGCGGTCTCGGATGCGGAGAAAAAGGCGGAGAATGCCACCAATACTACCAGCGCTACCCAGAGCGTCATACTGCCATCGTCCATAAAAAGGAAAATCACACTCAACTTTCTGTTTTGATTTGTACCCTCTCGGTCATCGCTATGCGATGACTGAGAGGGTTTTGCCTATATTTTTCCTACATACAAAAATGTGCTTTCCACCGTGGCTGTTCCGCGATGAAAAGCACATCAATGTTATTTTCTATAATAACATATTCTGCACACGGGTGCAAGCGTTTGGTCTGTACTCCATGTACAAAACCGGTAAATTTTAACGCAGAACCAATGCGCTGCCGTCATAATCCACCGTCAGGGTATCGCCCTCGGCATAACTGCCCTTGATGATGGCCTTGGCGATCAGGGTCTCCACGCGGCTCTGGATGAAGCGCTTGATGGGACGTGCACCATAAACACTGTCGTAGGCAGAATCAATGATGAAGTCCTTGGCGGCGGTGGTGACCTCCAGCTTGAGGTGCTTGCCCTCCTCCATGCGGTTGCGCAGATCCTGCAGCTGCAGATCCACAATCTTGCGCATTTCGTCCTTGGTCAGGCTCTTGTAGTAGACGATCTCGTCCAGACGGTTCAAAAATTCGGGACGGAACTTGCTCTTGAGCAACAGGTCGATCTGGTGCTTTGCATCCTCGCTCAGCTCGTTGGAGCCCTGCGCACGGCGCTGCTCCAGATCGTTCAGGATGATATCGCTGCCAAGGTTGGAGGTCAGGATAATGACCGTGTTCTTGAAGTCCACGGTACGGCCCTGACTATCCGTGATGCGGCCATCGTCCAGCACCTGCAACAGGATGTTGAACACATCGGGGTGAGCTTTTTCCACCTCATCGAACAGCACCACGCTGTAAGGTTTGCGGCGCACAGCCTCAGTCAGCTGGCCGCCCTCTTCATAACCGACATATCCCGGAGGCGCGCCGATCAGGCGACTGACGCTGAACTTCTCCATATATTCGGTCATATCGATACGCACCATGTTGCGCTCGTCGTCAAACAGTGCCTGTGCCAGTGCCTTAGCCAGCTCGGTCTTGCCCACGCCGGTGGGGCCGAGGAACAGGAAGCTGCCGATGGGGCGGTTGGGGTTGGCGATACCGGCGCGGCTGCGCAGAATGGCTTCGCTTACCTTGGTCACAGCCTCATCCTGACCGATGACCCGCTGGTGCAGCACATCGTCCAGATGCAGCAGCTTCTCGCGCTCGCCCTCCACCAGCTTCTCTACCGGGATGCCGGTCCAGCGTGCCACGATGCGGGCGATCTCCTCGTCGGTCACGCGGTCACGCAGCAGGCTGTCCTCTTTCTTGGCAGCGGCGATCTTTTCTTCCTCTTCCAGTTGCTTCTGCAGCTGGGGCAGCTTGCCGTACTTCAGCTCGGCGGCCTTGTTCAGGTCGTATTCCCGCTGTGCCTTTTCGATATCGGCGTTGGTCTGCTCGATCTGCTCCCGCAGGGTCTGCACCTTGCCGATGGCGTTTTTCTCGTTTTCCCACTTTGCCTTCATGCTGCGGAACTTGTCCTGCAGTTCGGCCAGCTCTTTTTCCAGATCCTTCAGGCGGCTCTGGCTCAAAGCGTCGGTCTCCTTTTTCAGGCTGACCTGCTCGATCTGCAGCTGGGTGATGCGGTGGGCCAGATCATCCATCTCGCTGGGCATGCTGTCCATCTCGGTCTTGATCATGGCGCAGGCCTCATCCACCAGGTCGATGGCCTTATCCGGAAGGAAACGGTCGGTGATGTAGCGGTCCGACAGGGTGGCAGCGGCGATCAGGGCGCTGTCGTTGATCTTCACGCCGTGGAACACCTCGTAGCGTTCCTTCAGGCCGCGCAGGATGGAGATGGTGTCCTCCACGGTGGGCTCATCCACCTGCACCGGCTGGAACCGGCGTTCCAGAGCGGGGTCTTTCTCGATATACTGGCGGTACTCGTCCAGGGTGGTGGCACCGATGCAGTGCAGCTCGCCGCGGGCCAGCATGGGCTTGAGCAGGTTGCCGGCATCCATGGCACCGTCGGTCTTGCCGGCGCCCACGATGGTGTGCAGCTCATCAATGAAGAGGATGATCTTGCCCTCGCTCTTCTTGACCTCGTTCAGCACGCTCTTCAGGCGTTCCTCGAACTCGCCGCGGTACTTGGCACCGGCCACCAGAGCGCCCATGTCCAGGCTGAACACGATGCGGTCCTTCAGGTTTTCGGGCACGTCACCGCGCACGATCCGCTGGGCAAGGCCCTCGGCGATGGCAGTCTTGCCGACGCCGGGCTCACCGATCAGGCAGGGGTTGTTCTTGGTCTTACGGGACAGGATACGGATGACGTTCCGGATCTCCTGATCGCGTCCGATGACCGGGTCCAGCTTCTGCTTGCGGGCCAAGTCCACAAGGTCCTGCCCGTATTTCTGGAGGGCATTGTAGGTATCCTCCGGGTTGTCGTTGGTCACGCGCTGGTTGCCGCGTACCGCAGTGAGCTGCTGCAAGAAAGCGTCCTTCTTGATGTTGAAGGCGCGGAACAGCTCGGTGGTGTTCTGGGTAGGCTCATCCAGCAAGCCGAGGAAGACATGCTCGACGCTGACGTAGTCATCCTTCATCGCCTTGGCCTCGCGGGCGGCGGCGCTCAACACCTTATCGGTGGCTTGGGAGATATAGACCTTGTCCGGGTCACGGCCGGAGCCGGACACACGGGGCAGCGCCGCGAGCTTTTCGGCCGCGGCGGCGGCAAAGCTGCCGGGGTCCACGTTCAGCTTCTGCAAAAGCTGGGGGATGAGGCCCTGCTCCTGCGATGCAAGGGCGTGGAGCAGATGCTCCGGCTCCAAGGCGTTGTGCTGGTACTCCACGGCCAGCTGCTGCGCGGCCTGAAGGGCTTCCAGCGTCTTCTGGGTATATTGATTGGTATTCATAGAATCGACCTCCATTCGTACCGTGTTGTTGTGTTAGCAGCCGTTCGGCAGATGTGCTATTTCATTCTTAGCACTCTATTCGTTCGACTGCTAAGAATATACTCCAAACAACCTGCGATGTCAATAGGTTGAACGGTGACAGGAGGGAAATTCACAAAAAGTTTGCAAATGAAAACAAAAAAAGCCGCTGCCAACTCCCTCCGTCACGGTTTCGCCGTGCCAGCTCCCTCTGGGAGGGAGCCTTGGCCTAACGGCAAGCTGTGAAAGAAGTTAGCAACAGCCTTTGGTGTTATTTTTACGCCACCTGTGCCCCAGTCGTCAGGGCGTCGGAGACGGCGTCCATGAGGGCGACCATGGTGCAGTAATTGGCACCGTAGGTCTCGGTGTAGGCGGAGTAGGTATCGATCTGCTCCTGCGTGGGGGCGATGTCCATCGCCTCGGCCACGGCCTGATAGAGCAGGGCCTCGCGGGCGTACTGGGTGATGCTGTCGCTCATATTTTCCAGCAGGGCATCGGCGGAGTCGTATCCGGCGGCAGTCTGCAGGAAGCTGTCGAGGTCGTAGCCGTAGTGGTTGGCCATGGTGTAGTAGTAGTTCAGGCACTGGTTGACCTGATAATCCATGATCTCCTTGGGCAGCTCGTCCTTGAAGGTGGAGTTGGCCAGCAGGTAGTCCATGACGGCGGTGTTGAGGTTGTTCTGGTACAGCATCTGCCGGAATTCGGCCCGCAGACCTTCGACGGTGTGGACGTCATCGGAGGTGCCGAAGTGTTCCTCCACCCATGCGTCGGTCAGCTCCGGCAGGATCTCCTCGCTGATGTAGTTCAGGGTGACCGAGAAGACGGCCTTCTTGTTGCTCAGGACCACCGCGTTGCCGTCGGCGTCGGTGGAGTCGCTGTAGCCGTCCGGGAAGGTGACGTTGACATCGAAGGTCTCGCCGGGCTTGTGGCCGACGATCTGGTCTTCGAAGCCGTCGATGAAGCTGCCGCTGCCCAGCGTCAGGCTGTAGCCGCTGTAGGTGCCGCCCGTGAAGGCTACGCCGTCCACGGTGCCCGCGTAGTCGATGTTGACGGTGTCGCCGTCAGCCGCGGCGCGGTCGGTGACCTGCCGGGTGGTGGTGTTCTGGCTGAGTACCGAGTCGATCTGGGACTGGATGTCCTCCTCGGTAGGCTCGATGTCCGCCTTTTTCAGCGGGATGGCCGCATAGTCCTCCGGCAGGGTGACGTAGTCCAGCGCCTTGATGCCGGACCAATAGCCGTTTTCATCCAGACCGTCGCTGTAGGCGAAGTTCTGGTAATCGTAATCAGATGCGCTGCCGTAGACCGAGACGGCCTCACTGCTGGCAGCGGAAGAAGACGCGCCGGACTTCGAACAGCCCGCCGCCGTCAGCGCCAGCGCACCGGCGCAAAGAAGGCAGAGCGCCTTCGTCATAAATCGTTTCAACTGGTTCCCTCCTGTGGCCCGATATAAGGCCGTTCTATGATTTTTTCAGCCAAACCTTATTATAAAGGGTAAAAATGAAAAAGAAAAGAATTTCGCGAAAATTCCACAAGTTGAACAAAGAGAGGGGCCTCGTTGCTTTTTGTCGAAACCTGTGTTATTCTATAGTTGCTGTTGAAAAACAGCAAGGCGCTGTGCCTAAAACGCAGGCGGCTGAGCTCCTTCGGTGGGTCTTGTTTGTGGTTTTCCCTAGCAAGATGCCGGAAGGGCAGCTTTTTTGAAGTACATGACCTCCCGGACGCTTACGCCGAAAGGAGGGATGCGTCGATGGCTCTGAACGACATGCTGACGTTGATCGCTGTGATCTTTACGTTTGCCGGGTTGTTGGTGAATATCGTGAACACGACGTTCAACATCACTTGGAAGATCGCCCATGAGCACAAAGATGAAGACAGCAAAAAAAGCGAATGACCGCCTTCATGTTCCCCAACCTGAACGGTCAATTCGCTTTTTTGCGATTCCTGATTCACCAGTAAGGAGCTAGCCGTTTGCGGGCCAGCGCCTTTCTCTATTGGTAGTATAATCGTTCCAACGTCGTTTGTCAAGCCGCAGCCCGGCGGAGGCTCAATTTCCTCTTGCTTCTCCGGGCCGCGCGTTCTATTATAATAGGTGATACGCCAACCATCAACCAGAAGGAGGACCCCCCATGGATTACAACAAAGCTGCCCTCGAAATGCACGAGAGCCACCACGGCAAGGTGGGCATCGTGAGCAAGGTGGAGGTCAAGACCCGCGACGACCTGTCCACCGCGTACACCCCCGGCGTGGCCGAGCCCTGCCGGAAGATCAAGGAAAACCCCGACGACGTGTACAAGTACACCTTCAAGAGCAACATGGTGGCCGTCGTGTCCAACGGCACCGCCGTGCTGGGTCTGGGCGACATCGGCCCCGAAGCCGGGCTGCCCGTCATGGAGGGCAAGGCCGTGCTGTTCAAGGAGTTCGGCGGGGTGGACGCCTTCCCCATCTGCATCGACGCCCACGACGCCGCCAGCGTCATTGCGGCGTGCAAGGCCATCGCCCCCACCTTCGGCGGCATCAATCTGGAGGACATCAAGAGCCCAGAGTGCTTCGAGATCGAGGAGACCTTGGAGCGGGAGCTGGACATCCCCGTTTTCCACGACGACCAGCACGGCACCGCCATCGTGGTGACCGCCGCCCTCATCAATGCACTGCGGGTGGTGGGCAAGAAGATGGAGGACGTGCACATCGTCCTGAACGGCCCCGGCGCGGCGGGCACGGCCATCATCCACATGCTGCAGGTCGCGGGCGCTAAGAACATCGTCGCCGTTGATGAGCATGGCATCCTCTACCCGAACCGCCCCGCGGGCCTTGAAGGCCACAAGGGCAGACTGGCCGAGGAGACGAACCCTGACAAGCTGACCGGCGGTCTGGCCGAGGCCATACGGGACGCGGACATCTTCATTGGTACGTCGATTGCGGGCGCATTGACCCCCGAACTGGCCGCCACGATGGCGAAGGATGCGATTGTGTTCGCCATGGCGAATCCCACACCCGAAATCATGCCCGACCTCGCTAAGCAGGCGGGCGTCCGCGTCATCGGTACGGGCCGCAGCGACTTCCCGAACCAGGTCAACAATGTGCTGGCGTTCCCCGGCATCTTCAAGGGTGCGCTGTCCGTCCGTGCGCGGGACATCAACCCCGCCATGAAGATGGCCGCTGCCCAGGCTATCGCGGGCCTCATCCCCGACGACGAGCTGAATGAGGAGAACATCCTGCCCAAGGCGTTTGACCCCCGCGTGGCCGACGCTGTGGCTGCCGCCGTGGCCCAGGCCGCAAGAGAAAGCGGCGTGGCCCGCGTATGAGCATCATCCGTGAACTGTCCGCCGCCGCCATCACCGATGCGGTGGAGCGGCTGTGCATTGAAGCCAACACCCAGCTGCCTGCCGATGTGAAGGCCGCGCTGGACAAGGCCGAGGCCGCCGAACCGTGGCCGCTGGCGAAAGAAACGCTGGGCCTTTTGCAGAAAAACCTCTGCACAGCGAAAGAAAAAGACCTGCCCATCTGCCAGGACACCGGCATGGCCTGCGTGTTTGTGGAGCTGGGCACCGATGTCCACATCGACGGCAGCTTTGAAGCCGCCATCCACGAGGGCGTGCGCCGCGGCTACATCGACGGCTACCTGCGCAAGAGCATCGTGGCCGACCCGCTGCGCCGGGGCAACACC
>ENA-ORTS01002102-ORTS01002102.1-human-gut-metagenome-genome-assembly--contig:-NODE-2102-length-12400-cov-5.003645_pt1 | contig 12400 bp, 11 predicted proteins | sample MGYA00241911_ERZ509186 | MGnify/ENA primary metagenome ERZ509186 (study PRJEB26280, sample SAMEA2338852) | human gut metagenome | biome: human gut; feature: human-associated habitat; material: faeces...
CCCGCTTGATTTCTTGCAGGGCTTTCTCCGGCTGCGGCACGATGTGCAGTGCGTTTGACACGATCACCACATCAAAAGATTCATCCGCGTAGGGCAGGCGGAACATATCCTGCACTGAAAAATGCAGCTTCGCAGATTGGTTGTCCCGCTTTGCCTCGGCGATCATCTCCGTGGAGGCGTCCGTCGCCTCAATGTGCGCCGCCGCGTTCACGATGTTTTTTGCGATCAGCCCCGTGCCGGTGGCCAGCTCCAGCACCGTTTTGGCTTTCACAACCGGTCGAATCATCGCATACATCTCGTCATACGCCGCCCGATCCTTTCGCATAAAGCGGTCGTACCGACCGGCATTTTTGTCCCAGAAGTTCCTGTGTTTTCGCATGTCGACCACTCCTCTCTCCATTAGATGCATCTAACCTATACGCACACGTCTTTCGGTTAGATCCAGCTAACTACCATAGCTTGGAAAAGCCGCATCTCTGCGGCAGCCTTCCCAAAGCCGTTCTTGCGTAATTTAGCGGTTGCGGATGATCTCCTTAAAAAATCACACTTTCCATTTCTGCTCCAAAGTATAGCACCGCTGATGGTTAGTGTCAACTAACCCCCAAATATTCTTTTCCTCTGCCGTCGGGGAGCATACAAAGCGGCCACCCTTATTCTCTGGTTATAGCATCCCGCGGCGTGGGGGTCTCGATGCGGTTTTCGTGTTGTTCATCGAGTATCTGCCGTTTCAGGAGGATACCACCCGGGCGTGATGCCTGCGGCGGCGCTTTTTTGCGCACATCGCTTGTCAATCGGCGACGCATGTGCTATGATGAGAAAAAATCGAGAGAGAGGAACTTGGGCCATGGAAACCAGCTTCAAAACGTGTGTATTTGGCGGATTCGATCGGGAGGATGTCATCTCCTACATCCGGAAAACGGCGGAGGAGTCCCAGAAAAAGCTGGAGGCACTGATGGAGGAGACGGAGCGCCTCCGCGTCCGGTGTGAAACGGCGGAGAGCGAGCTGTCCGCCCTGCGGACCCGTTCTGCGGAGCTGGAGCAGCAGCTGGCAGACACGGAGGTCCTGCGCGCCGAGGCAGAGCGCCTGCGTACGGAGGAGGAGACGCTGCGCCGCGAGAATGAGACGCTGCGGGGGCCGGCGGCTCAATACCAGTCCCTGAAGGACCACATCGCGGACATCGAGATCAGCGCCCACCGCCGTACCGAGGAGTTCCGCGGCAAGGCCATCGCGGAGCTGATGGAGTTGGTGGACGGCCAGCGCCGGTGGTGTACCCAGCAGGAGGCGGCGTACCGTCAGATGAACGAGGGCATCCTGGCCGAGCTGCGGAAGGCGCAGTGCTGTGTGGAGGAGTGTGACCTGGGGAATTTCCAGCAGTTCCAGGAGTCCCTGCGTCAGCTGGCGGAGACCATCAACGGTGGGGAATGAGCCGCGTCGAGACTTGATCAGGGGGAGAAAGCCATGACGGCAGCACAGGAGCTCCACCAGAAAAGGCGGGGGACAGTGGCGCACCCCGACTTCCGCGCTGAGCTGCGCCGTCAGGCGGACCATCTGATGCTGTGGTAAATTGCACAAGAAAGCCCCGCAGTCCTTTGGGACTGCGGGGCTTTTCATATGGGGGAAACAGGGGATGCTTACAGCAGCATGACGCCGTGTGCGGCGCAGCCGTCCACGGTGGCCTTGTCCCACAGGCTGGCCTGCACCTCGCCGATGTGGCAGGTACCGATCATCAGCATGCATAGACGGCTCTGGCCGATACCACCGCCAATGGTCAGGGGCAGCTGGCCGCTGAGCAGCATCTTGTGGAAGGGCAGCTCACGGCGGTCATCACAGCCGCGCTTGTGCAGCTGGTAGTCCATGGATGCTTCGTCCACGCGGATACCCATGGAGGAGATCTCAAAGGCACTGTCCAGCACGGGGTTATACATAATGATATCGCCGTTCAGGGACCAGTCGTCATAGTCGGGAGCGCGGCCGTCATGGGGCTTGCCGCTGCGCTTCAGGTCGTCGCCGATCTGCATCAGGAACACGGTGTGGTGTTCACGGCAGATGGCGTTCTCGCGCTCCTTGGGGGTGTAGTCGGGCCAGCGATCCTCCAGCTCCTGGGTGGTGACGAAGTACACCTCACGATCCAGTACGGTGTGCAGGCTGGGAAACGCGATCTGCAGGGCGTCGTTGGTCTCCACCACGGCGCCCACAATGGCGCGGACGGTCTGGCGCAGGAACTGCTCGTTGCGGTCCTGCCGCTCGATGACCTTCTCCCAGTCCCACTGATCCACATAGACGGAGTGGAGGTTGTCTACCTCCTCGTCGCGGCGGATAGCGTTCATGTCGGTGAACAGGCCCTTACCGGGCTTGAAATCGTAGCGCTTCAGCGCCAGCCGCTTCCACTTGGCCAGTGAGTGTACCACCTGACCGGTGGCGCCCACATCGGGGATATCAAAGGAAACAGGGCGCTCCACGCCGTTAAGGTTGTCGTTCAGACCGGAATTCTCCTCCACGAACAGGGGAGCGGAGACACGGCGCAGATTCAGCGCCTGCCCCAGGTTCACCTGAAAATTGCTCTTGATGAACTCGATCGCGCGCTGCATCTCATAGGTGGACAGCGGCGTTTTGTAGCCGGCAGGGATCGTCAATTTGCTCATGCGTGAAACACCTCTCTTGAATAAAAAATATGTTGCCATTATAGGCGGCTGTGCCGGAGATTGCAAGTAAAATTTCGGAAAAATATGGGGAATCTCACCGAACAGTTTTGTATAAAAATGTCCCTCAACACCGTTGAGAGACATTTTTATGCGATTTGTCCGCGAGTAGCTTACCGGCACTCCTCCATCATGGCGCGGAAGGCGGGGAGGCTGCGGCGGATCATGTCGTTGGACACGCAGTAGCTCAGGCGGAAGTAGCCAGGGCAGCCGAAGCCGTCAGCGGGCACCACCAGCAGGTTGTAGCCCAGCTTGGCCTTCTCCGAGAACACGTTGGCGTCGCCGTTGGGGGCCTTGACGAACAGGTAGAACGCGCCGTCGGGCTTGGCGCACTCGTAGCCCATCTCCCGCAGGCTGTTGTACAGCAGGTTGCGGTTCTCATCGTAGGCCGCCAAGTCGGGGCGCTCACCGGCGCACAGCTGGATGACTTTCTGCATCAGTGTGGGCGGGCAGACGTGACCCATGACACGGGCGGCACCGGAAACAGCGGCGTACACCGCGGCACTGTCGTCGGCAAAGCCCGGGACGTACACATAGCCGATGCGCTCGCCGGGCAGGGACAGGGACTTGGAGTAGGAGTAGCAGACGATGGTATTGCGGTACAGGCAGGGGATAAAGGGCACGGTGACATCGCCGTACACCAGCTCGCGGTAGGGCTCGTCGGCGATAATATAGATGGGGTGGTCGTATTCGGCGCTCTTGCGCTCCAGCAGGACGGCCAGACCCCGCAGAGTCTCCTCGGTGTACACCACACCGGAGGGATTGTTGGGGGAATTGATGATGATGGCCTGGGTATGGGGCGTGATGCGCTGCTCCACGGCGTCCAGATGGATCTGGAACGCCTGGGTATCGGCGGGGACCACCACCAGCTTGCCGCCGTTGGCAGTGACGAAGGGACGGTACTCGGGGAAGAAAGGAGCCACGGCCATGATCTCGGAATCACTGTCCAGAACGAGAGCCTTGATGATGGAGATCAGGGCCGGCGCCGCGCCGCAGGTGAGGAACAGCTCACTGGCCTTCACATCCAGATCGAAGCGGTCGGAGAGGTCCTTGGCCACGGCGGCGCGGGCATTGTCAAAGCCATTGGCCATGGAGTAGCCGTGGAGCTGGATGGAGTCCGTGGTGTCCACAATGGTATGGATGGACTCGTTGACCTTTTTGGGTGCGGGGATGCTGGGATTGCCCAGGGAATAGTCAAAGACCTTGTCCGCGCCCACCTTGGCGGCCTGCTCCAGACCATAGGCGAACAACTGACGGATGACAGAGGGGGCGGTGCCCAACTCATAGAATTGCTGATTGACCATAAGAAAACTCCTTTCAGACGGCAGTGGATACGGGATATCAGGCCAGGTCCATGCAGGCGGCCAGAACGCTGCCCAGCGCGATGGAGGCCAGCTTGGAGTGGGCGCTGTCGGCACGGCTCACCAGCACGATGGGCACCTTGGCGCCCAGAATGATGCCGGCATTCTTGGCGCCGCCGAACAGGGTAGCGGCCTTGCCGATGCCGTTTCCTACCTCATAATTGGGCACCAGCAGGATGTCAGCCCTGCCCGCCCCGGGGGCAGTGAAGTGCTTGTGACGGCAGGCTTCCTCACTGACGGCCAGATCCAGTGCCACGGGGCCGCAGACATCCATATTGTACTTGGTCCAGCGGTCGGTCATGTGGGCCAGCGCATCGGCATCCACAGTGGACTGCACCTTGGGGTTCACCTGCTCTGCGCCGCAGATGCAGGCGGCATTGATGTGCTCGTAGCCCAGGGCCTGCAGCACCATGGCGGCGTTCTCCAGGATCTCGGCCTTTTTGTCCAGGTCGGGGAAGGTGTTGACACCGCCGTCGGTGAGAAGCACCATCCGGTCCAGCGCGGGGATCTCATAGAGCATGCAGTGGGTGGTGAGGTGGGAGGTGCGCAGGCCGTGCTCCTTATTGAATACGGCCCGCATCAGGTCGGCGGTGCCCAGAATACCCTTCATCAGGAAGTCGGCCCTGCCCTCTGCGCACAGGGCTACGGCCTTGGCGGCGCAGTCGGTGTCGCTGTCGCCGGCCACTACCTCATAGGCGGCAGGATCCTCGCCCAGAGCGCTGAGCATGGACGCGATCTCCTCCTTATGGCCCACCAGAATGGGGGTGGCAATGCCCTCGCGGCGGGCATCCACCACGGCTTCGATCACCGGCTGGTCGTGGGCGGCAGCTACGGCGATGACACCGGTCCTGCTGCCGCAGGCGGCGGAAATAATGCCATCAATGGTATGTATCATACATTTTCCTCCTGTGTGGCGCAAATTCTTTGCCTATGTAAAGCAAAAACAGTACAATTTTACGCTTTACGATGGGATGATTATACATCGGCACACCCACCGCGTCAACAATAAACTGAATGATTCGGCGAAATGAATTTGTCATGCCGAGACATTGCAGGGGTTGACGAAATCCGCCGCATCGCATACACTGAATAGACGTGTATTTTTTCATGAGGTGAAAGAGATGAAAGAGATCAAAACGTGGTCGCTGGCCTTTACATATGTGGGATGCTTCCTGGGGGCCGGCTTTATCTCGGGGCAGGAGCTGTGGCAGTTTTTCGGCAGCTTCGGCAACTTGGGCTATGTGGGTTTTCTGCTGGCAGTGGTGCTGTTCTCCGCCATTGGTATCCTGTTCGTGCGGCTGACCCAGATGACCCAGTGCTCCGACATGGATCGCCTGCTGGTACCCTGGAACGTCAAGTGGCTGCGGGCGGCCTCCGGTGCGGTGGGCGCGGTATTCCTGTTTTTTGTGGTGGTATCCATGTCCGCCGGTGTGGGCGCTATGCTGGCCCAGCTGTTCGGCATATCGGCGTGGCTGGGCAGCGCCGTGTTTATGGCACTGGTGTTCGCGGTGGCGCTGCTGGGCGTGACGGGAATGGTCAATGCCTTCTCCGCACTGATACCCGTGCTGATCACGGCCACCGTGGCCTTCGCCGTGGGAGCCTACGCCACCTTCGGCACGGAGGGGGTCTTCCAGCTGCGGAACGTGAACAACAACCCGCTGATGCCCAACTGGTTCATCGCAGCGCTGACCTTCGTCTCCTATAATATTCTGGGCGGTATCGGTATCATGTCGCCGGTGGGGCAGTACGTCCGGCGGAAGCGCCACATCTACGGCGGCATCATTCTGGCCGGTGTGATGCTGCTGGCGGTGGCGGGCAGTATCCTCACCAGTCTGGCGTCATACCCCGAGGCGGTGGCGGCGGAGCTGCCCATGGTGGCGCTGGCCAGCCGTCTCAACGGGACGCTGGGCACGGTGTACGGCCTGATGCTGCTGCTGGCCATGTTCTGCAACGCGCTGGCCAGTCTGGTGGGACTCATCGCCTATCTGGAGCAGAAGGCCCGCTTCGTGCGGGAAAAAAAGAAGCCGGTGCTGGTGGGGCTGTGCGTGCTGGCGTGGTGCGCCAGTCTGCTGGGCTTCGGTGAGATCATCGCCGTGGTGTATCCGATCTTTGGCTATCTGAGCATCGTGTTCATCGTGTGCATGGTGGTACACTTCGTACAGTGCCGAAAAAAGGAGAAGGCCAGCGCCTGACGGTATATGTGGCAGAAAAAGTGGACGGAGGCATCGCCTCCGTCCACTTTTTGCAATCGTTGTAAAGCAGATATGCCTTACACCCCGAACAGGATGTCGGCATAGGTAGGATAAGGCCACATCTTGGCGTCCACCAGGGATTCCAGCTGGCTGATGAGGTCGCCGGCCTGCCGGACGCGGGTGTTGATCTCCCCACGGAAGTAGTGGGCGGCCTCGATGCCGCTGTCGGCGGCGGGAGCCTTCTCCAGTGCCTGAGAGAGATCCTGGCAGACATCCAGCAGCTGGTCACTGAGTCCACTGATCCGACGAATCAGATGCTCCTCCAGACGGCAGGTGGAGGCCAGGCCCGCCTCCTGCTTGTGTGCCATGCCCTTGGCCAGATCGCCGGAGTACCGCGCCGCCACAGGAAGGATGCTGCGCTGCGCCATATCCAGCAGGGTGTTGGCCTCGATGGCGGACACCTTGCAGTAGTTCTCCAGATGGATCTCATAGCGGGCGCGCATCTCCGTCTCCGTCAGGACGGCGTGCTTCGTGAACAGCTCCACGTTCTTCTTGTCGATGTAGGCGGGCATGCAGTCCACGGTGTCGCGGAGGTTAGCAAGGCCGCGGCGGGCAGCCTCAGCCACCCAGGCGTCATCGTAGCCGTTGCCGTTGAAGATGATGCGCTGGTGGGCGGTAAACGTCTCCTGCAGCAGCTCCTGCAGGGCGGACTGGAAGTTCTCGGCCTTCTCCAGCCGGTCGGCGAACTGGCTCAATTCCTCGGTCATGATGGTGTTCAGCACCACATTGGGGCTGGCGATGGACTGGGAGGAGCCCAGCATACGGAATTCGAACTTGTTGCCGGTAAAGGCCAGAGGAGAGGTGCGGTTGCGGTCCGTGGTGTCCTGGGGAATATCGGGCATGGCATCGATGCCAACGCGCAGCTTCTTCTTGGTGATATCCACGTACTCCGTGCCCTGAACGATAGAGTCCAGAATGGCCGTCAGCTCATCACCCAGAAAAATAGAGATGATGGCAGGAGGGGCCTCGTTGCCGCCCAGACGGTGGTCGTTGCCGGGATATGACACGCAGCAGCGCAGCATCTCCTGATACTCGTCCACGCCCTTGATAAAAGCCGCCAGGATCAGCAGAAACTGGGCGTTCTGGCTGGGGGTACCGCCGGGCTTCAGCAGGTTCTCGCCGGTGTCGGTCTGAAGGGACCAGTTGTCATGCTTACCGGAGCCGTTGACACCGGCGAAGGGCTTTTCGTGGAGCAGGCACACCAGTCCGTGGCGGGCGGCCACCTTCTTCAGCATCTCCATGGTCAGCTGGTTCTTGTCGCAGGCAGTGTTGGCATCAGCATAGATGGGAGCCAGCTCATGCTGGGCGGGAGCCACCTCGTTGTGCTCCGTCTTGGCCAGTACACCCAGCTTCCACAGCTCCTGATCCAGCTCCCGCATGAACGCGGCCACGCGGGGCTTGATGGCGCCGTAATAGTGGTCGTCCAGCTCCTGACCCTTGGGAGGCTTGGCGCCGAACAGCGTCCGACCGCACAGCTTCAGGTCCTCGCGGCGCTCGTAGGCGCTCTTGTCGATGAGAAAATACTCCTGCTCGGGGCCCACCTGGGCCGTGACATGCTGGACCTCCGTGTTGCCAAACAGCCGCAGGATGCGGACGCATGCGCGGTCCAGCTCCCGCATGGAGCGCAGCAGGGGGGTCTTCTTATCCAGCGTCTGGCCGCTGTACGAGCAGAAGATGGTGGGGATGTACAGGGTGTCGTCCTTCACGAAGGCGTAGGAGGTGGGGTCCCAGGCCGTGTAGCCTCGGGCCTCAAAGGTGGCCCGCAGGCCGCCGGAGGGGAAGCTGGAGGCATCGGCCTCACCCTTGTTCAGCTCCTTGGCGCTCAGCTCCATCCGCACGCCGTCCTTGCCATCGCGGGTGATGAAGCTGTCGTGCTTCTCGGCGGTGAAGCCGGTCATGGGCTGAAACCAGTGGGTGTAGTGGGTGGCGCCCTTTTCAATGGCCCAGTCCTTCATCGCGCCGGCGATCTCGCCGGCTACGGAACGATCCAACGCCGTTCCCTGTGCCAGTGATTGCTGCCATGCACGGTACACATCGGCGGGGAGACGCTGCTGCATCTGCTGTTCTCCGAACACCATTTCGCCGAACAGGGCGGGAACATTGATCTTTTTCTCACACATCTGGATCGTTCCTTTCAAAGTGAAGTTGAATATTTAGAATGGCAAAAGCCGGTCTTTACAGAAAAAACTGCATCACAGCGGGCGTCACATACGCCTCCACCGCAGCTGCCACCGCCAGCAGCGGCAGCACCGTCAGCGCCAGCACGCGGACGATATTTTTCAGCGTGGGAGCCATTATGCCCCTGGTGTTTTTGCGGACATACTGGTTGATGCGGCTGCACAGGTAGATGCCGCAGGCCAGACTGATGACCAGCGCCGGCAGTTCAAAGATGCCGTGGGGCAGGATACCCCCCCCAGATAGGCCAGCATAGAGATGCCGTTGTTGAGGAAGTATGCGGCGAATAAGCCCAGCAGCAGGGCATTGACGCCCAGCGACAGGGCGGGCAGATAGATGAACGGGATAAATCCGTACAGTACGCTGAGCACCATGGCCCGCAGGTTGTTCCAGAACAGCGCCGGCACGCTGATGCTGCCGCTCTCGCTGACCACACCGGCATCGGCCATCTGCTGGCTGAACAGCGTCAGCACCTGCGCAGGCACGGCAGGAAAGATCAATCCCGCCGCGAAGGCCAGCACGATCAGTGCGGCAAAAGCACCGCCTGTGATGAGCAGGGAATGGCGGAAGTCCTGACTGCGGAAGAAATCCCGCAGCTGACGGAACTGGGAGGCGATCATGCCAGCTTCTCCAGACCGGCGCGGAGACGGCGCAGCGTCTCGTCGCGGCCCAGGATGCGGCAGATCTCCACAGCGCCGCCCGGGGTCACCAGCTTGCCGGCGGCGGCGATGCGCACCGGCCACATCAGCGTGGCGTTCTTGACACCCAGTGTCTCCGCCAGTGCTACCAGCCCGTCGTGGATGGTCTCGTCCGTCCACTGAGGCAGCGCCTCCAGCATGGGAATGGCGGCCTCCAGCATAGTCTTGCAGACCTCGGGGTTCGTTTTGGATTTCTTATTGGTGAAGAACTCTACGCCGTAGTCAGGGCAGGTGTCGAAGAAATCCACCTTCTCGGGGATCTCCGTCAGCTTCTCGCAGCGGGCCTGAAGCAGTCCCGCGATGGCGGCCACATCGAAGTTGCCCTTCACCGTCTGGCGGATGTAGGGCTCCGCCGCCTTGGCAAACGCCTCGGGGGCCATGCTCCGCAGATACACGGCGTTGAAGTGATCCAGCTTGGCACGGTCAAAGATGGCCGGGGACTTGGAGATGCCGGTGATGTCGAAGGCATTCACCAACTCCGACAGAGTAAAGATCTCCTGTTCCGCCAGCTCGCCCTTGGGGGACCAGCCCAGCAGGGCCACATAGTTCAGGATGGCCTCGGTGAGATAGCCCTCCGCCTTCAGATCCTCATAGGAGGGATCGCCATGGCGCTTGGACATCTTGTTCTGGGCGTCCCGCATCACGGGAGAGCAGTGGACATAGGTGGGCACGTCCCAGCCGAAGGCATGGTACAGCAGGTCGTACTTGGGGGCGGAGGAGAGATACTCGCTGCCCCGCACCACATGGGTGATGCCCATCAGATGGTCGTCGATGACGTTGGCGAAATTGTAGGTAGGCAGGCCGTCCCGCTTCAGCAGCACCTGATCGTCCAGCGTGCTGTTCTCCACGGTGATGTCTCCGAAGATGGCATCGTGGAACGTGGTGGTGCCCGTCTGGGGGATCTTCTGCCGGATGACGTAGGGCTCACCGGCCTCCACGCGGCGCAGGGCGTCCTCCAGCGGCAGATCGCGGCAGGGATCGGCGGCGCGGTCAAACTCGCCGCTGTCCTCCTCGGAGGCGCATTTTTCGCAGAAGCAGTAGTATGCGCCGCCTTTTTCCACCAGCAATTGGGCATACCTGCCGTAGGTGTCCCGCCGCTGGGACTGGATGTAGGGTGCCACCGGACCGCCCACATCGGGGCCCTCGTCATGGTCCAGGCCGCACTCGGCCATGGTACGGTAGATGACATCCACCGCGCCCTCCACCAGACGGCCCTGGTCCGTGTCCTCAATACGGAGGATGAACGTGCCGCCGTGGCTGCGGGCGATGAGCCAGGTATACAGCGCCGTGCGCAGGTTGCCCACGTGCATATAGCCGGTGGGCGAGGGGGCGAAACGGGTGCGGACTTTGCCGCGGGGGATGCGGGCCTCCATCTCGTCGAAATAGGTCATATCCATGCTCATCGGGACATCCTCCTCTGAATCTCATAAAATACCCGTTTATTATATTTCAAATAAGGGAAAAGTCAAGGAGAACGGGGGCTGTTCTGTTGCAGAACGCGAGATTTTGTGATAAAATGCCCCTGTCCGGTGAAAAGCGGCGTTCCATCTGGTAATTACACCAAATGTTTGGAATGTTTCTTGCTTTTTCTGCCGCGCTCTGTTATAATGCCATCGGTCATTTCACTGATGGTAACTATATATGAGAAAGGAAGATCGCTGCTATGATCTATACGACTGAAGTTCAGCATATGTGTCCCGTGGCCAAGGGCGCTTATCACGGACCGGCGCCCATTCCTGAGGAGGGCAAGTGGGTGCAGGCCAAGGAGATCTCCGACATCTCCGGTTTTACCCACGGTGTGGGCTGGTGCGCCCCGCAGCAGGGTGCCTGCAAGCTGACGCTGAACGTGAAGAACGGCGTCATCGAGGAAGCGCTGGTGGAGACCATCGGCTGCTCCGGCATGACCCACTCCGCCGCCATGGCCTCCGAGATCCTGATCGGCAAGACCATTCTGGAGGCACTGAACACCGACCTGGTGTGCGACGCCATCAACACCGCCATGCGCGAGCTGTTCCTGCAGATCGTGTACGGCCGTACTCAGTCCGCCTTCTCCGAGGACGGTCTGGCTGTGGGTGCGTCTCTGGAGGACCTGGGCAAGGGACTGCGTTCCCAGGTGGGCACCATGTTCGCCACCAGAGACAAGGGTCCCCGCTATCTGGAGATGGCCGAGGGCTACTGCAGCCGTCTGGCCCTGAACAAGGACGATGAGATCGTGGGCTACGAGTTCATCAGCCTGGGCAAGATGATGGATTTCATCAAGAAGGGCGACGATGCCAACGAGGCACTGAAGAAGGCCACCGGCCACTATGGCCAGTGGGACAACGCGGCGAAGTATATCGACCCGCGTCAGGAATAAGAAGGGAGGACGACAACAATGGCTCTGTTTGAAAGTTACGAGAGAAGGATCGACAAGATCAACGGCGTCCTGGCCCAGTACGGCATCGGCTCCGTGGAGGAATGCCGCGAGATCTGCAAGGCAAAGGGCTTCGACCCCTATGAGATCGTGAAGGGCATTCAGCCCATCTGCTTTGAGAACGCCTGCTGGGCGTACACCGTGGGCGCAGCCATCGCCATCAAGTCCGGTGTCAAGACTGCCGCCGAGGCCGCCAAGATGATCGGTGTGGGCCTCCAGTCCTTCTGCATCGACGGCTCTGTGGCTGAGGACCGCAAGGTGGGTCTGGGTCATGGCAACCTGGGCGCCATGCTGCTCAGCGATGATTCCAAGTGCTTCGCGTTCCTGGCCGGCCACGAGTCCTTCGCCGCCGCCGAGGGCGCCATCGGCATCGTGAAGAACGCCAATAAGGCTCGCAAGGAGCCTCTGCGCGTGATCCTGAACGGTCTGGGCAAGGATGCCGCCCAGATCATCAGCCGCATCAACGGCTTCACCTATGTGCAGACCCAGTTCGATTATTATACCAGCGAGCTGAAGATCGTCCGGGAGATCCGCTACTCCGAGACGGAGCGCGCCGATGTCCGCTGCTACGGCGCGGATGACGTCCGCGAGGGCGTGGCCATCATGCACCACGAGGGCGTGGATGTGTCCATCACCGGCAACTCCACCAACCCCACCCGGTTCCAGCACCCCGTAGCCGGTACCTATAAGAAGGAGTGCATCGAGCAGGGCAAGAAGTACTTCTCCGTGGCCTCCGGCGGCGGCACGGGCCGTACCCTGCATCCCGACAACATGGCGGCCGGCCCCGCTTCCTACGGCATG
>ENA-ORTS01002107-ORTS01002107.1-human-gut-metagenome-genome-assembly--contig:-NODE-2107-length-12391-cov-3.295315_pt1 | contig 12391 bp, 9 predicted proteins | sample MGYA00241911_ERZ509186 | MGnify/ENA primary metagenome ERZ509186 (study PRJEB26280, sample SAMEA2338852) | human gut metagenome | biome: human gut; feature: human-associated habitat; material: faeces...
ATAACAAGAGCAGAGCGGAAGCGTGTCCGAGAAAAGGAATATAACTGCTGTTAAAATTTTTCCTCTACTTTTTTATTATAAACTATTTTTGAAATTTTTCAATATAAATATAATTTATTTTATTTACTTGAGTTCTGTATATCCTTCATTGAAATATTAAACTTCAGAAGATAATATCCTCCAAGAACGGTAAGAATAATTATCAAAATTCCCTGATGCACAGTTGAAACAGCAAGTGCAGTAGATTTTTCTATACCAAAAATTCCAAGCGCCATTAAATACGCTACCTGATATGGTCCAAGGAAAACCGAAGTTGAAGGAATCATTGTGGAGAATGAGATTAAACTCAATACAAACAATCCGGCTGAAAACCCCAATCCAAGCCCGAAACTATCAACAATTAAATAAGCAACATAGGCTTCTATTCCCCACACTAGAATACTGGTCACACAGGCAATAATCCAATATTTCGGATAATCAAGAACTGTAAAGCCTTCCACAAAAGATTTTGTGTAAGAGCAAACTTTTGCAACAGCACGCTTAGACGGTTCGGCAGCTTTTTCAGGCAATTTTCCTGCAAGATTAGAAAACCAGCCGCAGATTTCTTCTATTTTATCAAATTTAAAAATAACATAAAAAACAGCAAGGCTTCCTATAAACAATGCCCCAATACCATATGCAATATGTAAAATCCATTGTTGCTTACAGTACAAAAGAATAGCAATTAAGAGCATAAAAAATACGCTTATTCCGTCAAGAGTTCTTTCAAGAATAATTGAGCCAAACACTTTCATCTTCTTTTCGCCCTTAACAGATCCTAAATAGTAAGCTCTGTATACATCCCCTGCCCTTGCCGGTAAAAAGATATTAAGCATACTGCCCACTGTAAATACTTCTCCAAGATGAAGGGAAGAATACTTTTTATCATTTAATAGAAGAGCTTTCCAGCGTATACCTCTTATATAAAGAGTTAACACATAAAAAATGATAATCTGCCAGATATTCTTAAAGTCAAAATCTTTAAATGTTCTGATTAACTCAGACCAGTCTATTTTATAAAAAATTGCTCCCAGCAATACTAATGTAATAAATAAAGCTATTATCTTTTTCTTACTCATGCTATAATCTTAGCATAAAGACAATACATTTACAGGATTAGATATATAATAATATGATAATACATCCAATTACAGGCAGATTTACCCTGGCACCCGGAATTCAACAGACAAATAGCACCAAAAAGTATGCGGCATCCGATAAATCAGCCAAAAATATTACAACGTTACCATTTGCATATAACGATATTAGTTTTGGAAAAAATCTAAACTATAGAGATTTTCTTATTTCTATGAGAAAAGTTTATAAAAATAAATCAATTAAAAATGTTGTACTTTCGACAATAGGAGATAAGAAAAATTACTTAGGAAGCGGATTTTCGGCAGATGTATATACAATCCCCGGAATTGAAAATTACCTCATAAGAATAGAGAGGAAGCACTTTTCCCCTAATAATTTTGCCCAAACACCAATTTTATCAGAGCCGCAAAATGAATTAGCTCCAAATTTCGGTCAATATGTTGCGACAAACAACCAGGGATTTTTTATAACCAAAAAAGTTATTGGAGAAAGCCATTCATTGCCAAACTGGGCTGAAAAAATAAAAGGTGTCGAATATGGTACTGACACAATAACGCATAAAAATGCAAAACTTATTGCAGACAAAGTCATAATGCTTGCAGATATGCCGCAGCAAAGCTTTGATGAACTGGCTGAGAATATACAAAAACTTAATCTTCATACTGACTGCGAAATAGATATTATGAATCCTAACAACTTAATTGTTGATAACGCAAACAAAAAAATTAATATTATAGATTTGTGGTACCATCATAGTGAAAATGGTTCTACAGCGCCGTTCAACGGTATAGACAGCATGATTAACCTTATGCTCGATCCGCTTACGCATACAAAAGTATATGACCAGCTCAGTATTTCAGATAAAGATATATTCAAAAAGGCATCTGAAAATATAATAAAAAAAGTTCTTGTGGCTGGCGATAAAGCCGGGCTTGAAAGAACTAACAAAAATGCAATGATAATTTATTCAGATTTTGATAAAAATGCAGGTCTTAATTTTGCCACACAAGCATATTCTGAGTTTGCACAAATGTATTCCAATATTTTATGAAGAAAAGTAAAAAACACACTTGCAATTAAAATATGTGTCTGCTAAGCTGGTAGCAGGAATTTATTATGAAAATTATACTTAGTTTAAAATTGCATCATAATCATCATAGCAACCTGAAAGGGCTGTAGAATTGATGGTGCGCGATTTTAATTAATTCAATTCTTTTAACGGTCTTTTCAGGAGCCCCGCGTAGAAGACCTTAACATCAAAAGAATTGGAGAATTATAATGACACTAACGAAAATAATATCAGCCATCGGCAATAACAGCAGTATATACCCCCTATTGGTCAGAGATTGCGGAATAGAAGTTCCGGCAAAGATATATTTGACGCACAAACAAAATAAAGATGACCCTGAGATAGACAGACTTGCTACAAGAGAACGATTTTGGGATGAATACACAACATCAGCAGTCTGGCTTGGGGGAATACCTTTAATCGACAAAATTTCCAATAAAATTATCAAAAAGCTTGGCTATAACCCGAAAGTTAACCTGAAACTTTTTAAAGAAGAAAATGGGATTCAGGGTATTAATGAAAACTTGAAACGTTTTGCACAAATTGCAGAAAAAAATCCTAAATCAAAAGAAATAATTGAAAAGGCACTAATTGATTTGAAAAAGGCAGCCGGCAATAAAAGCGGCTATGAAAAAATGCTTGCTGCAAAATTTGTTGCTGCAACAGCCATTCCTATTGCATTTATAGGCTTTATACTTCCTAAAATGATTTTTGCCTCTTCTGCAAATAAAATTGCACAGCTCAAAAAAGAAAAAGAGAAACAGAAACGCTCACAAAGTACAGCTTTTCAGGGAATAAACAACGATACCTTTTCAGGTATGTCGTTAAAAAAGAAAAAAAGTCTAAGCTTTGGAGGAAATTTTATTTCTAATATAGCAAATTTCTCAACCCTTGAAAAAATGGAAACAATAGACGGCGGTTATGCAATAGGCAGAGTGCTTACTGCAAGAAAAGGGGCAGACGGGAACAGAAATGAAGCTATTGATATAGGCTTTAAGATGGCCGGTATGATGTACTTAAATTATGTTGCACCGAAACAGATAGAAAAATTATTGAATAAAGCGACGTTAAAAGCATTTAATCTTGATGTTAAACTTGATCCTCTAATGCTTGAAGATAAAGAGTTCTTAAAACAAATCAAAGAAGGCAGGCTGGAATTACCAAAATCCTCTAAGCCGGAAGTCATGCTTGAATACATTGACAACAACCCGAAAAGCCTGTTTGTAAAATATGCAAATAAGTTTGAAAAGATTACAATGCTTAATGAAGAAGTGCGTGATCCAAGAGCATATATAAACATGAAAAAACTCGCAGAATTTCGTAACGACATAGAAGCATTTGCTAAAAAGGCAATAGGAACATCTTCAGGAGCGAAAATGGTTGATAAATTTGCAAAACGCGCAAAAGTTGTAAAATCAGTAAATATTCTGGCAAATGTAGGGTTAAGCAGCTTCCTGCTGGCATATTGCCTGCCAAAAGCCCAGTTTGCTTTCAGAAAGCTGGTCACAGGTTCTGACCTTGAACCGGGTATCGTAAACGCAGAACAAAAAAAAGCATAAAAAAAGACTTCCGAAAAACGGAAGTCTTTTTTAAACTTTAAAAATTAAAGCATAACAAGTTCACGATTTTGTTCAACAACTTTATCCGGCAATATAGTATTTTTGATTTCAGCCAGATCCTGCTGCATAAGTCTTCTTGGAGAACCTTCTTCCATAGAATGGTTTCTTAACAAATAAGAAGGGTGGAAAATTGTCATTGCTTTATATTCAACACCGTCAACAGTAACGGTCATCCACTTTCCGCGAACTTTAGAAATAGTCTGTTTTTTATCAAGTTCAATAAATGATTTTAAAGCAGTTGCACCGCAAAGAACAATCGCCTGAGGTTTAACAATATCAATCTGAGCAACAAGAAACTTGTGGCATGCTGATTTTTCTTCATCAGTAGGCACTCTGTTTTCTGGAGGTCTGCATTTTACGGTATTAATCATATAAACATCTTCATCTCTTGATATACCGGCCTCTGCCAGAAATTCATTCAATAACTGACCTGCTCTGCCAACAAATGGTCTTCCGCATTCATCTTCCATTTCTCCAGGTGCTTCTCCGATTAAAACAATTTTAGCAGTTGATGGATCACCATCGGAAAAAACTACATTATTGCGGGATTTAGCCAGGGCGCAGGCGTTACAGCTTTCACACTTTTGTCTTACTATCTCCAGGCAATTTTTCTTCATATTCTTCTCTCTCCTCTTTTTCGCTTTTATTTTTAAATAGCCCAACATTATATCTTTTACAATAGCGCTTCAATTCCTTCATAACAACATCCGAAAGTATGAAAACTGCTATTAAGTTTGGAACAGCCAAAAACAGAGTAAACGCATCCGAAAGGTTGATTATACTTTTAAAGTTCATGGCAGAACCTATAACTATGAATATACAATATATAACCTGAAAAGTCCTTGTTGTCAATTTTGAGTCCCCAAAGAGGAAATTCCAGCCTTTAATTCCGTAATAAGAGCCGCACAGCATAGTAGACAAGACAAAGCAGCTTGCCATAAAAGTTAACAATAGAGGGAAAAACGGACAAACAGACCCAAAAGCTTTTGAAGTTAATTCTATACCGGCAAGTCCGCTGCTTTGAAGATAAACCCCGCTGACAACAATAACAAACGCAGTTGCAGAGCCAACAATTACAGTATCAACAAACGGCTGAAGCATGGCAATAAAAGCCTGTGCAACCGGTTTATTTGTCCTTACAGCCGAAAAAGCAATAGGAGCTGTACCCAGCCCGGCTTCATTCGCAAACATGGCACGACGGAATCCCCATAGCATACACATTAAAGCTCCTCCTTCCAGAGCCCGCGGCTTAAATGCTTCTGCAACTATTATATGAAGCGTATGCGGAAGATGATGAATATTCATCAGACAAACAGTAAAAGCTGTTGCTACATAAAGAGTACACATAGCCGGTGTAACTTTTGAAGTAAATTTTCCAATAGCCTTAATCCCGCCGATAATTGTAAAATAGGTTATTACTGCAACAATAAGCCCTAAAAGCCAGCTCTGATTGGCAAAAAAGCTATGTTCTCCACCGGTAACCTCTGTAATCTGTGTTGTCATTGCATTTATCTGGAATAAATTCCAACCTCCAATCATTGCAAAAATACAGCATACTGCATAAATCTTTGCAAGATAAGGAGCAAAAGGGCCTAAGATTTTATGATTTTTCAATCCGCCCAAAATATAATACATCGGACCTCCGGCAACAGTACCGTCTTTATTTACCTGCCTGAATTTTAATCCGAGCAAAACCTCAGCAAACTTAAGCGCCATAGAAAAAAATCCTGCAAAAATCATCCAGAAAATTACCCCGGGACCACCGACAGAAACCGCTGCTGCGGAGCCTGCGACATTCCCAATTCCGGCTGAAGCAGAAATGGTAGCTGTTAACGCCTGAAATGATGAAACTTCACCTTTTTTCTTTTTAACGATTACATCTTTATGTTCATATCGTTTTAAAATTAAATTCAGTGCGTGTTTAAATCCCCATATACCAATAAAGCGCGTACGTATTGTAAAATATACGGCAGCGGTCATCAAAAGTACAATAAGAAATTCAATCTTCACACCATGAATTGTTATATGGCTGAAAATTATCCCTGAAATCTTATCGGCTATAGGTGATAAAAAACTATCTATTGCGCTATCTAAGTTCATCTTGATTATATTCTAGCATGAACATAAAAGATATACGCTTACCATGGATAATCATCTTTAATTGTCCAGTTATCGCGCATTAACTTTTCAAGACAATAGAGTCCCGAACCTATCTTTGAACAATTCTTATTAACCTCCTCTTCTGAAATTGAATGTCCGAAAGGAATAAAAGTATTTGATTTGGTTGAAATATCCAAGCAAAAAAAGTCTTTTCCAGCAACATTAGGCCCTTTAATTCCATTAATATCAACATATGCCCTAGGGTTATTATAAAAATCCCAGCCATCACAAACCTGATGCTCATTACCTTCGTCATCAGTAACAATTTCGCAATTTGCACCTCCTGACAAAATCCAAACAATAGAACCATCATTAAATTTAAAAATAGTTCTCGTAACTCCGCTTCCATCAGCGGCTCCAAACGCTATTGGCTTACCGTTTGGGGACGTAAAAGGGTTAGCCATAGAATATCCAGGATTCTTTACTCCGCCAACAGCTAAAAAATACGGAGTCCAGTATTTTGATACAAAATCAGCTGAAGAGTTTTTCAAATCAAAAGTCCACTCTGAAAAGTCTCCATTTTCAGCAACAGACAGACGAAGTGCCTGATTTAAAATTGAATAAGCTTTTTTCATTCTTGCAATAGCTTCCTGCTGCTTATATTTATTCACAACAGAGGGCAATGTCATTGCAGCTACTACACCTATTATGCCAAGGGTTATCAATACCTCGGCTAACGTGAAACCTCGTTTAACGGTTCTTTGTTCGGCGGTGCTAAATGGTTTAAAACCTGCACCAATACCGCGTATAGAGCTTAAACTACCTTGCCCCCCCCCCGAAAAACCTTGTTATTACTGCGTTTCCCATAATTTAATCTCCTTTTTTAGTTTTTCTTCTTACAGCAGTTATATCCCTTTTCGAGACGATAGCGTAAGCAGCGCAGAAGCGTGTTTGAGAAAAGGAATATAACTGCTGTTAAATTTTTTCCTCTGCTTTTTTATTATAAGGCATTTTTACCATTTTTTCAATAACAAAACCTCTTTTATGATAAAATTTTTATATGAGCCATAAACAAATTAAATGGACAATGTTTGTAATAACAGCCATTGGCAATTTTATAGCCATGCTGGACGCAACTACAGTAAACCTTGCACTTTACCCTATGTCGCAGGATTTACATGTTACGATGTCGCAGATTCAATGGGCAGTTATCGCTTATATGCTGGTTTTAACAGTATTTTTACCGTTTTTTGGAAAACTCGGAGATATATTCCCTAAAAATAAACTTTATTCAACAGGATTTTTAATATTTGCAATTGGTGCGGCATTAAATATGACTGCTGCAAACTTTATACAGTTAATAAGTTTTCGATGTATTGAAGCGCTCGGGGCTTCGGTTATGCTGTCAAATGCACAAGCAATAATTGCAACAATTTTCAAAAATGAACGAAGAGGAAAAGCTTTAGGTCTAAACGGATGTCTTGTAGCAATTGGAGGAATGAGCGGACCTGCACTTGGCGGAATCTTGATTAACTCATTCGGCTGGCACGCAATATTTGCCCCGTGTATCCCAATAGCAGTGATTGGTGCTTACTATGCTTTCAAAATGCTCCCATCTCATATAGACCATCACAAAAAGCCTTTCAAATTTGACTATAAAGGATTTATATACTTTACAATAAGCCTTTTTGCTCTTTTGCTTGCCATATCGGAAGGCTACCAGTGGGGCTGGACATCTTTAAAAATAATTACTCTTGGAATAATTACATTTATATTCGGTGCATTATTTTATTTACGTGACCACAAAATAAATTATCCGCTGATAGATTTCAGTATGTTCAAAATAAAACAGTTCACATTCGGAAACCTTGCCGTAATGATGTCATATATGGCAATGTTTACAAACAGCATACTTTTGCCGTTCTATTTACAGGAACTTTTAAAATTCAATGCACTTCTTTCCGGATTACTAATTCTGCCATATTCGGTTACACTTTCTTTTATCGCCCCGATTAGCGGCAGACTATCAGGAAAATACGGAAGCAGGTATTTAACGCTGGCAGGGCCTGTGGTTTACATAATCGCATTACTTATTTTCACAACATTTGACAAAAACACTCAAATCTGGGAAATAGTTATGGCATCGGGAATCATGGGAATAGGGAACGGGCTTTTCCAATCCCCTTCAAATAACGCAATAATGACAAGCGTGCGAAAAGAAGAACTCGGGATTGCATCAGGAATTTTAGCACTATCAAGGAATATGGGTAATATCTTGGGAGTCGCAGTTACAATTACATTGTTTGAAACTTTCAGAGATGTGTTTTTATCAGGCGGACAAATTTATGAAACGGCATTTTTACGCTCATACCACACAACAATGTGTTTTGGAATACTATTTGGCGCAGCCTGCCTCTTATTTGCATACATTGCCTATAAACCTCAAAAGCAATAAAAAAGGCGGTATTTAGCTACCGCCTTAATATCTTAAGCTTAACTAATCACCCAAACACACAGCCTGAATGGCGCTGCTGCTACGGGTGCCGTCGCCCCAGTACGAGTACGTCGGGTGGAAGCACCTGTTGTATGCGTAGTCGCTACTGTGCTCCTCACCAGACCACAAGTAGAAGCCTGGTTCTGGAAGACCGAGAGAAGTCGCGGTTCCGGGTTTGTAGGTTAAACCAGAAGCATTTTTCTTAGCTCCTATGCTCGGGTTGCCTTCGTATATGGCACTCGCTATCTTACCTAAATCTGCCAGCGTTGGCATGTTTGATTTACCGCCGCACTGTTTTACTGCTCCTGCCCAATAATCATCGTCATATTGGCAATAGTTTACCATGCCGTCTGCTTTCATTTGTTCGCATTCCGCTTTTGTTACTGGTTTTGGTGTGAATGGTGCGCCAAAACATCTTCCACCATCCAGTTCGATTGCACAACTGTTTCCTAAGCCGTTTGCGTTGAATAACGCTACGTCATCGTTTTGCTTGTTTGGTTTACCTGTTCCGTTTACTTCAAATACCGCAGCCACACAGCTCGCTGTTGCGTTTGATACAGGTTTATTGTCCTCTGTTGTCCAGCCGTATTGTTTTACGGGGTCTAAGGCTTCGCATTTCGTGTTGTAGCTTAGTATCATTGGCGTGCCGTCACCTGTTATTATGCCGACGTTTGGGCTTGAGTAATCTGCGGTGTCACTTTTCTTCATTTGGAATTGACTGCCCGTTTGTATCTTTGTTACTTCGTATTCCTTACCGTCCAATAACGTTATTTTATCGTAAGGCCAGCACTCGCGTAATTTGCTCGACGGACATACTTTCGCTATCTTCAAATGTTTTTGAAGTTCTGCAACAAATGCTGCCGTGCTGTTGTATGGGCCAATTAAACCTAAGGAATTCATCTTGTCTGTGGCTTTGGTAAACTTATACTTAACTGTTCTTATCTGCTCTGCTCTAACTTTCTTGTTTACTGCCTGATTTAGGGTTGGCAAAGTCAATGCGGCTACAACACCGATTATACCGAGGGTTATGAGAACCTCCGCTAGGGTAAAACCGAAAGATCCTGAAACTAGTTCAGGGTGACGGGTGAGCGGTGGTTCAGGGTAACCTTTTTCGGGGTCGCTGTCCCCTGTAAACCCTTGTCCTGAGAGAAAACTAAGACGCACCCCCCCCCATAAAACCATTGATATAACTGCGTTTCATACCTGTTCCTCCTCGCTTTAATTCCACGCTTGTTTATTATTAGTTTAAACTATTTTTTAGAAAATTTCAAGATATCGATGTCTTGAAAAATTCTTATCACTAATATAAAATAAAATTGTTGATTTACCCTTAATATACAAAAAGAAAGACTGGGATATATGACAAACACTAACGAAAATATAAGAAACATAGCTATTATCGCACACGTTGACCACGGGAAAACGACCCTTGTTGACTGCCTTTTGAAACAAGCAGGTGCTTTCCGTGAAAACCAGCAGGTACACGAAAGAGTTCTCGATAGCAACGACCTAGAAAGAGAACGCGGGATTACAATCCTTTCTAAAAACATTTCAATTAACTACAAAAACACTAAAATTAACGTAATCGACACACCAGGACACGCAGACTTCGGAGGAGAAGTTGAACGTGTATTAGGGATGGTTGATGGCGCACTCCTAATCGTAGATTCAGCTGAAGGCCCTATGCCTCAAACCAGATTTGTTTTATCAAAAGCTCTTGAACTTGGGTTAAGAATTATTGTAGTTATCAATAAAATAGATAAACCTGCCGGTGAACCGTTAACCGCACTGGATAAGGTTTTTGATTTATTTACAGAACTCACTGACAGAGAAGACTTAATAGATTTTCCTTTCATTTTTGCAAGCAGTTTGAACGGTTTTGCAATAAAAGATTTAGATGATGAGAGAAAAGACATGATTCCGCTCTTGGATTGTATATTAGAAAATATTAAACCGCCATCAGGAGATGCATCTAAACCATTCCAGTTCCGTGCCACTACACTTGATTACAACGAATATGTAGGAAGAATAGTAATAGGGCGTATCGAAAACGGAACTATAAAATCTCAAGAACAAGTGTGCGTAATCCACGCAGACGGCTCTCAGGAAAGAGGGAAAATATCAAAACTTTTTGGATTCCATGACCTAGGCAGAACAGAAATCCAAGAAGCTTCTGCTGGTGATATCGTCGGAATTGCAGGTTTCTCTGACATCCAAATCGGAGAAAGTATTTGTGCATTAGATAACCCGCAGCCACTTCCACTAATTAAAGTTGATGAACCTACTCTGCAAATGAATTTCTCAGTAAACGACAGCCCATTTGCAGGCCAAGAAGGGAAATTCGTTACGTCACGCCAGTTAAGAAAACGACTTTATGATGAATTAGAAAAAAATGTAAGTTTACGCGTTGAAGATACGGATTCTACTGACGTATTCAGAGTTTCAGGACGCGGGGAACTTCACCTCGGAATTTTAATCGAAACTATGAGGCGTGAAGGTTATGAATTTCAGGTTTCAAAACCGGAAGTTATCTACAAAACAATAGACGGCAGACAATGTGAACCTTATGAAAACCTTATTATAGATGTACCGGAAGCCTGCGCAGGCAGCTGTATCGACAGACTTTCAGGCAGAAAAGCCGAAATGAAAGAAATGCAAAATGCGAAAGGCAGAACAAATATGACGTTCCATATTCCTGCCAGAGGCTTAATCGGTTTCAGAAGCGAATTCATCAGAATGACACGCGGAGAAGGAATTATGTATCATACATTCCTGCACTACAGACCATATGCCGGAGATATTCCGCGCCAGAGAAACGGTTCTATTATTGCTCACGAACAGGGAGAAGCCATTCCTTACGCTTTAGCCCAATATGAAGACCGCGGAGTATTTTTCGTTACCCCTAAAACAAAAGTTTACAGAGGCATGATTATCGGAGAATGCAACAAACCGCAGGATATCGTTGTAAATATTTGTAAAACCAAAAAGCTTACAAACATGAGAAGTGCTACAGCTGACGTTATGGTAACATTACAAGCTCACAAAACACTTTCTCTGGAAGAAAGCTTAGAATATATCGGCGATGATGAACTGGTTGAAATTACTCCAGAAAATGTCAGAATAAGAAAAGCTGATTTAACAAAGAAAATTTATAACTAAATAGAACGCCTCCAAAATTGGAGGCGTTTTTAGTATTAATTATACAAATCATTCAACATTGCAGAAGTTGACTTACCGCCAGCTTCGGGCTTCATACAGCCTCCGGGAGAAAGATAAACTTTTTTATGTCCATCTCCTTTTAAACTAAAAGTAAAAATATCATGCCCCCATTTATTCGGCTTTTTATGTCCATTTATATCAATCCAAAAGATTTTTGCTTCAAGTTTTTTATAAAAACCAACTACAGTGCCGTCTGCTAAAACCCATGCAGGATTTTGAGTTTTAATATTAGCTTCCCTAAAAGCATCACAGCCAGATGTTTGTTCTAAAATATCATAGTCGCCTTCGTCTTTATCATCCCCGTATGCGGATGCCAAAACTGTGTCATAACCTTTCATCTCCGGGATACAACCTTGTTTATACGCGCTATTATCACAAGATTTAACAACTTTTAAAATTGCTTTCAGTTCTGAAAATAAATCAAGACATTGTGAATTTTTATCATAACCATGGAGATACTCATATTTGGTACAGGCAGCAGTAATCGGATCATATTCTATACATTTCGAGGCTGCATCTTCTGCGTAGTAACATTCATACCAGGACATTCCATTATTAACATAAGATCTTTGAAGAGCATTTGACCAGGTATTATATACCTTTTTAAACTGTTGCTTCAAAATCATTTCCTGTGATTTATTTACAATTGCCGGCAATGTCATTGCTGCAACTACACCAATTACGCCAAGGGTTATCAATACCTCGGCTAATGTAAATCCTCTTTTGCGGCATAATTTTACCGCTGAAACACCA
>ENA-ORTS01002114-ORTS01002114.1-human-gut-metagenome-genome-assembly--contig:-NODE-2114-length-12369-cov-2.910590_pt1 | contig 12369 bp, 20 predicted proteins | sample MGYA00241911_ERZ509186 | MGnify/ENA primary metagenome ERZ509186 (study PRJEB26280, sample SAMEA2338852) | human gut metagenome | biome: human gut; feature: human-associated habitat; material: faeces...
ATGAATAATTTAAAGAATGTATCTATGGAAGAATTATTTGAAGTTCTGGCATGTGGCAAAGAACCACTAAAAGGTATCACTTTGCTGGAATATATGGAAGAATGGAACAGAAGAGTTGAAAAAGATGGTGGTTATGAAGTTATCGTTGAATAAGAATAGTTAAAACGAGAATTTTATAGATGTAGAAAAATGGAGAATTAATGGAAAAATATGTTCACTATGGCTGTAAAGTATTTGATAAAGATTTGTTTATAAATATTACAAATATGCTACTAAGCACGAAACCATATGGAGGATTTTGGGCTTCAAGGACAGATGCAGCATTTGGATGGAAAGACTGGTGTGCATCAACGAACTATAGAGAATGTGTGCCGGAGAATAGTTTTACATTTACATTAGAAGATAACGCAAAAGTATTGCATATTAATTCTGCCAATGAGTTAAAGAAGTTACCAGTGGTTAAAAACGATTTAAACATTAGTTCATGGAAACTCTTGGATTTTGAAAAGCTGGCGGGTATTTATGATGCTATTGACGTAAGTATAAGCAATGATCCGGAGTTACACTTTGCTTTATATGGATGGGATTGTGACAGTATACTGATAATGAACCCGGATATAATACAGGTACTATAGTGTAAAAGTTATATACGATAAAAGTAATAAAAACTATTGATATTCAATATATAATGCCGTATAATAAAGTAGAGAATAAAATGGAGATATGAAACAATGGATTTAAAAGTTGGACGCGATATATTAGATATAAATGAAAAAGATATAATCTTGGATAACGGTGCTTGTTATCAAATCATCACTAAAGAAGTGGGAAAACTATGTGAAACCTATTCCCCGATAATAAGCAAGAGTCTTTTTAGTAAATTGAACAAATGTGGGGCAGTTTATACTAATGAAATGCTCAAGAAAAAAGCTTTTGAAAGATATCATATTAATAGTTGCACGTTTTGGGCTTTTGATATGAAAAAGCTGGAAGAGTTTTTGAAATAATTATCTGGTGGTGGTTTATATAAGACTGCTACCAGAAAAACAAATAAGATAAAATAAATAATGAAAATGTATTGACAAGACACAACTTATAATATATAATAAGAGTATAGAAAACGAAGGGAGATTTAAAATGAGTAGAAATCAGTTAGCAAATAACAATTCATTCTTAGGATTTACAGACAATAGAACGGCTTTACAGGCTGGCAAGATTGAAAAATGCCTGTCTAAAGCATTCAGATATGATGGTGTTGTGATGGAACGCCGGGATGCAATGCTTCAGGATCTTAGAAATGGTGGAGAACCAAAGGTTGTAGAAGAAACTGTAAACGGGAAAACAAAGAAATCCTATAGAGTATATTCCACAATTAAAGATGGTGAGTTTGCCGGAACAAGAGTTTTCTTTGAGATTACCAAAACAGAATATGATTTCTGTATGTATCTTATTAAAAATGATCTTGTTTCAGAAGAACGTGTAAATGCTTATATCGAAGAAGAGAAGCAGATGGAAGAAGAAAAAGAAGTTGCAGAACGCCAAGCAGAAGAAGCAGCAAGAGAAGAAGAGGAAAAACAGGCTACAGAACTTGCAGAATTTGAAACCTGGGAGAAATCTATGGCAGAAATGTATTCCGGAACTTCTAATGCAAACACTATGGAAAAGATTTTTATTGATAAATTAGGTGAATTTAAGAACCCTATTGGGGCGTTTAAACTCCTGGTATATATTGATAATATCGACAGCCATCCATTGTGTAGAGAAAAATTAAAAGAACGTTTGTATACAGGGAATAAAGCAAGTAGAAAAACATTTGAATGTGTCACCGGATTAAAGCTGCCTAAGAATAACAGAGATACCGTAGAATTTATAGATAATCTGCATAAATCCGATTACTGCAACAAGGTTGATTATAAAGTAAAAGATAAGGCGAAAGATAAAGAAAATAAAGAAAATAACGGAAATGAATTGAAAGAGTTTTATATTCTGGAAGTAGATAAGGAACATAAGCGAAAAGAATATAAAAAGGTTTTTGGCGAAAAGATTGTTAAAAAAGGATTTGCGTGTTTCATCCACGAACTAAAAGACAAAACCTATGCAATTTCTTCTATTGAATGTGGTGTGAGATTAGCAACCGGAAAGACAAAAGCCGAAGCAGTTAAAAATCTTAAGCGGGAAATCAGTAGATTTGGTGATGTAAAATTAAGACAAAAGTTGCAGGAGATTGTTAATTTATATGGGGCAAGCCCGTTATACAATTTACGATAGTAAAAATAAATAAAGATAAGGAGATATTAAGATGAGTTTAGCTGGAAAATTTGGGAATTTTAAAATCAAGAAAACAGACAGAATTAGCAAAGAGGATCAGGAATGGTTGTCTCGTAGAGAGAAAATGTATAAACGTGCGTTAATGATACAGAAAAGCGTGTATGACATTTACAAATCAGAGGATGAAACATACACAGAAGAAGACAGAAAAGAATTTTCTGATTTTACAGTTAGTGATTTTGGAGTTCCTAAACGAGTTAGCCAGATTCAGGATTCTTATATCAGTGGAATTTTCTCTTATTTTTCAAGAAAATATCATGTGGAATTAGAAAATAAGTTTGAACATTATGACTATAATCGAGAGCTTTATCGTTATTCGAATAAAGAACCTGTAAAAGATTTGGTAATTGATGAAATTGACTATCATACTGTACTGGATAAGATTTTCAATCAGTTGGGTGGTTTGAGCTTTCAGGAAAAATCTATGAAAGAAGTAAAAGATGCATTAAAGGATAAATGTTATTTAGAGGGCAGAGATCAGTGGAAGATAAAAATAAGTGGAAAGAAACTTATATATACAGGTGGATCTTGTTATAAGAGTAGATATTCCGACGAATATGAGTTCCATAGTACCGCATGGTTGACAGCTTTTCTTGATGCACTTGCATGTAATATGTACGAAGAAAAAATATGTATTCATTCATTGAATAGATTGTACGACAGTTATTATGTAAGATTAGATGATGATGATTTCCAGAATGGATTTTCAGCACCGTCAGTTGGTGTTGAGCATATCAAATTCTATAAGAATGGTAGAGTTGACATTACTTTCCAGAGTGGCGAATTTTGCCGGAATTTTGCAAGAGAATGGTGTGGATATACATTAGTTTAGGAGTGTGGCAGATATGAAATATAATTATTCAAATGAAACTATACCGCAAGATCAGCGGAAAGATATTAATACAAAAATTGAATACATTGTAAATAATAATCTGTCGGAATCCGAAACGGGTATTTCCAAAGATGATATTTTTAATGCTTATACAGGACTTGGAGGGCTGCATGGACTGCAGTTTTCCAGTTACAATAGTTATTATGACTACCAGAAAGCGAAAGCAGAAATTGAGCAGGGGCAATTTTTCACACCATACAAATTAGTTGAATGGATTTATAATTGCTTACATATTTCCAACACTGATCTGGTGGCAGATTTAACTTGTGGTCATGGCGCATTTGCTAGCTGTTGCCCGGTTGAGTCAAACTTTTATGGATGCGAAATAGAAGGAAAGTCTTACAGGGTAGCACAATACCTTTATCCAGATGCAAAACTGGAAAATACAGACATCCGTTTTTATGAACCGAAAGTTACATTTGATTATGTGGTTGGAAATCCACCATATAACTTAAAATGGTCAAAAGATGATAAGAACTATTTAAGTGAGTATTATTATTGCTTAAAAGCTGCAGAACTGCTGAAGCCAGCCGGAATTATGGCGATTATTGTACCTTTATCGTTTTGTGCCGATGAGTTTTCCGATGGTGGTATGATTGCCGGATTAAATGAACATTTTAATTTTATCTGCCAGGTAGAACTTGACAAGAATACTTTTAAGCATTTGGGTGTAGAGAACTATAAGACGAAAGTTCTTTTTGTTCAAAAGAAATCAGAATATCTGGAAAACGTTGGATATAACAAAGATCTGTTATCCGGTGTTTCTTCCGGTGAGATTTGGGAAAAGTACCTAAAGCCAGTTACAGAAAAACGTGAAAGCATAAAGCAAAAAGTTTTTCTTGAAACAGTAAGAGGCGGGAAAGAGGATGCTAATTGGCAGTATAAGATTGAAAAGTTGTTATATGATATCAAGAGAAATCCCCGTATATCTGATTTATACGCAGAATGTTGCGAATATGTGAGTCAGTATCGCAACCAGAAAAAGCCGGATCATATTGCATGGGATGAATGGGAAAAGTTGAAAATCAGAAAGCCAGATGTAGAGAAACATTTAAAATCTGCCTTAAGAAAGCAGAACTCAACTAAAAGTAAAGCGAATAGAGTAATTAAGAACAATTATTCTTTTGAGCTGGATGGGGAAGTCTTGGACATTAATCAGGAAGTGCTGTCTAATGAAGTATCAACAAGAACGTTTGATACAAAATGGATGGCACGACTGATTGAGAAGAAAAGTCAAGAATATGACACGCAGAATGTTTCATTTGAAGAAATGCATCCGGATAGAGAAATTGCAGCTTGGTTGGATAATTTTGAATTATCAGATGACGAAGAGACTATTCATCTAAATGATGCACAAAAAAGAGATATTAATTTATTCTTGCAGAAGAGATATAGTTTTATTCAGTGGGAGCAAGGATCTGGAAAAACACTTGCCGGAATCACAATCGGAAAATATCGACTTGAAAAGAAACAAGCTAAAAACGTGTTTGTTGTTAGTACGGCAATTGCAATCAAGAACAATTGGGATGATGTATTGACACAGTATGGAATTGATTACTGCATGATTGAAACCCTGGCAGATATCCAGAATATTAAGCCGGGACAATTCGTACTTATTACTTTGAATATGATGTGCAAATATCATAAATTCATTAAAAGATATGTAAAATCTATTTGCCAAAAAGCTGTTTTAATTTTGGACGAATCAGATAGTATCAGCAATATGGACAGTAAGCGTACAAAATCAGTATTAAACGCATTTCGGCGTTTGAGATATAAAACACTTATGACTGGTACAAGCACACGAAATAATATTGCAGAAATTTTTCCGCAGCTTGAATTACTGTATAACAATTCTATCAATATGTTAAGTGAATGCCCTGAGATCCAGGAAAGAAATAAAAAGAATGATAATGAACTGGAGTGGGAAAATAACGAATACTATATGAAGCCATATCCAGCATACAAAAAAGGCTACAAACTTTTTACTGCAAGTCATATTCCGGACAAAATCACAGTGTTTGGTGTTAGCCAGTTTACACAAGACATTTTTAATGCAGATTATTTAAAGAGGATGATTAACAAAACTATTATCACAAGAACGTTTGAAGAAATTACTGGAAAGAAATTATATGAAATCAAACAGGTTACTTGTGGTATGAATGATGAAGAGAAGCATCTTTATTCTATTGCACTTGATGAATTTTATAAGATGGAATATCTTTTCAGTAAAACAGGTAATAGCCGAAAAGATGCAATGTTAAGGATCTTAAATCAGTTACTTGCACTTTTGAAAATCTGTGGTGCGCCGCAGACATTAAGAGAATACGATCAATCAGTTATGCCGGAAAAATTCAAATCAGTTCTTTCTCTTTTGGTAGACTTCCAGGGAGAAAGGGTTGCTATTGGCGTGAGACATATTGAGGTTGTGAGAGCTTATGAAGCAGCAATCAGAAAAGCATTTCCAGATAGACCAGTATTTGTCATTACTGGAAACGAAACTACTTTGAAACAAAGAAAGAAAATTGTGCAAGATCTTAAGAAAACGAAAAACGGTATTCTGATTAGTACACAGCAGAGCCTTTCTGCAAGCATGAATATTGATTTTGTAGACAAGTGTATTATTCCGGAGCTGCATTGGAATAATTCAAGTATGAGCCAGTATTATTTCCGATTTATCCGTTATACTTCTACAAGATTTAAGCAGGTATATTTCGTTACATATGAAAATAGCATTGAGAGTAATTTGTTGAAAATGGTTCTTGTAAAAGATAAGCTAAATAGATTTATGAAGAATCAGGATGTTTCTGACGATGAAATATATGATATTTTTGGAATTGAAAGTGATATGCTACAAAATCTGATGTATAAAGAAAAGACAGATGACGGATATGTTATTCGTTGGGGAGATCAGAAAGTATCATAGATTGGAGATATTATGAAGAAAAAGAAGCCGGAGGGCTATTATAAAGGGTTACGTAGAAAAGAAAATCTGACTATTGAAGAAGTATACAATGCTGTAAAAGATGTGTTATTCGAGCCAGAAGATAAGAAAGCTATGGCTGTAATTAATGGCGACAAAATAAAAGGGAACAGTCAGAGATTCCAGACATTTTTTACAAAAGGCTTAAAGTGTGCGTGCTGTGGCATTGAGGGAAAATATTTCGGAAAAGAAAAGGACTTTAACGCTGCAAGATATCATCTGAATTTGTATGCCTTAGATGAGTCAGGAAATGAAGTTTTAATGACAAAAGATCACATTGTCCCACGTTCAAAAGGTGGGGCAAGTGAACTGTATAATTATCAGACAATGTGTGTAAAATGCAATATAGCAAAAGGGAGCAACTAATGGAATATGATAAAGAAAATCAATGGTGGATAGAATATACTAAATTGTCAAGCGGGCAAACTGCAGTTATTATGTTTTCAAAATATCCGAGAGGAAAAACGCTCTACTACTTTGTTACATTCGGAATTGCTGATAAAAAGAAGATGTTACGGAACTGGCTATTGGAAACAGGTAGCGGAGATTTATGTACAAAATGCACTGGAAAATGTGGAGCAGAAGGATTAATCTGGGCGTATCATAAGTTAGAAGAATTTATACAAGATAGGAAATTGTTTAATAAAAGCGATAAAGTTTTAAAATATAAAGTTGCGGTTTGTGGAGCTGATGCAAGACGACACAGAGTTTACCGCCATTTTTTGAAGCGCATTGGATTTAATGAAGAGTATGACCAGGAATTAGGTTGGATCATTGTGAAAAACTTATAAGATAAAATAAATAAATGTTGTAATATATAACAATGCGTGATATACTTTATACAAAGACACAACATAGAATGGAGAGTGAACGTAAATGGGAACACCAGCATATACACCTATATACTCTAAGCGGTTAGCAGGGTATCTTCTTCTAAAAGGATTTATGCTTGAAGATTATCAGAAAAGTCATAAGGACTCAGAAAGAACAATATTCTTCTTCTATGAGTCTGAAGAATTGTTGAGAGCCATGTCAGAATATAACAGATTAAAAAATTACAAAGGAGGCATAGTAAACATATGAGTAAAGTAATCAATCAAAAATATATGTCGTTTGAAGAGGTTGTTATTGAAAGTGAAAATGAAGAGGACTATAAGGAGTCTCTTGATACAATGCGAAAAGCCGGTTTTACAAGAATAAAAATATACGATAATGAAAGCATGACTATGATCCCGGCAAAGAAAATTCTTAAAAATGGACATATCGTACAGAGATACAAGAGATTTGGCGGATATGAGATTATAGAAAGCAAATTACGCGCAGAATTACCAAAGGGTGTTAAGCCAGTAGATAGAAAGGAAGAAAATAAATAATGAAGGCAATATTACTCCTGTTGATTATTATTGCTGTTTTGCTGGTTGTTATGGATATAGCAGTGATATATGCAGCACGTGAAGTGGAGAAAAAAGAAAGAGAACTTTTTGAAAATCGAAGGAGCAGAAGTGATGAAAGGGGTTATCTTAAAAACAGATGACGGAATAAAGTTATTTGGATGTTTACAGTGTAGCAACGGATCTTGGTACAATGCAGAAGGGTGTTTTAAGTATTGTAACAATAATAAAAGCGAAAGAAGGAATATGCTACAGGCTTCAAAATTGTCCGCTAGTGCTACGTATTTAGCATTAAGTCCAAAAGCTACAAAAGACTGGTATAAACATAGAGAGAATTTCATTGAAATTGAAATCCCATATAAAAATGAATAGAAGATAAACAAAATAATGATTGACATATAATAAAAAGTATGATAATATATAAAATGTGAGGTGAAACAAATGGCAACAGGAACAAATTTAGGAAGGATTAAGAATAAAAAAATCCAAAAGAACAATACTTCTGGATGCACAGGTGTTTCGTTCCACACTTGCAAAGGTCAATGGTATGCGAGAATAGCTTTTAAGGGAAAAAATTATAATCTTGGCTATTTTGATAATATTCAGGATGCGATTAATGCCAGAAAGCGAGCAGAACAAATGACTTTTGATGAATTTATTGAGCGACATACCAAAAAGAAGATAATAGAAATATAGGGAGGAAGAAATAATGATTACACAGAAATGTCAGATGGAACTCAAGGAAATGGTTTGCGATTTTGGAAAAGGTGACATACATATCGGCATGAATCCTAGACCTGATGATCCAAATAAAGTTTCAATTGAATTTGCAAATGGAAAACCGCTTGGAATCGGAACACGTGTGTATGGTGAAAATTCACCAACACCATTAATCATGAATTTTGATAATGTCGAAAGCCTGGAAGCTATAAAAGAGATTGCTGAAGCTGCAATTACTACTCTTAAGGTGAAGAAAGAGTACATGACTGAGCCAAAAGAGCCAGAGTTTATAGTTAAAACTGACAGTATACTTGTAACAGAAGCATTCAGGAGATCAAATCCGTCACCACTTAAAGTAATGGAAGATACAGAAAAATATCTGGAAAACGGAAAGGAGTGTATTGATATGTGCAAAGCGATCGTTGTTTCTGAAAACCTTATTTTAAAAGATGGGTACATAGGACTGCTGATTGCAAGAAAATACAATAAAAGCACTGTAAAAGTATCTGCACCGGATGGAATTATAATCCTTGTTGGGAACAAAGCAATTAATTTTAAATCAGATAAAATCGCTCTTTTATATGGAGATGTATATGGAGAACAGAAACAACTGGCAATTATTAATTCAGGTAATAGATACATGATCCCGGCAGAAACCCCGGAAAAAGCGGTAGAAATGCTTGAAAAGATAAATAAAGTGTTTACTCCAGATTATACAATCGTTGGAAGAGGTAGAGGAAGTTCCGCACTTGCAGATTCAATGGAAAAGCGTGGAGTGGCATTTAAACATATGTAAGATAGCAAAAATAAAAGATATACACAATAAGGCTTATTATATTTAAAGGATGTTGATTGTTGTTTGATAAACAAGAGAGAGTTCGTTGATATGGTAAGCGATCATACTGGACGTACAAAGAAAGACGTAGAAGAATGGACAACCTTAATTTTTGAGGAAGTCAAAAGAGCTGTAAAATTATACGGTGGATTAAAAATTGTGAATTTTGGCACATTTGATACAAGAGACAGAAAAGGTAGGATGGGGAAAAATCCAAATACACAAGAAGATCTCTATATAAAAGGCAGAAAAGTCTTACACTTTACGCCTGGTAAAGAAATAAGAGAAATAGTTAATTATTAGGAGGTTTTGGCAGTGTTTAAAGTAGGTGATATGGTATATGTTGCTTTTGCTGTTGGTTGGAAATTTGAAACACATTTAACAACGGTAAAAGATGTTGTTGAAAAAGACGGAGAAGTGGAATATATCGTTGAATGCTATTGTGATGCTGCCAGATTTTCTAATGATATGTTTGAGCATTACGACGACAGCCGGAAAGAAAATGAAATCTTTGAAGCAACCAAAGAAGGAAAAGCCAAATGTGATAAATACGTTTCAGATTATTATTATGATGGACTTTGCAGAGGTTGCGAGTATGAAAATTTTGGTTCTGTATTCCGTTGCACTGATTGTAGCCATTGTAAGGATATGGGACATAAGAACCCAACAGATCCAAGACCTATGAAATGTGTTTTAAACAAAATTGTAGTAGGCGGCTTTTACATAAAATCTCATGCACATGAGATATGTAAGCATTTTGATCCAGTGCTTCCACAGATAAAAAGAGAGTTTCAGAGTTGGGAAAAATACAATGAAGTCCTTAAAAACTGTGAGTTCAATAAAGAATGTCCAATGCACAAAAACAGTGTATGGAAAACTTGCACATATGAATATTATATGGATTCTAAGCTTGTTGGATTTCCAATTAAGTTTATGCTGGATGGAAGAGAAGTCACAAGTGTAAAAGTCCCACGTAGAAGATGGGTAAATCAGGATTTCTTGAATGGTGATATTCTGGAATGTACAACTGTGAATTTTGCATATGAGAAGGGCAGAAATGGATTACCTAAAAAAGAATGTTTGCCAATATATCAATCATTTGAGGGGATGGCAAAGATAGATATTAAGAAAGGTATTTTAATTGATGGACAGCCTATTAAGACATTATAAAGAAATTGTAAATCGTATAAAAAGTAAAACGCCGGATTTTGACGAGTATAAGTTTCATATTCTGGTAGTTGATGAAAATAATTTTGATGGGATGTCAGTACAGAGTTGCACATTATCAAAAGACAGAAAGTGGATTTGTATTCCGAGAGAATATGAAGATCAATTTGGTAGTGGGTATGTTCCGATTTGCTATGAAGTGGTACAAGAGTTTGAAACATTTCTGGGAAATGGCAGCATAAGTTGGAGATGCAGAGTTTTTATATTAAATAGGAGATAAACATGAGCAATTGTAACACATGTGTACATAAAAATGAAAGATGCTTTTGCCCGCCAGGTAAGAGATGTACAATATATAAAGCAGAAAAGAAAATAGTAGAGCATACTTTTAAATTTAAAACAGATAAAAACTGGATTCCAGGTGTGGGAATGTGTTGGACAGGATGCCCGTTTTCTATGCTGGTTGGACTGGGAGAAATATGTAAGTTCGTTGACAGTGGCGAATGTCCATTTGAAAGAATGAAAAATTAAATAAATACGGGGCTGTAATGGTATCGACGGGGTACAGAACAGACATAATCCGCAGGAGTGGTTGCCTAACAACCAAAATTAAAATAAACGCTAAAGAAACAAGACTGGCGGCGTAAGCTGCACTCTATATAGATGATTGTGGGATATAATCTATATAGAGCCGAAATTCCCACAGAAGTTTCCTGTTTTTCTTAAAAATAGGTGGTGGACAAGAAACCAGTATATACCTGGGAAAACGGTTAGCTGTCTCATTTTCGCTAGGATGACGTTTAAAAATAAATATCCGAATGAAAGAGTATTGCGTAAAAAGATTGTGTAGTTAGTATGTATTTCGGACACGGGTTCAACTCCCGTCAGCTCCATTTAAAGGAAAAATATGTGTAAAAGATGTGAAGAAATCAAAAAGAAACATGAAAATTATAATTATTGTCCGTATTGCGGAAGTATGATGAAAAAGATTGGTTTCATACCGGATTACGATGTACCGTATAAACCGTTTTTTGCTGAAGAAAGAAATGGCTTTATCGTAGATATAGGTTAAAATAGGAGTATGTGAAAAACTATGAGAAGTATTTCAAGTGCAATAATTAGTTTAACTTGTTGGTATATGCTTACAAATATGAATGATAAAGCAGATGGTACAAGAGTATTTTTAGCTTTGATGTCATTCATGATGTTAGCAGTAGCGTTTGTATTATTGATTTTTGGACTTTGACAAAACAAGAATTTTAGGAGGAACAGAACAATGAAACCTTATGATGTAGGTTTAATTTGTGGGCGATTTCAGACTTATCATATAGGTCATGAATCGCTCATAAATATGGGGACACAACTTTGCGACAGGATCTTAATTCTAATAGGATCATCACAAGAATGCGGGACAGAAAGAAATCCGCTTAATATCAACACCAGAACGAAGATGCTGAAAGAGATATACGGAGATTCGCCGGAAATCATGATTTATGCACTGTCTGATCTGACAGATGAGAATGATATTCGTCCGGAGTGGGGCAAGTATCTTCTGGAGAATGTAGACAGATATATCTACAAAGTTCCAGAGTTGATGATTACCGGAGATGACGAAGAGCGAAACCACTGGTTCGCAAGAGAAGATGTGGTTGATATGTCGCAGCTTATTGTAAATCGTGGAAGAATCCCTATTTCTGCCACACAGGTCAGAAAGCTTATGGTTATGGATGATCGTAAAGAGTGGATGAAATGGGTAAATCCAAAGCTGCATAAGATGTATGATGAAATTCGCCGGGAACTAATGACAGTACCTTATTATAGGGAAATGCAGATAGAATTGATGAAAGATAAACAAAATAAATGTAAATAACACTTGAAATTGCCGGAGGAATATGGTAATATAATTACAAGGAAATCAAACAATAGGAGGGTAAAAAATGTACAGTATTTCAAGAAAAGAATTTATTAATCCAGATATGGAAATGGTAGGGAGAATCATTGACAAGCTCAATGAAAAGTTTGATCCTACAGAAACCCACCATCATAGCAATGC
>ENA-ORTS01002124-ORTS01002124.1-human-gut-metagenome-genome-assembly--contig:-NODE-2124-length-12317-cov-8.299706_pt1 | contig 12317 bp, 10 predicted proteins | sample MGYA00241911_ERZ509186 | MGnify/ENA primary metagenome ERZ509186 (study PRJEB26280, sample SAMEA2338852) | human gut metagenome | biome: human gut; feature: human-associated habitat; material: faeces...
TAGACGAACTCCCGCCTCCACAGGCGCAGGAAGCGCTGATAGGACGGGGCACAGGGACTGCCGGCCAGCTCATCATCGGTCAGGAAATCGAAGGTCCAGGCCGGGTCGTGGGGCAGCAGCTCCGCCTCGGCGGCAAACAGCACCTGCAGCACCGACAGGAAAAACACGGCTCCGGGGCCGAAGGGCTCCGGCGTGTCCCGCTCCGGATACAGCAGGCGGCGGGCAAAGTCGTAGGTATAGGCCAGCCAGCCCTGCTGCGGCGCAGCTCCGCCGCTGAGAGCATCCAGCTCCGGACGGCACAGGACCAGCACATCGGCGCAGCGCAGACGCCGCCCCTGAAACAGGGGGACAAAGCGCTGCATATAGCCCTCCGTCTCCAGACGGCGGGCAAACGACTCTCCCTGGGGCAGCCAGTCCGCCGCAGGGCGGCCGGTAAGGCGGCGGCGCAGGGCGCTGTTCATCTGACGTATGCGTTTTTTCGTCATAGAGATCCCTCCCGCTTTCAGACGCCGCGCAGACAGAGGCGGCGTATGGGAATGGTGATATTGTATGCCATGGGCCGCCGCGCTGTCAACATTTTCGGCGGCAATCTTAGTCGGGCCTTAATGCTTTGTTCATATTCCGTTCACATTCGCACGGGGCCGCCATGGTAAGATGGGATCAAGCATCTGACGACGCTTTTTCACAAATTCTGCGGAACATTTTTCCGCGGTGCGCCGTCATACATGTATGTGGAATACTGCGGCGCACCGCAGAGGAAAGGCAAAGGAGATAACACCATGAAGAAAGCTGCTTTCATTCTGGCGCTGGCCATGCTGCTGGGCGTGGCCGCCGGCTGCGGTCAGAGCGCCGGCGAAGCATCCGTGCAATCCGTCTCCATGATCTGCGGGCTGGGCTCCGCCGGTATGACGGACCGTTTTGCCGGCGTGGTCAGCGCGCTGGGCGAGACCAACATCAAAAAGGACGACTCCATGACCATCGGCGAGATCAAGGTCAAGGCGGGCGACGCCGTCAACGTGGGCGACGTGCTGTTCACCTATGATATGAGCCAGCTTGAAATCGATTTAGAGGATGCCCAACTGTCTTTGGAGGAGTTGAAGTCTCAGCTGGAAACACAGCAGGAAGAGAAGAAGCAGGCGGAGGACGCGCTGGACGAAACCACGGATGACACCGAGCGCCGTCGGCTGCTGCTGGACATTCGGAATTACAACAACGAAATGCAGAAGACCAATCGCAGCATCGCTGAAAAGAACCGCGACATCGAGAAGCTGCAGAAGAACATGCAGAACAGCTCCGTGAAGGCGGAGGTGGCCGGCGAGGTCAAGAGCGTCAACGCCAATGGCGGCACCGACAACAACAACAATCCTCTGCCCCTGATCTCCATCGTGCAGACCGGCGGCTACCGCGTGAAGGGCTACGTCAACGAGAACAACGCATCGGTGCTCAGCGAGGGCATCAGCGTCATCATCCGCTCCCGCGTCAGCGACCAGACGTGGCAGGGCACCATCTCCAGCATCGACTGGAACAACCCCGCCCAGAGCAGCAACAACACCTACGACAGCGGCAGCAGCGACACCGGTAACTCCAGCAAATACCCGTTCTATGTGGAGCTTAGCAGCAGCGATGGGCTGCTGATGGGCCAGCACGTGTACATCGAGCCGGATCTGGGGCAGGGCGCCCAGGACGCCAACGCCATCCACCTGCCGGCCTACTTCATCAACGACGTGGACTCCTCCCCCTGGGTGTGGGCCCAGAGCAGCAGCGGCAAGCTGGAAAAGCGCAGCGTGACGCTGGGGGAGCATGACGCGAAGCTGGACACCTACGTCGTCACCGACGGGCTGACGGCGGCGGACTACATCGCCTTCCCCGACGAGACGCTGAAGGCCGGCATGACCTGCGTGACCTACGACGAGAGCACCTTCGATCCCGATAACAGCAGCAGCGGCGTGACGGACGGCAGCATGACGGACGGCAGCATGACGGACGGCAGCATGACGGACGGCGGCATGGCGGATATGTCCGGCGCGGATAACGGCGGCGACGTGACCGCGCCCGCTGCGGACGGCGCCGTCACGGACGCACCGGTGGAGGGCTGAGTATGATCCTGGAAATGCACGACATCTGCAAGGACTACCCCATGGGGAAATCCGTGAACCACATTCTCAAGCACATCGACCTTGAGGTGGAGGAGGGGGAGTATCTTGCCATCATGGGGCCTTCCGGCAGCGGTAAGACCACGCTGATGAACCTGATCGGGTGCCTGGACGTGCCCACCAGCGGCAGCTACCTGCTGAACGGGCAGGATATCACCAAGTGCAGTCCCAAGCAGCTGGCGGAGGTGCGGAACAAGGAGCTGGGCTTCGTGTTCCAGTCCTTCAACCTGCTGCCCAAGCTGACAGCGGTGGAGAATGTGGCGCTGCCCCTGCTGTACGGCGGGGTGAAGAAGGCAGAGCGGCTGGAGCGTGCCCGTCAGGCGCTGGAGACGGTGGGCCTGTCCGACCGCGTGGATCACCGGCCGGATCAGCTGTCCGGCGGACAGTGCCAGCGCGTGGCCATCGCCCGGGCCATCGTGGGAAGGCCCAAGCTGCTGCTGGCTGACGAGCCCACCGGCGCGCTGGATTCCGCCAGCGGCGCACAGGTGATGGATCTGTTCCAGCAGCTGCACCAGAGCGGCTCCACCATTATCATGATCACCCACGATCAGGGCATCGCACAGCATGCCCACACCATTATGAACATTCGCGACGGTGTGCTGTCAGGAGGTGCGTTCCATGAGTAAATCCCTGAAAAAGACGCTGCTGATCGTGGGCATTGCCGCAGCCGTGTGCGCCGCCGTATGGGGCGGCCTGACGCTGGCGCGGAACGCCCAGCGCGGCGACGTGAAGGTGTTCGACGTGCCCAGCTTCGCCATGACCGACTACTGGGGCGACACCGCCAACACCAGCGGCACGGTGAGCACCGATAAATTGCAGAAGATCTACCTCTCCCAGAGCCAGACGGTGAGTCAGGTGTACGTGAAAGAGGGGCAGAATGTAAAGAAGGGCGACAAGCTGCTGGCCTACGACACCACGCTGTCTCAGGCGGAGGTGGAGAGCGCCCAGATCCAGCTGGAGCGCATGCAGCTGGAGCTGGAAACAGCCAAGAATAACCTGTCCCTGTACCGCAAGGCGGAGAACCGCGAGGAGCTGCAGAAGGAATATGACCGCGTGGCCGCCATTCTGGAGAAGCTGCGCTCCCAGCAGGACCAGCTGGCCGGACGGGGCTCCCCCGTGAAGCAGGGCCGTCTGGGCGACAGCCTTGGCCAGAGCAAGGATAAGCCCCTGTACTACCAGTGGCTGGAGGATACCCGCACCAAGGAGTACTACCTGACGGACGAAATCATTCGGAACGACATCCTGCCCAAGAGCCGGAACAGCGCCTACGTGGTGCTGGTGACCCGTGCGGGCAACGTGAACAACGGCGCCATCACCTGCTACGGCATGTACATCGTGGCCGAGGACACGGAGACGCCGGTGAAGCTGAAGGTGATGAACGACCTGCCCGCCTATCAGGACGGCTATGTGACCCCCACCACCGCGGAGATCAAGGACCGTGAGGAGCAGCTGGCCACCATCGAGAAGCTGCTGAACGAGTCCCTGACCAAGGAAGAGCTGAAGTCCCTCATCGCCACCACGGAAAAGCAGGTCTACGACGGCCAGCGCTCCGTGAAGCAGGCTCAGATCGGGCTGGACAAGAAAAAGAAGGAGCTGGGCGACGGCACCGTATACAGCGAGATCGACGGCGTGGTCAAGGCCGTGCGGCCGGCGGACGAGGCCTATAACAACAGCGAGCCTGTGGTGGAGGTCTCCGGCGGCGGCGGCTATTACATCACCGGCGCACTGGGCGAGCTGGACCTGGGTAAGGTGAAGCTCGGCGACACGGTGGACATCAGCAGCTGGATGACCGGCGCCAGTTGTCAGGGTGAGATCGTGGAGATCAGCGACTTCCCCACGGACAACAGCAGCAACTGGGGCGACGGCAACAGCAATGTGTCCTATTATCCCTTTAAGGTATTCGTCTCCGAGGACGCCAACCTGCAGCCCGGAGACTATGTGGATATGTCCTATCAGAAGACCGTCACCACCGACGGCAATACCATCTATCTCCAGACCATGTTCATCCGCACGGAGAACGGCAAGAGCTACGTAATGGCCCGCGGCGACAACGGCAGGCTGGAGAAGCGCTGGGTCCAGACGGGACGCGACCTGTGGGGAAGCTACACCCAGATCCGCGGCGGACTGTCGCTGGAGGACTATGTGGCGTTCCCCTACGGGAAAGACGTGCGGGAGGGCGCCGCCACGGTGGAAGCCAACGCCGACGAGCTGTACAACGGACTGTAAGGAGGGCGAAGCGATGTTAGAAAATATCAATCTCGCCTTTCAGGGCGTGTGGAGCCACAAGATGCGGTCGTTCCTGACCATGCTGGGCATCATCATCGGTATCGCGGCCATCATCACCATCGTATCCACCATTCAGGGCACCAACGAGCAGATCAAGCAGAACCTCATCGGCGCCGGCAACAACGTGGTCCGCGTGCAGCTGACCCAGGACGGCAATGAGATAAGCCTGGACTACTCCGACATTCCCCAGGGCGTCAGCACCATCACGGAGGACATGCGCAGCGAGATGAGCCAGCTGGACAGCGTGGCGGATGTGTCCCTGTACCACCAGCGGCAGTGGCCCGACGGCGTGTACGTGGGCGATACGTCCTTCAGCGGCAGTCTGTACGGCATCGACAGCCACTTCCTGTCTGCGGCGGACTACGCCGTCAACTACGGCCGATCCTTCGTGGAGTCGGACTTCGCCAGCTGCCGGAAGGTGGCGCTCATCGACACCAAGAGCGCCCAGAGCCTGTTTCAGGGCGAGAATCCCATCGGCGGCACTCTGGAGATCAGCGGCGAGCCCTTCACCGTGGTGGGCGTGGTGTCCTCCCGCGTGTCCTCGGAGCCGGTCATCAACAACATCAATGACTACTACATGTACTCCGGCAGTACCTCCGGCACCATCTTCATCCCCGACAGCTGCTGGCCCATCGTCTATCGTTACGATGAGCCCCAGTATGCGGCGGTGCGGGCGGTGTCCACCAACGACATGACCACCGCCGGCAACAACGTGGCGGAATACCTCAACAGCCACGTTATCTCCGGCGATACCTACAAGTACCAGTCCAAGGACCTGCTGCAGCAGGCCAGCCAGCTGCAGAGCCTGTCCGAGAGCTCCAACCGGCAGCTCATCTGGATCGCCGCCATCTCCCTGGTGGTGGGCGGCATCGGCGTCATGAACATCATGCTGGTGTCTGTGACGGAGCGTACCCGCGAGATCGGCCTGAAGATCGCCATCGGCGCGCAGCAGAGCCGTATCCGCTGGCAGTTCCTGACGGAGGCCGCCGTGCTCACCAGCATGGGCGGTATCCTGGGCGTGGCCTGCGGCATCGGCCTGGCGGAGATGATGTCCCACATCATGGGCACACCGGTGGCTATCAGCGTACCGGCCTGCATCATCGCCGTGGCCTTCTCCATGGTCATCGGCGTGGTGTTCGGCTTCGTACCGGCGGTGAAGGCCTCCAAGCTCAACCCCATTGAGGCCCTGCGCCGCGAGTAAGAGACGCGAAATATACGAAAAGAGAGAGGTCCTGCTGTGCAGGACCTCTCTCTTTTGTATGGATTCCGCCTGCGTCATCCTATGCAGGGACGAAGGCGCGGACGACCAGACATTTCTTCATACCACATAGGGCGGGAAAATGCAGCGTAACGTCAAAATCTGGCCAGAAATGCGTCGGGCACGGTGCAGCCCTCCGGCAGCACCTCCAGCACCACGTAGCTCCCGTTGACGGACACAGTGGCGCTGTTTTTCCACATGGCGGCCTCGTCCGGATACATGGCATCGTTGGCCATGGTGTCCACACGGGTCTGGAAGATGTCGCGCACCTTGGCTGCGTCGGCACTGTCAGCCACCTCCACCATGGCTACCTCGCAGGAGGTGGCAGTGGGGGAGAGGAAGAACACCGACTGCTTCAGTTGGATGTCCGCGATGCCGGGGTAGTAGCCGTTCAGCATCTCCACCGCCGTTTCCTCCAGCAGGGCGGGGGCGTTGTCGCCCAGCTCCTCGTTGACCTGGGCGATGGCTGCTTCATAGGCGGCGCGCAGATCCACGGACTGACCGCCGCCGGACGTGTCCTTACCGCAGGCGGTCATGGCCAGCATCAGCAGGGCCATGCAGAATACACACAGCTTTTTCATTGAAAACACTCCTTTCATCGGGCGGGCAGAACACCGCCTCTGCCATTTCTGACGGCACGGGGCGGCGTTTCGTTCCGCATTCAGCGGACAGTGGGGGGCGGGGCGTTCCAGCCGTCTGGAAAATTGGCCAGCACCCAGCGGCGGGTGTGGTCAATGAAAGCCCGAGTGCTGTTGGACAGGGCGTTCCTGTCCTTGACGCAGATACCGATGTTCCGGTAAAACGGCTGGGGCAGAGAGCAGGACACCAGCGGATAGGCACAGCGGTAGAGCATCAGCTCCTCCATGATGCTGATGCCCAGCCCGCTGGACACCATGGCCAGGATGGTCTGATCCTGCTGGACGGTGTACTGGATCTTCGGCGTGATGCCCAGCGTGTCGAACACCGCCTGGATCTCATAGTCGTCGCCCTCGTCCAGCAGGATCAGGGGGTACTGCTCCAGCGCCGCAGGCGGGAAGGGGTTCGCACCCGCCAGCGGGTGGTCGCAGGGGACGATGACCTTCCACTGGTCCCGCTGGAGAAGCCAGCAGTCCAGATACTTTTCAACAGGGGCGGGGAGGCTGATGAAGCCGCAGTCCGCCTGTCCGTTCAGCACCCAGTTGCCAATCTCGCTGTTGAAGTTGGAGGGCAGCAGCTCAAACTCGATATGGGGGTAGTGGGTCTGAAAGGTCTTGAGGATGTTGGGCAGCCACTTTTCCGACACGCTGGTGAAGGTAGCCACCTTGACAAGACCTGTCTCCAGACCCCGCAGGTCGGCGGCCTGCTGCTCCAGCTGGTGCTGCATGGCGCACATCTTCTCGAAGTAGGGCAGCAGCGCCCGTCCGTCCGCCGTGGGGGTGACGCCGCCGTGGCTGCGGATCAGCAGGGGCACACCCAGCTCCTCCTCCAGTGAGCCGATGGCGTGGCTGACGCCGGACTGGGTAAAGTTCATCTCCCGCGCCGCGGCAGTGAAGCTGCCGCACTCCACGGTCTTGAGGAATATCTGATATTTCGCAACGCTCATGGGCGCACGCTCCTTTCCCGATGCAAGTATAGCATATCCGTCGGCCCGGTGCAAAGTTTTTTTCATGGTTTTGATGATTATGATGCGTTTTACAAATCCACGCACTTGTGGTACATTAAAGACACGTTAAGAAAAACCGCAGAAAGGAGGCGCTGAAGCATGGGTCCGAGTTTCGTGATGGCCGCTCTGGCCGGTCTTCTTGTGGTAGTCGGCATCGTCAGCAAAGTCACCAGCAAGTAAGTCTTTTCCGTTTTTTCAGGTCTCACCTCCTCCCGTGGCGGCACCATCTCCCTGTCGCCGGTACGCTCGTCCGCTTCCTGCGGGCGGGCGTATTTTTTACCAGAGAAGGCGGGAAATCTTGCATCTTTTTCACTTTTATGGTATAGTGAGCGGCATTAAGATCCCGCACACCGCGGGCAAAAGGAGCTTGTCATGACACAGAAAAGGATCCATACGCTGTCGCTGCTGGCGGCCATCACCGCAGCCGTCATCTTCGGCATGAGCTTCATGTTCTCCAAGCTGGCGCTGGAGAAGGCGGCCCCCACGGTGCTGCTGGCGGTGCGGTTCACCGTGGCGGTGGCGGCCATGACGCTGGTGATCCTGGTCAACGCGCTGGTGGGAAAGCTGCGGGGGCGGCCGCTGTTCACCTTCTCCCTGCGGGGCAAGCCGGTGTATCAGCTGCTGCTTCTGGGCATCGTGCAGCCGGTGGCCTACTTCATCTTCGAGAACTACGGTATCCTGTATACCTCGTCGGCGGTGGCGGGCACCATCATCGCGGCGGTGCCGGTGTGCTGCATCCTGATGGACGTGCTGGTGCTCCACGAGAAGGTGACGCTGAAGCAGGTACTGTGCGCCGTGTGCGCTATCGGCGGTGTGGCGCTGATCTCCGCCGGAGGGGCGGTGATGGTCTCGGCGCTGGGCATGCTGTTCCTGCTGCTGACCATGCTCAGCGACACGCTGTACTACGGCATCAGCCACAGCGCCGCCAAGCTGTTCACCCCGTTCGAGATGACCTACGTCATGTTCGTGGTGGGCATGGTGGTGTTCATCCCCGTGGCGCTGCTCCACGCCGGAGGGCTGACCAGCCCCATGATCCTGGAGCCCTTGCAGGACGGGCAGTTCTGGCTGGCAGTGCTGTATCTGGGGCTTTTGTCCTCGGTAATGGCCTACGGACTGCTGAATTTTGCCAACAGCCACCTGTCCGTGTCGGAGACATCGCTTTTTTCCAACGTCACCACGGTGGTGTCTGTGCTGGCGGGCGTGGTGCTGCTGAAGGAACCCTTCAGTGTGTGGCAGATGCTGGGCGTGGTCATCATTCTGGTGTGCGTATTCGTGGCCAATGTATCCGGAAAAGAAACAGGATCTCACTCTCAGGAGGTCTGAGACAATGTATAAGAACGAAAAACGCTATGCGCTGGTAAACGGCGTGCTGCTGGACGGCACCCGTGATATGGCGCCCCAGACGGGGAAGGTCATCTGCGTGGACGGCAGCCGTATCGCCGCCGTCACCGACGGAGCGGCGCCCGCAGGGTACGAGACGGTGGATCTGGGCGGGCAGTACGTGCTGCCCGGGCTCATCAACCTGCATGTCCACCTGCCGGCCTCCGGCAAGCCCAGAAAGAAGCCCTCCGACCCCAAAAAGCTGGTGAAGCTCATCACCTCCAACGGCCTGATGCGCCGCGTGGGCATCCGCCTGTGCGAGGGCTACGCCAGAACGGAGCTGCTCAGCGGCGTCACCACCATCCGCACGGTGGGCGGCGTGGCCGACTTCGACACCGTGATCCGCGATCAGGCGGCGGCAGGGGCCATCCTGAGCCCCCGGGTGGTGGCGTCCAACATGGCGGTATCCGTGCCCGGAGGCCACATGGCAGGCTCCCTGGCCTACGAGGCCCGCACGCCGGAGGAGGCTGCGGCCTGCGTGGAGAAGATCGCGGCGGAGAAGCCCGACCTCATCAAGCTGATGATCACCGGCGGCGTGCTGGACGCCACCGAAAAGGGCACCCCCGGCGAGATGAAGATGCCGCCGGAGATGATCAAAGCCGTCTGCGATGCAGCCCACAAGCTGGGCTACACCGTTGCCGCCCATACCGAATCCCCCGCGGGCGTGAAGGCTGCGCTGGAAAACGGTGTAGATTCCATTGAGCACGGCGCAAAAATGGACGAGGAGACGGTTCGTCTGTACAAGGAGCGGGGCGCATTTCTGTGCACGACCATCTCCCCGGCACTGCCCTATGCGCTGTTTGACACCGCCGTTTCGGGCGCATCAGAAAAAGACCAGTACAACGGAAAGATCGTCTTTGACGGCGTGATCGAAAGTGCAAAAACCGCGCTGGCAAACGGCATCCCGGTGGGCTTGGGCAACGATGTAGGCTGCCCCTACATCACCCAGTATGATTTCTGGCGGGAGTTGTGCTACTTCCACAAATACTGCTGTGTGAGCAACCGTTTTGCCCTCTACACGGCCACCCTGCGCAACGCGCAGCTGGCGGGCATCGGCGATGTGACCGGCTCTATCGCGCCCGGCAAAAGCGCAGACTTTATCGTAACGCGCGAAAACCCGCTGGAGGATCTGCGGGCTTTGCAACATCTGGAACTAGTGGTCTGCCGCGGCCGTGCCGTGAAAAAGCCCTCCCCTAAGCGCAAAAAAGAAGTGGACGCCCTGCTGGATCCGTATCTCGTGTAAGCAACCTGTCCAACATATAAAAACGCGAGTGGCCAAAACGGTCGCTCGCGTTTTTGTTTGCTATCGGTGGTTGCATTTTCTCTTTTCCGGTGCCGCCCGGTGTGGTATACTGGAAACGTAGAGGCAAAAATGGAAAGGAGCAAAGTACAAATGAACATTCGTAAAGCCGAAGAAAAAGACATTCCCAGACTGCTTGCACTGCTGGGACAGGTGCTGCAGATCCACGCAGAGATACGCCCGGATATTTTTATTCCCGGCACCACAAAATACACTGTCTGCGAGTTAGCAGAGCTTTTGAAGCAGGAGGACAAGCCCATCTACGTTGCCGTGAACGAGGAGGATGTGTGCATGGGCTATGCCTTCTGTCAGCTGAAGAAGCAGCCTTTTTCCACCAACATGGTACCCTTCAAGTCACTGTTCATTGATGACCTTTGCGTTGACAAGCAGGCGCGCGGACAGCACATCGGGGAAAGCCTGTTTGAATATGTAAAGCAGCAGGCAAAAGCGCTGGGTTGCTACGAGGTGACCCTGAACGTCTGGGCGGGGAACACTTCGGCAGAGCACTTTTATGAAAAGATGGGCATGAAAACCAAGGAACGGCAGATGGAGTATATTCTGTAACTCGGCTTCTTGGTTTCAGGACAAATAATGCATTCTATATCCCCCGGCGGGCAGCTACAAAACGGCTGCCCGCTTTTTTATCGCAACATAAAATCGCCGCATTGTGGTCAAAGCCAAAGGAATTTTTCTCATTTTTCAGTAGATTCTTCCAGATTCTTTCGGTACTGTGCCGGACTGACACCATACTCTTTCTTGAATACCCGGCTAAAATAGAGTGGGTTATCATACCCTACGATCTCTGCAATTTCTCCAATATTGTATTCGGTGTTCTCCAATAAGCTTTGTGCATTTACCATCCGAAGGGACAGGATGTATTGTGCAGGGCTTATTTTCATGTACTGCTTAAAATTACGGATAAACCAGTTCGTACTGATATGCAGCGATTCTGCGTAATCGTCCACACTGACCTTTGTATTATAATTCTCGTTAAAGTAGGCAACGGCGGCTTCGATTTCTTCGGGGATGCTTGTAGTTGTTTTCTCGCTTTCCTGCTGTTGCCTGCTTACTAAAAGCAGAATGATGTTGAAGAGAGAAGCAATATAGTCTTCATAGCCATATTCACATTGTTGCAGTTCCCGGATGATCTTTCGGAACAGCATTTTGTAATCCGGCAGTGTGCCGCTGTAAAAAACGTGCTTGTCCAAGGGTATTCCGTGATAGTTCAGGATGTTTTTGACATCATATCCTGTAAAGTGAATCCAGAACACCTCTGGATGATCTTCTACATAGTAGACATACTTCTGGATTTCTTTCGGCTGATAAAGCACCATGTGTCCAGAAGTCACCACTTCCTCAACACCATCGAACCAGAAGTGTGCTTTACCAGATGCCACATAGAGGATTTGATAGTCTCTGCGACCCTTTGCCCAAAAAGTAGGCAGCTTAGGGCGTTTTTTCAAGCGATAAGTGCCGCAGCTGCCTACGACCAGCGGCTTTGAGTAGTCTTTGAAATCCAAACGGGAGTTGTTCAAATATCCTGAGTTGAAATACATCCCTGCGTCCTCCTCATCTTCAGAGATTTTACAGTGATTTGGGAAATGTTCTATCAAAAAATTACAAACTCTTTGATTTTGTGCATATTTTGTTCCATCTTGTCTATATCTTTTCGTCCCATTAGATTCTATAATATTTTCAGACGAAACGCAAGAGATTTGGGCAACTTGCGTAATGAGAATTCCAGTCTGAAGTGCGCAGCAGATTGGTCGCGCCCACACAAAACAAGCAAGATGGGAGAAAGCACAATGACTGAGAAACGTTATCTAAAGTGGTATAATAAAGTCGGCTATGGTTCAGGCGATATTGCAGGCAACGTGGTGTATGCATTCCTGTCCTCCTTCGTCATGATCTATCTGACCAACACCGTTGGCCTGAACCCCGGTATTGTCGGCACTCTGATTGCAGTTTCCAAACTGCTGGACGGTGTGACGGACATTTTCTTTGGTTCTTTGATTGACAAAACGCATTCTAAGATGGGCAAAGCCCGTCCTTGGATGCTGTACGGCTACATTGGCTGTGCCATTACGCTGGTGGCAATTTTCGCCATCCCGACCAATCTGGGACAGTTTGCACAGTACGCATGGTTCCTGATCGCATATACTCTGCTGAACGCTGTATTCTACACTGCCAACAACATTGCTTACTCTGCACTGACTGCTCTCGTCACGAAGAACAGTGCCGAACAGGTCGAGATGGGTTCTTGGCGTTTCATGTTCGCCTTTGCCACCAGCCTGCTCA
>ENA-ORTS01002125-ORTS01002125.1-human-gut-metagenome-genome-assembly--contig:-NODE-2125-length-12312-cov-4.761279_pt1 | contig 12312 bp, 7 predicted proteins | sample MGYA00241911_ERZ509186 | MGnify/ENA primary metagenome ERZ509186 (study PRJEB26280, sample SAMEA2338852) | human gut metagenome | biome: human gut; feature: human-associated habitat; material: faeces...
TTTGCCGAATACTCAATACAAAATGATTTTAGCACAACACAGGGCAGCACACAATATAACAGCAGGTGAGCCAGTGCCTTGCTGCCCTCCTGGGTGATCAGTCCGGTACGGTAAAGCACATAGCCAATGATGAGATAGAGGAACATCAGAAGGATCTGCCCCAGAACAACACCAAAGACTCCGGTCATTGCCTTCCTCCCTGTTCTTCTCCGATTTTGCGCAGCAGCGGCAGCAGAGCATCCATCACAGGGCGGTAGCCGTTGGCATACAGGTGCATTCCCTCAATGGTGTACTCCGCTTTCAGATTTCCGACAGCATCGTACAGGTCCTTGTTCAGGTCGAGGAATTCCGCCCCGTATTTCCGGGCCAATGCCTGCACGCCCTCGCTTGCCTCCCGGATACGCTCATTGGTACGCCAGCGGAAGCATTCGATCAGGCCCGGGTCTTCGGCCACGGTGGGGTTTACCGGATAATAGGCCAGCAGGTAGAGCTTTGTTTCGGGCAGTTTTTTCCGGATCTGCTGCACGATCTCCTCATACCGGCCCAGCATGGCGGCGCGGTCGTAGTCCGGGCCGTTCAGGTCATTGGTGCCGATGTTCAGGAACAGGTGCGCAGGCTGCAGTTCAAGAATGCACTCGTCCATGGCCTCCAGCAGCTCGGTGGTGGTAAAGCCGCCGATGCCCCGGTTGTACAAGGTGCAGTGCAGATCATCGTCCTGCAAAAACTCATACAGCGGAAACTGTTCCATCAGGCTGGAACCGGCAAACACCACCGCTCCTTTCTTTGCATAAGGATTCAGGCGGCGGAACCGCTCCCGCTTGATCTGCTTTTCCCTCTGGCTCTCCTGCTGCCGCAGTTCGTTCAGAAGGACATTTCGTTCCTGTTCCGTCATGGTCTTGGTTCCTTTCTCTCAGTTCTCGTGCAGGGGCAGTTCTACAAAGCTGCCCTCTCCCAGCAAGATCTTCTGGTTGGCGATGCGGGTCTTTCCCTGTTCAGACCAGACTCCTGCGTAATTGCTGTGAACGGCGTACTGCGGGAAGTCGGAAGAAGAGACATCCAGCCGCAGGCAGCTGCCGGGCTGTACCGTCCAGTTCATATCCCACATCTCCACACAGACCTTTGCTGTCTGACCGGGAGTATAGGTCTGACCCTCCGGCAGGTCGGCAGCAATGGTGGTGATGCCGCCCCGGATGTTATAGGCCCTGCCATCCGGGAACACTTCCATCAGCTTGGCAGTGAAAGCAGTATCATCCACATCGGTCGAGACATTCAGGTGCACCTTGATTTGCCCACAAATGGGCAGTGCTTTTTCCAGCGGAGCGCTGACGAAGCTGACCACATCGGGCCGATAGTCCGGCTCCGGCTGCAGCAGGCTGCCCGCCTCGGCAATGGTGGTCAGAACGCTTTCTGCGCCATGGCTGGGCACGGGGGTCTCCGGGTCATACACAAAGGTGCGCTCCCCTTCTGCCGGCTTGGCATTCAGAGTTGTTTCACCCAGATAAAGCTTTTCAGTCCGGCTCACGGGGGCGGGCCATGCCTCCAGCGTTTTCCAGCGGTCCTCCCGCATTACATAGGTGCGCACCCGCTTTTCCGGCTGTTTTTTCTGCTTCAGCAGCAGATCGAACCATTCCAGCATCCGGTGAATGTCGCCGTTTTCCAGATTGTGCTGTTCGCCCCACGCAATGCAGGGCTGGGACATATGATTCCAGCAGCCGATATCCAGCCAGCTGTGCTCTTTGGTCTCAGGGGCCAGAGAGGCATAAGTGTTGATGGCACTGCCAAAATGGTGATCGTACCATGCATCGATGATATACACCGGAACCTTGGTATTTCCGGGCACATCGGCTAACAGCTTCCACCAGCCCTGCTGCCAGTAGGCATCTGTGCGGCGGGTGGCGTGGATCCAGTCCTGATACCAGTCCAACGTTCCACCCCACAGCGCTCCGTCCACCTTGTCGTGGGGACGGAAGCGGCAGCTTTCCAGATAGTCCGCTGTGACCGGATGGCCTGCATTCTGCATTGCCCAGCCAGTCAGCACGTCGTGGCGGAACAGCCCCTTTTCATAGGCCGATTTGAAACGGTCGGTGCCATAGACCGTCAGCATCATTCCCCTGACCTTGGGTGGAACGATATCTGCAATGGCCCAGCCGGTCAGGGCCAGATAGCTGGCTCCGAAATAGCCGATGCTCTCTGCCCAGGGCTGATCGTTGAGCCACTGCAGGGTATCGCGGCCATCCGGGCGCTCATTGACGTTGGGTTCCCAATGTCCCTCGCTCTTGCCCGTACCGCGGCAGGTCTGGATCACATAGCCGTAGCCCCGGCGGGTCAGTTCTGCTCCGTTGATCTCATACAGCGGCTGCTGATTGGGATAGCAGCTGCGCTGGATCAGCACAGGGAACTGTGCAAGCCCCTCCGGTTTGAAGATCTCGGTATAGAGCCTCACTCCGTCCTGCATGGGCAGCATCAGCTCCTCCCGGCGGCAGCCATAGACCGGGCCGTCGTAGGGCATACTGGCATATTCCTGCCGGTAGCTCTCCTGCGCCTGCCGCATCATCTCTTCCATCTCACGCTGCTTCTGCTCGGCAGCGGCCTTTTTTTCTTCCTCTGTCATCGATTTTCCCGCCTTTCCGTGTTCTCAAAAGCGTGTGCAGCTGACAAAGTGGCCGGGTTCCACTTCCTTCAAGGGGATATCCCTGCCGCGGCAGGCATCTGTTGCATAGGGGCAGCGGGCCGCAAAACGGCAGCCGGGAGCCGGGTCCACAGGGCTTGTCAGTTCGCCGCGCATGACCTCGGTGGAAAGCTTTTTGGCCTTCAGGCTGGGGATGGGCACAGCATCCAGCAGACCCTTGGTATAGGGGTGGAGTGGATTCTTGAACAGATCCTCGGTCTTGGCATATTCCACACACTGGCCCAGATACATAACCATGATCTCGTGGCTGATGTGCTTGACCACGCTCAGATCGTGGGTGATAAAGACATAGGTCAGCTTTTTCTCATCCTGCAGATCCATCAGCAGATTCAGGATCTGTGCCTGAATGGAAACGTCCAGTGCAGAGACAGGCTCGTCACAAACGATGAACTCGGGGTTCACGGCCAGTGCACGGGCAATGCCCACGCGCTGACGCTGACCGCCGGAGAACTCGTGGCAGTAGCGGTTTGCGTGCTCGCTGTTCAGGCCAACGCGCTCCAGCAGAGCGATGATCTTATCGTGGCGGTCCTTTTCGTTCTCAGCCAGATGATGGATATCAATGCCCTCACCCACGATGTCGCCAATGGTCATGCGGGGATCCAGACTTGCGTAGGGATCCTGAAAAACGATCTGCATCCGGCGGCGATAGGGCAGCATATCCACTGCGATCTTGTTGTCCTTATCGAACAGCAGGTTGCCGTCGTAGTAGATCTTGCCGCCGGTGGGCTCGTACAGGCGCAGCAGGGTGCGGCCGGTAGTGGTCTTGCCACAGCCGGACTCGCCCACCAGACCAAGGGTCTCGCCCTTGCGGATGGCAAAGCTTACGTCATCCACAGCCTGAACATACTTGCGGTTCTTGCCCACACCGCCGGCGGGGAAATACTGCTGCAGGTGCTGGACTTCAACCAGCGTCTTGTGTTCACTCATTCTGCCTTTTCCCCTTTCTCAAATGCAGCCTTCTGCTGCAGCCAGCAGTAGGTATAGTGGGTATCGCTGAGCTCGGTGCGCGGAGGCATCTTGCTCAGACAGATCTTCATGCAGTTCTTGCAGCGGGGCGCAAAGGGGCAGCCGGCCGGCGGATTCAGCAGGTCCACAGGGGTACCCTCGATGGGCACAAGGCGCTCGTGCTCTGCGGTGTTCAGCTTGGGGATGGAGTTGATCAGGCCCTTGGTGTACTCGTGGCCCGGCTGATAGAAGATCTCGTCGGTAGTGCCGTACTCCACAATGTGGCCGGCGTACATGACGGCGATCTTCTCGCACATGGAAGCCACGACACCCAGATCGTGGGTGATCATGATGATGCTCATGCCCAGCTTCTTGCGCAGATCCTGCATCAATTCAAGGATCTGTGCCTGAATGGTCACGTCCAGTGCGGTGGTGGGCTCGTCGGCGATCAGCAGCTTGGGCTCACAGGCCAGTGCAATGGCGATCATCACGCGCTGGCGCATACCGCCGGACAGCTCGTGGGGGTACTGCTTCAGGCGCTTTTCAGGCTCATTGATGCCGACCAGCTCCAGCAGTTCCTTGGCGCGTGCCCATGCATCGGCCTTATTCTTATCGGTGTGCAGGCGGATGACCTCCACGATCTGGTTGCCGATGGTGTACACCGGGTTCAGGCTGGTCATGGGGTCCTGGAAGATGATGGAGACCTCGTTGCCGCGGATCTTGCGGAAGTCCTTCTCCTTCATGTTCTCGATCTCGTGGCCGTTGAACCACACCTTACCGCCCACCAGCTTACCGGGGTAAGCGGTCAGGCCCATAACGGAGTAGGCGGTGACCGACTTACCGGAGCCGGACTCACCTACAACGCCCAGAACATCGCCCTGATTCATGGTAAAGGAAACGCCGTTCAGTGCCTTTACTTCGCCCGCGGGGGTGAAGAAAGAAAGGCGCTCATCTTTGATATCAAGAATTTTCTCGCTCATTTCTGTTCACCTCATCAATTCTTCAGCTTCGGGTCAAAGGCATCGCGCAGGCCATCGCCGAACAGGTTGAACACAAGGATCATCACGCTGATCATCAGTGCGGGGGCGATCAGCAGATGGGGATAGGTGTTCATGCCCTTAACAGCATCGGTAGCCAGAGAACCCAGAGAGGGCAGCGGAGCTGCAACACCCAGACCGATGAAGCTCAGGTAGCTCTCGGTGAAGATGGAGGCCGGGATCTGCAGGGTGGTGGTAACAATCAGAGTACCAATGCAGTTGGTAAGCAGATGCTTTTTGATGATACGGCCGCTGGATGCGCCCAGTGCGCGGGCAGCGGTAACATACTCGCTCTCCTTCAGGATCAGGATCTGGCTGCGGACGATACGCGCCATGCCGACCCAGTACAGCAGAGCAAAGATGATGAAGATGGAGATCATGTTGGGGCCCAGCGTCTGCATCCACTTAAAGCCAGGCTGTGTGGACAGCTTGTCCAGCGGGTCCTTCAGGGCCATGCCCAGCAGGATGATCAGCAGAATATCGGGGATGGTGTACAGAATATCTGTAATACGCATCATGATATTATCCACCCAGCCGCCGGCAAAGGCGGAAACTGCGCCGTAGGTAGCGCCGATGATCAGCACCAGCACAGAGGCGATCAGACCGACAGACAGGCTGACGCGGGTGCCCATCATGATACGCACCGCAAAGTCACGGCCCATACGGTCGGTGCCCAGAATGTGCGGGAACACCTTTTCGCCGGCATCGATGCGGGCCTGCTCAGCGGCAGAGTACTCGAACGGTGCCAGATTGTTGCTGCCCTTCACCTGCTCGGAGTAGCTGTAGGGCCACACGGCGGGCAGAATGTAGGCAAAGATAGCAATGGCAATGATGAACACAAAGCTGACCATGGCGATCTTGTTTTTCTTCAGGCGGCGGATACCGTCCTTCCAGAAGTTGACGCTCTCGCGCATGACCACCAGACTCTGCTTTTCCTCATTGCTGGCGGGCAGAAAATCCTCCGCATTGAGCTGCAGGCTGAGCGGATTCTTTTTAATGTTTTCCATGAAAATCGCTCCTCTCTTACTTCAGCTTGATACGCGGGTCGATGATCTTGTACAGGATATCCACGATCACGTTTGCAATAATGACCATGCTGGACAGCAGGATGGTGGTGCCCATGATCATGGTGTAGTCACGGTTGGTGATGGCAGACACGAAGTCGCGGCCCAGACCGGGCACGGAGAAGATCTTTTCCACCACGAAGGAACCGGTCATCAGGCCGGCCAGCATGGGGCCAACGTAGGTGATGACAGGCAGAATGGCGTTGCGCAGTGCGTGCTTGAACAGGATCATGAACTGGGAAACGCCCTTTGCGCGTGCGGTGCGCATATAGTCCTGACCCATAACGTCCAGCAGGCTGGAGCGCATCAGACGGGTGATATAAGCCGAGGGATAGATGGCCAGTGCGGTGACCGGCATGATATAGGCGGCTGCGCTGTTCAGACCAACGGTGGGCAGCACCTTCATGTTCATACCAAACTGGTACAAAAGCAGCACGCTGGAAATAAAGCTGGGGATCGCGATGCCACAGGTTGCAAACACGATAATAACGTTATCCAGCCACTTACCGCGGTTGTAAGCGGAAATGCAGCCCAGCGGGATGCCCACGCACAGAGCCACAACCACTGCAATGCCTGCCAGGCGGCAGGACACCGGCAGCTTGCTGGCAATGATCTGGTTGACGGTACGGCCGCGCTGACGCAGGCTCAGGCCCAGATCGCCGTGCAGAAGGCCCTTCATATAGTTGACGTACTGCACACCCAGCGGCTTATCCAGGCCATACTTTTCGGCCAGAGCCTGCTGAGCAGCGGCACTGATGGACTTTTCTGCCACGAACGGGCCACCGGGGACCAGGTTCATGACAAAAAAGGTAACCGTAGCCACAATGAAGATACTGAAGATACCCATTGCGACACGCTTGATGATGTACTTTGCCATCGTTTGATGCCACTCCATTCCTATCAATGAAATACTATTTTGGCGTTCCCGGTCTGAGCCAGGCACTTTCCCGCATCTGCGTCTCACAGTGCAGACGTCTGTCCTTGGCACACGGACAGAAAAAGCGAATAGAAAAACGATGGCATCTTGCGGCTGCATAAACACCATCGTCCATAACCGAGAAACACTTTTTTAATTATAGTAATCAGGTTGAAATTTGTCAATTTAGATGAAAATCATTCACCCTTCTATAGCAAAGCGTGAGCAGAATAGAACACCTTTGTCGGATTTCTTCGTCCTTTGTCCGTGCAGGCCGGTCAGCTTTCCGGTTTCCGGGCGGCATCGGCCTGGCTGTAGTAGCGCTTCTTTTCCCTGTACATGTTCTCATCGGCCAGGCGCAGCAGGTCCTCCAGGTTCTCGGTGCTGGCCTGCCATACCCCGCCGATGGACGCATCCACGCCGTTTTCCTGCATCTGGCGGCGCAGCTGCTCGGTCTTGCGGGCAAAATCCTCGCGGCTCACATCCAGCAGGATCACCACGAACTCGTCACCGCCCACCCGGTAGGCGTCCTCGGCAAAAATGCCCGCAATGGTGCCCGCCGCCCGCACGATCAGCTCGTCACCGGCGCGGTGGCCCTGCTCGTCATTCACCTTTTTCAGGCCGTTCAGGTCGATGTAGATGGCACCAATCTGCTGATCCTGCACCTGCTTGTAGGCTTCCAGCCGCTCGATGTATCGGTTGCGGTTGTACAGGCCGGTGAGCATGTCGCGGTAGCTGAGCTTTTCCAGATAGGCCTGCTGCTTTTTGCGGTCCAGACTGTTGGTCACAAAGAACTGGATGGACGCCAGCAGGGTCGCGTCATCGTAGTGTGCGCGGGGGTTGTCCACACCCAGAAAGCCCACCATGGCTCCGCCTTTCATCAACGGCACGGCCAGCAGGCGCCACACCTGCTGCGCCTTCAGCATCTCGTAGCTGGGCTGGCCCCGCTCCTGCTCCAGATCGGACATATAATAGGAACGGCCCTGCCGGAAGTTCTGCATCCAGACCTCGATGACCGAAACAGGCACCTCCTGCAGATTGTCCATCTGGGCACTTACCTCCTGCCCGCAGATGTACTCAAAGGTGTTGATGAGCACGTCCCGGTCCGGGTCGATCTCAAACACATAGGTGCGGTCGGCCTGAAAATAGCCGTTCACAGTGGCCAGCAGGTTGTTGATGCCCACGTCGATGTCGGTGTCGGAGTTCAGCTTGCCCACGCAGCTGTTCAGCACGGTGGCGATCTCCAGACGCTGGCGGATCTGCTCCTTGGTCCGTTCTGAGACGGCCAGCTCCCGGTTCTGGGCGCTGGTGGCCACCACGAACAGCAGGATCATGGATGCCCCCACCGACAGGCTGATGAGGGAAATGTCGTCCTGGAACACCTGACACGCTGCCACCGACAGCGGCAGGACCACACAGCCGAACATGGCGATACGGCGTCCCATCGTGAGTTTCTGGTAAAACTGGGCCATCATGGTGGTCTCTGTGCCCATGCCGATGAGCAGCAGCACCATGGACAGCGGGAAGGCATCGCTGCGGTGGTAGATGTTCTGGGCGTCGATGTAGTAGAGCAGTGGGCTGAACTGGGACACGAACACCAGCCCAATGCCCACGGCGCAGGTAATGTCCACCGCCCGGCTGCGTTTCGGAGCGCAAAGACGGCCGTCCTCCCGCAGGTAGCAGCCCACATAGTGGTTGAAGAGGAACAGCACCAGATACAGCCCCGCATACACCACAAAGTTGGTGGCGACCATGATGAGGTGGCTTGCTTCCCCCGGCGTGCCCTGCACGAACCAGGCAGCCGCATCGCAGCACAGCAGCGCAGCCGCCGAAAGCTCCATCCAGAGCAGCCAGTTGCGTTTTTCCCGGTTGTGGTCATTTCCCATGGACAGGCAGAACGCCGCCGTCAGGCAGAAACAGCCGCCCCACAGCAGCAGGGCAACGTTCATGATCCGCTCCTGTTCACTCATCCGCACTTCCTCCACGCTTGTCCTTTTTCTGGTTCCTCTCTCCTGAAGTATACCACAGGCCCCCGCAAAAGGATATGGTTTTCACACAAATTCGACGCCTGAAAATGCGTCACGTCCGGTGCTTCTTCATGAAAGTTTCTGGAAACGCCGCTTTGCCGCCCTAGTCAAAACCACCGGCTGAGCCGGTGGCTTGAGTAAGCCCTAGAAGGGCATAATACTAGCAAAGCCCCTTAAGGGGCCACGAATGGGTCTGTCAACTGCATTCCTTTCTCGTGGCAGGCCCCTCAAGGGGCCCTTTTATTTACGCCTTAGTTTCCTTGCTACCCGTAAACGGGTCCACGAACTCCTTAAGGCTCAACTGATCGGCAATCTGGTCCTGTTGCAGTTGATTTTTAATGTACTCTTGGCGCAGTATCTGCCCTATATCCTTTTTGATCTGACCGTAAATTACCATTCTCCGATATTTCGGTGCAAACACTACATGGTACATCTCCACGTGGTATGGCTTAAACTATCTACGTCTTTGTTATCTTTCATTTCAAAGATAAACCTCTCTGTTCCTAGAATGTGGTTGGCAAACCCACACTCTATTCTACGGGGAGGTTTCTCTTTGTCTAGGGCTAAAGCCGTTTTTATTCCACCAGCAGAGCTGGTGGTTGTCGCTCGCTCAAGCTACCCAAAGCAAAAGACCAGAGTTGTAAAGCCTTTCGGCTAGACAACTCTGGTCTTTTTGTTGGAACTTGTGCAGCAGCCCCTTCTTTTTATTTACTTATGTTTTTTTAAGTGTCACACCATACCGGCGTTGCTGCGCTGATCAGGGTCCGAGGGGTCTCGGTAGCTTGGTGTCCTGTCCTGCTCTCCTACTGCTTTCCATGGGTGGTAAGCTGGGATCTCCTCCGGAATGGGGCCAAAGGGGTTATCTTCCCGTTCTCCCAATCCAGCCTCCAGGGCAAAGCCGAAGCGACAAGGCCGATCGTCGATGCGATATGTCGGCAGAACATCTGGGCCGCAGCTGCTGTTACCCAGACCCCGGTGGGCGTAGTCCAGATGCACATACAGGGCCTCCGGTGCAGGAAGCTCAAGGGGATGCCGGGCATTCCACAGCTGCAGATCACTGTAGGGCACTGCGCTCATGGCCATGGGGCAGGCGGCCTCAAACCGTACAAAATCCGCACGGTCCGGATCTGTTAATCGCATACTACGAGATTCCGTATGAAGTCCGTATTCCTGAGGCCGTAGATAAAACGGCTGATTTCTCACATCTTCGCTGTAAACTCCCATGCGCCCGCCGCACTGGCGATCAGGATAGGTTTCTAACGATCCCTTCCCATACCATTTCATAGCCGTAAACCGCACGGGAAGAATTGCCGTCATCCCGATTCGCCCCGGAGACAGCATATCTGCCGGAGATTGCACGTTGCAGTCAATAAATATACGATTTTGTCCTGCCTGCCATAAACCAACGGTAACATAGAAACTGTCCTTCTCCGTCTGGTATGCGGTGGTGTAGGTCAAAGACGGCTCTTCCACCCCGTTCCCCTGCCGGACTTCCAAACAAGTACGTTTTGGATGATCATACTGCTTTGTAAACCAGTTCTGTTTACCCAGTACCAGTGGGCTGTGAGCATCGTTGTCTGTGGGGGCACGAAAAGGGGTGAAGAACAGATCGTGCAGTAGCACACCGGATACGTTGTCGACCTGAAGTGCTCCGGTTTCTGTATCCAGCCGAAGAATCAAGTCACCCATCTCACCCACCAGAAGAGTTCCCTGTTTTGAGAAATGAGCTGTGACCTTTTCTGTCACAAGAGCCGGGTGACATCCCTTTTTCCAAAGGAACTGCTTCCATCCGCTGAGGCCGCATCCCGCATGGGCCGGAGATTTCTCCATGAATAAGAACTCCAGAAGCTGTTCTCCCGAAGCCGGAGAAATATCCTGCAGGTCGGCCTTCCATACCACCGACTGTCCTGCAGGGCAATCCGGCAGAGAGAGCTCTCTGATTTCCCGACAGACACCATTTTCCAGCAGGCGCAGTTGAGCTGCAAAATCTCTCAGGTTCAGCTGCTCACAACGGTTTTCCAGAACAAAGATTCCATTCCGGAGGTCCTTCACCCGAAGGTCGATGGGCTGGTACACCGTCTGAACTTCCTGTAGCTTAGGCGTAAATCGACGATCGGGTGTTGTCAGTCCATCGATGCAGAAATTGCTGTCATGGAATTCCTCGCCAAAATCGCCGCCATAGGCATACCAGGTCGTTCCATCCGGGTTCGTCTGGCGCAGACCGTGGTCGCACCACTCCCAGATAAAGCCGCCCATCAGATTCTGGTGTTCATAGATTTCTTTCCAGTAATCCCCCATGCTTCCGCATGCGTTTCCCATAGCGTGAAGGTACTCATTGGTCAGAAAGGCCCGATTGGGATTTGCTTCTGCCCGTTCCCTCATGTTCTGAGGAGAAGGATAGGTCTCGCTGTCCATATCTGCAATCTTGTTCATCTGGCGCTTGTGGATCAGACGGGTGGGGTCCGCAGTGCGGCAGTAGGATGCCGCCAGTGCCACAGTCTCTCCATAACCAATCTCATTGCCGAGGGACCAGCAGAAGATCGATGCATGGTTTTTATTGGTTTGAACCATGGCAGCCTGTCGGTCCAGCACACGGGGGAGCCACCGCATATCGTTGCCGGGCAAAAGATTCTTGCGGTAAGAAATGCCATGACTTTCCAGATTTGCCTCATCCATTATATAAAGGCCGTATTCATCACAGAGCTCATACCAGCGTGGAGTATCGGGATAATGCGCACAGCGAACCGCATTGATATTGCATCGCTTCATCAACTCAATATCTTGGCGCATGCTCTCTTCGGTGATGGCATAGCCGGTGACAGGGTCGAACTCGTGTCGGTTCACGCCTCGCAGCTTGACGGGTGCACCGTTGACTCGGAATACGCCTTCTCCATCGATCTCATAATGGCGGAAGCCGAAGGGCACGGTGGTTTCCTCCAGCTTTTCTTCTCCCAGAAAAGTAGACAGCCGCACCTGATACAAATAGGGTGTCTCCGCCGACCAGAGGTGCGGCGTTTCCAGCTCCAAATGCCCATACGCTGTTGCGGTGATGCCCGCCGGAATCTGCAATGCACCATCCAACCAGGCCGGATCAAAACCACGCTCTTTAAATACCGCTTCCAGGCTGACCTCCTCAAAACGATCACTGTCGTTGCCAGTCTTCCCATTGCAACTGCCCACTGGACACGCCTCGGCATCCAGCAACTCCACCTCTACCCGGATGCGTGGAGCACAGCGATGGCTCAAATTCAAAATTTTGCTTTCGGTATGCAGAACTGCCTTTTCCGGCGTTACCTCTGCCCAGAGATAGCTGTCCAGAAGGTGCAGCTCGTGGATTTCATACAATTTAACGCTGCGAAAGATTCCAGACAGCCTCCACATATCCTGACATTCGAGATAGGAACCTGGGCTGAACTCATCCACCCGAAGCAACAGTAGGTTCTGCCCAGGCCGTACAGCATCGGTCAGGTCTACCTCACATGCAGTGCGCCCGTTTTCCGCATAGCAAAGAACCTGCCCATTCAAAAAAACAGTTACAGCAGAGGAAAAACCGCCGATGGATAGGATCATCCGGTGGTGCACGGTAGGAACTTCCAGAGTCAAATCTTTCCGGTAGATGCCAACCATCCCCTGT
>ENA-ORTS01002129-ORTS01002129.1-human-gut-metagenome-genome-assembly--contig:-NODE-2129-length-12290-cov-2.780384_pt1 | contig 12290 bp, 9 predicted proteins | sample MGYA00241911_ERZ509186 | MGnify/ENA primary metagenome ERZ509186 (study PRJEB26280, sample SAMEA2338852) | human gut metagenome | biome: human gut; feature: human-associated habitat; material: faeces...
TATATCTTGTAAAACCCCTAAAATGATGCCATCTTCGGTATAGACTTGCATTCCTATAAGGTCTGCTATATAATAGCTTCCTTCTTCTAATGGCGCAGCATCTTTACGTTCTACTTTTAAGCTTGCATTTCGCAAAGTTTCTGCATCTTCTACTTTGTCTATTCCTTTGAATTTTATTAATACCATATTTTTATGATATTTTATTTCTTCTATTTCATAGATTTTTTTATTATTTTTAATTTCTACATATACTTTTTTTAAATTATTTGAAGTAATGTATTTAACAGTTCCTGCAAATTTTGATTCGCATGTTACTACTTCTCCGCTATCCTGCTCTACATTAACATTTTCATCAAAATATTTTCCTTCATTACTACTATTATTGCTGTAATAATGATTTCCACCTGAGTAATCTTTTTTCCATTTTTTATTTTTCATAGCATTCTGTCCCCTTCGTAATCGTCTATTATTTCCCGCAACATTTCTTATACTTCTTTCCAGAGCCGCAAGGGCAAGGATCATTTCTTCCTATTTTGGGACTTTCACGGATGAATGGAACCTGAGGTTTTGCGTTTATCCAAGGGAACATATTTTTCTCGTCAAACTCGTCATCATATTCCTCATCGAATGCGTCATACCATCCCTGTAATCGATCTCTGAGTTTATCTGCCGCTGTTCTTCCAAAACTTGAACTGTTTTCCAGTTCTTTCAGCAAAACTTCTGCTTCTGCCTCTTTTCCAAATGTAATACATGTATCGCAAAGCAAATATATGAATTCTTCTGAGCATACATTTTCCTGTTTTTTTATCTATATGGTATACTTTCGCCTCGTCACTTGAGGTATTTATTTGAACAATCGAATTGATTTTAAGGGAAAACAAACGTTTCGTATTGGTAATAACTTCATAATCTATCGTCATATTTTCGCGTCCTTTCCCTTTCGTTTCTTTTACGTCTTTCCAATACTCATCTATAATCTTATCCGTATATTTTTTAATCTGAGCATTTAATTTTTTGCTGGCATCTTCATCCGCTTTTTGGTCTTTTCCGGTTACCTTTACTTCGGGAACCCGCACACTGGCACTCATCTCACCTGTATTATCTTCAAAATCCCGGAATGTCACGATTTTTACAATATTCCCCAGTACCGGAACTTTACTTAACGCATAGGCTGCTTTTTCATTAAAATGCAGCAGCAATCCAAACGCCAGCACGGCAGCCGCTATAACACTTCCAATACGGAAACTCCACTTCATACAAATAGTTGTATTTTTACCTTCTTTTTGTTTTCCTGTCTTAATTCCCTGTTTTACGCGTTCTTGCAATTCTTCCGGGATTTCAATATTATCATAAGCTTTTTTCATGTTACTCAATACATTTTTTTTCATGATAATTTCTCTCCTTTCGTCATTTCAATCTCTAATTTTTGAATACTCCGATACAATATGGATTTTACCGTATTCGTCTTTAATCTGAGAACTTCTGCAATCTCTTCCAGTTTTTTATCCTCGAAAAATCGAAGAAGAACAATCGTCCTTTCTTTTGAATTCAATTTATCAAGTGCCCTTTTCAGATCCATATCCTCATATGAATCCCACGAAGCCCCTTGAATATAGTATTCCGGATTATCCATGGAAACTTCCCGTTTTTTCCGGCTCAGGAAATCCATCGCACAATTGATGACAATCCGAAACAGCCAGGTTTCAACATACTCTTCCTTTTTCACACTATCCGCATACTGCATTGCCCGGCACGCGCTGTCCTGCACGATATCCAATGCATCTTCCTGATTTTTTACATAGGTAAAAGCAATCCGGTACATGGATTCATAGGAAGAAAGAATGGTTTCCTCGACCAGCTGTCTTTTTTTCTTCGATTGCATATTGTCCCTCCTCTCTTTTCGTTTTACATAAGTTAGACGTCGGACAGTTCTAAAAAGTTGCATAAAAATAGAGCCGCCGCACAAATAATTTTTCTATTGCGCGACATGCTCCTCTATCTTTTACGTTTTTACAAATTATGCCAGTTCCAACATTCGTTCCAATGCTACACTCGCCTTTTTGCTTACTTCTTCGTCCACAAACATTTCCGGTACCATATTCGTAAGCGCCTGCTCTACTTTGTCCAATGTGATCTTTTTCATATTCGGACAAAACTGGCGATGGCCTACATTGTAGAATTTTTTCTGTGGATTTTTCTGCTGCAATTCATAAAATACACCCATTTCCGTGCAAATGATGAATTTATCATGATCGCTTGCCGTCGCATAATCAATGATCTCCGAGGTGCTTCCGATGAAATCCGAAAGTTCAAGTACATCCCACGTACACTCAGGGTGGGTCAGTACCAGTGCATCCGGATGAAGTCCCTTCGCTTCTTTTACATTTTCCGCATGAATGCTTTTATGTACATGGCAGTATCCATCATGGAAAATAAACTCTTTTTCCGGCAGTTTGCTCGCCACATAGCGGCCAAGGTTATTGTCCGGGATAAAGAAAATGCGTTTGTTTGGCAGGGCTTTTACGACACGCAGCGCATTGGAAGAAGTCACACACACATCCGAGTGTGCTTTAATTTCAGCTGTAGAATTTACATAACACACGACAGCGACATCTTCGTACTGCTCTCTGACTTCTTCGATCCGGCGAACATCTACCATATGTGCCATCGGGCAGTCTGCGTACTCATCCGCCATGATAACGCGTTTTCCCGGATTCAGTATCTTTGCGCTCTCTCCCATAAAGGAAACGCCACAGAATAATATGTTCTGATTTGGGATAGAAACTGCTTTTTTTGCTAAGAAAAAGGAATCTCCTACAAAATCCGCGATTTCCTGTACGGCACCATCTACATAATAATGCGCAAGGATTACAACATCTTTTTCTTTCTGCATCTGTTTAATATTTTCTATTTGTTGTTTTTTATTCTCCATGTTCTCCTCATTCCTTTTCTTAGTGGATCAGCCTGCAAACTGACTATTATATAATGTAGCATAGAAACCGTTTTGTTGCAAGAGTTGTTCGTGATTTCCCTGCTCAATAATATGACCATCTCTCATAACCAGGATCACATCCGCTTCCTGAATCGTCGATAAACGGTGGGCTACGATGAAACTGGTGCGTCCCTGCATCATTTTTGAAAATGCATGCTGAATATGAATTTCTGTTCGCGTATCGATGGACGACGTTGCTTCATCCAAAATAAGCATCGGTGGCAGGCAGAGCATGACTCTCGTGATACAAAGAAGCTGTTTCTGTCCCTGGGAAAGACTTCCACCGTCTTCTCCGATCACCGTATCGTATCCGTTTTTCAAACGTTTGATAAAGCTGTGCGCATGGCTTGCCTTTGCCGCTGCGATCATTTCTTCTTCGGTCGCATCCGGTTTTCCCATGCAGATATTTTCACGGATGGTTCCCTGACGAAGCCATGTTTCCTGCAAAACCATACCGTAATTGGCGCGCAGACTGTGTCTGGTAATTTCCTGAATATCCTTTTTACTTACACGAATCGTACCTGAATTGACGTCATAAAAGCGCATCAGCAGATTGATGAGTGTCGTCTTTCCACAGCCGGTCGGTCCGACAATAGCAATTCTCTGTCCCGGTTTTACCGACAAATTCAATTTTTCGATCAATTTCTGATCGGGTTCGTAGGAAAAATATACATCTTCCAGATCGACTTCTCCGGTCGCCTGTTCAAGGACAACCGCATCTTCAGCATCCTTTGTCTGGGATTTTTCTTCAATCAATTCAAAAATTCGTCCTGCACAGGCAATCGCATTTTGCAATTCCGTAACGACGCCGGAAATCTCATTGAACGGTTTGGTATACTGGTTTGCGTAACTTAAGAAACAGGATAACTGTCCTACCGTAATTCCTCCGTGGATGGCAAAAATCGCTCCGGAGATGCCGACTCCGGCGTAAACCAAACTGTTGACAAAACGCGTCGCCGGATTGGTAATAGACGAGAAAAAGATTCCCTTTAGCGAACATTTGCGGAGTCTTTCATTGATCTCGTCAAACTGTTCTTCCGCCCTTTTTTCATAACCAAAGGCTTTTACCACTTTCTGGTTGCCAAGTGTTTCTTCGATCAATGCCGTCTGTTCGCCACGCGTCTCGGACTGCAATTTGAACATTTCATAGGTCCGCTTTGCGATAAAGCTTGCCACAAAGAGCGAAACCGGCGTAATAACGACAACGACAAGGGTAATGCTGACATTGACGCTCAGCATAAAAAGCAACGTTCCGAGGATGGTGATAATACCTGTAAATAATTGGGTGAATCCCATCAAAAGTCCGTCAGCAAACTGATCTACATCTGCGATCACGCGGCTTACGATCTCACCATAAGAATGTCCATCCAAATATTTCAGCGGAAGATCCTGCAGTTTTTCAAACGCTTCGCTTCGGATATCGCGGATGACATTGTACGTGATCTTATTGTTGCACACGTTCATAATCCACTGCGCCACCATTGTAATCGCTATAGCAATGGCAATTTTCATAAGGATCTGCGTAACTTTTCCAAAATCTACCTGCCCCGGTCCTACGATCACATCGACCGCATTACCGGTAAGGATTGGGACATACAGTGTAAGTGCGACCGTGATCACGGCAAGCACCAATGAGCAGATTACAAAAAAGGAATATTTCTTAATATAACGAAGTACTTTTTTAATCGTTTCTTTCTGGCTCATTTAGCGTCCCCCCTTTCCAAATTGTGATTCGTAAATCTCCCAGTATACCTCACAGGACTTCAATAATTCTTCATGGGTTCCCTTTCCTACCATCTTGCCATCATCTAATACCAGAATCTGGTCTGCATGAAGGATCGATGCCGCCCTCTGCGACACGATGAAAATGGTCGTCTCTGGGAAACTCTTTTGCAATCCCATACGAAGTGCCGCGTCTGTCGCATAATCCAACGCTGACGAGCTGTCATCTAAAATCAGGATTTCCGGCTTTTTCACAAGCGCTCTGGCAATCGTCAGACGCTGCCTCTGACCACCGGAGAAATTGCGGCCTCCCTGCTCTACCTTGGCATCCAGACCATTTTCTTTCTTTTTCACAAATTCTTCTGCCTGCGCTACTTCTAACGCTTTCCACATCTCGTCTTCCGTCGCGTCCTCTTTGCCCCATTTCATATTGGAACGGATCGACCCGGAAAACAAAACCGCTTTTTGTGGCACGACAGCAATCTTTTCACGGAGTTTATCAAGCGAATAATCCGCAATATTTTTTCCAGCGATTTTCACCTCACCGCTCGTGCAGTCGTAAAATCTGGGAATCAAATTTACAAGCGAGGTCTTTCCGGAACCGGTTCCTCCGATCACACCGATCATCTGGCCCTTCTCTGCCGTAAAGGAAATGTCCGTCAAGGATTCCTCACCGGCACCGGCATAACACAAACCGACATGCTCAAATTTTACTTCTTCTTTACTTTGTTCTACAGCAGTAGTTTCTCCATCTTTCATACTTGCATTAACTTCAAATACATCCTGCACGCGGTTTCCACATGCGATGGCTTTTGTCACGGTTATGATCAGATTGGCAAGTTTTACAAGTTCTACCAAAATCTGTGACATATAATTTACCAATGCGACAACGGCTCCCTGTGTCAGGATTCCTGCATCGACACGAAGCGCCCCCTGCCAGATGAGTGCAATGATCGCACCATTGATAATAACATACGTGAGCGGATTCATCAGCGCTGAAAATCTTCCAACAAACATCTGTATTTTATTCAATGCGAGATTGGCATCTTCAAATTGTTCTTTTTCTTCTGCTTCTTTATTAAAGGCACGAATCACACGGACTCCGGTAAGATTTTCTCGCGTAATGCCAAGCACGCGGTCAAGACTCGCCTGCACTTTTTTATATAAAGGAATGCTGATAAGCATAACGCCAAATATGACGATTGACAAAAGCGGAATTGCCACGACAAAGATAAGAGCCGCTTTTACATCAATGGTAAAGGCCATGATCATCGCACCAAATACGATAAACGGAGAACGCAAAAACAATCGAAGCACGAGATTGACACCGGACTGGATCTGGTTGATGTCACTTGTCATCCTCGTGATCAGGCTCGTCGTACCAAGCGTATCGATCTCTGTATACGAAAGCGATTCGATATGTTTAAACAAAGCTGATTTCAACTCGGTCGAAAATCCGACTGCCGCTTTTGCCGCAAAATACTGGGCCGTAAGTGATGATGCAAGTCCCACGACACCAAGAAGCACAAGCAAAGCGCCCATCCACAATACATGTGGGGTATCCTGTCTTGCAATTCCCTTATCAATGATTGACGCCATAACAAGCGGCACAAACAATTCAAAGGAGGCTTCCAATAACTTGAACAATGGTCCAAGCACCGACTCTTTCTTATAATTTTTCAAATATGTGAGCAATTTCCACATGCTTCTTTTCTTCCTTTCCGTCTTACTTCACAGTAACGGACTGCTCTGTATCAATCCATTTTCCTTCGTAATAAAGAGATATATGATAAGTATCTTTTTCCATGCCGGAAAGCGGAATGGCAATGGCATAACGCTGATTTTTCTTTTCTTTCATTCCTTTTCCCGCACTGCTGTAATCCATCTGATAGCATTTTTCTTTTCCGGAAAATTCCAATTTTGTCACTGTGTGATCGTTTGCCGTCATATAAAGCATCGACTGATAAATTTCAAATGATACATTCACTTTTTTCTTTACTGCCTTCTGCGCCGCCGATTCCTTTTTTTCTTTTGGCGCCTGCAGCGTACCAAGAATGGTCTCGTTCTTTTCCGGCATCGCTGTACTGAGATCTTTCCAGTTAAAGTTCATCACATAACCACGGTAGAAATATTTTTTTGCTGAATATTGATTCAATACCGCCCCGGTTTTGTAATCGTATTCATAGACCATCCCCTTCTGCCCCCCAATGAGCGGATGTAAATATCCGCCAAAGGAAAACATTCGGTTTTTGTCTTTGTCATATTCACAGTTCGATGTAATAATCGATTTCACACTTTTAAACAGCTTGTCCTGGCGCACTGTCATTTTCTTTTCATTGATCGTATAAACCGATACATAAGAATTTGGATCATCGTCCCAAAAATCCACTTTCCTCTTGGTCTGCCAATGATTGTCATACAGCATCACATGAATTGTATCCGGATTGCCATCCAGATCATAGGGGATCTCATAAACGCTGTGCTGCTGGAAATGCCATTTGACATCGCCCTGTGGCTTCAACACCAGATCTTCCTGCTCGGTTCCTTCGAACATCTCCGGATTTGCAAGAATCCATTTTATCTTCTTCGTATCCCAGTCCACTTTTACTGCCGAATGCAGATTTCGCGGCGAAAGCAGGACACTATGGTCTTCTTCTTTATAAGAGACAGTATTCAAATGCGCCCAATCCACTTTATTTCGATAGGTCTTATCAAAAATTTCTTTCATATCCAATTCTTTTACCGTCTCTCCGGTCTTACGGTCAATCTCAAGGACAACATCCTCGGTATGCCCGGCGATCGAGCTTGACAATACAAATAAATTGCCGCCCGGTTCTTTTTCAATGACTTCATGGTGGATTCCGTTTTTCACATAATACTGGCGATAGATCCGTCCGAGGTAATCCATTTCATACATCGAAGTCGTATGCGGCTTCTCTTCCGTCGGTGTCTCCGCCTCATCCGTCTGATAGATCAGCCGTTTGTCCGCAAGCGGAAATACGCCGTAAGAACCTGTCGTCATCGTAATATACCAGCGGATATCTCCCGCCTCGTCGTAAGCAAATGGATATTTTGTCGTTTGACCGGAAAGAATAGTCAGTGCATACGCAGATGCCTTTCCTTTTTTCTCTACTTTGACAGCATCCTTTAATTCCTTCGGAAGCTCTTTTGTCTGAATGATTACTGTTTTTGTCTTCTTTTTTCCATTCTTATCTACGCAGGAAAGATGAACCTTATTTTTTGCATTCGGATATAACCCCACAACCGGAATCCGATGTTTCTTCGTCTTTTCAAATTCTGCCGTAATATCTGTCTCTTTTGTCTTCCCCACTACTGTCATGGTTACTTTGCAGGCATCCTTCGTCTCAAATAAAATATAAGCTGAAAGTGGTGAATTTCCATAAGGATTCAAAAGAACTTCCGGATTTTCCCAGGAAGTTTTTCCATACTCCAGCATTTCTTCAATCTCTTTGTCTTTTTTATAAGAAGCATCCAATGTTGATTTTTTTGTCTTTATGGTATCCGATACTACTTTCGGCCCAGAATGCTCCCCCAACACCTCTGTATTCTGTGTTTCTTCCTGACTCACCGCTTGTTCTACAGCTGTCTCATCATCTTTTTTGCCACAAGCAAAAAGCGATAATGCCATACTACTGCCAAGTAAAACAATACCGGTACAATATATAATCTTGTTCCACTTTTTCTTTTTTCTCATATTGACCCTCTTTTCTCAATTTCACTGTATTAGTAGTTTAAACTATATTGCCAAAGAAATCAACTAGTACAATGAAAATTAAATGTATTATATTTTAAGCAAAATGCTCTTTCGATCGTGCTTAGCAAAAGTGCACTCATAGCATAGTTGTATTATAAAAAAGGAAAGTATCGAAAACAATTTTTTTCAATACTTTCCTTACTTTTAGACAAAGTAAATGATCTGCTTATTTTGCATAATCAACAACTCTGGATTCACGGATCACATTAACTTTAATCTGTCCCGGATACTGAAGTTCTGCTTCAATCTGTTTTGAAATATCACGAGCCAGCAATACCATTTCATCATCATTAATCTGATCAGGAACCACGATCACTCGAACTTCTCTACCTGCCTGAATGGCAAAAGATTTGTCAACACCTTTGAAGTTGTTTGAGATATCCTCTAATTGTTTCAATCTGTTTGTGTAGGTTTCTAATGTCTCTCTTCTCGCTCCCGGGCGTGCCGCCGATATTGCATCTGCTGCCTGTACGATACAAGCAATCATGCTCTCCGGCTCTACATCACCATGGTGAGCTTCTACTGCATTGATGACCAGTGCGGATTCTTTGTACTTGCGGCACAATTCCACACCAAGTTGGATATGAGAACCTTCCATATCATGGTCAACGGATTTACCGATATCATGAAGCAGTCCGGCACGTTTTGCCATACGAACATCTGCTCCCATCTCTCCGGCCAGCAATCCGGAAAGATGCGCTACTTCGATTGAATGCTTCAATGCATTCTGACCATAACTTGTACGGAATCTCATTTTTCCTAAAAGGCGAATCAGTTCTGGATGGATGCCATGTACACCGACTTCCAACGCCGCTGCTTCTCCTTCTTCACGAATCATCGTTTCAACTTCTTTTTTTGCTTTTTCAACCATTTCTTCGATTCTGGCTGGATGAATTCTTCCATCCACAATCAATTTTTCCAAAGCGATTCTGGCTATTTCTCGGCGAATTGGATCAAATCCGGATAAAATAACAGCTTCCGGTGTGTCATCAATGATAAGATCAATACCTGTCAGGTTTTCTAACGTACGAATATTTCTACCTTCTCGTCCGATAATTCTACCCTTCATCTCATCACTTGGCAATGGCACTACAGAAATCGTAGCTTCTGACACATGATCAGCGGCACATTTCTGAATTGCATTGATGATGTACTCTTTTGCTTTCTTATCTGCATCATCCTTTGCCTGACGTTCCAACTCTTTTACTAAAACTGCAGTCTCATGTTTTACATCTTCCTCTACAGTTCTCAATAAATAATCTTTCGCCTGTTCGGAGGTGAGTCCGGAAATCTTTTCTAATTCACGCAAATGGCTTTCACGAAGCTCTTCGACTTTTTGTTTCTCTTTTTCGAAATCCGCTTCCTTTGCTGTGAGTTTAGATTCCCTTTTCTCGAGTGCTTCTAATTTCTTGTCCAAAGTTTCCTCTTTACCCAGCACACGTTTTTCATAGCGCTGAATTTCCGCTCTTCTTTCTTTGGTCTCTCTTTCAAGATCATTTTTTGCCTTGAGATTCTCCTCTTTGGCTTCCAAAAGAGCTTCTCGTTTTTTGGTCTCAGCTGTCTTCAAAGCATCGTCAATAATCTCTCTTGCTTTCTCCTCTGCACTTCCAACCTTTGCTTCACCAACTTTAATACGGTAAGAAATCGCACTTTTCCATGCAATTAATGCGGAAATAGCAATTACAGCAAGAATTACGATGATTGAGCCAACCACAAAACCGATCGTCAACTGTGGCACAAGAGCACCTCCTTTATTTAATTATCATTGCACATAAATACAACACTTAAATTTTACACTTTTTATGCTCAAATGTCAAGTTTAGAAAATACTTTCTTTATTTGTGAAATTTCATATCCTTTTCGACCTAAATACGCAAATATTTTATCCCGCTCTTTTCGATCAAGTTCCGGAAACTCTCGGCCTTTTAACCTTTTCAACGTAAGGGACTCAATCGCTTCCTGCTCATCAATCCCTCCTTGGTTAAACACAATTTCTTCAATCAGCTCCTGGGAAATGCCTTTCTGCTGTAATTTAAAATAAATTTCTTTTTTGCTTCTTTTTCCTGTTTGAAACATCAGATAATTTTCCACATATCTTCGGTCATCAATATAACCGAATGACATAACATAATCCATCGCCTGCTTAGATGCTTTTTCCGAAAAACCGGCACGATACAATTTATCTTCCAATTCTTTTTTTGTTCGATCTTTATAGGCAATCCATTCCATCGCCTTTTTCGCCGCTCGTTTCCCCTCTTCATCCGCAAACGAATATCCATCTCTTTTTTCTTCCATTTTCCCTCCTGGTATTCTTTTCCTGCTTTTCGTATGATAGAAATCGACGTTACGTCCAATTTGTGTGGACATAACGTCGATTTTTATATCTCTGTGACAAATAATCGCTGATTATTTGTCAGATTCTTGCTTTTCCTTTGTTGTTTTCTTTGCGGTCGGAGTTTTTTCTTTCTCCTTCTCTTCTTCTGCCTCCGGATTTAAGTATTTATTACGGACAAGAAGTTCCACTTCATCAAATACCGCCGGATTGTCTGCCAGATATTTTTTCGCATTTTCGCGGCCCTGACCAATCTTCTCTCCTTTATAAGAATACCAGGCTCCGCTCTTTACGATAATATCTTCTTTAGCTGCCAGATCCAGAACATCTCCTTCACGGGAAATTCCTTTTCCAAACATGATATCAAATTCTGCCTCTTTAAAAGGCGGTGCTACTTTATTCTTCACCACTTTTACGCGAACATGATTACCAATCATCTCACCTGCCTGCTTCAAGGTTTCCACACGACGAACATCCAGTCGTACGGAGGAATAGAATTTCAATGCACGTCCTCCGGTCGTAGTCTCCGGATTTCCGAACATAACTCCAATTTTCTCACGAAGCTGGTTGATAAAGATAACTACGCAATTTGTTTTATTAATAACACCAGTCAATTTACGAAGTGCCTGACTCATCAAACGTGCCTGCACACCAACATGACTGTCTCCCATATCTCCATCGATCTCTGCTTTCGGAACCAATGCCGCTACAGAGTCAACAATAACGATATCCAGTGCACCGGAACGTACCATCGTCTCAAGGATCTCCAACGCCTGCTCTCCACAGTCCGGCTGGGAAATGTAAAGTTCATCAATATTTACACCGATATTTTTTGCATATACCGGATCCAATGCATGCTCTGCATCAATGAACCCTGCAATTCCTCCACGCTTCTGAGCTTCTGCAACCATATGCAGAGCAACGGTCGTCTTACCACTGGATTCCGGACCATACACTTCGATAATACGTCCACGAGGTACTCCACCAACCCCCAGTGCAATATCCAAACTCAGTGCTCCGGATGGAATTGACTCAACATTCATCGTCGCTGCCGTATCTCCCAATTTCATAACGGAACCTTTTCCGTATTCTTTCTCAATATGGGCAATTGCCGCTTCCAACGCCTTTAATTTATTTTGATCTTTTTCTGCCATTATTAACCTCCAATTTTCTATCTATGCAAACAACTTTTCGGAACGTTTGTTCTGTTTTATTTTATACTACTACAAATTTTTATGGTTGTCAATTACTTTTCGGGAAATTAAATGAAATAATTTTTATTCAGAACAAAAGGCACAATATAAGTGTATCATGCCTCTTCTTATTTGTAAAGAAGATAATTTTGTGTCAGGTTAACTGATTTACAGAAAATTTCATCTTGTAATTTGGGGGAAGGCGTCTGTGATGGCTCCGCACACGTCAAGTCTTGCTTTTTCTTTTCTGGCGTGTACTTGTGCCCTGTTGGGGAT
>ENA-ORTS01002132-ORTS01002132.1-human-gut-metagenome-genome-assembly--contig:-NODE-2132-length-12274-cov-15.332760_pt1 | contig 12274 bp, 8 predicted proteins | sample MGYA00241911_ERZ509186 | MGnify/ENA primary metagenome ERZ509186 (study PRJEB26280, sample SAMEA2338852) | human gut metagenome | biome: human gut; feature: human-associated habitat; material: faeces...
GCAGCCTTCCCCTCTAGGGGAAGGTGCCCCGCAGGGGCGGATAGGGTGACTATGGTATGAAAGACAGTTGAGATAAGGTTTTCCAGTCACTCCTAGGATAAGAAGGTGCATAAGACGCAAGAGAGAATCTTGTGAAAAAACGAGCGAGCAGTCCTTTTTATGGCTCTTTTTGTCATAGCATCTGTGATATGCTAAAGGGAAAGGCATATAGTCTGTAGGAATGAAGGGAAATACATAGAAAGGGTGTGGGACGGATGATTTGCCCAAAGTGTCATTATTCGGTCAGGGAAAGTGATTTATTCTGTGGGCATTGCGGGTGCTTTTTGGAAAAGGCGGGTCAGGGGGAAAACCAGAGCGGGCTCTCTTCTAAAGAGGAGCAAGAGGGGATGCTTGACAAGTTTATCGGGATCGATGGACGTATCAATCGAAAGAAATATATTTTCCGTTCGTTGCTTTTATGGGGGATGGGATGCATTTTTGAGCTATGTGTCATCATGAGCCGTGTGGAGCAGCTGGATTTCATGGCGGGCGATCTGCCGGGGATGGTTTTACTTACGATAGTGGGAATCCCCTGGATGATGCTGATGGTGCGCCGTCTGCATGATCTGAATCGTAATGGCTTCTGGTCTTTGCTGGTCTTTGTGCCGGTTGCTTCGTTCTTCCTCTTCCTCTATCTCTGCTGTTTTCGTGGGACGAGAGGGAGAAACACGTATGGAGAGGATCCGCTCGGAAGGAAAGCGGATACGTAGGGGGCGGAACATTCTTTGTTTTCCTATGGCGCATTCTTATCACAATGGGTACAATAGAGAAAAGCTGGCGGCGGGGAGCGTATCCCCGCCATTTTCAAAGGAGCGATTATGATCACAGGAACCATCAAGAATAAAATCGATGCCATCTGGACAGGCGTTTGGACAGGCGGGATCACAAATCCGCTGACAGTCATCGAGCAGCTGACGTACCTTATGTTTAGCCGCTCGCTTGACGTGAAGGAGACACAGACGGAGCGGTTGGAGAATGCTATGGGATTTACCGGCGACCACATTTTTCCGAAGAGTGCGGTGGGGCAGGCGATGCGGTGGAGCCATTTCAAGGACAGGAGCCCAGAGGATATCTTTCACATCGTCCGCGACTTCGCTTTTCCTGCTATCCAGCACATGAAGAATGGACACCTTCCGGACTTTGATGCGAGTGGGAAGCTCATTCCTCTTCCCGATGAGACCGGGGTGAAAGGAAATGCGTTTGCTACATTCATGGCCGATGCCTCCTTCGTCATCCCGACGCCGAAAGTCTTGGAGCGCATCGTGACGGGGCTCGAAGACCTTTATACGCATGACATCGAAGACAAGGATATGCAGGGCGATCTCTACGAGTACATGCTGAGCAAGCTGCAGGCCGCTGGGCAGAATGGCCAATTCCGCACGCCCAAGCACATCCGCGAGATGATGGTCGATCTTATGGCGCCGACACCAGCGGACTCGATCTGCGACCCCGCGTGTGGGACAGCGGGCTTCCTGGTGTCATCCGCGCAGTACATTACGGCGCACTACGGGGACACGATGACCGATAGCGACTGGACGCATTATAAGGAAACGATGTTTCATGGATTCGACACCGACCAGACGATGCTCCGTATCTCCGCGATGAATCTCATGCTCCATGGCATCATACATCCCTGCATCGCCTATCAGGACAGCCTCTCGAAGCAGAACCAAACAGAGAGTGCCTATACACTGTGCCTTGCGAACCCGCCCTTCAAAGGAAGCATCGATGCTGAAAGCATTCACGAAAAGCTGAAGGCCGTGACGAATACGAAGAAGACAGAGCTCCTCTTCCTCGCCCTCTTCCTCCGCACGCTGAAGAAGGGTGGCCGCTGCGCCTGCATCGTCCCCGACGGCGTCCTCTTCGGCAGCAGCAAAGCGCACAAATCCATCCGCAAAGAACTTGTCGAGCATCACCAGCTCCAGGCTGTGATTTCCATGCCCTCCGGCGTCTTCAAACCCTATGCCGGCGTCTCCACTGCCGTTCTCGTCTTCACCAAGACCGATGCCGGCGGGACGGACAAGGTGTGGTTTTATGACATGAAATCCGACGGCTTCTCCCTCGATGATAAGAGAAATCCGGTGAAAGAGAATGATATCCCGGACCTCATCTTCCGCTTCCATCACCAGGACGCGGAGGCAGCGCGCAAGCGCACCGAGCAGAGCTTCTTCGTCCCGAAGGAAGAAATCGCCGCCAATGACTATGATCTCTCCATCAATAAGTATAAGGAAATCGAGTACGTGCCTGTCGAGTACCCGCCGACGGCGGAAATCCTCGGCGAGCTTCGTGCGATGGAGAATGAGATCGCGGCTGGGCTTGAGCGGTTGGAGGGGATGATTCATGAGTAGAACTCCTTTAAATGCTTTCTGCGCTTTAACGATGGGGCAATCGCCAGACTCGGAAAGCTATAATATCGAGCATAATGGGTTTCCGTTTTACCAAGGAAACGCAGACTTTGGTCGTATCCATCCAATGGTTCGTGTTTGGTGTAGCGCGCCGAAGAAACTTGCGAAGGCAGGCGACATATTGATTTCAGTGCGTGCACCGATTGGCGCGTTAAACATAGCTGATTGTGATTGCTGTATTGGGCGTGGTTTGGCTGCAATTACTCCAGATGCAACGTGCGTAGACACCATGTTTCTTTTTTATGCATTGTACGCGAGTGCAGCAGAGCTGCAAAGACGAGGCACGGGAAGTACATTCAAGGCGATCAGCAAAAATGCGTTGTCAAATTTACTCTTGCCAAGTTATTGTTTGGAGGAGCAAAAGGAAATCAGTGCTGTATTACAGCAAGTCGATCACCTTATCTCCCTTCGCCAGCGGCAGGCGGAGAAACTGGATGAGCTCGTCAAAGCTCGCTTCGTCGAGATGTTTGGGGATCCTGTGCGGAATACAAAACATTGGGAGAAGGCTTCTCTTCTAGCTCTCGGAAGTTACAAAAATGGAATGAGCTTTCACGCTAACGAAAGTGGTATAAAACTTCGATGCTTAGGTGTGGGAGATTTTAAGAACTTGAGTTATATAGATGATGTTGAGCAATTGCCATTTGTTTCATTAGCAGAGAAGCCGTCGGCAAATTGTTTCCTGCATGATGGGGACATAGTGTTTGTGCGGTCGAATGGTAACAAAGCTTTAGTTGGGCGGTGCTTACTTGTTTATCCACGTGATACACCGACAATCTATAGTGGCTTTTGTATCAGGTATCGTTTGCTGACAGAAAAGGTTGATCCTATTTATGCATTGCATGTTTTGAAAGCAGATGGAATAAGACAAAAAATGAGTGGACGGGGCGCAAATATTCAGAATCTCAATCAGAAAATACTGGCGGCGATTGAGATGCCCATTCCACCACTCCCTCTCCAAAATGCCTTCGCTACCTTCGTTCACGAAGTCGATCGCGAGAAGGAACGCATCCAGAGGAGCGCGGCGCTGCTCGAGACGCTCAAACGCTCCCTCATGCAGCAATACTTCGGTTGAAAACCACAGCCCCTTTCCCAGCGGGAAGGGGCTGACGATACGAGAATGGCGTCAGGCAGTAGGTATGCAAGACAGATGCGCAGGCAGAAACTACCCCCTTCCCATCGGGAAGGGGGGTAGGGGGGATAGGGAGAGCCATGAGCAGGCAGCTATAGGGGACATATGAGGCTGACTACGAATGAGAGCGAGGGGTTTTCTGCCTGCGCAAATCGTAGTCAGTCTCATATGTGCTGAGCGACTGCCAGCGCACCCGTCTCCCTATCCCCCGCCCTGCGGGCGGCCCCTTCCCGATGGGCAGGGGCTGACGATACGAGAATGGCGTCAGGCAGCAGGTATGTAAGACAGATGCGCAGACAGGAACTACCACCTTCCCATTGGGAAGGTGGGACGATACGGGTTTAGCGCTTTGTACAATGTTCTTTTTTATCGAGCAATAGGAGACAGCATTATGCTTAGACGTAGGCCACCCGTCGATTCGGCGTTGAAGCAACGGGCGAGGGAGCTTCGGAATCATATGACGCAGGAAGAGAAGAAGATTTGGTATCAGTATCTAAATCACTGCGGATACTCTTTCAAACGGCAGTATGTGATTCCTCCTTTTATTGTGGACTTTTATTGCGCGGATGCGGCTCTTGCGGTTGAAATTGATGGTTCGCAGCATTATACAACGGAGGAAGAGGAGCTGTATGATCGGAATCGAACAGCTTACTTGGAGTCTTATGGACTGATGGTGGTGCGGTTGAATAATCGGCAAATCAATACGCAGTTTCGAGATGTTTGTTGGTATTTGTCGAATCTGATCCAAAGACGTATCGCCGAGCAGAAGAATATAGGGAAAGTGTAAATCTGTGAAATGTCTCCCCCCTTCCCATCGGGAAGGGGGGTAGGGGGGATAGGGAGAGCTATGAGCAGGCAGCCATAGGGCACATATGAGGCTGACTATGAATGAGAGAGCGCGGTTTTCTGCCTGCGCAAATCGTAGTCAGTCTCATATGTGCCGAGCGACTGCCAGCGCACCCGTCTCCCTATCCCCCGCCCTGCGGGCGGCCCCTTCCCGATGGGCAGGGGCTGACGATACGAGAATGGCGTCAGGCAGCAGGTATGCAAGACAGATGCGCAGGCAGAAATTACCCCCTTCCCGATGGGCAGGGGCTGACGATATGAGAATGAGGCTATGCAGCACTCGTGTAAGATTCTGCGGAAGAAGGAGCTTTTTTCTTAAGCGGTCTTGCCGCAAAAGAGGTATGATAAGGGAAAGGTTCACGTAGTCAAGAGAGGAGTCAGGCGATGGGGAATTTCGATTTCTTAGAGAAGGATCCGGCTTACGGTATGTTTGCGAAGTCAGCGGAGAAGGCGGAGGGGCTTTGCCGCTCGCATCCTTCGCTCTCGGCGCTCCTTTCGCGCAAGACGTTGGAGCTTGCGGTGAAGTGGGTTTATCAGGTGGAGGGGATCGAGGTCCCACGGCAGGCGAATCTGCAGTCGCTCCTGCATCATCCGGATTTCCGCGATCTGATGGATCATGAGCCGTGGTATCGGTTGCAGTTCATCGTGAAGATGGGAAATCTTTCGGCGCATGAGGAGCGGGAGATTTCTTTCGAGCAGGCGGCGGAGGCGCTACGGAATCTTTTCGATTTCCTTCTGTGGATTGATTATTGCTATGGGCGTTCCTATGAGGAGCGGTTTTTTTCGCTGTCTCGCATACCGGAGGCGCATGAGGCGGTGAATGAGAAGCGGATCCGTGAGCAGGCGCGGCTTCTGGAGCAGCAGGGGGCGGAGAAGGAGCGGCTGGCAGCGGAGCTTGCAAAGGTGCAGGCGGAGCTTCGCGCGATGAAGGCGGCGAGTGAGGAAAATCAGGCGAAGCGCACGTATTCACTTCGCCCGATCACGGAGCTGTCGACGCGGCAGATGTATATTGATGTGGATCTTCAGCTCGCTGGCTGGCAGCTTTCTGGTTCGCGGGCGAATGTGGCAGCCGAGCTCCCTGTCCGCGATATGAATGGTGTCCTGGGGGCTGTGGGGAAGGCGGATTATGTGCTTTTCGGGAAGGATGGAAGGCCGCTCGCGGTGGTGGAGGCGAAGCGGACGAGCCGGGATGCAAAGGCGGGGGCGCAGCAGGCCAAGCTCTATGCGGATGCATTGGAAAAGATGTATGGCGCGCGGCCTTTCATTTTCCTGACGAATGGGTTTGAGACGCATTTCTGGGATGATGTGCATGGGACGCCGCGGCAGGTGAGCGGGATCTTCGGTGAGGAGGACCTGGCGCGGCTGATGCAGCGGCGGTCGGAGGAGCCAAAGCCGCTGTCGTCGATCCCGATCGATGACAGGATCACGAATCGCGCGTATCAGAAGGAGGCGATCCGTGCGACGCTTTCGGAAATCGAGCGAGGCAGGAGGAAACATCTCCTGGTGATGGCGACGGGGACGGGGAAGACGCGCACGGCGGCGTCGCTGGTGGATGTGCTTTTGCGCGGCAATCGGATCACGCGGGTGCTTTTTCTGGCGGATCGGACGGCTCTGGTGTCGCAGGCGAAGGAGGCTTTCAAGGCGTATCTTCCGGAAATGTCGCTGTGCAATCTGTGCAGCAATAAGGAGGATGCGAATGCGCGTATCGTCTTCTCGACGTATCCGACGATGCTGAATGCCATCGATGGGCGGCGGACGGAGACGGGCGCGCGGCTTTTCACGCCGGCGCATTTCGATCTCATCATCATCGATGAGAGCCATCGGAGCATTTTCAAAAAGTATCGGACGATTTTTGATTATTTCGATGCGATTCTGGTGGGGCTCACGGCGACGCCGAAGACGGATGTGGATCGGAATACGTATGATTTCTTCGAGAGAAAGCTGGGAGTACCGACGTATGCCTATAGTTATGAGGAGGCGGTCACAGCGCATTTCCTCGTGCCGTATAAGAATTATGAAGTGAAGACGCTTTTCTTGCATGAGGGAATCACGTATGACAAGCTCACGCCGGAGGATCGGGAGCGCTATGAGGAGGATTTCATCGAGGATGATGGGAGTCTCCCCACGTATGTATCGGAGTCGAAGATGAATCGGAAGGTCTTCAACCGGGATACGGTGCGGACGGTTATTGAGCGGTTGATGGAGAAGGGCATCAAGGTCTCTGGTGGGGATCGGCTGGGGAAGACGATCATTTTTGCGGAGAATAAAAAGCATGCACAGTTCATTGTGGACTGTTTTGATGAAATGTATCCAGAGTACCATGGGCATTTCGCACGTCGCATCGTCTGTGATGATTCGTATGCGGAGACGTTGATCGCAGATTTCAAGAATCCTGATAAGGATCCGGTCATCGCGGTGTCGGTGGATATGATGGATACGGGGATCGATGTGCCGGAGTGCGTGAATCTGGTCTTTTTCAAGAAGGTGCGCTCGAAGACGAAATTCTGGCAGATGATCGGCCGCGGGACACGTCTCGCGCCGGATCTTGTCGTGACGGACGGTGAGGGGGAGCATGTGGGAAAGCGGTATTTCCTCATTTTTGACTATGGGGGAAATTTTGATTTCTTCCGCGAGCACCAGGAGCCTGTGAAGGAAACGGCGGTGAAGAGTCTGTCGGAGAATCTTTTCGAGAAGCGTGTGCGTCTTATCCGTGCGCTGGAGGGGAGTGAGTTCTCAGGAGAGGGCTACCGGTCCTGGCGGGCGACGCTCGTGAAAACGGTGCAGCAGGAAGTGGCGGCCTTGAAGACGGAGCTTGCGGCGGTGCGGCTGCATTTATCAGCGGTGGAAACGTACAAGAAGGAGGAGGCGTATCAGACGCTTTCCGATGAGGATGTGAAGGAGCTGGTGAAAGAGCTCGCCCCGCTCGTCACAGATGAGGAGATGGATGAGGCGGCGAAGCGTTTCGATATTTTCATGTATGGCATGATGCTGACTTTCCTCACGGACCGAAAAGCCTATGAGCGGGCGCGGGAAAGTCTGAAACAGACGGTGCATGCGTTATCGGGGAAAAACGGCATCCAGGCGGTGCGGGATGCACAGCCGCTCATGGAGGAAATCCAAAGTCCCACGTTCTTCCCTTTGATAGATTTGCTGAAGATGGAGGAGGTCCGTGTGGGGCTGCGGGATCTCATGCAGTATCTCGAGGAACGCGGCTCGGGGCATTATATCGTCACAGCGTTGCAGGACCCAGTCGTCGCCGAAGGCTTGGGCGAGCCGCTTGCTGAAGAGCCGCTCGAAGACTACCGGAAAAAGGTGGAGGGGTATTTCACTGACCATGCAGATGATGTGCCAGCGGTCAGAAAGCTCGTACACAATGAGCCTTTGACCAGTGAAGACTATGCGGCACTCGAGCGCATCTTCGAAGTCGAGCTCGGTACGCCTGAAGCCTATCGTGCGGCGTATGCGACAAAGCCCTTCGGCCTTGTGGTACGGGAAATCGCGAAGCTCGATCCACAGGCAGCGGAGCAGGCCTTCTCTTCTTTCATCAATGATTACAGTTTGAACGAGAAGCAGATCGCTTTTGTCAGGCAGGTCATCAATTTCCTTACGGTAAATGGATATATTGATAGTCCGGCTCGCCTCATGAGTGCACCTTTTGACAGGTACAGCTGCGGGGATATCTTCAGTACGGCGCAACTTGTGGATCTCAGCCATGTGGTGAATACCATCCGGGATAATGCGGTGAGGATCGTGGACGGTAGGAAATAAGGGATCAGCGTTTCCCTAGTTACAAGTCACTCGAGGCTCATAATTCCAGACCACGAATCCCTGCTTTCAAACTTCAGTGTGGGAGGGGTGCATGATTCATATAGCGCCCCGCCCCTTAAAAAATGGTTCGTTACGCTATGCGACATCCGGACTGGAAGGGTAAGCCATCAAAAAAGCCCCTTTGGCAGGGGCTTTTTTGATGGCTTGCTTTTTGTCTGTCGCACTTCGATTTTCTGGCGCGTGGCATCGTGAGCAGGGATGCTTACAGCGCGAGGCGGTAGATCTCTTCGAGGTCTTTGGCGGAGAGGCTGACGAAGCCGTGGAGGAGGCCGTCTTTGGCGCCCTTCCATGCGATGGTCTTTTCGGCCATTTCGGCAAAGCGGGTGTCGTCGATGCCGATCTCTGTGAGAGTGGTCGGGAGGCGGAGCTGTTTCTTGAAGTATTTCCGCAGGCGTTTGATGCCTTTCTGCGCGATCTTGATGGGGTCCTTGCCTTTGGGGGAGACGCCCATGACGCCTACGGCGAAGCGGGCGATGCGGGGGGCGGTGGTTTCGCCCAGAACGTAGGTGAGGAAGGCGGGGGTGAGAATGGCGAGGCCGAGACCGTGGGTGATGTCGTAGTGGGCGGAGAGTTCGTGCTCGATGCCGTGGCAGGTCCAGGAGACGGAATGGCCGCTGTCGATGAAGTCGTTGATGGCCCAGGAGGCGGTCCAGAGGAGGTTTGCGCGGGCGTCTTCATTGGCGGGGTCGGCCATGGCGATGAGGGCGTCTTTCATGACGGAGCGCATCATGGCTTCCATGTAGGCTTCGGTGGCGGGGAAGGTCTCTTCTTTCTGGAAGTAGACTTCCATGATGTGGGAGAGGATGTCGGCGGAGCCGCAGGCGGTCTGATAGGCGGGGACGGTGTAGGTGTTTTCGGGGCAGAGGAAGGAGACGGAGGGGCGGAAGGCTTGGGCGGTCCATCCGTATTTTTCTTCGGTCTCGGGGTTGGTGATGACGGCGCTGGCATTCATTTCGGAGCCGGTCGCGGCGATGGTGGGGATGGTGATGAGGGGGAGGGCGGTGTCGATGGCGGCGCGGCCTCGGATGAGGTCCCAGGGGTCGGCGTCGTAGGGGGCGCTGCCTGCGATGACTTTGGCGGTGTCGAGGACGGAGCCTCCGCCGAGGGCGAGGATGAGGTCCAGGCGTTTTTCGCGTACGAGGCGGATGCCTTCGCGGACGAGGCCGATCTCGGGATTTGGCTTGACGCCGGAGAGGCCGTAGCAGTCGACATTGGCTTTGCTGATTTCTGTGAGGACTTTGTCGAAGAGGCCGCTCTTTTTGGCGGAGCTGCCGCCGGTGATGAGGAGGACGCGGCTGCCGAGGCGGCTGATCTCTTCGGGAAGGTGGGTGAGCATGCCGTTTCCGAAGTAGACTTTGGTGGGGTTATGGTAGATGAAATCGTGGGTCATGGGGATGCCTTTCTTGTCATGGGTGACTAGGGAAATGCTGATTGAATCATTTTTCTTTAAACTGGTTCGGTGGGTTCTATGGGTTCATAGGGTTCAACGGGGGAGGTGGTCCTTTCACTTTTTCGGCAGACTTGGATTCCTTGTCTCGGCGATCCATTTTGTGAAATCTTCGGGGGAGATGCCGAGGTGTGCTTCTGCCCAAGGTTTCCATTTTTCGGATTTTTTACGCGCGGCAAGGATGTCTTCCATGGAGGTGCCGGTGTGCTGCTCTAAGAGGTAGGCGAGGCGGAGCCAGTGGTTCGGGTAGCCGTCTTGCAGCAGGGGGATGGCGCGGTCTTCGGGGATGCCGTAGAAGCGGTGAAGGCGGCGGGCGCGATGGCGCAGGAGGCGTTCTTCGTAGAGCGCAGCGGTGAGACCTAGCTTTTTCTGGATGCATCCCCATGGGTCATCTTTCCGCATGTCGAGGATGGTATCGATGGGGACTTCGGCGAGGATGGAGAGAAGGGCGGCTTTGTCGATTTCAAGGAAACGGAGGCCGCTTGAGAGAAGGGCTTCTGCTTTGTCTTGGGGGATTTCGTACTTGTAGTGGATGCTTCGGATCTGGTCGTCTAATGTGGGTTCGCTGCGTTTCATAGGGGGTTCCTTTCGTGCAATGAATGGTTTTCTCTATTGTAACATAGATGAGGGGTTCGGGGTTCGGGGGCGTGTTGCCCTTTGATTGTTTGCGAAAGAGGGGGAGCAGGTTCTATAGGTTCAAGAGGTTCGACGGGGGTGGTGCGGCGCATTTCGTCATCCTGAGCGGAGAAAAACGTCGTATGTTAAAAAAATGGCTTATCTGAAATAGGAGAACTGAGTCGAAGGATCTAAGCGCCGCGGAGTTTTGAATATACGTTATCCTTGGAAAATAAGAAACCCGTGAACCTTTTGAACCTTCAGAACCTTCAGAACCCTTAGAACCCCGAACCCCGAACCCTGAACCCCGAACCTTGAAGCCCTTACCCCTTCAGCCCCAGTGCCCTCTTGATCTGATGCAGGAGCGATGAGCCTTCATTTCTTCGGTACCTCGCCGCTATGAAATCCTCCGGACGGCGCAGGCCCAGCGAATAAGAAAAATAGACCGTGTGCGCCATATTTATCAAGTACGTTTTCGTTTCCTGTACGAGGAATCCCATGGCATCCGGCGGAAGCGGATCCGCACCGGTGATGCGAAGGATCTCTTGCAGCAGCACCGTGACCCGTGCATCAAAACCCTCCGCTTCCGTCCGAGCCGTGATCGAGTGCGTGAAATCGGGGAAATAATGATAATAATACTGCGGCTGCTTCGGATCAAAGATCGCCCACTGGCGAAGGAACATATTCACCTTGAGATAAAAACGCTGCGACTCCTCTTGATCCCTGTCCGAAAGAAATCCCTGCATCTGCATCCGATGCATCCAGCGTGCAAAGCAAGGCGAAGTCAGCGCTCCGCTTAGGATCGCCGGCCGCATGGCACGCTCCTGCCTAAGATACGACACGAAGAAGGAGAAAACATGGGCGCGAAACCGCATATAAGCATAGAGAAAGCGCGCACGCGCTGCATCCTTCAGCGGATACAACGGAGAGAGACACTGCTCCAGCGTCCCCAGCATCTGAGCACTTTCGAAGACCTGCGCTGCCAAGGCACGCCCCTCTGCCTCGCCCAGTGCCAGACAGAGAAAGGCAGGGAGGCGCGTATCCCCGGCGTGATACTCCGGATCACAGAAAGACAGTGCTGCCAGGAAATCCGTCCCATCGCGCTGCATCCTATCTATATAAGAGAGCGTTTCTTCCCGGAAGAAATCCACATAGGGCGAAAGCGAGAGCCTCGTTTCGAGAGAGAGAAGTGACACGAGCGGCAGGATCCCGGTCTCCGGCTTCCCAGTCGAAGAAAAGAAATACGAGAGCCCATCACGGACTCGTTCAAACACCTTCGAAAACTGCCCGGTGACATCCAAAGACAGTTTTTCTGTCAGTGTGAGAGAAAGGAAAGGAGAGGATTTCGCCTCTGTCGTCAGAAACATCTCCGCAAGCGCGAGACGGAAATGCACATACTTCTTCAGTACTTTCGAGCGCTCCTGCGCGGAGAGCGTATCCGCCTCCCGCGCAAAAGCCTGATCAATGGACAGCGCCTCGTGAGAAAAACTCCTGCACGTCAGCGGATAAAAATGGCGGTTCAGCCGATGCAGCAAAATCGCAGAAAGTCTCTTCTTGCGTGCGAGCAGTTCCTCATCCTTCATGCGAGCCCCCCCTTCCTCTTTATAAAAGGAAATGTGTTGTCTCATTATACAATGAAGGGATGACTGTAGGCTAGGAATAAAGCATCAAGTGACTGGTAACTGGTGACTAGGGATGAGTAGCTAGGGATGAGTAGCTAGGGATGAGTGGCTAGGGATTAGGAGTCTCAAGTGACTGGTAACCTGAATACGACTTTCGGGCATCGCCCCATATATATTTGCGGCGAAGCCGCCACCTTCACTCCTCATTTGGGTCGAGCTTTCATCCCCAATCAAGGAACAGCGCGCCCCGAGGCTGACCCTGAACCCAAAACTTTTTTCAAAAAACCTGTTGACACAAGAAAGGCAGTGTGGTAAGATAATACCCGTCGCTGATGAAGCGGCC
>ENA-ORTS01002134-ORTS01002134.1-human-gut-metagenome-genome-assembly--contig:-NODE-2134-length-12262-cov-5.972311_pt1 | contig 12262 bp, 12 predicted proteins | sample MGYA00241911_ERZ509186 | MGnify/ENA primary metagenome ERZ509186 (study PRJEB26280, sample SAMEA2338852) | human gut metagenome | biome: human gut; feature: human-associated habitat; material: faeces...
AAGGGGCTGAACGCGGCGCTCTCGGGACGCGGCGGCGGCAAGCCGGAGTTCGTGCAGGGCAGCGTCGGCGCGGAGCGCGAAGCCATTGAGAGCTTCTTTGCGGAAAAGTGACTTGACAAGCGCGGCGCGGCGTGCTATGCTACGCACAACAAAAGGCTGTGAGAAAGAGGCTTTTTCTTGCTGCGCTCCAGAGAGGGGACGGATGGTGCGAGTTCCTGCGCGAGAGGAAAAGCGGCGCTTTTGAGCCGCGCGGCGGAAATGCCGCGCCGGTCCCCGCCGTTATCGGGAATGAAGTGCCCCGCCTCCAACGGGGAATTCAGGTGGAACCACGGACAATGCTTTGTTCGCCCTGAGCCGAATACCGGCTCAGGGCGTTTTTGCTGCGCAAAAACGCAAGGTTTTGAGCCGCGTCCCTCACCGCCAACGCGGCAATCGGGGCGCATGGCGCCAAAATTGCGTACACGCAATTTTGAAAACGCTCCGGGCCACCAAACGAAAAGGAGAAGAAACCATGAAAAACACCGAAAAGACGATGGACAAGATCGTTGCCCTGTGCAAGAACCGCGGCTTTGTGTTCCCCGGCAGCGAGATCTACGGCGGCCTTGCCAACACCTGGGACTATGGCCCGCTCGGCGCGGAGCTGAAGAAGAACATCAAGAACGCCTGGTGGAAGAAGTTCGTGCAGGAGAATCCCTACAACGTCGGCCTCGACGCGGCGATCCTGATGAATCCCCAGACCTGGGTGGCGAGCGGCCATCTGAGCGGCTTCTCCGATCCTCTGATGGACTGCCGCGAGTGCCACGAGCGCTTCCGCGCGGATAAGCTCATCGAGGACTGGTGCGCGGAGAACGGCTTCGAGCTGAGTAAGCCCATCGACGCCTTCTCCCAGAGCGAGATGAAGGACTTTGTTGAGGAGCACAACATCCCCTGCCCCACCTGCGGCAAGCACAACTTTACCGATATCCGTCAGTTTAACCTGATGTTCAAGACGTTCCAGGGCGTGACCGAGGACGCGAAGAACACCGTGTATCTGCGTCCCGAGACGGCGCAGGGCATTTTCGTCAACTTCAACAACGTCCAGCGCACGACGCGCAAAAAGCTGCCGTTCGGCATCGGTCAGATCGGCAAGAGCTTCCGCAACGAGATCACCCCGGGCAACTTCATTTTCCGCGTGCGCGAGTTCGAGCAGATGGAGCTGGAGTTCTTCTGCAAGCCCGGCACCGACCTCGAGTGGTTCCAGTATTGGCGCACGTTCTGCCACAACTGGCTGCTGTCCATCGGTCTGAAGGACGAGAATCTGCGTCTGCGCGACCACGATCCCGAGGAGCTGTGCTTCTACTCCAAGGCAACGACGGACTTCGAGTTCCTCTTCCCGTTCGGCTGGGGCGAGCTCTGGGGCGTTGCCGACCGCACGGACTACGACCTCACGCAGCATCAGAACACCAGCGGCGTGAAGATGGTCTATCGCGAGGGCGAGGGCAAGGACATGGTCGAATACGTCCCCTATGTCATCGAGCCGTCGCTCGGCGTGGAGCGCAGCGTGCTCGCGGTCCTGTGCGACGCCTACGATGAAGAGGTCGTCGGCCAGGACAAGAAGGGCAACGACGACGTGCGCGTCGTGCTGCACTTCCACCCCGCACTCGCCCCCTTCAAGGCCGCGATCCTGCCGCTTTCCAAGAAGGACGTGCTCGCCGGTCCCGCGATGGAGCTCTACAACGAGCTTTCCAAGGAATTCATGGTCGACTACGACGAGACCGGCTCGATCGGCAAGCGCTACCGCCGCGAGGACGAGATCGGCACTCCGTACTGCATCACCGTGGACTTCGACACCGTCGGCGACGAGGCCAAGGGCATCGTGGCAGACCACTGCGTCACCGTCCGCGACCGCGACACCATGGAGCAGGTCCGTATGCCCATCTCCGAGCTCAAGAGCTACATCGAGAGCAAGATCGAGTTCTGAGTTTTTTGATCTCAGAGCGATAAAATCAGCCCCGCCGTTGCAATTTCGGCGGGGCTGTGGTATAGTATAAATAGACGAAGAGAATGCTGCCCGGCAAACGGTCAGCACCTTTCCGGCATGTCAACTATAAAAAGTGACCGCACGAGTTGGGAGCTGGGCGGTCACTTTTTATGTGTAAAGATCTTCCATGCGATGTCGAACATGCCAAAGCCGACGGTTGCAAGCAGCGTCAGCAGAGCTAAAGTCTCCAAGAGCGTCATGAAGCATCCCCCCTTCCGCATAAAACGTCGGGGGTGCATAAAAATTGTCTGCCTCCCCGACGCAAGGCCGGAAAGGTGAACGGACCGCATGCCGTATGTGGGCAGCATTCTCAAAAGTCAGTATACCAGACGTTTCGACTGTTTTCAACAGGCCGAGGCGTCTTTTGTTTTGGAAGAGTGGACAGCGGCACACAAAAAAGGTATACTAAATCCAAATCGATTTTTACACCGCAGGAGGCTGTATCGTGGAAAACTTCAACGAACTTTTGAAAAAATACGCCGATTTCATCGTCCGGGTGGGCGTGAACCCTCAGCCGGGCCAGACTCTGATCATCCGCTGCCCGCTGGAAGCGGCCCCGCTGGCGCGGCTGTGCGTGCGCAGCGGCTTTGAGGCCGGTGCACGGGATGTGCAGGTGGACTGGAGCGACAATGCTGTTTCCCGCACCCGGATGGAGCTGGGCAGTGAGAGCGCGCTGACCGACAACAAGCCCTACCAGCTGCGCCGCTATCTGGATTACGCCGAGAGCGAGGGCGGCGTCTGTGTGCTGCACCTGCTGGCCGATGACCCGGAGGTCTACGCCGGGCTGGACAGCGGCAAGATCGGCCGCGTGAATGCGGAGAACCGGAACTTCATGGCCCCGTGGCGGGAGTACACCATGAACGACCGCGTCCAGTGGTCCATCGCCGCCATGCCCAGCGCCCCGTGGGCCAAGAAGATGTTCCCGGAACTCGACACCGATGCCGCCATCGAAAAGCTGTGGCAGCTCATCTTTGACGTCTGCCGTGTGACCGGCGGCGACCCGGTGGGCGAGTGGAAGGCCCATCTCGACCGCCTGATGACCCTGCGGGACAAGATGAACGCCTTCGACCTCGAAAGCGTCCACTTCCAGAGTTCCAACGGCACCGACCTGACCGTGGGTCTGGCCCACAAGGCCCGCTGGGAAAGCGCCGGCAGCAAGAACGAAAAGGGCGTGGATTTTCTGCCCAACATCCCCACCGAGGAGGTCTTCACCGCGCCCCACAAGGATAAGGTGAACGGCGTGGTCTACGGTACCAAGCCTTATGTCTTCAACGGCCAGCTCATCAAGGGCTTCCATGTCACCTTTCAGGATGGCAAGGTCGTCGAGCACGGGGCCGAGGAGGGGGCGGAGCTGCTGGGGCAGCTGCTGGACACCGACGCCGGTTCCCGCAGCATCGGCGAAGTGGCCCTCGTGCCCGCTTCCAGTCCCATCAACCGCAGCGGTGCGCTGTTCTACAGCACCCTGTTCGATGAAAACGCGGCCTGCCACATCGCCTTCGGTGCCAGCTATCCCGGCACCACCGAGGGCGGCACGACCCTGACCAAGGAAGAGCTGCTGGCCCGCGGCATGAACCAGTCCGCCATCCATGAGGATGTCATGATCGGTGCCGAGGACAGCCACATCACCGGCAAGTGCCGCGACGGCCGCACCGTGGAGCTGTTCCGCGACGGCGTCTGGGTGCTGTGAGAAGAGGATTTTTCACGAAAAAGCTTGCATAATCCGCAAGAGTATGCTATATTCTAGTAGTACGCTATAGTTTTATTGGAAAGTGGGCCGCAAGGTCCGCTTTTCTTGTTTGTTTGGAGGTTTTTTATGGCGAAGCAGTCTGGCGGCAACACCGCCCAGAGAGTCGAAGCGCTTGTCCGCCCCACCGTGGAGGGCATGGGCCTGCGCCTGTGGGATGTCGTTTTTGAAAAGGAAGGGCCGGACTGGTATCTTCGCGTCCTCATCGACAAGGACGGCACCATGGACACCGATACCTGCGCAGATGTTTCCCACGCACTGGACCCCATCCTGGACGAGGCCGACCCCATCGACCAGAGCTACTATCTGGAAGTGGGCAGCCCCGGCCTGGGCCGCAAGCTGACCCGCCCGGAGCACTACGAGCAGCTCAAGGGCCAGAAGATCCGGGCAAAGCTCATCCGCCCCAACGCCGACGGCGTGCGCGAGCTGGCCGGCATCCTGACCGGCCGCGAGGGCACCACCGTGACCCTGGACACCGACAACGGCCCCGTGGCCTTTGAGGTGAACGCCGCATCCAGCGTGCAGCTGTGCGACGACGAAGATCTGTTTGACTGATCGGATTTATAATAGAGAGTAAATTACAGGAGGAACCCGAAAAATGGCAGCAGCGAACAACGAATTTTTTGAAGCTCTCTCCATGCTGGAGCACGAGCGCGGCATTACCGCGGAGTACCTGATCGAAAAGATCAAGGCTGCGATCGTCATCGCCGTGAAGAAGAACTACGAGGTCGAGGACGACCACGTCATGGTCGAGATCGACCCCAGCACCGGCAAGTTCAACGTCGCCCTCATCCAGGACGTCGTGGCCGATGAGGACTGGTACGACGAGCACAGCGAGATCGGCATCACCGAGGCTCAGCACATCCGCAAGAGCTATCAGGTGGGCGACCGCGTCGTGACCCCCCTCAAGACCAAGGACTTTGGCCGCATCGCCGCCCAGACCGCAAAGCACGTCATCCGTCAGGGCATCCGTGAGGCTGAGCGCAGCCAGCAGCTGAGCGAGATCCAGTCCCGCGCCCACGACATCGTGCAGGCCACCGTCACCCGCGTGGACCCCGAGAAGGGCATCGTTGCCCTCGACCTGGGCAAGGGCGGCGAGGCCATCCTGCCCCGCAACGAGCAGGTCCCCGGCGAGGTCTACACCGAGGGCCAGATGCTGCAGGTCTACATCGTGGATGTCGTGGCAAGCGAGCGCGGCCCCCGCGTCATGATCAGCCGCACCCACCCCGGCCTTGTCAAGCGCCTGTTCGAGCTGGAAGTGCCTGAGATCTACGACGGCACCGTCGAGGTCAAGGCCATCAGCCGCGAGGCCGGCGCCCGCACCAAGATGGCTGTCTGGTCCAAGGACGCCAACGTCAACCCTGTCTCTGCCTGCATCGGCCCCCACGGCGACCGTGTGGCCGCTGTCGTCGAGAAGCTGGGCGGCGAGAAGATCGACATCGTGAAGTGGAGCGAGGACATCTCCGAGTTCATCTCCGCAGCTCTCAGCCCCGCAAAGGTGGTCAAGGTCGAGCTGCTGCCCGGCGAGACCCGCTCCTGCCGCGTGACCGTGCCGGACCAGCAGCTGAGCCTTGCCATCGGCAACAAGGGCCAGAACGCCCGTCTGTGCGCCCGCCTGACCGGCTACAATATCGACATCCGCCCCGAGAGCGGCTACTACGGCGAGGAAGAGCCGAAGGCTGCCGAGGCTGAGAAGACCGAAGACACCGCCGCAGAATAAGCGCGGAACACCTGCCGAAGGAGGGAAAACCGGATGGCACAAAAGAAGATCCCTGCCCGCCAGTGCATCGGCTGCCTGACCAGCCGCCCCAAGAAGGAACTGGTGCGTGTGGTGCGCGCACCCAGCGGAGAGATCAGCATCGACCCCGTGGGCAAGAAGCCCGGCCGCGGTGCTTACCTCTGCCCGGATGCCGCCTGCCTTGCAAAGGCAAAAAAGAAGAAGGCGCTGGAGCGCTGCTTTGAGCAGCCGGTCCCCGCCGAGGTATACGATGCACTGGCCCAGCAGCTGGCCAGTGTGGAAGCAGAAAAGGAGGCCGACCGCGATGGCAAAGAAGCATAACGCCCCCGCAAAACCGGCCCTTGAGCCGAATGAGGCCCTGTTCCAGGCCGTGAGCCTCTGCCGCAAGGCGGGCGCTCTGACCATGGGCTTTGACGCGGTGGAAGACGCCGTCGTCAAGGGCAAGGCATGGCTCGTGATGACTGCATCCGACGCCAGCCCCAAGACCGTGCAGCGGCTCAACTACGCTGTGGGCGATATGGTGGACGTCATCCCCATGCCGCTGACACAGGATAAGCTGGCTGACATCAGCCGCAAACCGGTGGCCATTTATGCCGTCACCGACCGCAACCTCGCCAAGCTCTGCTTTGACCGGCTGACGGCGTGCGGAGCGATTCAAACTGAGGAGGATATGAGCGAATGATCGTAAAATATAAAGTGAGCGATTTTGCAAAGGACCTGAGCATCTCTGCCAAGAAGGTCCTCGACGAGCTGAACGCCATGGGCAGCACCGGCAAGAAGAACAGCTCCACTCTGGAGGAGAACGAGCTGAACTACCTGCTGGAGAAATTCAGCAAGGACAACAGCGTGGCCGACCTGACCGAGTACCTGAACAGCGCAAAGCAGCTGGTTCAGGAGAAGAAGGCAGAAAAGAAGGTTGAGAAGAAGGCCGAGCAGCCCAAGGCCGAAAAGCCCGCTCAGCCCGAAAAGAAGGCCGAACCCGCTGCCCAGAACAACAACAAGAAGCACGGTGAGAAGAAGAACGAGCAGCACAAAAAGCGCGAGGAGAAGACCGTCTCCCTGAGCGAGCTGGCCCGCGAGACCGGTGCCAAGGCAACGGCTGCCCCGGCCCAGTCCGTCTCCGTTCGCCGGGAGGACAGTCAGGTCACCGTCGATACCCGCACCGTGGATGTCAATGTGGATCGTTTCGATGCTCGTTACGATGATCTGGCTTCCACCAAGAACACCGAGAACCGCCGCAAGCCCACCCCGCAGGGCAACAAGCAGAAGTTCACCCAGCGCGGCCAGCGCCAGCGCCAGCAGTTCCAGAAGGGCAAGCGCGAGACCGAGTTCGAGCGTCTGCAGCGCATCCAGCTGGAAAAGGCCCGCAACGCGCAGCTGAAGGTCTCCATCCCCGACGAGATCACCGTCGGTGAGCTGGCTGCCCGCCTGAAGCAGCAGGCCGGTAAGGTCATCGCCAAGTTCATGCAGATGGGCGAGATGCACGCCATCAACGACGTCATCGATTTCGACACCGCTTCTCTGCTGGCGGAGGAGTTCCACGCCAAGGTCGAGCACGAAGTCCACGTCACCATCGAAGAGCGCCTGTTCACGCAGGAAGAGGACGCCGCCGAAGATCTGGTGGAGCGTCCGCCGGTCGTCTGCGTCATGGGCCACGTTGACCACGGCAAGACCAGTATCCTTGACGCCATCCGCAAGACCAACGTTACCGCAGGCGAGGCCGGCGGCATCACACAGGCCATCGGTGCTTATCAGGTCAAGGTCAACGACAGCCTGATCACCTTCCTCGACACGCCGGGCCACGAGGCATTCACCTCCATGCGTGCCCGCGGCGCAAACATGACCGATATCGCGGTTCTGGTCGTCGCTGCCGATGACGGCATCATGCCCCAGACCGTCGAGTCCATCAACCACGCCAAGGCTGCCAATGTCAAGCTGATCGTGGCCATGAACAAGATGGATAAGCCCACCGCCAACCCGGAGCGGGTCATGGAAGGCCTGACCAAGTACGGCATCATCACCGAGGACTGGGGCGGCGATGTCGCCTGCATCCCCGTTTCTGCACTGACCGGCATGGGCATCAACGACCTGCTGGAGCGCATCGCGCTGGAAGCTGAGGTCATGGAGCTCAAGGCCAACCCCAACCGCCGCGCCAAGGGTGCGGTGGTCGAGGCCCGTCTGGACAAGGGCCAGGGCCCCATTGCCACCATCCTGGTGCAGAATGGCACCCTGCACTCTGGCGATGTGATCATTGCCGGTACTGCCGTGGGCCGCGTGCGTACCATGCGGAACGACAAGGGCCAGCTGCTGAGCGATGCAGGCCCCTCCACCCCTGTGGAGATCACCGGCCTGACCGCCGTACCCGAGGCCGGCGACCTGTTCGAGGCTGTTGAGGACGAGCGTCTGGCCCGTGAGCTGGCTGAGCAGCGCATCGCTGCCGCCAAGGAGAAGCAGTTCTCCTCCTTCCAGAAGGTGACCCTGGATAACCTGTTCAGCCAGATGGCTCAGAACGACATGAAGGAACTGGCCATCGTGGTCAAGGCCGACGTGCAGGGTTCTGCCGAGGCCGTCAAGCAGAGCCTGGAGAAGATCTCCAACGACGAAGTGCGGGTGCGGGTCATCCATGCCGGTGTCGGTGCCATCAGCAAGTCCGATGTGGACCTGGCCGATGCCTCCAACGCCATCATCATCGGCTTCAATGTGCGTCCCGACAACGTGGCCAAGGAAGAAGCCGCTGCCACCAAGGTGGAAATGCGCATGTACCGCGTCATCTACGACGCCATCAACGACGTGACCGACGCTATGAAGGGTATGCTGGCACCCAAGTTCCGTGAGATCTCCCTGGGCGAGCTGCAGGTCCGTCAGGTGTACAAGATCTCCAACGTGGGCACCGTTGCAGGCTGCCGTGTTACCAGCGGCAAGATCACCCGCGACAGCAAGGTGCGCGTGGTCCGTGACGGCATCGTCATTGCCGAGGACGAGATCGCATCCCTGAAGCGTTTCAAGGATGACGCCAAGGAAGTGGCCGAGGGCTACGAGTGCGGCGTGACCCTGGAGAAGTTTGCCGACGTCAAGGAAGGCGACGTGTACGAGGCCTTCAAGATGGAAGAGTACCGCGACTAAGCAAAAAACCGAATATATAACAGCTTCCCGGCAGAAAAGGCTTCCCCCGGACGGGGAAAGCTGTCGAACGAAGTGAGACTGATGAGGGCGTATCTTTCGCAGGTGTGGAGCGTGCGCCCTCATCCGTCGTTTTGGCAGACAAATGCCGCCTTGCCCCGGCCGGGGCAAGGCTTTGGGAGGCTGCCGGACAGAATTTGGAGAAAACTATGTCTCAGAAAAATATGGGCCGTCTTGCGCAGGATATGAAGCGCGAGGTCATTGCCATCATCGGCCGGCTGAAGGACCCGCGGCTGGAGGGCGGTCTGCTGACCGTCACCCGTCTGGACGTGACGCCGGATCTGGATGTGGCAAAAGTGTATGTAAGCGTGATGGGCCGCGCAGACGGCCCCAAGCCCGCAATTGAAGCGCTGAACCGCGCCGCAGGCCATGTGCGCACCGAGGTCAGCAAAAAAATGCACATCCGCAAGGCACCCCGCTTCATCTTTGTGGAGGATGACGGTGCCGCCTACGCCGCCCACATCAACGAGCTGCTGCGCAGCCTGAACGTGAACGGCGAGGAGGAAGCACAGCCTGCTGATACCGAACAGACCGAGGACTGACTGCCTTTGCGGAAAGGATGGATCATTGGATGACAGAACAACTGGATGTGCAGCAGATGGCGCAGCGCCTGCTGGCTGCGGACAACATTTTGATTCTGTGCCACAAAAACCCGGACGGTGACACCATCGGCTGCGGCAGCGCCCTGTACTATGCGCTCAAAGCGCTGGAAAAAACAACGGCGGTGCTCTGCTCCGATGCCATTCCGTCCCGCTACGCCTTTACGAACCCACGGCTGTTCAAGGGCGAGTTCGAGCCCCGCACCGTGATCGCGGTGGATGTGGCCGGTTTGCAGCTGTTTGGCGAAAATAACGGTGTGCCGCAGTACGCACGCCATGTGGACCTGTGCATCGACCACCACGCAGGCAACAACGGCTATGCCGATTTTACCCTTCTGGATGCCGGTGCCGCTGCGGCAGCAGAGCTGCTGTATCAGGTCATCGTGGAGATGGGGGTGACTATCACCCCCCACATTGCCGACTGCCTGTACACCGGCGTTGCCACCGACACCGGCTGCTTCAAGTTCTCCTCCACCACAGCTAACACCCACACGGTGGCGGCAAAGCTTATTGAGGCCGGTTGTCATGTGGAGGAGCTGAACACCCTGCTCTTCGACACAAAGCCCCGTGCCCGCATGGAGGCCGAGCGCATCGCCCGCAACCATCTGGAATACTATCTGGACGGCCGCTGCGCCCTGATCTACCTGACGAGGGACGAGATCCGGCAGAGCGGGGGAGACCCCGCAGATCTGGAGGAACTGACCAGTCTGCCCATCAGCATCGAGGGAGTCAAGGTGGGTCTGACTCTGCGCCAGCAGCCCGGCGGCAGCTACCGCATCAGCGTGCGCACCGCAAAGGGCGTGGACGCCTGTGCCATCGCACGGCGGCTGGGCGGCGGCGGCCACACCCGCGCAGCGGGCTGTGAGCTGCTGGGAGACCTTGAAAACGCCAAAAACGCGATCCTTGCAGAGGTGGAAGCCGAACTGGACGCACCGCAGGAGGAAGCATGATGCAGGGCATCCTGATCGTAGACAAGCCCATGGACTGGACCAGCTTTGACGTGGTGGCAAAGCTGCGCGGTGTGCTGGGCACCCGCAAGCTGGGGCACAGCGGTACACTGGACCCCATGGCCACCGGCGTTCTGCCGGTGTTCTGCGGCGGTGCCAGCAAGGCGGTGGACCTGCAGCTGAACCATGATAAAGCTTACCGCGCAACCCTGCGCCTGGGTGCACGCACCGATACCGGCGATAGCACCGGCACGGTGCTGGAGACTGCACCCGTCACCGCCGGAGAGAAGGAATTGCTGGCTGTGCTGCCGCAGTTTATCGGCCCGCAGATGCAGGTGCCGCCCATGTACTCGGCGGTCAAGATCAACGGCCAGCCGCTGTATAAGCTGGCGCGCGAGGGCGTGACCGTGGAACGCAAGGCGCGCCCCATTGAAATCTACGGCATCGAGTACGGCGGCAGTCCGGCAGAAAACGAGTATGTACTGACGGTGCGCTGCTCCAAGGGCACCTATATCCGCACCCTGCTGGAGGAGATCGCCACCGCCATGGGGCAGAAGGGCACCATGAGCGCGCTGCGCCGCACTGCTGCCGGTCTGTACACCGAAGCAGAAGCCCACACGCTGGAAGAAATCCTTGCAGCAAAGGAGCAGGGAACTGCCGCGCTGGAAGCACTGATGCTGCCGGTGGAAAGCGTGTTCACTCCGCTGCCGCTGCTGGTGGTGGAGCCATGGGTGGAGCAGCACCTGTACAACGGCTGTCCCACCAGCCGCTACCCCGCAGCAGACGGACGCTACCGGGTGCGCAATGCCGCCGGGCAGTTCCTTGGCCTTGCCAACATCACCGGCGGGGTGCTCCGGGTGGAAAAACTGTTCGTGGAACGTAATTGAGCAATAAAGGAAACAAGACCCATGCAGATCATTTCTCAGTTTGCCCCGCTGCCGCTGGCACAGCCCGAAAAAGGCACCGCCGTGGCCATGGGCTACTTTGACGGCATCCATATCGGCCACCGGGCGGTGATCGAAGGGGCTGTGCAGTGGGCAAAGACCCATGATGCAGCTCCGGCGGTGTTCACCTTCCGCCTGCCGGTGGAAAATAAAATGAAGGGCAAGCGCCTGCTCTCCACCGAGGATAAGCACGCCCTGATCCACAGCCTTGGGGTGGAGTATTACCTTACCCCGGACTTTGAGGCGATCAAGGCGCTGAGCCCGGAGGAGTTTGTGCGCGGCATCGTGGAAAACTGCCACGTCCGGGCGCTGTTCTGTGGCGAAAACTTCACCTTTGGTGCAAAGGCTGCCGGTACGCCGGAGCTGCTGCGCACCCTCTGTGCCCCTCTTGGGGTAGAAGTAGTGGTGGTGCCCATGGCTCAGTTTGAGGAAAAGCCGGTGTCCTCCACCCGCATCCGCACTGCGCTGGAGGGCGGGGACATCCCGGCCGCCAACGCCATGCTGGGCATGCCCTATGCCATCCGCTTTGCGGTGCAGCACGGGGCAGGGCTGGGGCACACCCTCGGGGTGCCCACCATCAACCAGCTGTACCCGCAGGGCTTCCAGATGCCACGCAGCGGCATTTATATCACCCGCACCTGCATCAACGGGGTGTGGTATCCCTCGGCCACCGGTCTGGGCAGCCGCCCTACCGTGAACGATGATGCCACCAAGGTGACCTGCGAGACCTTTATCCCGGGCTTTTCCGGTGACTTGTACGGCACCGACCCGGTGGTGGAGTTCCACGCCTACCTGAGCCCCAGCAAGAAGTTCGATACGCTGGACGAGCTGCGGGACTGCATCAACAACGCCGCGCAGCGCGCACAGGAATATTTCAAGTAAAAGAACAGGGAGCCTGTCCGGCTGGACAAGCTCCCTGCTTTTTTATGCGTTACTTGTACTGCTCTAAGTACTCCGCCACCGAGCGGCTCATCTCGCGGGCAAAGCCGGAGTCGTACTTGCGGTTGTGGAAGGCCGTGCACCACGCATCAAAACCGGAGGTGCTGGCCTTGTAGCCGAAGGTGTCGCGCAGCTCGGCACCGTCCATGGT
>ENA-ORTS01002135-ORTS01002135.1-human-gut-metagenome-genome-assembly--contig:-NODE-2135-length-12256-cov-2.037128_pt1 | contig 12256 bp, 15 predicted proteins | sample MGYA00241911_ERZ509186 | MGnify/ENA primary metagenome ERZ509186 (study PRJEB26280, sample SAMEA2338852) | human gut metagenome | biome: human gut; feature: human-associated habitat; material: faeces...
TCGTGCAGACCTTTCCATACTTCCAGATTATCCATCAGATAAGCGGTTGTATTTTCTTCCGAGACCTGTGTGATTCCATCCCGCATCAGGCTTTGAATCTTTTTTAATGCAAGACTGATTCCTTTTTTCCAGTATTCCGGCAAATCTGTATTTTCTGTCTTTTCCAGGTATTTTCCCATAAGAAAAAGATACATACCAAGATATCCGTCTTCGGAATCAGCCTTTTCTTTATAAATAAGTTTCCCACTCTCTTTCCTGTAGATTCCCATTTTTCCATCTGTTTCCAGCAAAATCCCGGTATGCCAGTCCAGATACCTGCCAACAGCTTTTTTCTCTGTTTCCGTGATGGGACAATTCTTTGTTTCTGCCAAAAGCCCCAGTGCAGCCATACATGCAAAGTATGGATTAACATCTCCGGCTTTACTTCCATTCATGTAAATTTCACCCTCCGGGCCCTGATTCTCAAGAATCCACTTTTTTTCTTCAGTCAGTACTGTTTCCAGCCATTTCTGACGGGTATCTATTTCTTTTCTCAGATTCTGATAATAAGCATACAAAAATACAATCCCCACAGTTATGCAAAATATAACAAGTCCCACCACGTTCTTTCGATTTTTCACTTTTCTTTTGCATTGGTTTTGTTTATGCTCATGCATCTATATCCTCCAGGATTTTTCTGATCTTGATACTTGCAGTTCCATCACCATAAGGATTTCTGGCCTCACTCATCCTTCTGTAAATCTCTGGTTCTGTAAGGAGCTGCCTGCATTCTCTGTATATATCATCCATCTTCGTGCCTGCAAGCTTTAAGGTTCCTGCTTCCACCCCTTCCGGACGTTCTGTTGTATCCCGCATGACCAGTACTGGTTTTCCCAACGCAGGCGCTTCTTCCTGAATTCCTCCACTGTCTGTCATGATCAGATAACTGGCTTTCATCAGGTTATGGAATTCTACCACATCCAGTGGTTCGATCAGGTGTATTCTCTCACATCCACCGAATTCTTCATCTGCGATTTTTCTGACCTGCGGATTTAAATGTACAGGATAAATAACCTTCACATCTGTGAATTCCTCCACGATCCTGTGTATAGCCCGGAACATATCACGCATAGGTTCTCCCAGATTCTCTCTTCTGTGTGCCGTCACAGCAATCAGCCTGCTGTCCTTTGCCCATTCTATCTCCGGGTGATAAAAATCATTTCGCACCGTATAGTGCAGAGCATCAATTCCTGTATTTCCTGTGACAAAAATCTGCTCTGGATCCTTACCCTCTTTCAGCAGTGCATCCGCTGCTTTCTGAGTTGGTGCAAAATGCAGACTGGCAGTAAGTCCGATGGCCTGCCTGTTAAATTCTTCCGGATAGGGAGATTTCATATTATAAGTTCGAAGTCCCGCTTCCACATGTCCTACCGGAATCTGCTGATAAAATGCAGCCAGCGATGCGGCAAATGCAGTCGATGTATCTCCATGAACCAGTACAATATCCGGTTTTTCCTTTTTCAGGATTTCCCTCATTCCTGTAAGAATAGCCGTTGTCACATCCGTAAGGTCCTGCCCTTTTTTCATGATTGCCATATCATAATCCGGAACCACTTTAAAAATATCGAGAACCTGCTTCAACATTTCCCTGTGCTGTCCCGTAACACACACCAGAGTTTTCAGTTTTTCACTTTTTTTCAGTTCAAGAACAAGAGGACACATTTTAATTGCTTCCGGTCTTGTTCCAAAAATCACCAGTACTTTTTTCATTCTCAATTTCCTTCCAGTTCTTTATCCAGATACGCCAGTCTTTCGCGGATAGTATCTGTCAGCTGTTTCATAGCTTCTTCATAGCTTCTGATATCTCTCGACGTGCCCTCCTTAGTAGTTCCGGCCAACAGAGGCTCATTAAAAGAATATCCCCACACTTTAAAGTTTCTGTCCACAGCATCTCCCAGTTCCTCCTGATAAGATGCTATTTTGTCAGCAATATGTTCATCAGATAGTGTGGTTTTACGCAGCTGCACATATCTTTCACAGACATGTTCTCTAAAATTTTCGTCCTGCCACAGCCTGTCAAACCATGAATTTTCCACTGTATAAAGACGATCTGTTTCTGTATGAAACCACTGATAATTATCAAATCCATTGTTAAAATCCCATGCAGCAAGCTGTAGCTTTCCTCCCAGTTCTTTATACACATAAGTAGAAAGATTACCAGCATCATAATTCATGGCAAATTCATTGATAATAAAATAATCTACCCAATTATCCATATCGATGTATTCCTGATAGCCGGTTCTTTTATCCTTGAAATTCTCTCCATATAGAACCTGTTCAAATTCAGAGATATCATTTTTTATATATTCTTTTTGTTTTTCCGTTATTTTATTTTTTGATGGATATCTTATATACAGAGCGTTATAGGTATATCCTTTCGTCTTTCCCCATGTTTCTATTTCTTCAGTTCCCGTATCGATCCTGTCTCTGTTTACCACATATGCAGTTTCTCCCGACAACAGACCAAATTCTGCAAGACGCAATCTGCTTTCTCCGTTTGTTACAGGTTCTACCGCCAGATAAACTCCCTGATACTTTCCATCGACAAACAATTCCACAAACCGAGTGTCCGGAGCCCATCCATTTAATTCTCTTGCCAGATCATATACCAATTTATTTCTGATCAGTGTCTTATCAAGATAAGGACCATTTAACACCCATTCACTGTTTGCTCCCATTCCTGCAAGTGACACTTTTTTTTCATTCTCTTTACTATTTTTGTAAAACTTAATGCGATATTGTTTTTTATCAAATTTACTATAAGAAGAGGCACCTCTGTATTTAATCGTAGCACGATATATAGAATTGGGAACCGCAGAAACAGATTGTGCCTCTTCGTTTCCATCCAACAAAGCAATATTTCCACAGATTACATTTTCCTTCAGGATCTGCTGGCCCTTTGTATTCATATAGATTACCGGAAGTGTAGTAGAGAACTTTCCCAGATCATAATATTTCAGCGTCTCTTCGTCCGGTGCAGCCCACTCCTTCATTTCTTCTTTCGTGATAGCAGTTCTCTTTTTTTCCTTTGACTTATTTTCTGACTTTACAACAAAATTTCCCATAATGGATATTCCAAAGAGAACTGTTATCATCAGAATACATAAAAGGATACGTCCTATCCTTTTCATAGCATCACCTCTCTGTCAAGCAGCCTTTTTACTGCGAAAGTTCATCCTTCTGGTCAACTATATTTACCCTTTTCACACCATCAATTTTAATCAGTTTCTCTGAAATATCCATCTGATTTTGTTTTGCAGCATTATCCAGAATTCCCTCTCCAATAGAATAGACCAGTTCAAAGCTGTTCTCTGTAACATTTCTCATAGAAATATGTACTTTTCCAGAAAAAAAGCTGTCTACTGCTGCCTCTGTTTTATGTAAGCAGTCAGGTGTTCCCTGAACAACCATCAGTTTATTACAAGATGTGAACCCTTTCCTTGTAATAATAAGAAAAAGAAGTAAAAAAGCTGAACCAATAACAATAAGCGCATACTGAGATACACCACAGCCAATACCTGCTGCGATTGCCCAGAAAATATATGTAGCATCTCTTACATCCTTTACAGCAGTACGAAATCTTATGATAGAAAGAGCACCAACCATACCAAGGGATAATGCAATATTATTACTAATGATACTCATGATCATAGCTGTAATAATTGTAATCGTTCCGATTGAAATATTAAATTTCCTACTGTATGCAGTTCCCACATAAGAAATTTTATATATAAACATAATAAAAAAGGAAACAATCAGTGCGATTATATTATTCATTAAAATCACAGTCACGCTCAGTGCTTCTGTATTTGTTAAATTTTCTACAATAAATTCTCTCATCTCTTTCTCCAATCCCGGCATCCGGTTTATCAACTATTTCCAATCTGCCGTATACAAAACTTACAGCCATCTCATTCTGGCTCTGGAATATTTACTGTGGCTGGTGGACAGCTCATCTGTTTTTTTCAAAATCTCTGCGATCATGTCCGGCAGGAATCCTGTATATTTTACTTCCATCAGTACCTGCTCTGTACTTCCCAGCGCATCTGTTCCCACATTTTCAAACAGACCATATGGATATAAAGCCCCTCTGATATCTGTATCAAAAGTAATCCTTACATCACCTGCCGGATAAGCAAATGCCAGCCTTTGATAATCTATGATCGTCTTCGGACGATAACAGCCCTGTGTAATCCGCAAATACAGTCTCATAGCCAGCTCTGTTTCATATTCCAGAAGAAATGACGCATCTCCCTGTTCCATCCGAAGTGCCTGTTCACGGCTGATGGGTATAGAATATTTCACTCCGTCAAATCCGTTTTTACATTTAAACTCCAGCTTTGCAGATAAATCATTCAGTGAATAAATTCTTAAACGGATCTTCCTTTTTTCATACATTCCATCCAGATTATCCCATAAATCCTGATCGTCTATGGAATCATAGTACTGAGATCTAATAAAGTATCTGCCATTTTCTCCATGAATGTCTCTTTCCATAATGCTATCCAGCTTCTGTTGAAGAATCATGGCTTCTCCGCGGCTGATCAGATATTTGATTTCTTTACGAAAAACCGTTTCCAAATCTTACGCCCCCTCTCTGATTTTCGTTCAAACAGAATTATCTGGAGCAGAAGTCCGCATACTGTCAGCAAAACCACATATCTGACTCCCGTCTCATGAAGAAGGAACATCCCCACTGCAACAGAAGAAAGGATTGCTCCCTCCAGAGGGAAAAACGCCGCTGCAGCTACAACTCCTACAGCAGAAATAACTGCAACCCACCAGAGCGGATAACACATCCATACAACTGCCGCAGCAGTCATAGCAGACAGGATCATGGCATCTGCTGTTTTCCACTTAAATGCCATATATCCCATCAGACATCCAAGTATTGTAAATGCAGTTACAATCGTTCCCCAATCTGATTTTCCGTTCATAACAGTACATAGAGCAATCGTCACTGCCCAGAACATTATAAAAGAAGCAATCAGACGATACACCTTAGCTCCTGCAAAAACAAGCAGGATCCCAATGATCAGAAATAGTATTCTTTCTGTATTTCCGCTTATGTGAAGCTTGTCTGCACTTCCAGTTTTTTTCATAAACAGGTCAGTTCCCTTAAGGATCAGTTCTGACATCAGACATTCCCCCTTCCTTTAAAAGTGGATTCAATGCCATCATATGGGACATATTTCCTGTTTCAGCAACATCCTGTGCCCATACAATATATTCGATATTATATTTTTCCAGTATTTCATCCAGATTCTGTATCAGATCTGCATCCTCATAAATATTAGACACATAAACCTTTTCAAAAACCTCTGAAAGATAAGAGATCATCATCTTTCCTCTTGTATCTGCAATAAGAAGAAGATTTCCCTTTCGCTGTCCCTTTCCTCTTCCTTCCACTATGCTATGCTCATAATCCGTGCCGATAACTGCCCGATTTCCGCTGCTATTAAACTGTATCATTTGTCTTTTTAATGTCTGCTTCTGTCCTTCTTTATTTTCAAAGGTCAATTCTTCGCAATTGGGATTTAAACCATTGATATAAATATAGAACGGATCCCGTTCCATGTCTGTTATATCTTTCTTTATTTCGTCTGCTGTATACTTTTCTGACGCTTCCAAAAGAAGGTTTCCATCAAAAACTCCAAAAACATATTCCCGGTAAGCATTCAGGTTTTCCTTATCATATCCAAGTTCTCCAAAAATCACCTGCGCCCCGTAAAATGCCCCACGCATTGTCCAGCTGTTTCCAGTTCTGAAATAAATATATTCATCCTGATGTTTCTCCAGTTCAGACAACGGATTTAAAACTACAGAAGGATCTGTAAAAGAGGCTTCCAGTTTCTCTGTAAAATTGTTGTATTTTTCCTTTTCATTTTCATATCCGCTTTCAAATACTGCTCTTTCCGGTATCGGCATAATATAAGTGTCTTTCCCACTCTTTTTCTGTAATGCTTTCATAATATCTGCCGCATATGAAATACGATCCTCAGAAATCTGATTTATATTAAAGATACGGTCTGTATAGATTACCTGGTCCTGCGTTTCCAGAATTTTGGTTTTTGAAAGAGACTGGTCATTTTTTAAGCCATAATTATTATACAAATCTCTTGTTTCCGGAACATATACGCTTTGCTGCTTAACATTCTGCAATTTTTCCATTCCATTCTGGAGGATAAAAACTCCTACAGACATTACGGTCAAAATGAGTAAAACAAGAAACAGTTCTGCGGTTTTATTCTTTTTCAACTGAATTCACCTCCCTGAACCTGATCCTGGCGTTTGGGCAATTTTTCTCTAATTCTGCAATACCCGGCTGTTTTTTTATTTTCTCTGATACCGAAATCTGTTCAAGAGAACTACAATCTCTGAATGCACTGACTCCCACATATTCCACACTGTCCGGCAGATATACCTCTTTCAGATTTCTACACCCGCGAAAAGCATGATCACCTATTTTCTTTAACAGTGAGGTGTCTGAAAATATCAGTTTATTAACAGACACGCATTCCGCAAATGCAGCTCCTCCAATCACAGTCAGGGAATCCGGAAGACTTACAAATTCCAGTGCATAACAGTTTTCGAAAGCTGATATCCCTACAGATTTCAGCGAAAGCTTTTCTATGCTTTCCCATACTTTCAGCACATGACAGTCAGCAAATGCATAGTCCTCAATAACAGAAACGCTCTCCGGCAGATACACCTTTTCAAGACTTCTGCATTCAAAAAACTGACTCTTCGGAATGACTGATGCACCTTCAGGAATAATCGCTTCTTTTACATATATATCTCCTCGAAATCCCTGAAAATCAACATTTTCATATTCCGACAGATCCCGGAAAGTAATCTTTTCTTCATGAACAGGTTCTTCAGGAAAACAATACTCTCCCAATACCTCTCTGTCCGATTTCAAGATTTTTCCACCACCCTCTGAAACCACATATCCATAAACATAATTACCGCCATAAAATGTTATTGTTCCGCGGGCAACAACTGAAATAATCTTATCCGGCTGACCTGCACTGGCATCTTCTTCAAATATAATGTTACCCTGTGTAAAAATGTTTCCAAGCACTGTTGCATTTTTTTCCAGAAGTATATCATTCTCTGCGAAAATATTTCCAAGCACCGATGCATTTTCCATGATCCTCACAGCTCCATCACTGTGGATATCTCCCTGCAGGATGATATCCTCGATCACCTTTATATCCCCACGGGAAATAATCGTATAAGGAACTGTCCCACCTTCTGTAACCATATCATCATCTATGTAATGCCTGTTATATTCATACCTGTTCATTACCGGCATACGAAATATCCTGGGATCACGTTCTTCCATAAACCGGTCAGGTTCCTCCGGACACTGTCCAAGACGGATCACAGGTGCATACAGACTATGAAAAATATTACCAAAGCCTATCACAAGCTGTTCTCCGCTTGATACCCTTTCACCCAGATCACATTCATCATAAACTACAACTGCATGTTCAGCATCTGCCCATCTGAGCAGCCGGATCTTATTTCCGAAAAGCAGTCTTTTTTTGCTGTATACAGCCCGGAGTCGTATGTTCTCTTTCACAAACAACGCATCCTTTTCACTGTAGATTTCTTTTTGAAAATGTAAATCCTCTTGCTGTGGACAGAAGATGGTATTTCTGGCAATGACCAGATCCTCAATCTCAGGCTGCACAAACTCCTGTTTTCCATCTGTTTCCAACACCTTTTCCTGTCTTGAAAGCATGATCATACCATTCTTCATTTCCGGAAGGGCTTTTTCCACCAGAGCAGAAAAGCTTCTTCCAAAATATCTGGCATTTTTCACATAATCCTGCTTTATTTTCAAAATCTGCCCTTTTCTCATCTTGAAATGCAATACTGCGACCAACAGAGGCATAGAGAACATACAGACAAAAATCAAAATCCATACTTTCATTTTTCAGCCTCCTTTTCCGTTTTCTGCACAGTAAAACGCACTGTTTTATCCCATTTCACACCTCTTCCGGTAACAGTATCTACCACTGCATCCCAGAATCCCAGAGAGATATTCCACATATAGAAGAAAAAGTTAAACATCATAAGAGGCAGAAGCAATGCCTCTCCAGGAAGTCCGTCTATGATCAGCGAGGTACCTATCTCAAAAAATGGTGCAAAATTTCCAAGGGAATTATAAATTCCCAAAAACAATATAACCCACCAGCCACTGAATATCTGCATTTCACCCAGGAAAAATAATCCAAGGGAAACTACCCATCCCAACAGCAGAAATACCGGTACCGCATAGATAAAAAGCAGAAACAAGCCATCTATTTTCTGAAACAGTCCCATATAGGGAGTTGTGATCGTAGGGATCAGATAGCGGAACAATACTTCATTATGACCTCTTGACCAACGTCTGATCTGTCTGCCTCTCACATTCCAGCTTTCCGGAGACTCTTCATAACATTCCGCTGAGTTGGCGTATACAACCTTCCATCCATTGGTAAAAAGCCGATATGTAAGTTCCGTATCTTCTGCCAGAACCTTTGGATTAAAGCCACCTGTTTCTAACAGAAAATCTTTTCGAAATCCTCCCACTGTACCGCCATACTGCGGAATTGTTTTCAGGTTATATCTTGCCTGCTGATCTACCTGGTATCCTCCGGACCGTTCCAGATTAATAAGTCTGGTCAGCATATTTGTGTTGGTATTGTACGGTATCACCCGCCCCATGACTGCACCTACCTGCGGATCCTCAAATCCCAGCGCAATCTGTTTCAGCATGTTTCTGGCAGGTCTGTAATCCGCATCAAATACAATGATAATCTCTCCTTTTGCCAGCTTCATTGCATCATTCAGACCCACCGGTTTTCCTCTGTCCGGACAGTCTCTGTGAAGGGGACGTATAAACTCATACTTTCTGTGATATTCATCCAGCATTTCCCTTGTGCGGTCTGTAGAATTATCATTAATCGGAATAATTTCAAGTCTGTCCCTGTCATACTCACATTGCAGCAGAGAATCCAGAACGTTGGAAAGCACCTGCTCCTCATTATGCATAGGGATCAGTACGGAAATACTTTTCATCCTGTCTGTAAGAATATCATTGTAATAGAGACGCTGCCTGCCCAGAAGTCTTACAATTGTAAAATAAAAATGTCTGGCTGTGTACAGAAGCATCAGAATAATAACAAAAATAATATAACCTTTCATAATAGCTACGACCATTTCCATACCTCCTTTCCCTTCCTTGAATCGTAAACACCGATCATGCGGTTGACAAACACTGCATAAATCATAACCAGATACAAAAAGTCAAACATAGGACCTATCATAAAATAGAAAAACGCCATATAGATCACAGAAAATCTGTACAACAGCCAGATAAAGATCGCATAGCGAACGGTCCCAAATACAATGGAATACAACATGATCGCAAGAAGTGTCAAAAGCTTATAGATCACTCCCCTGTCTCCTATTATTCCGGTGACCATAACTGTCATAACAAAAAACATCACCCATATGCCAATTTCCTGAAGCATATATAATTTTGAATAAACGGTTAAAGTATACGGAAAATATTTTTCCCCAAACACAAACCATAGACTGTTTATCAGATGAATCGCACTGCACAGAATCAGATATATAACAAGAGGGCGACCCTTCCATGGAAGGCACGCCAGCAGAATGATTACTCCAAGAGAAATCCCTGCATTTATAAGGCTTATCTGTATTCCCGGATATACGGTTTCTGCACTGAGATAGCTGATTTTTCCAAACAGAGGATACGTTTCTGAACGGATTCCAACATACATATGCGGTTCATATTTCTTTAAAACACCGGCACATATCTTACAGATCATCCTGGTCAGATCATCGATCTGAGTCCACATAAGCAGAAAACCAAGCAGGATCAGTATGACAATATACAGAATACATTTCTTTTTATCTGCCTCAATTCTTCGATAGGTTCTGGTGTAATCAATTACTTTCTTTTCTTTCATAGCTCCCTCCTTTTTTACATTCAAACCAGATGGAAAGACCTTCTTTTATTTTCTGCTCTTCCACAGGTTTCATAAAAAAATATTCTATCCGCATCCTGAACGCATGAAGCGAAAAATCAAGGTCACTGCACCAGATAATTCCACATTTCGGATACAGAGAACGAAGGTGTTCTGCTGCATTCAGGCCGGACACACCAGGTAATGCGAGAATCACCACTGTCGGTACTGTTTTCAATGTCTGTGCAAAAAATTGTTCCTGCTTCTGATAAATTTCAATCAGTGGAAAGACATGCTTCTCTGTACAGTAATTCCTGATATATTCCGCACTTTTTTGTCCTTCCTGTTCCTGGTCGGTCAATATGGCAATACAATACACGACAACACTCCCCTTCCTTTCCATTTAAGCTAGTTTCATTTGTTATTCTCATTATAAGAAAGGCAGAAATCATTTCAACAATTCTGTCACGAAGCGACAGAAAATAGCACGAATTGTAACTCCGTGATATTGTTTTGTGATATACTGTTACCAGAGCGTTTTTGAAATAACTACTCCACTTGCCTGTCTGCGGCTATAGATTACACAGATGAAAAAGTCTCAGCAAGCGGAATTTTATAAATATATATAAGGAAGATCTACTATGAAAATTGCAATTATTGATAGTGGATTGAATAGCCGCGCGCTTGCTGAAAAGGCTCATATATCTAATACTACTGCATGGAAGATCATGCATTGTGAGCGAGAAGTCACGTCAGAAGTCCTCTACAAGATCGGCAATGCACTTGGCGTTAAGCCTTCAAGTCTCGCTGTCATTGACGATGATGAATGAGGTGATGCAATCGTGAAAGAGTTCAATATGTATCGGTGTGATGTGTGTGGAGCAATGTACACAAACAAAGTCATCGCCGTATCGTGCGAGGAGAATCACCATATGCCTGTCAATGTGCACTACGGATATGTGTCAAGAATGAAAGAGAATACTGGATACCCGAAGAGCGTTCAGGTCGAGTTCGATAATGGGCACAACGTTACCTACGTGATGAAAAGGATTGATTGAGACATGAGCAACGAAGAGAAAGATGTCAAAAAGGAATGGCATGTGCTTGCTAATCATTCGTTGACTGCACTTGGGATGAATTTCTTTATGGGCGACAAGATCGATGGCTACACGTTCATGATGTTCACAAAATGTGACGATGGCGAGGTGCTGTATTCCACTTCTTTCTGTGCTAGCGAAGATGAAGAACTGATGATGATTTGCAAGCGGTTAGCAGAGCTGTACTTGAAAAAGCATCCGCGTGACTCAGATTTTCCGAACGATGCGATTGTACTTGATAAGAGCTTCATTATGGAACTTGTAGAGAGAATCGAGAAAGAGGTGAACGATGGGTTTGATGATAGAAAAGAATGAGCCGTTCCGTTTCACGATTTACGGTCAGCCTGCAACGAAAAAGAACAGCTCAACCATTGTTAGAGGGCGCAGCGTGCTTCTGTCAAGTAAGGCTTACAGATTATACGAATCAAAGTTCCATCGTCAGCTGATGGACATGCGGCAGACAATGGAGATTCCACATTACCATTGCCCCGTTGAATTGACGTGCTTCTACTGGCTTGAGAGCCGCGCTCACTGGCCTGACCTCATTGGGCTTGAGCAGGCGACAGCAGACATCATGAGCGACCAGTACAAGACCGTAGAGCACAAGAGACAGCTGCACCGTGAGTGGATACTCTCAGATGACAGAATCATCAAGTCGTGGGATGGTAGCAGGATTGTAGGAATCGACAAGACGAATCCTAGAGTCGAAGTGACAGTAACGCCGCTTGAGATCGAGCCAGATGAGCAAGACCCTTACATCTTGAAGATGGCAGCAGAGCATAGCAGATTATTCTAGGAGATGACATCATGGGAAAATTGACGAAGAAGCTAGTCAGAGACAGGCTTGGACTTGCGTATGACAAGAAGATACAGGCAAAGCAGATGCAGATGATGAGCGAGCAGGTTAAGGCAGAGAAAATCTTGCAAATAGCCGCGCCGAAGATGCGTGACGAGTTGAAGAAAGATATTGCTGCTTTCATGCTTGCAGAGGTGTTCATGACGCTCAGGAGCATGGATGACCCATATGGCGCAAAGCGTCTTGAGTAGTTCTATCGCAAGTGGTTGATTCTCGATGGAGAGGTACAGAAACATCCAGAGGAGTTTACGATGAAGTCCTTTGTCGATTGTCTTAAT
>ENA-ORTS01002139-ORTS01002139.1-human-gut-metagenome-genome-assembly--contig:-NODE-2139-length-12244-cov-2.978423_pt1 | contig 12244 bp, 9 predicted proteins | sample MGYA00241911_ERZ509186 | MGnify/ENA primary metagenome ERZ509186 (study PRJEB26280, sample SAMEA2338852) | human gut metagenome | biome: human gut; feature: human-associated habitat; material: faeces...
TGACAAAACTTGAAAGATGAGAATTAATACACATGAAAAAAAATAATCCAATAAACAAATACGTACTTGTAATAATATTTTTAGCATTATTTGCAATAATCAGCATATTCTTAATATCAATAACCGAACACAGGTCTGATGCAAATATGAATAATAAAAGTAATTCTGAAAAACTTACAACAAAAAATACCGAAGATTCATCTTCATTTGAAGAAACAACATCATACAATCCTGCTGATTCTGCCATAGAAGAGATGAGTACAGCTCCTTCAGGCGATGCTGCAAAGCATTTGATTGATTTTGATGCTGATTTTCCTTATCAGATAAGAGTTAACAGAACTCAGAATTATGTAATTATATATGGAATTGACAAGAACGGAAGATACTCCATTCCTTATAAAGGATTTATGTGCTCTGTCGGAAAAGATGTAAAAGACACCCCTACAGGTTCATTTAAAACAAGCGATTATTATCCTTGGAGACTAATGGTTGATGGTTCTTATGCCCAATATGCAATCCGTATCAACGGTTCAATCATGCTTCATTCTATTCCATATTACAGTGCACACAACGATGATTTGGAAAGTGAAGAATATAATAAACTTGGAAGCAACGCTTCCCTTGGCTGTGTAAGACTTAACATTAACGGAATAAAATGGATATATGATAATTGTGCGGCTGGAACAAAAGTATATTTTTACAAAGATTCTAACCCTGGACCATTGGGTAAGCCATCAGAAAGAAAAATTTCTGGAGACAGTGAGGTAAATAGTTGGGACCCAACTGATCCAGCTTCGGACAACCCTTGGAAGGAGTATGATATTGCCAAAAGGAATGATAAAGAAAACACAGAAAGCGATAAAAATAACAATATTGAAAATAAAATAGAAAACACAGAGCAAAATACAGAAGTGCCAGGCAATACGGAAAATACTGAAACCAATACGGAAATAACAAATAATACAGAGAGCAATAAAAATAATGAGATTTTTCAAGAAAAAAACAATATTACAAATACAGAGAACAGAAATACAGAAAACGAAAATTATGAAGTTGAGAGTAATATAGAAAGTGATAATGACTAAATATTGTTAAAAAATGCGTACAAATTTGAATACGTCAAAGCCTGTTTTAAATGAAGTGATATACATCAGAATATAAAAAATATGTATTTTTACTTTAAAATGGGCTTATTTTATTGAAAAAATATAAATGAGGCTTTATGGAAAGAAAAAGCTAAAAAATAAAGCTTTAATTTGTTAAAATAAAAGCTTTATTTTATTACCATCACGGCTTATAAATCCCTCATCTACCAAGCATTTGAGCTCACGCATCATTGCACTTCTATCTACGCTTAGGTAATCGGCGAGGCTAGTCATTGAAATTGGAAGTGTAATATTTTTAGAGAAGTTTTTACTAGAAAGAATAGAAAAATAAGTAAGTAATTTATCTCTGATAGACCTCTTTGAAAGTATTTCTATTCTAGTATTTTGATGTACTGCTTGTTTTAATATAAGCTCTAGTAAGCTAGATACGAGTGTTGTGTGAAATTTACAATTGCTTCTGCATTTTTCGTGTATGTCATCATACAAAAATAGAAGAGCCTCACACTTATCCATTGCTAAAACAAAAAGTTCGTGGTTGGTATGAACAGGGTAGAAGGCTTCACCAAAAATATCTGTTGCAACAAAACTTTCTATTATATCCTTGTTTCCGTTTAAATCATATCTAATTAAATCTGCTTTTCCAGAAAGCAGTATGCAAATTTGTTTTCTTTTTTCTATGTAAGTTGTAATAATACTACCTTTTTCAAAGGTCTTACGTTGAACCTTAATACAATTACAAGAAATGTTTTCAATTATATCTGATATTTCCATTAACATTGTCCTTAAATTTGTAAATAAAATTTACTCAATTATACTTCAAAAACGTTGCATTTGCAACAGAAAAAATAAATTGTTAAGGTATAATAGTTATGAGATAATGTTTTTTAGGTAAGTTATGTCGATGTGGGCAGAAAAATGTTTTGCAAATAATACTGCTTAGTTATATTAAAAAATATTATTTATAATGAAACTAAAGAGGCAGTAATTTAGATAAATCCAAGGAGGAATTTATGAAGGTTATTAAGAGAGATGGACGTGTAGTAGATTTTAATAGAGAGAAGATTGCAATTGCTATTGAGAAGGCAAACCAAGAGGTTACAGAAAAGGAAAGAGCAGATAAGCAAGATATTAAGGATATAATAAAATATATTGAGTCACTTGATAAAAAGAGAATTTTGGTTGAAGATGTGCAAGATATAATAGAAGAGCAACTTATGGATAAGAAAAAGTTTAAGCTTGCAAAGAAATACATGATTTATAGATATAATAGAGCGTTGGTTAGAAAGAAGAACACCACAGACGAATCTATTCTTGGACTCATAAAAAATCAAAATATGGAGATGTTGGAAGACGGAACACGTAAGAATGCTGTGCTTGCGTCTTCACAAAGGGATTACATAGCTGGAGAGGTTTCTAAGGATTTAACGAAGAGACTACTGTTACCTGAAAAAATAGTAAAGGCTCATGAAGAAGGAGTACTATATTTTCATGATATGGACTATTTTTTACAACCAATTTTTAATTCTAGTGTGATTAATATTGGAGATATGCTTGATAATGGAACAGTGATAAATGGCAAATTGATAGAGAGCCCAAAAAGTTTTAGAGTTGCTTGCACTGTGCTTGCACAAATTCTTGCAACAGTTGCGTCAACGCAATATGGTGGACAATCTGTAAATATAAGTCATTTGGGCAAGTATGTTAGAAAGAGTTATGAAAAATTTAAGGAAGAGTTTGGAGGCGTGACTTCAAAAGAAATATTAGATAAAAAGATAAAAGAAGAAGTAACGAGTGGTGTACAAACACTTCAATATCAGATAAATACACTAATGACTACAAACGGGCGTAGTCCATTGGTTTCATTCTTTATGTATTTAAGAGAAGGCGAGGAATACATAAAAGAAAATGCACTTATAATAGAAGAAATCTTGAAGCAAAGAATTGAGGGAATGAAGGATGAAGAAGGAAAATATATTAATCCGGAATTTCCAAAGTTGATCTATGTAATTGATGAAAATAACTGCTTAAATGGTGGAAAATATGATTATTTAACACATTTTGCATTAGAATGTGCAAATAAGACACAAGAACCAAGTTTTATATCGGCTAAAAAAATGCGTGAAAATTATAGCGGAAATGTCTTTTCGCCAATGGGCTTTAGAAGTTTTCTAACTCCATGGAAAGATGAGAATGGAACATATAAATTTGAAGGAAGATTTAATCAAGGTATTGTTAGCATAAATTTACCACAAATTGCGATTGTGGCAGATGGTGATGAAGATAAATTCTTTAGCTTGCTAGATGAAAGACTGGAATTGTGTCATGAAGCATTATTGTGCAGACATTATGCTTTGCTTGGTACAGTAAGTGATACGAGCCCAATACATTGGATATATGGTGCGATAGCGCATTTAAAATCAGGAGAAAAAATAGACAAATATTTGAAAGATGGTTACTCTACAATTTCGTTAGGATATGTAGGAGTATATGAAGCAACAATGATGATGAAAGAAGTTTCTAACACTGAATCAAATGGAAAAGAATTTGCTATAAAGATAGTAAAGCATTTAAAAGAAACTGTTGAAAAGTGGAAGAAAGCCTCTGGCTTAGGTTTTTGCTTATATGGAGAAACAAGTCAAAAGGTATGCAAAACATTCGAAAGAATAGATAAAGAAAGATTTGGTGTAATAAAAAACGTAACAGATAAAGAAAAATATACAAGTTCATACCATGCTAGTGAAGGCGAAAAAATAGACTATAAAGAAAAACTAGCATTTGAAAGCGTATTTCAAAAATTATCATTGGGAGGAGTTGTATCACAAATTCCGAGCGAATATATTGGAGAATTAAGTGATAAAGAAGAATTCATAAAATTTGTGTATGATAATGTACAATATTTGGAGTTTACAAAAGAACTCAAAAAATAGCTAAAATTAATATGTTGATATAATAAACAGACTGTAAAAAAGTTCTACAAAAAAATGAGTGAAGAAATTCGCTCATTTTTATTTCAATAGATTTTTTATGTTGTCCTTGAGTCATACATTCTTAAAATTAGGGTCATCTAAAAATGACATCTACTGAGCCTTTTTATCATGCTTATTCTTATAGTATGTATTTTTAATAATATCTAATTCTAGTATACGAATTTCGATTGAGTCTATCAATATTAAATCTGGGTGACTTATATGAAAAAAATTTTCTTTAATGAATGAAATAGAAATTTACAAATGTCATTTATTTGTCACTTTGATGATGTATTATAATTCCAGTAAAAGAAAATTTGAAAAGAAAGGAAAGGAAAATATAATGGAAATTTTAAGAGTTGAAGATTTGGTTAAGACATATGGAAAAGGTGAAAATCAGGTTAATGCAGTTGACCACATTTCGTTTTCGATAGATAAAGGAGAATTTGTTGCGATTGTTGGAGCTAGTGGAAGCGGAAAATCTACGTTACTACATTTGTTAGGAGGAGTGGATAGACCAACTTCAGGCAAAGTGTTCATAGATGGAAAAGACATTTATTCTTTAAATGATGATAATCTGGCTATATTTAGAAGGAGGCAAATTGGTTTAATTTATCAATTTTACAATTTAATACCAATATTAAATGTAAGAGAAAATATAACATTGCCATGTGACTTAGACGGACAAAAAGTTGATGAGAAAAGATTAGATGAGTTGATAAAAACATTAGGATTAGAAAAAAGAGAGAAGCATCTGCCAAACCAATTATCTGGAGGACAACAACAACGTGTATCAATAGGAAGAGCAATGATAAATAATCCAGCATTAATGCTTGCAGATGAGCCAACAGGAAACTTAGATTCAAAGGCGAGTGATGAAATAATATCATTATTAAAATTGTCAAACAAAAAGTTTAACCAGACTGTTGTAATAATTACTCACGACTTAGAAATAGCAAAAGAAGCAGAAAGAGTTATAACAATAGAAGATGGAAAGATAATAAAGGATGAGAAAAATTTCGCCCAATAGGGACGCACTTTCTTGGGTGAAGAAGAAAAAATAATATAAATTTTGTCCAGTAAAGGAAGCTGTTGGGAAACGAAAAGTTAATTTCGCCCCAAAAAGGGCGTCCCTATTGGGCGAAAAGATGGAGAATATATAATGAATGTTTTAAATAAGTTGACTAAGAAAAATTTATTACTTAATAAGAAACGTACAATTGTTACTATTATTGGAATTATGCTTTCTACTGCACTGGTTTGTGCGGTTGCGGGGCTGGTTACAAGTGCACAGCAGACATTTGTAAATCTTATTAAGAATAGTGATGGTGATTATCATATTTCGTTTTCTAATGTGCCACAGGAACAGCAAAAATATATTACGCAGAACAATGCGGTTGATAGTTACTATACTACAAAAGAGCTGGGATACAGTGAATTCGAGAGTATTCAAAATGAGGATAAACCATATATTTATGTGGTTTCTATGAATGAAAATGCCTTCGAAAAAGGTGCATATAAATTGATAGAAGGTCGAATGGCTCAAAATGAGAATGAGATTGTTATTCCACAACATTTAATTGATAATGGTAGAGTTAAGATTAATGTTGGAGATAAGATTACTTTAAATGTTGGAACAAGAGAACTAATGGACGGCAGTAAGCTTAATCAAAAAAATCCATATCTAGCAAGTTCGTCAAAAGAATATATATATCAAGAGACTGGAAAAGCCGGAGACAACGAAGATTATGAGGAGCAAATCGTTGATGGACAGAAAAAAGAATACACTGTTGTTGGAATAATGAAAAGACCTAATACGGGTGTAGAACCATATACAGCACCAGGCTATACGGCAGTTACATATTCAAACGATGAGAAAAATGCAGATGGCACAGACAAAATAACATCAATAGGCACAAAATTAAATACAAATGCTTCAAATGAAATTTTATCAGCAGAAGAAAATGAAAAATCAGTGACAGCTGATGCTACAATAAAAAACTCACAAACAGCCAACTTCTATGTAACTCTAAAAAATCCAAAAGAATATGAAAATGTAAAGAATCAAATAAAAAACACAATAGAAGCGGAAACTAAGAATGAAATTGAAGTAGAAGTTAATTCAGATTTATTAAGGTTCGAAGGAGTTCTTAGTGAGAGCACTTTAGGAGTTCTATATGGAATTGCAAGTGTTATTATAGTAATAATAATCGTAAGCAGTGTGTTTGTAATAAGAAACAGTTTTAGTATTTCTGTATCTGAAAAAACAAAACAATATGGAATGCTAGCATCTGTTGGAGCAACTAAAAAACAAATAAAAAGAAGTGTTTTACTAGAAGGATTATATATTGGTATAATTGCAATTCCACTTGGAATCTTATTAGGAATTGTTGCAATAATAATTTTATTATGGATAGTAAATTTATTAATTGGAGACATGATGGAAGGTACAGAATTTGTGTATAATGTACCAGGAATGGCAATTTTAATTTCAGTAGTAATCTCTGGCATTACAATATTTTTATCATGCTTAATTCCTGCAATAAAAGCATCTAAAATTCCACCAATTGAGGCAATACGTGGAACAGATGATATAAAGATAAAGACGAGAAAAATAAAAACATCAAAATTAACGAAAAAATTATTTGGAATAGGCGGAGTAATTGCAAGCAAAAACTTAAAAAGAAATAGAAAAAAATACAGAACAACAGTAGTGTCGCTAGTTGTAAGTATATCAATATTCATAGCACTTTCATCATTTTTAACTTATGGACAGATGATGACAGGTTCATATTATACAGATTTGAGCTATAACATAGCCGTAAATGGTGGAAATGAAGCATTATATGAAAAAATTGCGACATGGAGCGGAATAAATAGCTACAGTTATTCATACCAGACTAGTGCTGAGATAGACGTAAACAAATATGGAACAGACTTTGCTAAAGAAGAATTAGAAAATAAAAAACAGATATATGAAGAAGACTTCCCAGAAAATGTTGGAAAATATGAATATAATACTCTAGGTTTGACAATTGTTATGGTTAACAATGACTACTTCAAGTCATATGTAAAAAGCCTTGGAATGAACGAGAAAGATTATTCAAATATAGCAATACTTGGAGACGACATGATGCATTATCTAGGGCAAGGAAAATCAAAGGTTGAGCATTATTTTAATGTTAAAGCTGGAGAATCAATGGAAGTTACTATGGATGATGAGCAAAAGCAAATAAAAATTTCTAAAATTACAACAGAAAGACCAATGGGATATGAAAGTTGTTATACAGAGGGAGGCTACTTGTTTGTATCTGAAGATTATCCAGTAGTTACTAAAGATAAGAGTGAATTAAATAGTGGAAACCTATGCATAGATGCACAAAAACCATCAGAAATAGAAAACAAGCTAACAGACCTTAAAAAAGAAGGCGAAGACTTTGAAGATATAATGATAACAAATTTAGCTGAGTATGCAGATCAACAAAAAAGGATAATAATACTCGTATCAATATTCTTGTATGGATTCATAGCAGTAATCACACTAATTGGTGTAACTAATATATTCAACACAATAACAACAAACATGATACTACGCTCAAAAGAATTTGCAAACCTAAAATCAATAGGAATGACAACAAAAGAATTTAACAAAATGATAAGACTAGAAAGCGTAATGTATGGAACAAAATCACTATTAATAGGAATTCCAATAGGGCTTTTAGGCTCATATGCAATATTCAAATCATTTACAAATTCGATAGACTTTGGATTTATAATACCATGGCAAGCAATAATAATTTCTGTAATATTTGTATTTATAATAGTAGGACTAACAATGAAATATTCACTAAACAAAATAAACAAGCAAAACATAATAGAAACAATAAGACAGGATAATATATAAAATTATAAATATTAATAAGTTGTAACTAGCAAAAGACTGGATTGTAATTAATCTGGTCTTTTGGTTTTCGAAAAATTTTATATAACTGATGCTATTCGTAGTTTTGTATGATATAATGTAATGGAAAATAGAGATTGGGAGAAAATAGCAATGAAAAATAAGAAGATTATAATTATTGTAATAAGCATTATTCTAATATTAGCGATATTTGTGGGAATAGGAATAACGATATATTTTAACAATAAACCTAAAAATAAACCGGAAGACGTATTGCAGACTTTTGCTTCATATATTAATGATAAGAAGTATGAAGATATGTATTCTTTGTTGTCATCAAAAAGCAAAGCTAATATTTCGGAAGAAGATTTTATTAAGAGAAATAAAAATATTTATGAAGGCATAGAGGCTGAAAATTTTAGTGTTGACATACAGAGTATAGAAAATGAAAATAAATTAGCAAAAGTTACATATAAAAATAGTATGGATACAATGTCTGGACATGTTGACTTTACAAATACTGTAACTCTTGAATTGAACGAGGAAAAAGAATATAAAATAGATTGGACGTCTAACTTGATTTTTCCAAAGTTGAATACCGAAGATAAGGTAAGGGTAAAGACCATAGAAGCAAAGAGAGGTAGTATTTTAGATAGAAATGGAGAATACTTGGCAACAAACGGAGTTGCTTCAAAAATAGGTCTTGTTCCTGGAAAGATGAGTGATAATAGGGAAGAAGATATTGCAAAAATTGCTGAACTTTTAAATATGACTTCAGATGGTATAAATAGCGAGCTTTCGGCATCATATGTCAAGGCTGATACTTTTGTTCCGTTAAAGACTGTGGGAAAGAATGAAATGGAATTAAAGAATAAATTACTAGAGATAAAGGGAATAAAAATAATTGATGCAGATGAGAGAATATATCCACAGGGAGTGTCAACCTCTCAATTAGTGGGCTACATCCAACCAATAAATGCGGAAGAGCTGAAAGAAAAGGCAAAAGATGGGTATACTTCGAGTAGTAAAATTGGAAAATATGGATTAGAACGTGCTTACGAGAGTACTTTAAGAGCAGTAAACGGTTCAGAAATTTACATAGAAGATGCAAATGGAAATAAGAAAACATCTATTGCAAAACAAGAACAAAAAGACGGTCAAGATGTGAAATTGACAATAGATAGTAAATTACAACAGACTGTATATGAACAGTTTAAAGATGACAAGAGTGCTGTTGTTGTTATGAACCCGAAGACGGGAGAAGTGCTTGCACTTGCAAGTTGCCCATCATTTGATTCTAATGATTTTAGCTTAGGAATGACAACGGCAGATTATAAGAATTTAACGGAAAACCCAGATAATTTATTATATAATAGATATTTGGCAACATATGCTCCTGGGTCATCGTTTAAACCGATAATTGGCGCAATAGGGTTAACTACTGGTGCTTTTTCAGCAGATGATGACTTTGGAAGAAGCGGAACAAAGTGGCAGAACGATAGTTCTTGGGGAGATTTCTATATAACAACACTTTCTACGTATAATGGACCTGCAAATCTGAAAAATGCATTAATACATTCAGATAACATATATTTTGCTAAGGCTGCTTTAAAAATAGGAGGCAAAAATCTAATAAATTCACTAAAAAATATAGGGTTTGGACAACAAATAGAGTTTCCACAAACAATAAGCAAGTCTTCATACTCAAACAGTGAAAGCTTTACAAACGAAACACAACTTGCAAATTCCGGATATGGTCAAGGAGAAGTCTTAGTAAACCCAATACATATGGCAATGATGTACTCAGCATTTGTAAATGAAGGCAACATGATAATGCCATACTTGGAGTATAAAGAGAATGCAAGTTCACAAACGGCTAAATACTACAAGGAAAATGCATTTTCAAAAGAAGCTGCAAACGAAGTAAGAGACGGCTTAATACAAGTTGTAGAAAATCCGAGTGGAACAGCACATTCAGCAAAAATTGAAGGAAAAACAATAGCAGGAAAAACAGGAACAGCAGAAATAAAACAATCAAAGGACGATACCGAAGGCACAGAAATAGGCTGGTTTAATGCATTCAACGTAGGAGAAAGTGATGAGAGCTTATTACTAGTAGTAAGCATGGTAGAAAACGTAAAAGGAAAAGGTGGCAGTCATTATTTATTACCAAAAGTAAGAGCAATTTTCGCCCAATAGGGACGCCCTTTTTTGGGCGAAAGTCACTTAAAAGTCACAAATGAATGATAAATTTAATATAGAAAATGAGGATAACATGGAAAAAGAGAAGAAAAGCAAAATAAAAAAAATATTAGTTAATCTGACAATATTTATATTACTTATAATTTTAACATTTTCATTAGTGTTGAAAGACCAAGATGTTTCACAAATATTTAGTGTTGCTGCTAAGGTAAAAAAACAATATATTCTATTTGCTGTACTTGCAATGAGCATTTACATTTTAGGAGAAGCTGTAAATATTACGAGAATTTTGAAAGAACTTGGTGAAAAATCAAAGCTTATAAGTAATATCAGATACACACTAATCGGATTTTTCTTTAGTGCAATAACTCCTGCTGCAAGTGGAGGACAGCCAATGGAAATATATTACATGCATAAAGATGATATTTCTGTTGCGAATTCTACTTTGGCACTATTAATGCAACTTTGCAGTCTGCAAATAGTTACAATAACAGTAGGAACTATAAGTGCTGTAATACATTTTGAGGTACTAAAAAGTGGATTAATTTATTTATTAATACTTGGAATTATATTGAATTCAAGTGCTTTAATGTTATTGATAATTGCAATTTTTTCAAAAAGACTTTCGGAAGGATTAATAAAATTTGTAGTGAAATTACTAAAATTCTTTAGAATTCCAAATGTAGAAAAAAAGCAAGAAAAACTAGAAAAAGAATTAGAATCATATCAAACAAGTGCAAAATACATAAAAGAGCATAAAATATTAATGTTAAAAACTGTGATAACAACCGTCATACAAATGATAGCATATTATAGTGTGCCATATTGGATTTACTTAGCATTTGGATTAACAGAATACAACATATTTGAAATATTAACATTGCAAGCAGTGCTATATGCTACAGTGTCCGGAATTCCATCGCCTGGGGCTGTTGGAGTAAGCGAGGGTGGATTTCTAGGAATATTTAGAAACGTATTTCCAGAGACAATAATTAGCAGCGCAATGCTTCTAACAAGAGGCGCAAATTTCTATTTATTTATTATAATAAGTGCGATAATTGTTATGATAAGCACATTTAGAGAGAAAAAAATTGAAAAAAAGCAAATGCAAGAAACGGAAGTTTTAACAGAGAAAAGCGAAAAGTAATGAACATAAGCTTTACATTCACATATAATATAAAAGAGGTGTAAAACTTATGGCGTATTCGGAAAGAGAATTAATTGCAAGAATGATACAATGTGAAGCTGGCGGTGAAGGAGACAATGGAATGAAGGCCGTGGCAAGTGTTATAATGAATAGAGTAAATGTCCCAAACGGCGAATATGCAAGAATTTCGCAGGGGGGAAATATTAGAAACATATTATTTCAACAAGGACAATTTGACTGTGCAAGAGAAACTATACGTGGAAGCTATAACAGTCAAAACATATACAACATGACTCCGACAGATGTGCATTATAACATTGCAGATTGGGCATTATCAGGTAACAGGCTAAATGAGATAGATAACTGTTTGTGGTACTTAAATCCATTTAGACCAACGTGTGGAAGCACTTTCCCAGCAAATGGTTCAGGAAGTTTGCATACAAGGCTAGGCAAACATTGCTTTTACAAGCCAACACCTCTATATAATAACACTTAAAAAGAGGTATTGTTGAAAGATTATGTGGATTCAATCTTTTTCAACTGACAAAAGTACCTTGATGGAGGAATGGTAAATGGAAAATAAAGAAATAGAAAATAGACAGTTGCTAAATCCAAACCAGCAAGATAATTGGCCAGAAACCTTGAAAAATCCAATATATACACCGGCATTTTTACGTGAACAAATAGGAAAATTGATGCGTGTTGAATTTTTAATTGGAACAAATAATTTAGTTGATAGAATTGGTGTACTAGAAGATGTTGGAGCAAGCTATATTTTGCTTCGTTCATTTGAAAATGATAGTTTAGTTTATTGTGACATATATGCAATAAAATTTATCACAATATCAACAACAGGAATATATGCAAATTATCTGCAAATGAGCAAATATAATAGAAATACGTATTATTAATAGTAGAGAAA
>ENA-ORTS01002150-ORTS01002150.1-human-gut-metagenome-genome-assembly--contig:-NODE-2150-length-12194-cov-7.054041_pt1 | contig 12194 bp, 9 predicted proteins | sample MGYA00241911_ERZ509186 | MGnify/ENA primary metagenome ERZ509186 (study PRJEB26280, sample SAMEA2338852) | human gut metagenome | biome: human gut; feature: human-associated habitat; material: faeces...
AGGGCAAACGCCAGCACGGCCGCAAAGGCACCGCCGGCACGCTCCTTCGCCCAGCTGCCGCCGATGGCCACGGCGAACAGGATGTGCAGATTGTTGATGACCGCCCAGCCGATGTTCTCCATGGTGGTACCGATGGTCATGACCGCTGCAATGTCGCCGCCGCCCATCTGCACCAGCTTGCCCAGACTGATCATCAGTCCGGCAGCGGGCATGACGGCGATGACGGTCATCAGCACCTTGCCCAGCTTCTGCAAAAAGTCGAAGTTGATGAAGCCCTTCTTTTTCGGCTTCTCTGCGCTGGCCTCCCGGGCCGCAGGTGCTGCTTCCGCTGCCTCAGCGGGCTGTGCCTCTTTTGCCGTCAGGGTCAGCACCGGCGTCTTGCCTGCCGCCGCAATGCCCTCGGCACAGTGCAGCTTCCTATCGTCTGCGCCGCCGGTCAGAACGATGGAAGTGATGGTTTTCAGGCCCCGCTCCCGGATGAGCGCAAGGTCTGCCTTGGCCACAGGCTGACCGGCCTTGACCCGGTCGCCCTCTTTGACCAGGATCTCGAAGCCCTCGCCGTTCAGGCTGACGGTCTCCAGACCCACATGGACCAGGATCTCCAGCCCATTGTCTGCCGCAAAGCCAATGGCGTGTTTTGTTTCGGCGATGGTCTCCACCGTGCCATCCACCGGGCTGCAGAACAGCCCATCGGACGGCTCGATGGCGATGCCTTCGCCCAGAACGCCGCTGGCAAAGGTCTCATCCGGGACTTCGCTCAGCGGGACGAGTGTTCCGCTGAAGGGTGCTGTCACGACAATAGAACGTGTCGTTGTGGTCATGATGTTCCTCCTTATTCTTCCTCTTGCATCATTCTGTGCAACTATTGCATTCATGTTGCGTAGTTTTATGCAACAAGAATAATCCAAGTCTGCAACTTTTACAAGAGTTTTTTGGAGTTAAAATAAACTTTCTACGTTTCGCACAACCGTCTGCGAGATTCTTTGTGGAAATTGTCGAGGGTACGCAGAGGACAGGATTGCACCGTTTGCGCAATTCCTTGCGCAAACATTGACATCGCGTGGGAACCGCTTTACAATAGAGCTATTACATCAGGGAGGAACAGACTATGGCAGTTACCATCAAAGATGTCGCGGCGGCGGCGGGGGTCTCCCCCTCCACTGTGTCCCGCACCTGCAAGGACAGCCCTTCCATCAGCCGGGACACCAAGGAGCGGGTGCGCCGTATCATGGCGCAGCTGGGCTATGAGCCGAACTTTGAGGCCGAGCCGGTGGAGGCATTTTCCAAGACCATCGGCATCATTCTGCCCTCCTCCCAGCGGGATGTCTACGAAAACGCATTCCATCTGGAGATCATCCGCGGCATCGGGCAGTTCTGCAACCAGCGGCGGTATGTGAACACGGTCATCACCGGGCAGGACGATGCAGAGATCCTGGACGCCATCCAGAGCATGGTGGCCAACGCACAGGCGGACGGCTTCATCCTGCTCTATTCCAAAAAGGACTGCCCGGTGGCGGCCTATCTGCGCGGCGAAGGGCTGCTCCATGTCATTGTGGGCAAGGCGGCACAGTCGGCCAACCAGACCATCTACATCGACAATGACAACGCTCTTGCGGGAGAGGAAGCCGCCGATTACCTCTGCGAGCTGGGCCACCGCCGCATCGCCTACTTCGGGGTCAGCAATGCGATGCTGTTTTCGGCAGAGCGCAGGCGGGGCTACCAGATGTCCCTGCTCAAGCACGGCATCACCCCCCGCGAAGAGGACTGCGTGGAGGTCAGCACCCTGAACGATGCTTACGAGGAGCCGCTGAAAGCCCTTCTCACCGCCCCGGACCGTCCCACCGCCATGCTGGTCAGCGACGACATCCTTGCCGTGGTGCTGGAGCAGTTCTGCGGCAAGCTGGGGCTGCACATCCCCAAAGACCTCTCCATCGTGTCCTTCAACAACTCACTGTTCTCCCGCATCACCAGCCCCCAGCTGACCACCGTGGACGTGAACCCCTACCAGCTGGGCATGGAGGCTGCCAGCCAGACCATCAACCACATCGAGAACCCGAACCTTCTGGTCACAAAGATCATCGTGCCGCACAAGCTCATCCCCCGGGAGAGCTGCTGCCCGCCGGAGGAGCAGCGCTAGGAAGTGCTTTTTCAGCAAGACAGTGTCCGCTTCCGGGAGCTGCCGCGCAGCGCTTGCTATCCTGCCCCCAGAGCAGACAGCGTAAAAAACGCTGCATCCTCCGGGGGTATTTTTATGCCCAAAAAGGCACAAAAGAATGCCCGCCCACCTGTGGAAAACCACGGTGAGCGGGCATTTTGCGTTTTATTGTTTGTGCCGCTGTAAAAGCGTTCAGAGGGCGGCGGTCTGGGGTACCAGCCGGAAGAGCATTACGGGCAGCGCGCTGTTTGCAAAATCCAGCGTATAGATGCGCTTTCCGCGCTCTGTTTCAAACGGCATCTCGGTCTGTGTGCCGTCCGGGGCAATGCGCACAAGCGTTTTGCCTTCCAGCAATCCGGCGGGCAGCGCGAGCCTTACCCGGCCGGTGGGCTGCGTCAGGCTGCCTGCGGTTTCAAAGGCCACGCTCAGGTATTCCCCATTCGTCCGTGCAGTCACATCCTCCGCAGAAAGACTGCCGCTGTTAGCCCACGCCGTTGCGGCTTCGATCATTTCCAGCTGCGCGGCGTTTTCTGCCTGCCCGCACACGGGGCAGAAGATCAGCGTTTCGCCTTCCGCAGTGCGGAAAGTAAACTTCCGGCAATCCGTGCTGCCAGTGTGCGCACAGCCCTGCCGCAGACAACTGGCGCTCTGAGAGCCGGCTCCGTTCGGGGACCATGCACCGAACTGGTGTCCCAGCTGATCGGTCGGGTCTGCGGTGTAGCTGTCGTTGCAGCGGGAGCAGGTAAAGATGGTATAGCCGTCTGCTTCACAGGTAGGCTCTACGGTAACAGCCTGATAATCATGGTTCAGTGCGGGCAGCTCTGCATAGGTGGTATAGTCACAGCGGGAGCAGGTTTCGTAGGCGTTCCAGCCGATTTCCGTACAGGTGGGCGCTTTTGCTGCGTGCTGCACCAAATCATGATTCAGCGCGGGCAGTTCCGCATAGGTGGTATGGTCGCAGCGGGAACAGGTTTCGTAGGCGTTCCAGCCGATTTCCGTACAGGTGGGGGCTTTTGCTGCGTGCTGCTCCAAATCATGATTCAGCGCGGGCTGCTCCGCATAGGTGGTGTAGTTGCAGCGGGAGCAGGTGTCGTAGGCGCTCCAGCCCTTTTCCGTACAGGTGGGAGCTTTTGCTGCGTACTGCACCAAGTCGTGACCGCCGTAGTAACTCCCTCCGCAAGTGGTGCACGTTCCCGGCCTGATGCAGGTCGCGCGGCTGTCGCCGCCGCAGGGTACGTTCTCTTCTTTTGCGTCGCAGTTGGGGTTCGTGCATCTGCGGGTGTGCGTGCCGTCGCCGTTAGGCTTCCACTCGCCCCATGCGTGACCGGGGATGTCGTATTCCGCGCCGCATTTTTTACAGATTTTGCCCTCGGTGCAGGTGGGACCTTGGGTACCGCCGCTATGTACCTGTAAATGCGTAATATTGCCATCCTTGTGGCAGTTCTGGCATTCAGTTACATAAACCCTATGATAGGTCGAATCATATTTTTCGTATCTGCGGGCCTCACGTTCTTCCCTAATCCCACAGAAGGCGCAGTGCACCGGGACTGTTTCTGCCGCCGCTTTTAACACGATCCCCGGTATCAGGCACACCATTGCCAGCACCGTCAAACACCAGATCAGCCATTTTTTCATGTTACTCCCTCCTTGTCATCAAACCTTGTTATCCTTTCAGATCAAACTGCACGGACAGCGATGCAAGCACGGCATCTACCACCTTCCGCGCCTCGGCAAGCATATCGATCTCCGCCACAAAAGCGATGACCTGCTCGCGCTCCTGCGCGGGGACCTGCAGCGCACTCAGGCTCATGCTCAGATAGCGCCGTATTTTGCGCTCCAGCGTAAAGTAGGGGTCGCACCGCCGTGCCATGTAGCCGCGCATCATGCCAGCCGTGCCCAGCTCCATCTCGTAGAAATCGCACTCGGCGCACCCGGGCAGATACGCGCTGAACGCCGCCTGCAGCTCGGCCGTGGTGCTGCGGTGGATGATCTCCGCCGTGGCGGGGAAGGTGTACGCCTCCACATAGATATCCCGCAGATTCTCGCTCAACTCGCTCAGCGCCAGCTGCAAAGCCGTCTCCACCGCGTAGAGGTACACCGGCGAGGGGGCGTTTGCCGCCAGCGGCCTTACCGCGCCGAACTGCCTGCTGAACATCATGCCGATCAGCTCGGTCAGCACGCCGTCCTTTGTGCGGAAAATATTCTGGAACGACCCGGCAGAAACATCTGCTTCCTTTAAAATTTCTGCAACCTTGGTGTTCGTGTAGCCTTTTTCCAGAAAAAGCCGGACACAGGCGGTCAGGATCCGCCGTTTTGCTTCCTTGCTGTCGTATCTGCGCGCCATTGGGGATCATCCTTTTCTACAATTGGTTTCTGACCCAATTATATATTGATTTGAAAATTGCGTCAAGTAAACTTTTAAGGGCATATTTTGGGCAGTTTGACGAGGGAGAGCTTTCTGCGGGTGCGCATCCGGGCAAAACAAAGCGCAATGGACATTGCTGTTATCCGCTGCCGCAGCCAGACAGTTCGCGGCAGCAAAAAAGAGGCCACCGATCGGGGCGACCTCTTTTCAGCGTATTTTCAGCGTAAATCCCGCAGCAGGCGAACCCACCATCTCCATGACGGCTCTTTTGGAGTTGCTCTTTGCGTAAGATTGCAAAATAAATCTTATTTCTGACAGAAAGAGCCGAACCCGTGCAACGAGTCCGGCCCTTTCTGTGCTTTGGTTGGATCTTAAGCAAAGTTATGGTAAATGAAGAAGTTGGCTTTGGGAGTTTACAGCAGGCTCAGTGCTTCCTCGTCTGCCACAAGGATGCAGTCCGGATGCAGCTGCAGGATGCTGCCGGGGCAGGCAGGGGTCACAGGGCCGGTCACGGCGTCCTTGACGGCCTGTGCCTTGGCTTTACCGTTGGCTACCACCAACACCTTGCGTGCCTGCATGATGGTCTTGATGCCCATGGTGTATGCCTGTTTGGGGACAAGGGCCTCGTTGCCGTCAAAGAAGCGCTTGTTGGCTTCGATGGTAGTGGGCGCAAGGTCGATGCAGTGGGTCTCCAGCTCAAAGGCTTCGCCCGGCTCATTGAAGCCGATATGACCATTGGGGCCGATGCCCAGCAGCTGCAGGTCGATGCCGCCCAGCTTGTGGATGATACCGTTGTAACGGGCACACTCGGCGGCGGTGTCCAGATTGGTGCCGTCCGGCAGGTTGGTCTTGGCCGGGTCGATATTCACCTTGCTGAACAGGTTCTCATTCATGAAATACCAGTAGCTCTGGGGATGCTCCTTAGGCAGGCCGCGGTACTCGTCCAGATTGACAGTAGTGACCTCGGAGAAATCCAAATCGCCTTTGTTGTACCAGTCCACCAGTTGGGCATAAGTGCCCACCGGGGTGCCGCCGGTGGCAAGACCCAGTACACAGTCCGGCTTCATGATGACCTGTGCGGAGATGATGTTGGCCGCTTTGCGGGACATATCCTGATAATCTTTTGCGCGGATGATCTTCATAATAACGCTCCTTTTATAGTACTGTTACGCCTGCGTTCCGGCAGGCCTGTAAAAATTCTACGGGCAGCTTTCCGTCCGAGATCACAATATCAATATCGGACAGCTCGCAGATGTGGAATGTGCTTTTCAGTCCGATCTTGGAGGAATCCAGCAGCACGGCTTTCTGCTCACAGTCACAGCGGCGGAGCACGGTCTGCTTGAGCCGTGCTTCATCCTCCACGCCGCAGGTAAAACCGGTTTCCGGGCTGTAGCTGGTCACGCCCAGCAGCAGCAGATCAAAGTTGATGCCCTCCATCGTCTGGATGCTCTGTGCACCGCAGACGCTCAGGCTGAACCGGTTCAGTCTGCCGCCCGGCAGGGACACATGGGGCTTTTCCAGCTTTGCCAGCTCCATGGCGCAGCTCAGGCCGCTGGTGTAGATGAGCATGGGCTGATCCGGGATGCACCGGGCCACTGCTGTGGCGGTGCTGCCGGAATCCAGAAACAGGGTGGTGTTGGGGCGCAGCAGAGCAGCGGCTTTTTCGGCAATGATCTGCTTTGCTTCGGCATTGCGGGCGGCACGGCGGCTCAGCAGGTCGTCTGTGCCTACCACCTGCTCCACCGACTTGACACCGCCATGCACCCGCACCACACGGCGGGCTTCATCCAGTGCTTTCAGGTCGGTGCGCAGGGTCATTTCCGAAACGGAAGGGAAAGCTTCCTTGAGCTGGGCAAAGCTAATGCTGCCTTTGCGGTTCACCAGCTCCACGATCTGATTGCGGCGTTGTTCCATGGGGGATTCCTCCTGTCTGCGTTTGTCCTGTCCCATGGCACGTTCTGCTTAGTCCTCCGGGTTGAAGTTTGCCAGCAGATATTCCTCTGCTTCCGGGCACCACAGGCCGTTGTGGGCATCCACGATGTCAGCCAGTGCGGTATAGCGGGGGTCGTTGTCCTGTTCGCCCTTGGCACGCAGATCGGTCAGGGCGATGAGGGGCATGGTCAGGTGGGTGTAGATCAGCTTTTTGCCGCCGGGGATCTTGGGCAGGTTGAGGGTGGTCTCGGCAGCGGCGTTCAGACCGCCGATGTGGGTGACCATCACAGCCGGATCGATGCGCTTAGCGGCGGTCAGTTCCAGCGACTCGATCATGTCGGCGGTATTACCGCCGGTGGTGCCCATGACATGGGTAGAATTGTAGTGCACATCGTAGAAGTTCATCTTGGCGCTGAACTGCTTGTCGGTGGGGCCTGCAAAGAAGTTCAGGCAGCCGTCACGACCCAGCACAGCACTGGACAGCTCCACCACCGGCGCGATGGGGGCGTAGCAGAACACATCATCAAAGCCGGTACCGCCGGTCAGCTCCCGCAGCTCGGCAGCGGGGTCTGCCATGTTGGCGGTGTTGACGAAGTACAGGTCGATGCCGTCCTTCTCCTTGACCTCCTTCGGGGGGAAGAGGGACTCCGCACGGGCCAGACGATCCTCGTTGATATCGGTGACCACCACCATGCCGGGGCGCACATCACGGTGCAGTGCGTAGGTCAGAGCACCCAGACCCATGGGGCCTGCACCGGCCAGAATCGCCAGCTTGCCACCCTTCTTGATGCCCATATCGTGATGGTACACACCCATCTTGGTGTGGTAGGCGGCGTTGAAAGCACCGATGGAGCAGCTCATAGGCTCGGCCAGAGAAGCCTCGTAGTAAGCACGGCCCTTGTACTCCAGCAGGCAGCCCAGTTCCATGACCTCGGCAGGGATGATGCAGTAGGTGGCGTCGCCGCCGAAGAACTCGTAGGAGTAGCCGGGGCTCCACATGGTGCCCTTGTAGTTCAGGGCGGGCTGCAGGGTGAACTTCATGCCGGGCTTGAACTTGTCCTGATGCGCCTTGCCCACCTTGACGATATCACCGGCGAACTCGTGACCCATGATGGCGGGGTGCTCGGCTACATCCGGATGCACACGCTTGTGAGCAGTGCCTCCATCAGCCGGGGCGTTTCGATCAGCTGCCCGCTGACATTCTGCATGACCTCCACCGGGACGCCGTTCCCGTCGTCCGGAGCCAGCAGCACCAGTGCCCCCAGCACGATGCGCCCCGGCTCATAGACCGGCGGCTGTGCTTGCAGATAACCCAAGCGGCAGTCCTTTACCGCACTTGTCCTGCAATGGAGCAGCAGGGCATACAGAGGTTTGATGTAGGTATCGCCCAGCGTTTCACGGCGGCGAAGCTGCTGCTCCACCAGCCGGGCGTCCGCTTCCTGCGGGCAGAACAGCTGCGCCGCTGCATGGATGAGGGCAGCGCGGCTGCCGGGAGCCTTGACGGGCTGGATGGTCAGATATTCCAGCAGCCCGGTCATGGACCGGGTCAGGCGCGCATAATACTGCAGCTTGGAGCCTGCGTGCGGTGCATCCTGCACAGGCTGCACCGCCGGTTCCGGTTCTGCGCGGTTCTGGCTGTACCGCGTGATAGCGTCCTTCAGCACGGCACGATCCGGTTCCAGCAGGGAAGGGCTGATGCACACCGCCGGGTAATCCAGTTCCAGCGGCACGGTGGAGATAATGAAGTCGATTTTTCTCCGACGCAGGTCGGCAGTGTTCAGCTCCCGCACCGAGCAGCACCCCTCCACCTGCAAAGAGGGAAACTCGTTTCCCAGCCGGGAAGCCAGAAAGCGGCTGGAGCCCATGCCCAGCGGACAGGCCACTATCACCCGCAGCCGCAGCCGGAACATGGCATTCTGTTCCAGCACTGCGCCAAAGTGCATAGCAAGGTAGGCCGCTTCATCGTCTGAAATGGCGGGCAGGACGAATTGCTGCTGCACCGCATCACAGGCGGTGCGGGTGGCTTTCCACAGGCCGGGGTAGGCAGTGCGGATAGTGTCCAGCTGGGGGTTTTCGGTACGAATGTTCTGCTCCACCCGCAGCAGCATGGGGCGCAGGTGGCAGTACAGGTCATCCCGCAGGGAGGTGTAACCGGAAAGGTCTGTGTGCAGCGCCTTTTCCATTTCCCGGATAAGGGCGGCTTCCAGATTCCGCAGTTCCATCTCCTGCGCACTGCCCCAAGGATCCTCCGCACCCAGATAAGCAGCGAGATAAAGTTCCAGATACTGCGCTTCCTCAGGCGGCATGGTCAGCCCGAAGGCGCGGTTCAGCGCCGCCACCAGCCGGGCAGCATGATTGCCCGCCGGGCGCAGCCCTCTGGGGGCGCTGCCCTTGTCGCCGCCCTGCCGCAGCTGCTGAATGGTCAGGGTGCAATGGATCGCCAGCGCCAGAAAACCTGCATCCGGCAGATGGAGCTGTTCTTCCTGTTCAAACTGCTGCAAAACCGCCCAGACCTTTTCGGCCGTTTTTGTATCCAGCAGGGTCGAGAAGATCTCGTTTTCCGGCATCCGTCCGCAGAGCACCTCTGCCAGTTCCTTTTCCGGCATACTGCTGCGCAGCAGGGCAGACACCACCCTCCGGTAGGAAGAAGCATCCCCCTGCAGCCAGACCCCCACGCCGGGGCGGCGGAACATCTCCACCCGGTAGGGGTGTAGCTTGGTCTCAAGTTCATCCAAGTCCGCAGACAGCGTGCTTTCCGAAACGCCAAGCGCCCGTGCCAGTACCGCTGTTTTGCAGGGCTCCTGCTCGCTGAGCAGCCTTGTCAAAAGCTGCTGCCGCCGCTCTGCGCGGGAAAGTTCTTTCCTGTCGCTGCTGTTCAGCTGGGTGCGCAGTGCGTCTCGCCGCTCCGGCGCTTCATCCAGCAGCAGACCCTTGCCGGGATTCCGCACAAAATGCGCCCCGGCAGCCTGCATCCACTGCTCCACAGCGGGCAGCTCCCGCAGCACGGTGCGGCGGCTGACCCCGATGCTTTCAGCCAGCGCCGCCGTGGTGGGCTGCATCTGCGGCTCGGACTACACCATGCTGATGGGCGCCATGGTCATGGGTCCTCTGGCCGGCTGGGTCATCAAGCAGTTCGATAAGAAGGTGGAAGGCCATATCCCCGCCGGTTTCGAGATGCTGATCAACAACTTCTCCATCGGCATTCTGGGTATGCTGCTGGCCATCCTCGGCTACTACGTCATCGGCCCGTTCATGACCGCCATCCTCACTGTGCTGACCGCCGGTGTGGACTTCCTTGTGGCACACAGCCTGCTGCCGCTGGTGTCCATCTTTATTGAGCCTGCCAAGGTATTGTTCCTGAACAACGCCATCAACCACGGCATCTTCAGCCCCATCGGTGCAAGTCAGGCTGCTGAGACCGGTCGTTCCATCATGTATATGCTGGAAGCCAACCCCGGTCCCGGTCTTGGTGTCCTGCTGGCCTACTGCTTCTTCTGCAAGGACGACACCACCCGCCAGTCCGCTCCCGGTGCTGTCATCATCCACCTGCTGGGCGGCATCCACGAGATCTACTTCCCCTACATCCTGATGAATCCCGTGATCATCATCGCCCCCATCGTGGGCAACTTCTGTGCCATCCTGTTCTACTCTATGACCGGTGCAGGTCTGTCCGGTCCTGCTTCTCCCGGTTCCATCATCGCCTACATGGCAATGGCTCCCCGGGATTCCATTCTCACCGTTCTGCTGGGCGTTGTCATCGCCGGTGCAGTCTCCTTTATCCTGTCCTCGGTCATTCTGAAAGCGACCTCCGGTCACACCAAGAGCCTGACCGATGCCCAGAACGAAATGAAGGAGATGAAGGCACAGGCTAAGGGCGAGATTCCTGAGCCTACTGCCGTAAATGTCGGCCAGATCCGCAAGATCGTCTTTGCCTGCGATGCCGGTATGGGTTCCAGCGCCATGGGTGCTACCAAGTTCCACAACCGCATTAAGGCGGAGCGCCCCGACCTGACCGTGACCAACTCCAGCGTGGATACCATCCCCGCCGACGCGGACGTAGTGGTCTGCCAGCGCGTTCTGGCTGACCGCGCCGCCAAGTGCGCCCCGCAGGCACAGCTTGTTACATTGGATAACTTCCTTGCAGATCCGCATCTGGACGCATTGTACAACGCACTGACCTCCACTTCCCCGGCACTGGATGCCAAGGCCGAAGCTGCCGCCAATGAGGAGATCGTATCCGACCTGCGCAATGCAGCCGTAGCCCCTCTGGCGGCTGCCGTGACCGAGGCTTCCAAAGCCAACGGTTCCGTGATGAAGATCCAGGCGGAGGACATCCAGCTGGGTCTGCCCTCCGTCACCAAGGAGGAGGCCATCCGTGCCGCCGGTGCGCTGCTGGCAAAGCGCGGCTATGTGGACGAGACCTACGCCGACGCCATGGTGGAGCGCGAAAAGCTGGTGAGCACCTACATGGGCATGGGCGTAGCCATTCCCCACGGCACCAGCCAGAAGAAGGGCACCGTTAAAAAGTCCGGCGTTGTCCTGCTGCAATATCCGCAGGGCGTGGACTTCGGCGATGAAAAAGCCTACCTCGTGTTCGGCATTGCCGGTGTCGGCAACGACCATCTTGACCTGCTGGGCAATGTCTGCGAGATCCTTGAAGACGAGGATGCGCTGGAACAGCTCAAGACCACTTCCGATATGAACTATGTGCTGGAGCACTTACAATAACGATTCCAAAAAGGAGAGATTTTTATGAAGAGCATCGATATCACCATTCAGGACAAAGAAGGTCTGCACGCCCGTCCCGCCGGTATCCTGAGCAAAGCTGCCAAAGGCTTTGAGAGCAAAGTCACTATGACTAAGAACGGCAAAGTCGCCGACATGAAGAAGATCTTTGCCGTAATGGGTCTGGCCGTGAAGTGCGGCGAGACCGTGACCATCGCCGCCGATGGCCCGGACGAGGATGCCGCCATCGAAGAATTGACCAAGCTGTGCAAGGACGCATGACTTCTCCCTCCGTCTATGACCATTCTGCATAAATACTGCTGACGCAAAACCGCTCCGGGCAGAACGTTCGGAGCGGTTTTACTGTCAGTATGCGTTTTTCATCACCGTGTTTTCCAGAAAGCTGAAAAACACATCGTATTCATTTGGGGTCAGCATTTTGGGAGAACTCATGATCACAAGATCATGCCCGTGGTTTCCCACATGATAGGGTGGATGAGTGTGAGAATAGGGGTTTTCCAAAACCCTCTTGACGAATTTCACATACAGTAGTATTTTTCCTGTAAATCCCACCGTCTTTGTGGATTGGTTTGAAACCACCCACAAAATGTGGTCGTGTTCATTTTGAACACAGGCACAGAAAGTGGTCGGTTATCACCGTGAGACCCACCACTTCCGTGAGGAAAAGTCCACGAAAGAACTTACCGTCCCGCAACACACCCGATTCATTTTGCCGCTTACTTCACCCGACAAAATCCATCGCTGCGCTGCGTGGGCGGTATTTTTCTTTTATGGTCACTTGTCGGGGCGGAGGCCCCTCCATCTTGCTAACGCAAGACCGTTCGGTCGCTCAAAAGCCCCACTGGGGCTTTTGTTGCTGCGCAAACGCGGCATTTTGCTTTCCGAAGAAACAAAAAATCCGAACCCTTCTCCTATTGAGAAAAGGTTCGGATTTTCATTATTTGGTGCGATGGAAGGGACTCGAACCCCCGGCCTACTGATTCGTAGCGCACGCCG
>ENA-ORTS01002164-ORTS01002164.1-human-gut-metagenome-genome-assembly--contig:-NODE-2164-length-12127-cov-3.059311_pt1 | contig 12127 bp, 11 predicted proteins | sample MGYA00241911_ERZ509186 | MGnify/ENA primary metagenome ERZ509186 (study PRJEB26280, sample SAMEA2338852) | human gut metagenome | biome: human gut; feature: human-associated habitat; material: faeces...
TGGATGATATATTGAAACGATTTAATACTAATAATACGATCAAATCATATTTATCACCACCTCCATTCTTTTTAATATTTGACTGCGAGTATGTAGATAAGTCATCATGACTTATTCACTATAATAATATATAAATAAAAATATCTAAATTTACAAAAAAAGAAACGGGATATGGTTTAAAACCATATCCCTATATTTTTTATTTATATACTGATATTATAGTATCAGGATAAATGTCCAATTGATCGCTCGTATATCCTGCCGCTTTAGGATGACCTCCACCACCAAGTAATGTGCATATTTCAGACACATCGATATCTTCTTTTACAGTGTACATAGAATGTCTCCATTTCTTTCCTGTAAAGAAGAATGGCAGTACTATATCATACATATTAATCATATCTCCAAATGCTAATGATGTACAATGATAGGTGTTGAGTGCAAAACACGAATAATCTTTAATAATACCATCTTTCTCAAATCGTATTGTTATATTAAAACCATTATCTTTACAATGTTCTTCATTCTCACTGTCAAGGTAACATTTTATAGCTTTCCCTTTCTCTATAGTATCTCTAATAATACTACCTTTATAATCTTTATGTAAATATGTATAATACTCAACAGGATCTTTACAATCCCATCCATAATGAAACAGATTTGTCATATCTTTAAAAAACGGATCCCAAATATCATATCGATGTACGTATTGAATTATGGAAGGTGCATATCTAACAAGTGATCTAGCATCATCATAAGATACAGAAATATTTGAATTGTTCCGTGCAATTGTATCATACAACAAAGTTTGATCACTAACCAAATCATTATTATAATATAACCATACTAAAGCACATCCAGCAATACCAATAATTCTATACCCACCAATATCAATTAATTCGTGATATTCTGGGTTAGATTCAATAAAATCTATAGATGATTTGTGATGATCAAACCATTTAACAAGTTTCTTTGGATGATTTGCTAGTTTTAATATAAACTCTGCATTCTCAGTATTCGATACACTGTAATCTACAAAGAATATAGTATCAAAATCATATACAGTATCTCCAATAAGATCCTGTAAACTTTGGTCATACGTTACAGATTTAAATCTTACATTTTCTCCATTAGTTCCATAAAAGCTTGCTGCTGCAGCTGCACAAATCCCATCATCGTCATTATGATGTACTATTAATACTCTATTCATCTATTTTCTCCTCCATCTTTACGTATTCTTCATGTCTATATTTTATTAAAGTATCTGGCTCAATTCCGCTAATAAGTGATGTAAATGCAGATCCATTTTTTACACAATCGTAATCTATAAAATTTCCCTTAAATATCAGCGATATTGCATTTGACTCATATATACTTTCAGATATAGATTCAACTACATCATCTACATCGTTATCATTATAGAATATAAGATTATCGTTAATATCTTTGTATAGCCATTCGTTACTATCTATATCTGCAAGAAATCTTCTACATATTTCTTTACAATCAGGATTATTTTCTCTTTGTAAAGATCTCATAAGTCTAATTTTATCATGCACTTTAATAATTATAGGAACAACGTAGCCAGGAAACGCTTTATAATATGCCCTAAACTGTTCCGGTGCTGCAACACATATGAGATTATCATTTTCTACTTCATGTTTCGTTAAGCAAAAATCCGGAGTAAAGTAGTACCAATAATCTCCATTAGCTACTTTATATTTTCTTGCTTCTACTACATCAGTACTAATTATCCTGAAAGCTAACGCTTTGCTCACAAAATGATAGTTTCCTCCTTGAACCTCGTTATCCCTCATAGGTCGAGTAGTACAAGTAACTACTTTCTTGAGTCCTAGCTTTTTATCAGCTAATAACTTATTTAAGATAGTATCTTTACCTACACCACTATTACCAATAATACAATATAACATATTAGTTCCCCTCCTTTTTATAATTCTTAGCAAATTCACAAATACTATTAAAATATTCATTTAGTTCTTCATCATTACACAAATTGACAGATGAAGACAATATATCTCTGGATAGATTTTCAGAAAAATTATTTACATTCTTATACACTTTTTTAATTTTTTCAGATATACTGTTTATAATTTTGGTAAATGCTAAAAAGAATATTCCCAGATCAGGATCACCGCCAAATAATGGTTTGTTTTGTTTTACCAAACTTAAACTATCATTATTAGCAGATGCATTGATGTATTTATAATAAAAATATCTTGGTTCTGTATTTGCCATTATTGTATAAAAGGTAACAGATTCTATTATATAATGCATATATAATCTGTACTCGGTGACAAATTCATCAAAATTATTTAATATATGATTTCTCATATCATTTAATATACTGCCATATAATTCAGAAAAGCATATTAGTGGAGTTGATGAAAGTTTCTCATATATCTGACTAAAAATAGAATTATTAAATTTTTTCACATCAGACAATCTTATAAATATAAACTTGCTATCAAATTCATCTTTGTATTTATCTACAAGTTTTAATAAATCATCAGTATCTCTTATAAGTTCTTTTTGAATGTACAACATGATTATTCCTCCTTTTAATAAAAAGTCTGGTAGCTTGTAATAAGCTACCAGATATACTTTTATAAACTATTCAACGGTAATTTTTATAATATTATCACCTTTCATTGGAATCTTTTTAGATCCGGCAGAGATAGATGATGTTCGTTGAATTTCATTTACTGGAATATCAATTCTATTATTTCGTGTAAGAATATGCAAAATATTCGAATCGTTTACACTGAATAATGAATGAATAGTATCCATCTTTCCTAATTTGATAATCGTATTACCCGCTTTGTATCTTTCGGACATTGGTAATCCTGTAATATCAAATTTGTTAATTTTTCCTGATTCTGTAATAACTACAATATCAGTCGCATTTTCATCAATGATACTAATACCATCAATAGGATCTTTAGTATTCATTGCATATACCCCTAACGTATTTCTCTTATAGTTAGGAATATCTGTAAGCTTACATCTCAAAGCTTTCTTCTTAGAATAGATCACCAGATCCCTTGTATTTGGCGCAATCATAACATCCTTAACTTGATCTCCTGAGTTAAGTTTAGTCATGATGATACCACTAGGGGTAGCAATAAGAATATCTTTTAAATCGAGCTTTTTTATATAATTCTGTTCTGTACAGAATACAGCATAATGTTTCTGTTTAAGATTAGATAACTTAGATACAAGATCACCATCGAACATCGCTACAATATTTGATGAGATTCCTTTGATCATAATTCGCACATCTAATCCAATAGAGTTTCTTTCAGTAATAGGTATCTTACTTACAGGAACTCTAAATCCTCTTCCCTGAGAAGTGACTAAAATAAGATCACTCGTATTTTCAATTCTAATAACTCTCACAGGATTATCTCCTCTATAAGAACCAATAGATTCATTTACAGGAAGTTTCTTAATATAGTTATTTTCAGTAATAACTACATTGAAAGTTCCTTTCGGGATATTGGAAATCTTAGATTGACTAAGAACTTTAGATTTTCTAGGAAAACCATATTTGTTCTTAAAGTAAATCAAGTCATCTTTAATCTCTTGCAAGATCAATCTTTCATCAAGAATGATTTTCATACACTGTTGTTCAACCTCTCTAATTTTAGCAGCCTGTTCTTCATATGAAGCTAAGTGAGCTGGTGTAAGATTCTTAAGAGGGTAGTTGATTACAAACTTGGCCTGCAAGTCAGTAATATTTAAAAACTTCATAATCCACTCAAGAAGTTCAGGATCATTTTTAGATTTAGATTTTCTTATTCTCTTATAGATATCATCGATCTTACCTGTCTTAATAAGCATAATACAAATCTCTGTCTCGTGAAGTTTAGTTCTTGCGTCTTGTAATTTGATACAATATTTTCTAAACTTAGTAATCTTTCTCTGCTCGATGAATGCTTGGAGATAAGATTTATAAGACATTCTCATCATTTCAATATCATCAAGAACTTCGAAGTTTACTGACTGCGTTGTCTCTAGTGAAGTTGCTTTATATAGATAATCCCTAACATAATTAGGATCTGCTCCTTTTTTAAGATGAATCTCATATCTAAGGTCTTTACCATGAGAGTTCTCATATAGATCTGTAATCTGAGGAAGTTTACCTTTCTCTACAAGATCATTGATCTGATAATGCACACCGTTCTCTTTTCCGTCATCAATAATAACCCTATCAGGTTTACTCTTAACTACAAGAGCATAGTGTTCATTTGATTTACCTTTGTCTTTAACTTCAATATCAATAATACCTCTTACTTTAAAAGTACCAACTCCAGAGTTAGATATCTGTTTCCAATTAGCTTCAATGATTTCACACGGCATACATTGATCTGGAATCAACACTACTGGAGCATCTGGATTATCAATAAGATTCAATGTAGCATCAATAACTTCATTGATATTATGAGCTGGAACTGAAGTAGATTTACCAGTACCAATACCGAGACAGCCATTGATGAGTAACAATGGAACTGCTACTGGAAGATATACTGGTTCCTTATCTTTGTTTGTATAGGTTGGCGTCCAGTCTACTATATTCTGATTCTCTTTCATATCAGCAAATATAGCTTCTCTTGCAAAGTCTGATAGCATTACTTCAGTATAACGTGAAGCGGCTGCACCATCACCCTGCATTGAACCCATACTTGATTCGGATGCAATGAGAGGAACATAAGTAGACCACCAATTACATAAAATCTCAATAGCATTATCAATACTACTATCACCATGCGGATGATATTCTCCCATTACTTTACCAGTAACCTGGGCTGTTTTGACAAGTGATTTAAATGATGCTAAATCGAATGCCATAGCATATAAAATTCTTCTATGAACTAATTTAAGTCCATCTTTATAATCAGGAAACGCACGTCTCCTGTTTGTTTCTATACTGTATCGAACCATATCCATTTTATATTGTTCGACCGAGTTTCGTTCAATAATTTCTTCACTCATTAGTATAATCCTCCTTGTATAGCTTATTTGTTAGTTTTATCAGTTTTTGGGATTTATTACGAATGGTTTGATCTTTGGTTGCTCAAATAATTTCATATAATCAGGAATAACAGTTTCTTCAACATCACTATCATCTATAGTGTAATTTTCATAAAAATCATATATTTGAAATTTTTCTGGCTTTATAGGAAGATTTTCAACAGTTCCATTTATCACATCAACATTACTTTTCATCTTCCTCATACCTTTTACCATTCCACTTTTATATACAGCACCATCTTCTCTAGGAACTAATTCATATCCAGAATTAAAAGTTAAATCATATGCTTCTTCTGGAGATATCCTGGCAGGCTTTCCCGTATCATCGACTATCCTAACATTACCATCGTCATATACTTTCATAATATGAAAACAATCTTTCTTATAGTGCTTCAAAGATCGTATATCTTTAGTATGAATATTTATTTCATATGAAGTAAATCCTGGTATGGTATACCAATTAGCTACATACATTATTGTTTCCCTCTCTTCACATAATTCAGATAGCAATTATATGCTTTATTTGAATTAAGAAATTCTATAATATTTTCAACATTGCCATACTTGTAAAAAATCTGCTCCATTATATCCTTATCTCTCATATGATTTACCAAAAATGCTTTATCTACTTCATCTAAAATTTCTTGATTAGTTATTGTTCCCATATAAGATCTAATATTTACAGCATTAATTGGTCTAGCTTGGCTTACGGCTAAAAATTTCTCAACTCCATTTATCCAAATAGGAACAAGAATATCATAAGATTCTTGAATATATTGTTTTGTAGATAAACTTGTATGATTGGACTTAATGGGGATAATAGTATAAGTATTTCTACTGTCCTTGTTATAATCATCATTTGACCATATCATACACGGTCTTGATTTGCCAATTAACCCAGTTTTAGAAAACAGATGCTCTCCACTCTGAGTTACCCTGTAATCGTCAAGTGTACAAATATAAATCTGCCCTCGTTTAAAATCAACCATCCTCCTCACATCTGTCCGCTCATCTTCGGTTTTTTCTTCGATAATTTCATTAGTACCCATTACTAATTCTCCTTTCTTATTATTCATTTTTATAATATATAACCATAAAAAATATAAGTAGAGTAGGGAATAACCTACTCTACTTATCTTATTCTATTACTTCAAAACGTGATACTTTCACATCTTCAAGCAATGCTTTCATATTATTATTTTCATAGAACTTAATCTGTTCAATTTCTTCTTTTACGTTATCAATAGTATATCTGATTAACGTACGTTTGCTTGGATCTAAAGTAGATTCGAATAATCTATCTCCACTCATTTCACCAAGACCTTTATATCGTTGGATAGAGTTTGGTGCAGATTTTTCAAACAGTGCCATCAACTCATAAACTGAAGATACTTTTCCGTTTACAAGATAAGCAAGATACTCATTCTGTGCCATAATATCCATGATATGTTTTGACTCTGCAATAAGAGTATCATTAACAAACATAGTCTGATATTTAGAGCCAACAAGCCCTTCAATTATAATCATCCCATTCTTTCTAGTAATAGAATCTATAAACTTAAACTGATTCTTGATACTAGAATCAAATTTAGCTTTGCTTGCTTTGTTATATACAAGAGTTAAAACACTCTCAAGAAGAATAGGATCCACTGCATGGTTATCTGCAACCCTATTAACTTCACGAACATAATCGATATTAGTATACAGGATCTTAGATAATTCTCTACTTTGAATCTGCTTTTTATTATCTACAAGAGCAACTGTATTGTTCTTTGCAAAGTCTTTCTGAACATACTTTACATACTCCATTCTATCTCTAAGATAGATATATTTACCTTTACCTATCTTAATACCATATAATGGAGGTAATGCTGCGTATACTTTACCAGCTTCAATAAGCTGTGGCATATACAGAATAAAGAATCTCAACAACAAAGCTTTGATATGATTTCCGTCAGGGTCGGCATCGGTACAGAATATAATCTTATCCCATTTAACTTTCGAAATGTCGAAGTTTCTTCCATATCCGCCACCAATGATTTGAATAATACCTGCAACTTCTGCATTGTTTAAGAATTTCTCTCTAGAAGTTCTAAATGCATTTGGAAGTTTACCTCTGATAGGGAAATATCCCTGAGATTCATTTAACCTGTGATTCTTTATAAGACCTGCAGCTGAATCACCTTCTGTTATAAAGAACTCTCCATTCTTAATATTCTTAGGTGCTACAAATTTCGTAGGCAATCCACTAAGTTTAGATTTTTTATACTTATCAGTTAAACGAATTCTCTGTTTGTCTGCAGCTGAACGAGCTGTAGCAATATCCTTAAAATACCCACATAAAGTAGCAAGATCTTTAGGATTATTCTTAGCCCATTGATCCATCAATTCAATAGTAGTATCTTTTACAAATGGTCTCATCTCAGCATTACTGAGTTTCTCTTTAGACTGACCATCAAAAATTGGAACTAATGCCGCTACTGTAACAATAGCTTTAAGTCCTGATTTAATATCGTTCTTTACTACTGTTATCTTATTCTTCTTTTGAGATGCAAGATAGATCTTGTTCATATAGTTTGTAAAGAACGTAGTGATACCATCTTCAAATCCATCAATATGAGTACCAAATGTAGTTGGACATTTATTTGCAAATGCTACAATATGATCAGTAGCTGATTCTGATGTATCCCAAGTAAATGCAATATCCATTTTCATTTGTCCTGTATCTCTTGAGAGATATAATGGAGCTACTAGCGGAGAATCTGTTTCTCTAATAAGATATGTGAAAATTCCATCCTCATTAACAATTTTTTCAGAATACTCTTTACCATTTCTATCATATGCTGTAAAGAACACTGTATCCCCAACTGCATTCAACGGTGTAATATTGATAAGCCATTTATACACATCTTTCCAAGATATGGATATTTCACCTAAACCTTCTACAGATGGTATAAATGAAATGATAGTACCTTGTTTATGTTGAGGGTTAGGAATATCAACTTCTCCCTTATCCCAAGGATAACCCTCTGTAAATTCTACTCTCTTAGCAGATCCATCAAATCTATAAGATTCAATAATAAATCTACTAGACATTGCATTGGTAACTTTAGCACCAACACCATGAAGACCTGAAGAATATTCTCCAGGTTTCTTTACATAGTTTGATGAAGTGTTTGGATCCATAAAAATTCTTAAGATATCTCCTAACGGAATACCTCTACCATTATCCTCTGTAGTAAAACAACAAGTTCTTTCATCAAAAGTAATCTTAACCCAAGTACATGGAGAATCTGTTTTATCCATTTCATCAAAAGAGTTTTGCCAGATTTCTCTAGCCATATTTCGTACACCTTTGTTACCAATACTACCAAGATGATATCCTGGATTCTGACGTACTACTTTAACGAAGTTCTCAAGTGTTTTAATTTGAGAACCATACTGTTGTATATTTTTGATCATTTCATCAGACAACGATGATTGTTGTTTGACTGCTTTTGCCATAACTATACTTCCTCCTGTCATTGTTATAGTCTTATTCAGTAGTTAGACAGTAAAGTAAAAAAGAAAATAGAGTGAGGTTTTATCCTCACTCTATATCTTTGATATTACAGCTTAACCTGTTCTTTGATATTAACCTGTTCACCAGCTGCTGGCTGTGCCTGCTGTGTATTCTGCTGAGGTGCTGCCTGCTGCTGATTCATCATAGGCTGATTCATCGGTTGTCCGAATCCATTCATCGGCTGCTGCTGTCCGAACGGTGCCTGCATTGGCTGCTGATATAACGGATTACCTCCATTTACCATCTGTGCCTGCATGTTCATCATAGGTGTCTGCTGCATCTGTGGCTGACCAAATCCCATTCCGTAACCATATCCAGGCATTCCCATTGGAACTGCAGGGTTAACCATAGCATTGTACATACCCATCATATTCGGGCCATTCTGCGGAGCAAGTGCCTGAGGATCATTGTATTTCTTGAATGAATTGTTTACAAGTTTGTATAACTTCGGAATTCTTTCAATCAGTGGAATGATTGTGAAATACTGACGAATAACTTCGTCATTAAGATCTACACCGATAAGTTTACATGTCTGCAGCACATTTAATACCATATCTGTTGCCTGATGAACATACTGCTCATTTACAAGATCTGGGTTAAATGTAGCGTGACAAATTTTACATGTAACCAATCCAGGCTGTTCCGGATTGTTGTTTGGAACAATTTCAAATACACCTTTCTGTGTATTTTTGTGTGTACAAACAGCCTTAGCAATTTCTTCTAAAGTAAGTTTCATTTTATATTTCCTCCAAAGCTGTTGCTAATAATTTAAGCTGTTCATCTGTAAGTGGGTTTGACATTGCCGGTCTATTAAGCATGTTTGGCTGAGGAGTATATCCCATCGGCTGTACTCCTCCCATAGGCCCCATGTAATATCCCTGGTTCATCTGATTTGTGAATGCATTCATAATTGCTTCCTCCTTGAAATAAAATTATAATATTGATATCAATATATATCTTGAATCGCTATAATAATATATAATTATATTCACGATTAGATATCTGAAATTTACTATACTGTTACGCCTGTTTATTTCTGTACATTTGCCATCGGAAGGGTACCAGTATATCCTCTTTGAGATATAGTTTTAGAAACCATATCAAGTGCCAATTGATAAGAATCTCCCATCTTATCTTTATTCTGTTTTAAGAATTCCACTGCATCTTTAGGTGTAACTAAAGCTTCCATATACTGAATATGATCATATTCAGTTCTAAGAATTTCAAATGGATATCCTTGCTGAATATCCTCAGTGTTAATTCTGAAAGCTGTAAGTACCTGGTTATCATCATCCCAGATTACGTTGGGATAATTTTGAGAATTATCCCAAACGATAATCATGTTGTCACATGTTATCTTCATAGGGCTTTTGGAAAAAGCCTCTCTCATCTTCATTACCGTATCCTTGGTCATTTTGAATTTGCCTCCTTCTCTGTCTTACTAACTTATCATCTTCCTGAGATAATGTTACAAAGAGTCCATTGAATGCATTCCGTTTCCATCTAATCTCAGCAATAAGTTGTTGTAAATAGAATCTTATATATACTCCATTAGACATCGTAATGTCTTGAAGTATATTATTTAGATGTATCACTATAGTATTATAAGTGTTCATCTGATCATAAACTTCAGCTGCAACTCTCTGCATTTCTGCATCATATTGATACTGTGGATTGTTTGTAAGTCCAACCCAAATATAGTATCTATATTTTGCATTGTCGTTTGCAGCTATAGCTAAATTGTAAGTGAAATCGTATTGTACAAAATACTCACAATCTGTATCAGGATTAATAGCACCACATGCCAAATCTTTAAAAATTTTCAATGCGTTCTTTCTAACAAATTCTGTATTAATCCTGTTCATAAAACCAGTGCCAAGTTTCTGTTGCTGTTGAACAAAGAACGATGGCTGTGGCGGTCTTTGTTTATTTCCCCCACCTTTATTCTTGCCCATTGTTATTCTCCTTTCTAAATTTCTTCCATTTCTGGAAATAGTTTCTTAACTCGTTCGTATGCCTCGTTGAAGTTATTCTCTGTAGTATCTGATATATCTTTATATTCAGAACTACCATCAGCATATATAATAGTCCAACCCTCATGGCCTGCTTGAATCTGTAATACTAATCCAGACTCCGTTTTAAATCTCTTTTCTTTTTCAATGCAATCACTTGGCATCATTCCAAAAAATCTTTTCATCATTATTCTCCTTTTTCAATACCTTTTGCATGGAAACATTTCGCTCCTATGCCGCAAGTGACTCCTTAACACTCAATTACACGCTGATGTCCCCGAAAAAATACGGAATTACGGATTTGCCTGATGGGTTTTCTTCGTTTTCCCTTCACGATTTGAAGCAGATGCAGACTTCGACGGAAAATACACTTGCAAGACTCCATAACTTTGCCAAAAATAATTTATCCCGCGAGGACAGACTTCTCTATGACACGCTTGACACTTCGCTCACGTTATCACAGGAGGACACCCGCATGCTTGCTCATTCGTATTCGTTCGACCCTTCGAGTGGGATTCAGGCACAGCTTCCGGTTCTTCTCTGTGAATTTATTCTTACAGACAAACAGGATTATGACCAGTATTTTTCTTTACTAAAGTCCATTCCTGCCTACTTTAACTCTCTGACTGCTCTGGAAAAAATCAAGCAAAAAAAAGGCACACTGCCAGCAGCCACAACCATCCGCCATACAATAAGCCAGTGTCAGGAATTTATCGATTCATCGGGAACAGATGCCATCGAGAAAAGTTTTGAAAAATCCATAAATTCCGCCTCTTTTTTCTCTGCTTCCGAAAAGAAAGAGCGGTTAAAAAAACATAGGAAACTTCTCTCACACTCGCTTTTTCCCGCCTATAAAAATCTAATTGCCGAATTGGGTAAACTTTTGCCCTTTGCTCCAAATGATGGTGCCCTCTCTGCATACGCAGGCGGCAGTGCTTATTACGAATATCTGGTAAAAGAAAAAACCGGCACAATATCTTCACCGAATTCCTTATTTCAAATGCTGACAAAAAAACTAAGCGAATCCGAACAAAAACTTGCCACCCTTGCCGCCACGTCACCTTCGTCCTTTTTGACCTGCGAAAAGCACACTTCAAAATATGAAGAGCCAAAATCGATTCTTACTCATTTAAAGAAAAAAATCCGCACGGATTTTCCGGCACTGAAAAAACAGACCTGTCACATCCGCGCCGTCGATTCCTCGTTAGAAAACTTTTTAAGTCCCGCCTTTTATCTCACACCGCCCATCGACGAGCCTGCCGCCAATGTGATTTACATCAATCATGCCGCAAAGTACCGCCATCAAAATTTATATGCTACGCTGGCACATGAAGGCTATCCGGGACACTTATTTCAAAACTGTTATTTTCGTGAAAAAAATAAGCATCCCCTGCGCTATGTTCTTAATTTTCCGGCATACACGGAGGGCTACGCCACCTATGCAGAAATCTATTCTTACCAATTTTTAGATGCCACGAAAGAGGAAATCGATATTTTGCAG
>ENA-ORTS01002166-ORTS01002166.1-human-gut-metagenome-genome-assembly--contig:-NODE-2166-length-12122-cov-5.312754_pt1 | contig 12122 bp, 10 predicted proteins | sample MGYA00241911_ERZ509186 | MGnify/ENA primary metagenome ERZ509186 (study PRJEB26280, sample SAMEA2338852) | human gut metagenome | biome: human gut; feature: human-associated habitat; material: faeces...
GGCCTCTGAGCGAGCAGAAGCGCGCCATCATCCGGGAGGTCGTGGAGAAGACCGGCTACCGCCCCGATACGACCGCTCAGACCCTGCGCACCGGTAAAGTGAATCAGGTCGGCGTGATCGCCCCCAGCATCGGCTCTCAGTCGGTCGGGCAGATCACCGCCGGGATCGCCAGTGAGCTGGATGCCAGAAACTATCTGCTGCTGCTGGGAAACACCGAGCTGGACGCCCAGCGGGAATTGGGCTATCTGACTGCCATGCAGCGCAACCACGTGGCGGGCATCATCCTGCTGGGCAGCTATTATACTCCTCAGCTGGCGCAGGCGCTGAAAAACTGCCGTGTGCCGGTGGTGGTAACAGGCCAGCGTTTTCAGGATGTGGCCTGCGTGTACAACGACGACCGCACTGCAGCCCGGGAACTTGCCCAGCGGATGCTGGACCATGGCCGCAAAAGGATCGTTTATATTGGCGGTACAGAGCGGGACGATGCCACCGGCGTGCAGCGCCGTGAGGGCGTGCAGGATGCGCTGAACGCTGCCGGACTGAACGGCGAACAGATGCCCCGCATCTGCTGTAACGCCTTTACCATGGAGGAGGGCCAGCGCTGCATGCAGGAACTGCTGGTGCGCTGCCCGGATCTGGACGGTGTGGTCTGCGTGACTGACACGGTGGCCTTTGGTGCCATGCGTGCCCTGCGGGAAGCAGGACGGCATGTGGGGCAGGATGTGGGTCTTGCAGGCGTTGGCGACAGCTGGGCTGGCAGCATGATGGAACCGGGGCTGGCCACGGTGCGCTTTTACCAGAAGCAGGTGGGGCAGGAGGCTGCCCGGATCCTGCTGCAGATGCTGGAAGAAAATGGGAGCAGCGGGCCTGTGCGTCAGGTGACGCTGGGCTATCAGATCGTGGAGCGAGGCTCCCTTTGATGATAAAGGATAAAAGTATGGGTCGTAAGCTGATTTTTCTGGATATTGACGGCACGCTGCTGCCGCCGGGTGATATGCTCATCCCGGAAAGCACTCTGGCTGCACTGGATCGCGCCAGAGCAAACGGACACAAGCTGTTTTTGTGCACCGGCCGCAACCACCGCATGACCGAACCGCTGCTGCGGCACGACTGCTTTGCGGGCGCAGTGTGCAGCGCCGGCGGCTATGTGCTGTGCGATGGCAAGACTCTGGTGGATATCCCCATGGAGCCGGAACAGGTCAGCGGCTTGCGAGCCGCGCTGGAACGCGCCGGGGCCGAATGTACGCTGGAAGTGCGGGACGAGACCTACGGCGGCATCAAGATGATCGAGCGGTTCGCCAACCTCTTCCCCAAAACGCCGGGCAAGGTCAACAGTGAGGCCGAGCGCTGGCGCAAAATGATGGAGTTCGGCATGACCATCTGCCCCATCGAGAAGTACCACGGCGAACCGGTGTATAAGGTCGTCTTCATTGCGCCGAACGAGGAGTGCCTTGCCGAGGTCAAGCGGCAGTACGAGAGCCAGTTCGTCTTCTGCGAATCCCGCCTCGGCGACGAGGGCGGCGGCATCGTGAACGGTGAGCTCATCAACCGCAAGTTCGATAAGGGCACCGGCATCAAGGCCATCTGCGGCTTCCTCGGCTGTTCGCTGGCCGACACCATCGGCTTCGGCGACAGCGACAACGACCTGCAGATGACCGACGTTGTGGGCATCAGCGTCTGCATGGCCAACGGCTCCGATAACCTGAAAAAACGCTGCGACCGCATCTGCCCCGCCGTCTCCGAGGACGGCGTCGCCAAGGAATTCGCGGAGCTGGGGTTGATCTGAAGAACAAGATCCGAGAAACAAAAAATGGAGTGATTCCTGCTGGAATCACTCCATTTTTGTCGTTTGATGGGTTAGTAGTGCAGCCCGTCCGCAGTCAAACCTTCCAGCACGGGCAGCATGGCGGCGGCCTCGGCCTTAGCGGCGGGGAGGTCCATATCGCGGTAGTTGCCGCACTCCACCTCGCTGGCACCGGGGACGGCACCCTCAAAGGCGGCCATGAAGCGGAAGGATTCCACGGTCAGCGCCAGCGCCTCGGCGGGGGTCAGGCCCCGCGTCAGCAGGTAGAAGCCGGTGCGGCAGCCCATAGGGCCGACGTAGATGACGCCGTCCTTGTAGGCGCTGTTCCGTGCGTAGGTGGCGAACAGGTGCTCCAGCGTGTGCGCGGCACCGGTGGAGAGGTAATCGCCGTGGTTCGGCTTCTTCATCCGGATGTCCCAAGTCAGCACGTCACCGTCCTGACGGCTCAGGTACATGCCGCGGTCGAGCTTGGTGTGGTCTACGCAAAAGCTTGCGATCCGTTCCATCTCGCTCACCTCTTACGCCTGAAGGCGCTGGACGCTGCCGTGTGCGCAGTCCACCGCGATGTCCAGACCGTCGCGGATGTGGCTGCAAGCGCCGACGGCACCCACGATGGTGGGCTTGAGCAGGGCCTTGCCGGCAATGGCGGCGTGGCTGTTCAGGCCGGCTTCCTCGACCACCAGAGCGGCGGCGTCGCGGACGTACTCCAGCATCTCGTTGGTGGTGGAGGGAACGACCAGAACCATGCCGGGCTTGAACTTGGCGCGGATCTCGTCCAGCGTGCGGCAGACGCAAGCCTTGCCGGAAGCGCTGGTCAGAGCGGCGCTCTCGCGGCCCACGCCCACACCGGTGGACAAGCAGTTGCCGACCATGTGGATCTTGATCATGTTGGTGGTGCCGGAAACGCCCACGGGGACGCCGGCGGTGACGACGGCCAGCTCACCGTTGTGGAGGTAGCCGTTCTTCTGGGCCAGTGCGGTGGACATCTCGATCAGTTCGTCGGTGCTGCGGGCGGGGCCCATCAGCAGGGAGGTGATGCCCCAGCTCAGGGAGAGCTGACGCTGCACCTGCTCGTCCATGACGCAGGCGATGATGGGCTGGGTGGGGCGGTACTTGCTCAGCAGGCGGGCCGTGTTGCCGGACTCGGACACGGTGACGATGGCGGCGGCGTTGACGTCCTTGGCGGTCAGGCAGGCGGCGTGAGCCGTTGCGTCGCTGACGCTGATCTGGCCGTGGGCCTCCTTGAAGCGCTCGTCACGGTAGTGGGGCTCGTTCTCGGTGCGCTCGGCGATGGCGGACATGGTCTTCAGGGCCTCGACCGGGTATGCGCCCGCAGCGGTTTCGCCGGAGAGCATGATGGCAGAGGTGCCGTCATAGATGGCGTTGGCCACGTCGGAGATCTCGGCGCGGGTGGGGCGGGGGTTGACCATCATGCTGTCCAGCATCTGCGTGGCGGTCACGATGGGCTTGCCGAAGGAGAAGGAGCGGTCGATGATGCTCTTCTGGATGCCGGGCAGCTCGGTGAAGTCGATCTCGACGCCCAGATCGCCGCGGGCCACCATGACGGCGTCGGCGGCAGCGAGAATGCTGTCGATGTTGTTGACGCCCTCGCGGTTCTCGATCTTGGCGATGATGCGGATGTTGGAGTCGTACTCGTTCAGCAGGTTGCGGATGTCGTAGACGTCCTGTGCGGTGCGCACGAAGGAAGCAGCGATGAAGTCAAAGCCGTTCTGGATGCCGAAGATGATGTCCTCGCGATCCTTCTGGCTCAGGTACGGCATGGACAGGTGGACGCCGGGGACATTGACGCCCTTCTTGGTCTTGATCTTGCCGCTGTTGAGCACTTCGCAGACGATGTCGGTGTCCGTGACGCTCTTGATGGCCAGCTTGATGAGGCCGTCGTCCAGCATGATGGTGCCGCCCTCGTGGACGTCCTGGGGCAGGTCCTTGTAGGTGATGGAGCAGATCTCCTTGGTGCCCTCCACCTCGCGGGTGGTCAGGGTAAAGGTCTGGCCGGCTTCCAGCATCTCGACGCCGTTCTTGAACTCCTTCAGGCGGATCTCCGGGCCCTTGGTGTCCAGCAGGGCGGCGACGGGCTTGCCCAGTTCCTCGCGCAGAGCTTTCAGCTTGGCCAGACGGCCGCCGTGCTCCTCGTAAGAGCCGTGGGAAAAGTTAAAACGGGCCACGTTCATGCCGTTGGCGATCAGGTCGCGCAGGACGTCGCCTTTGTCGGTGGAAGGGCCAAGGGTGCAGATGATCTTCGTTTTTCTCATTTCAGTACCTCCAACTTTCTCAATACTACTCTCTATCTTAACGCAGCAGCCCAAACGGCTGCATTTGGCAAAGGGCGGGATCCCCGGCCTTTTGCCGCGGCGAAAGACGCCTTGGTGGCTTTGGTTCAAAATCACACCACTTTATATTATAAACGGTTGGATACAATAGGGCAAGAGGAAGATTGCAAAGATTTGGTTAAAATTTCGTAAGGTGTTGCAGCGCGGGGAAAGCCCTTGCATCCGGGGGAAGATTTGCTTATAATGGAGCCAGAAATAAGTCTCACTTTCCCGTGGGACACCGACAAAGACGAAATGGAGAACCATCTATGGAAAAACGTGTCTTTCTGATCGTTCTGGACAGCTTTGGCATCGGCGCAGAGCCGGACGCCCCCGCCTTTGGCGATGCGGGCACCAACACCCTCGGCGCAATCGCGAAGCACCCGAATTTCAACTGCCCCAACCTGCAAAAGCTGGGCCTGTTCAACATCGACGGCGTGACGGCGGGGGAGAAGTCCGACGCTCCGGTGGGTGCCTTTGCCCGGCTGCAGGAGCAGAGCATGGGCAAGGATACCACCATCGGCCATTGGGAGATCGCCGGTGTCGTCAGCCCGAAACCGCTGCCCACCTTCCCCAACGGCTTCCCAGAGGAGCTGATCCATGCGTTCGAGGAAAAGACCGGCCACAAGGTGCTCTGCAACAAGCCCTATTCCGGCACGCAGGTGCTCAAGGACTACGGCGAACAGGCGATGCAGGAGAACGCCCTCATCGTCTACACCAGCGCCGACAGCGTCTTCCAAGTGGCGGCTAACGAGGAGCTGGTGCCGGTACACGAGCTGTACCGCTACTGCGAGATCGCCCGTGAGATGCTGAAAGGCGAGTACGGCGTGGGCCGCGTCATCGCCCGGCCCTTCCTCGGCCGCACGGCGGATACCTTCTACCGCACCACCAACCGCCACGACCTGAGCCTGAAGCCGCCCCGCGCCACCATGCTGGATCTGCTGAAGGATGCCGGTAAGGACGTGATCGCCGTGGGCAAGATCTACGATATCTTTGACGGCGAGGGCGTGACCGAAAAGATCAAGACCACCGGTAACACCAACGGCATCGCCTTTACCAAGGCTCTGCAGACCCGGGATTTTGAAGGCCTTGCCTTCGTGAATCTGGTAGACTTTGATATGCTCTACGGCCACCGCCGCGATGTGGCAGGCTACGCTGCCGCCGCTACGGAGTTCGACCGTTTTCTGGCCGATTTCCTGCCGGGGATGCGGGAGGGCGACCTGCTCATGATCACTGCCGACCACGGCTGTGATCCCTCCTACACCAAGACCACCGACCATACCCGCGAGTATGTGCCGTATCTGGTCTGCGGCAAGGGTGTGAAGGCGGGGACGGATCTGGGCACCAAGCTGTGCTTCGGCACCATCGCCCAGACCATCTGCGAATATCTGGAAGTGGACGCTTCCACGCTGGACGGCAAGAGCGTATGGCAGGAGATCCGGGCATAAAACGCCCCAAAAACAATAAGAACAGGAGCGTGAAACGATGCGTATTTATGATCTGATCGCAAAAAAGCGGGATGGCGGCACCCACACCCGGGAGGAGCTGGAAGCTATTGTCAACGGCTTTGTCAGCGGGGAAGTGGCTGACTACCAGATGGCCGCATGGATGATGGCGGTGTATCTGCGCGGCATGACCAATGAGGAGACCGCTGAGCTGACCGATGTGATGGCGCACAGCGGTGTGATGGTAGACCTTTCGCCCATTCCGGGCATCAAAGTGGACAAGCACTCTACCGGCGGTGTGGGCGATAAGACCACGCTGGTCATTGCACCCATCGTGGCGGCCTGCGGGGTGAAGATCGCTAAAATGAGCGGCCGGGGTCTCGGCCACACCGGCGGTACCATCGACAAGATGGAGAGCGTGCCCGGCACAAAGACCGCCCTCTCGCAGGAGGAGTTTTTTGCACAGGTGAACCAGATCGGTCTGTCGGTCATCGGCCAGAGCGAGGGCATCGCCGTGGCGGATAAAAAGATGTACGCCCTGCGGGATGTGACGGCCACCGTCAGCTGCATCCCGCTCATCGCGTCGTCCATCATGTCCAAGAAGCTGGCCTCCGGCTCGGACGCCATCCTGCTGGATGTCACCACCGGCACCGGTGCCTTCATGAAGACCGTGGATCAGAGCATTGAGCTGGCCAAGCTCATGGTCTCCATCGGCACCCACCACGGCCGCCGGGTGGCCGCCATGATCACCGATATGGACACCCCGCTGGGCCGCAACATCGGCAACAGCCTTGAGGTGATGGAGAGCATGGAGGTGCTCAAGGGCAAAGGCCCCGCCGACCTGACCGAGGTCTGCCTCCAACTGGCGACGAATATGCTGGTGCTGGCCGATAAGGGCACCCCCGCCGCGTGCCGCGCCATGGCCGAGGCCGTCATCGCAGACGGCTCCGCCTTCGCCAAGTGCAAGGAGATGTTCGCGGCGCAGGGCGGCGATACCCGCGTGCTGGATGACTACAGCCTCTTCGAAAAGCCCGCTGCCAGCTATGAGCTGCTGGCCGAGCAGGACGGCTACATCGTCGCCAATGACGCCGAGAAGATCGGCTCCGCCAGCGTCCTGCTGGGTGCCGGCCGCCAGAAGAAGGGCGACCCGCTAGACTTTGCCGCCGGCATCACCCTGCACAAAAAGCGCGGCGACTACGTCCACAAGGGCGAAAGCCTCGCCACCTTCTACGGCGCAGCGGAGAAGTTCGCCGCCGCCGCCGAAGAGTACCGCAGCGGCCTCGTCTACGGCCCCGAAAAGCCCGAAGAGGCCCCGCTGGTCTACGCCCTTGTCACAAAAGACGGTGTGGAACGGTATTAAGAGATCAAACAAAAGGCAGGGCCGGGATTTTTCGGCTCTGCCTTTTGTGTCAGTTCTGCTTTTGTACGATCAGCCCACTGAGGGCAACGGCAAGCCCCAGAAGAACGAGTCCGGCCCCGGCCTGCCCGAAAATGTCCCCGATTGCACCCACGAGCGGGCTGGCGGGAATCATCAGCAGACTGTAGGCTATGTTGTCCATGCTGATGAGAGTGGCCCGCTGGTCACTGGGGATGGCATCGTTCAACAGTCGGTTCTCGTGCAGGAGCCAGGCACCCAATACGCCTTCGGCCAGCATACAACCCAAAATGCCCACCAGTGCAGGCGCGGCACCCACGCAGAGGCATCCGATGCCGCAGAGCAGGGCACAGAGGGTATAAAACCGCCGGAAACTGTGCAGGTGGATTCGACGACCCCATTCCGTACCCAGCATAGCAGCCAGATTGCTGAACAGTAACGGAAGAAACAGCAGCGAAGTGGGATATCCCAGTTCTACCAGACGCTGTTGAAAGAACATGATGCTCAGATAGTTGGAGCCGCTGATGACGGCGCTGGACAGAATGAGTCTCCCGACTGACGGGCAGGAGCGGAGGATCCGCAGACTGTCCTGGATCAGCTGAGCAAATTGGGCGGGCAGCTCCCGCAGAGGATGCTGCTTCCGGCTGGCCTGCGTTTCGGTGACGATGGGTTCCTCTAAACGTGTGATGGCAAGGGCAGAAATGCTCTCAAAAGCGGCGCTCAGAAGATAAAATCCGGAAAAGCCCAGAAATTTGTGCAGAAGACTGGTCAGTGAACCGAGGGCATTGGTAACATTTGTGATCTGGTACTCATTGGCCGATACTTGAATGTAATCTTGTTCGCGGCCCGCTTGCTTCAAGCTGTCGTAGGTCAGTGCAGAACTGGTGCCGGAGAACAGGGCGTTGGACAGTGCGTTCAACGCCATAGCAAGGCAGATGACAAACAGGTTCGGGGCAAAGGCTATCAATAAGTTGTAGGCCACGACCAGGACACCGCCCAAGACGAGGGCGTGCTTACGGCCGAACAGGTCAGCGGCCATCCCGCTGGGAATCTCGGCCAGCAGACTGACCGTATAATAGATGCTTTTGGCAAGACCGATCTCCAGCAGTGAGAAGCCCCGCGCGGCCAGCAGGGCCACCCAGACCGCATCCGTGATGCGCAGGCCGGAGAAAAAATCGGAAAGATAAATACAACGGAGCTGTCGTTTCAGGTTGAGCGGATGGTTCATGGGAACACCCTTTCTATTGAACAAATCGATTTCAAAATAGAAAGTGCGCCTTTTTGATGATCCTTCGTACAACCTCTCAGTCTCGCTCACGCTCGACGGCTCTCCTGGTAGGAGAGTCTCTGGCGAAACCGGACACGCGGTGTGGACTGCCAAGGCCTCTCCTACAAGGAGAGGTGGCAATGCGAAGCATTGACGGAGAGGTTATATCAAAACTGCGTTTGGAAAAGAAAAAACGCACAGCAAAGCTGTGCAGCACAAAATTCATGCTCCACGCTTTGCTGGAAGAAATATCTGCCAATGAGGACAAGGCCCGCACGTTCACGCAAAAAAGACCTGTGTGTTCCGCAGGGCCTACCCGGTATGCCAATGACTTCCCCTTCGGGGGAGCTGGCTACACAGCAGACGGAGAGGGATATCCCCTAAAAATGGGCGCACTTCGAGCCGGAAACGCTTAATCTACGACGCGGGATTTCGAGTAAACCGCGCAGCAGTTCCGACCATTCAGGTGCACCCTCCTTCCAGTAAATCGTTGAATCGACTATACCACATTTCCACACAAAATGCAAGAACGGTTGGAAAACCTCAGAAAACCGCATAAACAGTGGAACTATCCGTCGAACTGTGCTATACTAAAACTGTATTTTCGCTTGGCAATACACTTCCCACAGGGGAAGAAAAAGAAAGGATTTTTTTCTATGAGGATCATTCTGGTGGGCGGCGGCAAGGTCGGCACAGCGCTGGCGCGACAGCTCAGCGAGGAAGACCACAGCGTGACGGTTATCGACACGAACAAGGCCCGCGTGGAGCACCTGAGCGAGTCGTATGACGTGATGGGCATCGTAGGCAACGGTTCGTCCATCACCACCCTGTCCGAAGCCGGAATCGAAGAGGCCGACGTGTTCATCGCGGTCACCGGTTCCGACGAGCTGAACCTGCTGTGCTGCATGTTCGCGAAGAAGGCGGGCCACTGCCACGCCATCGCCCGCGTGCGCAACCCGTCCTACAGTCATGAGCTTGACTTCATCAAAAAGCAGATCGGCATCTCGGCCATCATCAACCCGGAGATGGCGGCGGCGCGGGAAATTTCCCACCTGCTGCGGTTCCCCGGCGCAAGTAAGATCGATACCTTTGCGGGGGGCCGCGTCCGGCTGATCAAGTTCACCCTGACCGATCAGCAGGAGCTGGACGGCACGGCCATCCACGAGATCCCCACCCGGCTCAAGAGCGATATCCTCGTCTGCGCCGTCGAGCGGGCGGGGGACGTCATCATCCCCAACGGCAACTTCGTGCTGCGCAGCGGCGATCAGGTCACCTTCCTTGCCACGCAGGAAAAGGCCCACGAGTTCTTCCAGCGCATCCATCTGGCGGTCCGCCCGGTGCGCAATGCGCTGATCGTGGGCGGCGGTGCCATCGGCTTCTACCTCAGTCAGGAGCTGCTGGAAAACCATGTCCGCGTCCGCATCGTGGAGCGGGACCCGGAGCGCTGCAATGTGCTGGCCGAGTCCCTGCCGGAAGCGCAGATCCTGTGCGAGGATGGCTCGAACCGCGAGTTTCTGCTCTCTGAGGGGTTGGAGTCCACCGAAGCCTTCGTGGCTCTGACCAACATCGACGAGGAGAACGTTCTGCTGACGCTGTTTGCCAAAAAGCACTCCCACGGCAAGCTGGTCACCAAGGTCAACCGGCTGGAGTTCGACGATATTCTGGCCGGGCTGGATCTGGGCAGCATCGTCTACCCCAAGTACATGACCTGCGATTACATCGTGCAGTATGTCCGTGCCTTGCAGAATGAAGCGGGCAGCAACATCAAGACCCTGTACCGCATTCTGGACGACCGTGTGGAAGCGCTGGAATTCACGGTCCACGAGGAGAGCCGGGCCACCGGCGTGCCGCTGAGCCGTCTGAACCTGAAAAAGAACACCCTGCTGTGCTGCATCACCCGCGGCAATGAGATCAAGATCCCCCGCGGCGGCGACCAGATCCAAGTGGGCGACAGCGTCATCGTCGTCACGCTGGAGCATGGTCTGCACGATCTGCGGGACATCGTGGAAGAGTGACGGAGGCGCAGCATGAATTATGCGATCGTTTTACGGCTGCTGAGCTACATCCTGCTGACGGAGGGCGCTCTGCTGCTGCTGCCCGCCGTCGCCAGCCTGTGCTACGGCGAGTGGTTCGTGATGGGCGTGTTCCTGTTCACGGCGGCCCTCAGCGCGCTGGCGGGGGCGCTGTTCCACCGCGTCAAGGCCAAGAGTCAGATCTTCTACATGCGGGAAGGCTTTGTGACCACGGCGCTGTGCTGGCTGCTCATCAGTGTGGTGGGTGCCGTGCCCTTTGTGCTGACCGGATGCATCCCGAACCCGGTGGATGCGCTGTTTGAGACCGTTTCCGGCTTTACCACCACCGGCGCGTCCATCCTGCCCGCTGTGGCGGACCTGCCCAAGGGCATTCTGTTCTGGCGCAGCTTCACCCACTGGGTCGGCGGCATGGGCGTTTTGGTGTTTCTGCTGTCCCTGCTGCCCCTGACCGGCGGCTCTCACGTCAACCTGATGAAGGCGGAAAGCCCCGGCCCGCAGGTGGATAAGCTGGTGCCTAAGGTACAGTCCACCGCTAAGATCCTGTACGGCATCTACTTTGCCCTTACCATGCTGGAGCTGGTGTTCCTGCTGATTGGCAGAATGCCCCTGTTCGAAGCCATGCTCACCGCCTTTGGTACGGCGGGCACCGGCGGCTTCGGCTTCCGCAACGACAGCTTTGCCAGCTTTTCGCCCTACATCCAGTGGGTCGTGACCATTTTCATGATCCTCTTCGGCGTCAACTTCAACGCCTACTTCCTGCTGCTGATGCGCCGGTTCCGCCGCGCCGCAGCCAGTGAGGAAGTGCGGGCCTACTTCCTCATCATCGCGGTGGCGGTGGGCATCATCACCTGCAACATCTACAGCATGTACAACGGCCTCGGCGAGGCGCTGCGCCATGCGGCCTTCCAAGTGGGTTCCATCATCACGACCACCGGCTTTTCCAGCTGTGATTTTGACCTCTGGCCGACCCTTTCCAAGGAGATCCTCGTGATGCTGATGTTTGTGGGTGCCTGTGCGGGCAGCACGGGCGGCGGCATAAAGGTCAGCCGCCTCCTGCTGCTGGGCAAGAGCCTGAAAAAGGAGCTGAAACAGGCGCTCCACCCGCAGGTGGTGGCCCCGGTCCGGATGGACGGCAAGCTGGTCAACCACGAGACCATCCGTGCAACGAATGTCTATGTGGCGGCCTACCTCTTCATTTTTGCGGCGTCGTTCCTCCTCATCAGCCTTGACGGCTTCGATATGGTGACGAACTTCACCGCCATTGCCGCAACGCTGAACAATATCGGCCCCGGCCTGAATCAGGTCGGCCCCATGATGAATTTCGGCGGCTACTCGAACCCCGCCAAGCTCGTCATGATCTTCGACATGCTCGCGGGCCGCTTGGAAATTTTCCCCATGCTCGTTTTGTTCCTGCCCGATACATGGCGGAGGTTCTGATATGCTGACAGATGAAGAGTTCTGCGAACAGCTTCTGAAAGACTACCAAAATGACCCTGACCCGCACAAGACAGATACGATTCCGCTGGAACAGCTTGCGCGGGAGTTGGGAATGGAGCTTCTAAAATAAGAAAAAGGACTGTCGTTCGTTTTGATCGGCAGTCCTTTTTTATGCAAAATTATTCTATGATATCCTTCCGAAGAAGAGTCCTTCGGTGAGGTTCACGAAAACCTCCGGTTTTTTCAGAACGTCAGTTCGGCCTTTTCCTGTGCGCGGTATTGCAGAGCTTCCAGCAGGGCGTCCTCGTCGAGGAGGGCTTTTCCGGCGAGGTCGGCGACGGTGCGGGCCACCCGGAGGATGCGGTCGTGGGCGCGGGCGGAAAGGCCCAGCGCGTCGTAGGAGGTACGGAGGAGTTGCTCGGCACCGGGGG
>ENA-ORTS01002172-ORTS01002172.1-human-gut-metagenome-genome-assembly--contig:-NODE-2172-length-12102-cov-4.888271_pt1 | contig 12102 bp, 13 predicted proteins | sample MGYA00241911_ERZ509186 | MGnify/ENA primary metagenome ERZ509186 (study PRJEB26280, sample SAMEA2338852) | human gut metagenome | biome: human gut; feature: human-associated habitat; material: faeces...
CGGACGAGGACACGCTGGCCGCGTGGGACATCGGGTACGCCGTGTTTGACAGCAGTGTGTACGCGAAATTTGCGGCAGATGAGAGCTGGTATGCGGCAAGGTATGCCGTATGGTATGAAAATGCGGCGTGCCGCGTGTATAAGATAAAGTAGCATACTCCCGCCCTCCTTCACATAGGATTTGACAGGAAATTCTATGCGAGGAGGTCAGGCTATGAAGGGCGACCCTGAGGAGCGCGCCGCGGCGGTGGGACGGTATATTGTGGAAAGCGGTGCTACCGTGCGCGCGGCGGCTGCCGTATTCGGCGTGAGCAAATCCACGATCTGGAAGGACCAGCACCGCCTGCGCCGCCAGAACCCGGGCCTTTGGGCCGAGGTGCAGGCCGTCGTACAGAAGAACAAGGCCGAGCGTCATCTGCGCGGCGGCGAGGCCACACGGCGCAAATATTTGCATACAACATCTTGCGCGGCGCACGGCGGCACAGTATAATAGAGTAAAAAATAAAGGACGGTGTACCTATGAAACGTCAGGATTACATCAGCTGGGATGAATACTTTATGGGCATTGCCCTGCTCTCGGCCATGCGGTCCAAAGACAACAACAGCCAGGTCGGTGCCTGCATCGTCAGCCCGGAAAACAAAATTTTGTCCCTGGGTTACAACGGCATGCCCATCGGCTGCAATGACGACGATATGCCCTGGGAGCGCGAAGGCAGCGACCTTGACACAAAATATATGTATGTCTGCCACTCGGAGCTGAACGCTATCCTGAACAGCCCAAACCATGATCTGCGCGGCTCCCGGATGTATGTGACGCTTTTCCCCTGCAATGAATGTGCCAAGGCCATCATCCAGAGCGGCATCAAAGAACTGATCTATCTATCGGACAAATACCACGACACCCATGCCAGCATCGCCAGCCGCCGCATGTTCAACATGACCGGCGTCAAATACCGCGCGTATCAGCCGACGGGGCGCGAGATCAAATTGGATGTATAAGGAGCTATGAACATGAAAACCATCATTATCGGCATCGCGGGCGGCACCGGCAGCGGCAAGACCACCCTGACCGAAAAGCTGCGGGACCATTTTGGTGCGAACGAGGTCAGCGTTCTCAACCACGACAGCTACTACAAGCGCCACGACGAGCTGCCCTACGAGGAGCGCTGCAAGCTCAACTACGACCACCCGGACAGCTTTGACACGCCGCTGATGGTCGCCCACCTGCGGGAGCTGCGCGCAGGTCACCCCGTACAGGTGCCGGTCTACGACTACACCATCCACAACCGCAGCGACAAGACCGTGACCGTGCAGCCCGCGCCGGTCATTATCGTGGAGGGGATCCTGATTTTTGACTCCCCCGAGCTGTGCGACTTAATGGACATGAAGGTCTTTGTGGACACCGACGCCGATGTGCGCATCCTGCGCCGCATCGTCCGCGACGTCAAGGAGCGCGGGCGCACGCTGGACAGCGTTGTCAACCAGTACTTAACCACTGTCAAACCGACGCACGAGCAGTTCGTCGAGCCGAGCAAGCGCAAGGCCGACCTGATCGTCCCTGAGGGCGGGCATAACCTGGTGGCGCTGGAGCTGCTGATCAAATGGGTGGATAATCACCTTCACGCAGTAGAGGCGGAATAAAAATAAATCCGGCGGACGCCTTTAAAAGCGTCTGCCGGATTTTTTGTTATAGCGGGTTGGTTGTAGGGGCGGATGCTCGCATCCGCCCGCGGCATTTTCTCTCCTATCTCTCCAGCCCTTACTTTTTAATATTAAACGCCCCAAACCCCGGATACTGCGCGGCGCTGCCAAGCTCCTCCTCGATGCGGAGCAGCTGGTTGTACTTGGCAACGCGCTCGGTGCGGCTGGGGGCACCGGTCTTGATCTGGCAGGTGTTCAGGGCAACGGCCAGGTCGGCAATGGTGGTGTCCTCGGTCTCGCCGGAGCGGTGAGAGCTGATGGCGGTGTAACCGGCCTTGTGGGCCATCTTGATGGCCTCCAGCGTCTCGGACACGGAGCCGATCTGGTTCAGCTTGATCAGGATGGCGTTGCCGGCACCCAGCTGGATGCCCTTGGCCAGACGCTCGGTGTTGGTGACGAACAGGTCGTCGCCCACCAGCTGGACCTTGCCGCCCAGCTCGCGGGTCATCTCCTGCCAGCCTTCCCAGTCCTCTTCGTCCAGACCGTCCTCAATGGAGATGATGGGGTACTTCTCCACGAGGCTCTTCCAGTGGGCGATCAGCTCGCTGGAGGTGTACTCGGTGCCGGCCTTGGGCAGCTTGTAGAAGCCCTTGCCCTTGGGGCTCTTCCACTCGGAGGAGGCAGCGTCCATGGCCAGCATGAAGTCCTTGCCGGGCAGGTAACCGGCCTTCTCGATGGCGGCCAGAATGGTCTCGATGGTCTCCTCGTCGCTGGAGAGGTTGGGTGCGAAGCCGCCCTCATCGCCGACGGAGGTGGCCAGACCCTTGGCCTTCAGGATGGCGGCGAGGGCATGGAAGACCTCAGCGCACCAGCGCAGGGCCTCCTTGAAGGAGGGCGCGCCCACGGGCATGATCATGAACTCCTGCGTGTCCACAGTGTTGGTGGCATGTGCGCCGCCGTTCAGGATGTTCATCATGGGGACGGGCAGACGGTTGCCGTTCACACCGCCGAGGAAGCGGTAGAGGGGCATATCCAGCGAAGCGGCAGCGGCGCGGCATGCAGCGATGGACACGGCCAGAATGGCGTTTGCCCCCAGATTGGACTTATCCTTGGTGCCGTCGGCCTTCAGCATGGCAGCATCGACTGCGTAGATGTCGGAAGCGTCCAGCCCCACCACAGCATCGGCGATGACGGTGTTGATGTTCTCAACGGCCTTGGTCACGCCCTTGCCAAGATAGCGGCCCTTGTCGCCATCGCGAAGCTCCAGCGCCTCGAACTCGCCGGTGGATGCGCCGGAGGGGGCGCAGCCGCGGGCCACGGTGCCATCGGCCAGCGTGATCTCGGCTTCCACAGTGGGGTTGCCGCGGGAGTCCAAGATCTCGCGGCCGACAACAGATTCGATTTCCAGATAGTTCATACGAAAACCTCCCGGTAATGTTTTGAAAGCTATAGATAGTCAACACTAACTAACCGCCTTTATCCTACCACGTCCTGCGCCCCGGCGCAAGAGGGAAAACGGATGTTTGCGGCTGTAAACATTATAAGAGTGCCCCGCCGCACCGGAAGCTATCCAGCGGCTTTGTACGCTTCTTGCATGAAAATGGCTTCTCATGGTATTTTATCGTACCTCCATCTGCACCCGGAAGGACAAAAATACGGCGCTGTAACTTTTTTGACATCCGTGAAAAGCGTTCATTTCAGGGTGAAACAAAGTGAACAAGATGAAAAAACATCCAAAAGAAACAGGAAAATTTTGTTGACTTTCACATGATTTGACGGAAATGTCCGCCGAAAGTATGGACGGTTTGTGAATTGCGGACTTCTCCAAAGGGGGCTATAATGAAACCACCGAAAGCAGAGCCGCTTTGAGGGAAGGGCTCTGCTTTCTGCATTTTCTGCAAATACTTCCAAACAGGAGGATATTCATTATGAAAAAGATGATCACTCGTCGTAACTTTCTGGCTGCTGCCGGTGTTGTGGCTGCTGCCGGTGTTCTGACCGCATGCGGCGGTTCTTCCAGCAGTGCTGCTGCTTCCGGTGCAGCTTCCACGGCCGGTGCTGCCGCTTCCGGCGATACCATCAAGGTCGGCGTCCTCGGACCCCTGACCGGCGATGTTTCCGTTTACGGTCAGGCTGTTGTCAACGGTGCGACCCTGCGCCTGAAGCAGGCCAACGAGGAAGGCGGCATCAACGGCAAGCAGATCGAGATCATCTCCATGGATGAGCAGGGCGACCCCACGCAGGCTGTCACCTGCTTCACCAAGATGTGCGATCAGGGCATCACCGCTCTGGTGGGCGACGTTACCACCGCCCCCACGCTGGCCGTTGCTGCTGAGAGCGCAGACTACAACATGCCCATGGTCACCGCTTCTGCTACCGCAGAGTCCGTCACTTACGATGCCGAGACCGACACCGTGAATGGCAATGTCTTCCGTGCCACCTTCACCGACCCGTTCCAAGGTGTGAAGATGGCGGACTACGCTTGCCAGAAGCTCGGCTACACCAAGGCTGCCGTCATCTTCAAGAAGGGTGCCGACTACAACGAGGGTCTGGCGGAGAACTTCGTCAAGGAGTTTGAGGCACAGGGAGGCACCATCGTCGATCAGGAGAGCTACTCCGACGGCGACGTGGACTTCAAGACCCAGCTGACCAGCATCCTCGGCAAGGGCCCGGAGACCGTCTTCTGCCCCAACTACTATCAGGAAGTGGGCCAGATCCTTGCTCAGGCTGAGAGCATCGGCCTGACCGTTCCCTTCCTCGGCGGCGACGGCTGGGATGGTCTGGAAGGCTACGCCACCGCAGAGCAGCTGAAGGACAGCTACTTCTGCGCAAACTATGCAAAGGGCGCTTCTGCCGACTTCGAGAGCGCTTACAAGGCTGAGTACGGCGAGGATTATCCCAACGGCTTCGCTCCTCTGGGCTACGACGCCGCCACCACCGTGCTGTACGGCATTCAGGCTGCGGAGGACGCCGGTCTGGAGGCTGGCTCCGACGAGTACAAGCAGGCCGTCATCGACGCCATCGCGGGCGGCACCATCGAGGGCCTGACCGGCACCTTCACCTTCGACGAGCACCACGACCCCGTCAAGAGCACCGCCATCCTGACCTACATTGATGGCAAGCCGGAACTGAAGGAAATGTTCTGATTTCCCATCGAACCATTTGCGGAGACCGCCGGAACGGGTTGTCTCCGCTTTTTTGGTAAAAAAGTGTGATCCCCCGAAGGCGTGAAAACGCCGAAAAGAAAGGAAGTATCCATCCATGACAGTGTTTTTTAGCCAGCTGATCAACGGTCTTTCGCTCGGCAGCATCTATGCACTGATCGCGCTGGGCTACAGCATGGTGTACGGCATCATCCTGCTGCTGAACTTTGCCCACGGCGATATCATTATGGTGGGCGCGTACATGTCTTGGTTCGTGATGAACCAGCTTGGTCTCGGCCCGGTGACCGCCGTCTGCGCCACCATCATCGTCTGCACGCTGCTGGGCGTCGTGATCGAAAAGATCGCCTATACCCCGCTGCGCAGCGCACCCCGCATCTCGCTGCTGATCACGGCCATCGGCGTCTCCTTCTTCTTGGAGTACACCGCAGAGCTCATCATGGGGTCCGGTGCCAAGGTCATCCCGGCCTATTTCGCTCCCAAGACCTTCTATGTCGGCAAGGTGCCTGTGGGCCTGACCTCCATCATCACGCTGGTGGTCACGGTGCTGTCCATGCTGGTGCTGACCTTCCTTGTCCAGAAGACCAAGCTCGGCAAGGCCATGCGCGCCGTCTCGGAGGATATGGACGCCGCCCGCCTGATGGGCATCAACGTCAACAGCACCATCTCCTTCACCTTTGCGGTGGGTTCGGCGCTGGCCGGCATCGGCGCGGTGCTGTACTGCTGCTCCTACCCGCAGGCAACGCCCACCATGGGTTCCATGCTGGGCCTGAAGGCCTTCGTTGCCGCCGTTCTGGGCGGCATCGGTTCCATGCCGGGCGCTATGATCGGCGGTATCGCCATCGGCCTGTGCGAGTGCTTTGTTTCCGCCATCGGCCTTTCCGCTTGGAAGGACGCCGTCACGTTTGCGATCCTGATCATCGTGCTGCTGGTCAAGCCCACGGGCTTCCTTGGCCGTCAGGTGCAGGAAAAGGTGTAAGGGGGATTGGAAGATGAATACGAAACGCAAAACCCTGAAAATGCCGGTCCGCTACCTGATGAACGCAGTGCTGGTGGCGCTGCTCTTCGTGGGACTGTCCTACCTGACCCAGAACGTGCTGTCCACCTACCAGAACAAGGTCCTGCTGACCGTGGGCATCAACATCATTCTGGCGGTCTCCCTGAACGTTGCCACCGGCTATCTGGGCCAGCTGCCGCTGGGCCACGCCGGTTTCATGGCCGTGGGTGCTTACACCTGCGCCCTCTTCACCAAGTACAGCCCTCTGCCCGATGGCGTTTCCTTTGCCATCGGCCTTGCACTGGGCGCTGTGATGGCCGGCCTGTTTGGCGTCCTCATCGGCGTCCCGGCCCTCCGTCTGACCGGTGACTATCTGGCCATCCTGACCCTGGGCTTCGGCGAGATCATCCGCATCACCCTGAACAACATCGACGATGTGCTGGGCTACAGCCTGTTCTACGGCTCCAAGGGCCTCAAGAACATCCCCAAGTACTCCAACTTCGCCAATGTCTTCCTCTGTGTGGTCATCACCTGCTTCCTCATCCATGCCATGATGAAGAGCCGCCATGGCCGCGCCGTCCTCGCCATCCGCGACAATGAGATCGCTGCCGAGAGCTGCGGCATCCAGACTACTTATTATAAGGTCATGGCCTTCGCTTTCTCCGCTGCCTTTGCCGGTCTGGCCGGTGGTCTGTACGCCTGCTACATCGGCGTTCTGAACCCCTCCACCTTCGGCTTCATGAAGTCCATCGAGATCCTGGTCATGGTGGTTCTGGGCGGCATGGGCTCCATGCTGGGCTCCATCCTCTCCGCTACCGTCCTGACCATCCTGCCCGAGGCTACCCGCAGCTTCGACAGCTACCGCATGGTCATCTACTCGCTGGTGCTCGTCCTGATGATGATCTTCCGTCCGGGCGGACTGCTGGGCAGCTACGATTTCTCCATGAGCCGCATCGTGGAAAAGGTCATGAACGGCGAGCTGTTCCACAAGAAGAATGCTGACAAGGAGGGCGCAGACCATGAATGAGTTCCAGACCAAGTTACACAGCGTCCCTTCCGGCGGCTTCCTGACCGACCGCGACAAGGATAAAAAGCCCATCCTCGACGTCCGTGAACTGGGCATCGACTTCGGCGGCCTGACCGCCGTGGACGGCTTCAACCTGATGATCGGCCGCAACGAGATCACCGGCCTCATCGGCCCCAACGGCGCCGGTAAGACCACCGTCTTCAACCTGCTGACCAACGTCTACCAGCCCACCCGCGGCTCCATCCTCATCGATGGGATGCCCACCGCCGGCAAAAAGACCTATCAGGTCAACCGGATGGGCGTGGCTCGTACGTTCCAGAATATCCGCCTGTTCAAGGACCTGTCCGTCATCGACAACATCAAGGTGGGCCTCCACGAGTCCATGAAGTACAATCTGGGCTCCTCTCTCATCCGCCTGCCCAACTACTGGAAGGAAGAGAAGCGCTGCACCGAACGCGCTTTCGAGCTGCTGGACATCTTCCACATGGCCGACCTCGCCGATGCACAGGCCGGCAGCCTGCCCTACGGCGCACAGCGCCGTCTGGAGATCATGCGCGCGCTGGCTACCAGCCCGAAGCTGCTGCTTCTGGACGAGCCGGCCGCCGGCATGAACCCCTCCGAGACCGCAGAGCTGACGGAGACCATCCGCCGCATCCGCGACGAGTTCAACATCGCCGTCCTGCTCATCGAGCATGATATGAGCCTTGTCATGAAGATCTGCGAGCGCATTCAGGTGCTGGATTTCGGCACCACGATTGCTTCCGGCACGCCGGAGCAGATTGCCAACGACCCGCATGTCATCGAGGCATATCTGGGCAAGGACGAACCGGGGGAGGCCGCCAATGCTTGAGATCAAAGACCTGTACGTCAACTACGGTGCCGTCCACGCGCTGAACGGCGTATCCATGACCGTGAAGGATGGCGAGATCGTCTCGCTGATTGGGGCGAACGGCGCGGGAAAAACAACGACCCTGCGCACGATAACCGGTCTGGAAAAGGCGGCAAGCGGCTCCATCACCTTCGACGGGCACGACTTGCGCAAGATCGAACCCAGCAAAATCATCACGCTGAAACTGGCCCATGTGCCGGAAGGGCGGCACATCTTCCCCCAGATGACGGTGGAAGAAAACCTCGAGATGGGGGCTTTTACCGACCAAACCGACATGGCCAGAACGATGGCCGATGTCTACGAGCGTTTTCCCCGCTTAAAAGAGCGCAAGCGCCAGCTGGCTGGCACGCTCTCCGGCGGCGAGCAGCAGATGCTGGCCGTGGGCCGCGCCCTGATGGGAAAGCCGAAGATGATTTTGATGGATGAGCCGTCCATGGGTCTGTCCCCACTGTTGGTAAAGGAAATTTTTGCCATCATCCGGGAGGTGAACAAGCAGGGCATTACGATTCTGCTGGTGGAGCAGAACGCCAAGATGGCGCTGGCCATCTCTGACCGTGCCTACGTGCTGGAAACCGGCACCATCACGCTTTCCGGCGATGCGCAGGAGCTGCTGAACGACGCTCGCGTCAAAAAAGCCTATTTGGGGCAGTAAGGAGGAAGTGCTATGTATCCGAACTATCCCTACTTTGCCGTGGCCATTACCCGCACCTGCGGGTCGGGCGGCGGCAGTTACATCAGCAAAAAGCTGGCGCAGGATTTTGATATTGATCTGTATGACCGCAAACTGCTGCGCCTGGCAGCCGAGGACAGCGGCATCAATGAAAAAATCTTTGCCGCTGCCGATGAAAACACCAAAAAAACGCTGCTATACCGTGTTTCGCGGCATATTTACGACGGCAGCGTCATCCCGCCGGAGAGCGGCAATTTCATCAGCGACCAGAACCTTTTCAACTATCAGGCCAAGGTCCTGCGTGAGCTGCTGAACGAGGAAAGCTACATCTGCGTGGGCCGCGCGGCGGATTTTGTGCTGAAAGACAAACCCAACGTGCTGACCGTCTACATCGACGCGCCCTATGAGGACCGCATTGAGCGGGAGATGAAGCGCCAGGGCATCGGACGCAGCCAGGCCATCCACTACATTGATAAGCTCGACCACTATCGGGAAAGTTACTATAAGTATCATACGGGCCGCCAGTGGAAGCGTGTGGAAAATTACGACCTCTGCCTGGACAGCGCCGCGGTTGGGCTGGATAACTGCGTGGAGGTCATCAAGAAAGTTATTGAACTGAAATTTGGGGTAAAGTGCCCACGGTAAAAAGCAACAGGGGAGGAAAGACTTATGGAAGCACTGGCCTATTATGACGGAAAAATCGGCACACCGGAGGAACTGACAGTTCCCTTCAATGATCGTGTGCATTTCTTCGGTGACGGTGTATACGACGCCACTGTCGGCGCAAACGGCAAGGTCTACCTGATGCAGGACCACCTTGACCGCTTTTACACCAGCGCCAGGGCATTGGATATCCACATCCCGATGCCGAAAGACGAGCTTGGCAGACTGCTGACCGACCTGCTGGCCAAGGTGGACGGTACAACGCATTTTGTTTACTGGCAGGTCACCCGCGGCGTCGAGACCCGCAACCACGTCTACGCCGAGGACCTGCCCGGCAAGCTGTGGGTGTCCATCCGCCAGAACCATTTGAACGACCCAGATGTGCCCATCAAGCTCAACACCGAGGAAGACACGCGCTTTTATCACTGCAACATCAAGACGCTGAACTTGCTGCCCAGCGTTGCAGCGGCGCAGCACGCAAAGCGCATCGGCGTGCAGGAGACGGTGTTCCACCGTGGTGACATCGTGACCGAGTGCGCTCACTCCAACGTGTCGATTCTGAAGGATGGCGTATTTTATTCGCATCCCAACGATGAATTTATCCTGCGCGGTATCGCCAAGACCCACATGATCCAAGCGTGCTACCGCCTGGGCATTACAGTCATGGAAAAATGCTTTACGCTGGATGACCTGCGCAACGCCGATGAGATCATCGTGACGTCGTCCTCCAACTTCTGCCTGCACGCCTGCGAGGTGGACGGCAAGCCCGCGGGCGGCAAAGACCCCGCCACGCTGAAAGCGATTCAGAACGAGGTCCTGCGCGAATACTACGCCTACACCGGCAAAACAACCGTTATTGACTGAAACGGGGGTGAGAAGGATGACCCGTGACGAACTGGAAAAGCGCAACGTAGGCGAAAATCTCGATGCTTTGATGAATCTTGACCCCCGCGGCTACGGTGTCTGCCGCATTTTGTACGCGGGCAGCCGCGCCTATACCGGTGAACCTCTGACGATGCACGCGGCGCAGGTGCTGTGCGATGCGGTAAAAGAGAACGATCTGGTGTACATTATTACCGGATTCGTCCTGCTGCCGCATAAAGTGCCCGAGATGGACGGCACGGTCAGTTCCATGCTGCTGGCCCGCGCGTTGGTGATGGCGCTCGGTGCAAAGCCGGTCATCGTATGCCCCGCCGACAGCGTTCAGGCCATAGAAAAGTGCGCCGCCGTCGTTGGTCTGCATATCTATGAAGACCTCGACATCGTGCAGACGCTGCCTTTAAGCATGGGGGTCGCGGCCTTTACCAAAAACCTGGCCGACGCCCCGGCTCAGGCTGCCGAGCTGGCTGCCCGCAAGCCCGCGGCAGTCGTCTCTGTCGAAGCCTGCGGCGCGAACGCCCTGGGGGTCTGTCACAATGCCGTCGGGCTGGACGTGACCGCCTTGCAGGCCCGCAGCGATGTGCTGTGGGAAAAGCTGCGCGCCGACGGTGTGCCGAATATCGCCATCGGTGACTTGGGCAATGAGATCGGCATGGGCACGATTGCCGACCACATCAAAAAATATGTGCCGTTCACCGACAGGGGCGAGTGCCAATGCGGCTGCGGCGGGGGCATATTAAGCGCCACCAGAACTGACAACATTATCACGGCCACCTGCTCCGACTGGGGCTGCTACGGCTTGATGGCCGCGCTGGCGTATCTCAAAAAAGATATGGAGATCCTGCACCACGAGGACATGGAGTCCGAGGTCATGCGGGTGGCGGCACGCAACGGGTTTATTGATATGACGGGCTCACTGCTGCCGGGCATTGACGGATTCAGCACGCGCATGAACGTCAGCATCGTCAGTCTGATGCGCCAGTGCACGGCCTACGCGGTACGGTACTCCCACAAGTCGGATCACTGGTTCGGCCCTGTGTTGGCAAAGCACTTCTTTGACTGACTATTATAGAAGGAAGGGGGCAGTGGTCATGCTGCCGTTTACGGTACACCCGGTTGGGGACTGCGCCCTGCTGGCGGGATTCACCCAGCGCATTGCACCGGAGATCGGCGCGGCGGTGGCGGCACTGAACAGCCGCGTTTTGGCGGCCAAGCTGCCCGGCGTGACCGAGACAGTGCCCGCTTTTGCGTCGCTGCTGGTGGTGTATGATCCGCTTGTGACCGACTATGACACGCTGGCGGCAGCCCTGCAAGGGCTGAGTGACGCTGACGGCGCGGACACCGCGGCGGGGGAGGGGAGGCTGGTCACGATCCCCGTATGCTACGGCGGCGATTTCGGCCCCGACCTGCCCTTTGTGGCAAAGCACGCGGGGCTGACCGAAGCAGAAGTCATCGCGCTGCACACCGGGCGGGAATACCGCATTTATATGCTGGGGTTCCTGCCGGGGTTCCCGTACCTGGGCGGGCTGGACGAACGATTGTTTACCCCGCGGCTGAACACACCGCGCACGGCCATCCCGGCCGGGGCGGTGGGCATCGGCGGCGAACAGACCGGTATTTACCCCATTGCCAGCCCGGGCGGCTGGCAGCTCATCGGCCGCACGCCGCGCAAACTGTTTGACCCGGAATCGGGCGCACTGCCCTACACGGCGGGGGACCGCATAAAATTTGAACCCATCACCGCGGCGGAATTTGCAGCCCTGGCGGCAAAGGAGGGCACGACATGAGCATCACCGTACTGGACCCCGGCCCGCTTACAACTGTGCAGGATGCGGGCCGCGTGGGCTATGCTGCCCAGGGCTACCGCAGCTGCGGCGCAGCGGACGGATACGCTTACCGTCTTGGCAATGTGCTGGTCGGCAACGACCCGGGTGCAGCCGTGCTGGAATGCACCCTGCGCGGCGCGGCCCTGCGGTTTGAAACGGACACCGTCTTTGCTCTGACGGGGGCCGAAAGCCCTGCTGCGCTGGACAGTACGCCCGTACCCTATTACGCACCGCTGCTTGCCAAAGCAGGCAGTGTGCTGCAGATGGGGGCGGCAAAAACAGGACTGCGCAGCTATCTGGCCGTGGGCGGCGGCATTGCCACCCCGCCCGTGCTGGGCAGCCGCGCCACC
>ENA-ORTS01002173-ORTS01002173.1-human-gut-metagenome-genome-assembly--contig:-NODE-2173-length-12095-cov-3.759136_pt1 | contig 12095 bp, 8 predicted proteins | sample MGYA00241911_ERZ509186 | MGnify/ENA primary metagenome ERZ509186 (study PRJEB26280, sample SAMEA2338852) | human gut metagenome | biome: human gut; feature: human-associated habitat; material: faeces...
CCGAAGCCTCCTGTCCAAACGGCGGCATAAAGTGTCCCTTCGGGAATACGTGGAGCTGTAAGGGGGACGGAACAACTAAACCATCTTGTGATTCCTCATACAAATATACCTGTACCGGAGCAAATCAAAAGCCGGGAGCAGACAGCTGCGATGGCAAGTACAAATCTTGTAAATGCGCCTCCGGATATGAATGGAAAAATGGTGTGTGTAGCAAAAAAGAAATAGAACCAATTCTCGGACAGTGTACCGGTTATGCCAAGAATTGTGCTATCGGGGATATTTTAAACAGTGATGGAACGTGTACTGTTTATAAAGTTTTGGGTAAAAAACCGATCGGTGTGGTGGTCTATATTGGAGATGATAATTGTGGACAGGCTTTGGCTTTGGAGGATTTAGGGACTTCGGTATTTGGTGGAGGTGATATTTCCGGTTTGCCGAATTATGGTTATGATGATCAATCGGCAGCAGAACAAGATTTTGACAGCTGCGGCAATACGCAGAAAATTTTTCAGATTCTGGGTTATAAGGGGGCGGTTTCCGACGCGATGTCTTATGCACCGTATTCAGCACCGGAAACCGAAGGTTTATGGTGTTTGCCGGCATTAGGTATTGGGCGAACAGTGCAGGAACGTTATGGGGTCATTGATGAGGGATTGTCAAGAGCCGGAGGAGAATTATTACCGAGACGGTTAAACGATCCAATATCAGATAGTCATTTTTTCTGGTCATCGACCGAGGTCGAGGCTGACCTTATGTGGGGATGGGGATGTAAAAGGTCAGAAATTTCTGTCATTCAGAAGGACGACTATAAAAATTACCATGTCCGGCCGGTGATTATGTTTTGAGTGTAAAACGGTCTCTGTTTTTATGGCGGCGGCTGTTTTTTATGTATTTTTCATGGCCAGTTGTTCAAGTTCTTTGATTTTGTCGCGGTAGATGACGGCTTCTTCAAATTCCAGATTTGCCGCGGCTTCTTTCATCTTCTTGGTATATTCTCTGAGCTTCTTGTCGATGTTTTTGAGGTCGGCAATTTCCTTGGAATTTAAATTGTCGTCTTTGACATAATCGGCTTCGGTCATGTCTGACAGGGCGCTGGAGATGGTCTTTTTGATGGTTTTGGGGGTTATGCCGTGTTCAGCGTTAAATTTCAGCTGTTTTTCCCGGCGGCGCTGCGTTTCTTCCAAAGCGGCCTGCATAGAGCCGGTCATTCTGTCGGCATAGAGAATGACTTTTCCCTCGGCGTTGCGGGCGGCGCGGCCAATCGTCTGAATCAGTGAACGGGTTGAACGCAAAAAGCCTTCCTTGTCGGCGTCTAAAATGGCAACCAGAGAACATTCCGGAATATCCAAGCCTTCGCGCAGGAGGTTGATGCCGACCAGAACGTCAAAAACACCCAGACGCAAATCGCGGATGATTTCGATTCTTTCCAGTGTTTCAATGTCTGAATGCAGGTATCTGACTTTAATGCCGTTGTCATGCAAGTATTCGGTTAAGTCTTCCGCCATTTTTTTGGTTAAGGTCGTGACCAGAACACGTTCGCCTTTGGCAATGGTTTTGCGACATTCTTCCATCAGGTCGTCGATTTGGTTTTCAACCGGGCGGACGATACAAACCGGGTCGGGAAGCCCTGTCGGGCGAATGACCTGTTCGGCAAAAACGCCTTGGCTTTGTTCCAGTTCCCAGTCACCGGGCGTGGCGGATACGAAAATACTCTGGCCGCGCATCTGGTCCCATTCTTCAAAACGGAGCGGACGATTGTCAACGCAGGAAGGCAAGCGGAAACCGTATTGTGCCAGCGTGCCTTTACGGTTGCGGTCGCCGCGGAACATTCCGCCGATTTGCGGAATGGAAATGTGGCTTTCGTCAACAAAAATAATTGCGTTGGGAGGAAGGTATTCAAACAGAGTTGGCGGCGGGTCGCCGGCTTTGCGCCCGGTCAGGTAACGGGAATAGTTTTCGATACCTTTGCAGTGTCCGGTCGTTTCCAGCATTTCAAGGTCAAAACGGGTTCTTTGTTCTAAGCGCTGGGCTTCGACCAGTTTGTTTTCATTGCGAAAAATTTCCAGTTGTTCGGCCAGTTCCTTTCTTATGCCGACCATGGCCTGTGACAAGGCCGGGCGCGGCGTGACGTAATGGTTGGCCGGGTAGATGACAATGTCACGCAAGTCGGCAGTTTTTTTGCCGGTCAACGAATCGAATTCGCAGATGCTTTCTATTTCGTCTCCGAAAAAGGAAATACGCCAGCCGCGGTCTTCATAGTGCGCCGGGAAGATGTCCAGCACGTCGCCGTTGACGCGGAAGGTGGAACGGACGAAGTTTTGCTGGTTGCGTTCATATTGCAGTTCTGCCAGGCGTTTGTAAATCAGTTTGGGTTCGATTTCTTCACCGACATGCAGGTCAATTGTCATGGCCGAATAGGATTCAACATCGCCCAAGCCGTAAATGCAGGAAACGGAAGCAATGATGATAACGTCGTTGCACTCCAGAATGTTGCGGGTGGCGGCGTTGCGCATACGGTCAATTTGTTCGTTAATTGCCGAATCCTTTTCAATATAAGTATCGGTTTTGGGAACGTAGGCTTCCGGCTGGTAGTAATCATAGTAGCTGACGAAATATTCAACATGGTTGTCTGGAAAAAATTCTTTCATTTCGGAATAAAGCTGGGCGGCTAGAATTTTATTCGGCGCCATAATCAGTGCCGGACGCTGTGATTGCTCAATGATTTTGGCCATGGTAAAAGTTTTTCCCGAGCCGGTAACGCCGAGAAGTACCTGGCTTTTGTCGCCGCGTTCCAGTCCCTCGCACAATTCTTTGATTGCCTGCGGCTGGTCACCTGCCGGTTCATACGGGCTTTCTATTTTGAACTTTTTATTAATCATTATTTTATGGTTTCACTCAAGCTGCTTTTCTGCATTGATTCCGCGTAGATTTTGGCAAAGTTGCTGAAAGCCGAAATGTTGTTGATTGTTTCATCAATATTTTTAATATCGATTTTATCCGCTTCCAAGGTGTCCGTCAGGACATTAAAGATACTGATGTAGGGCGTGTTTTGGAAGTATGGCTTGAACGTATTTCTGAGACGGACGATGACCGTTTCTCTTCCGGCTTTTTTCAGAGCTGTTGCCCATTCCAATATAAGCTGGATTTGTTCGTTGGTCAAGGGTCGGCCTTTTTGCGGTTTTTCAATCAGGTATTTGATGCTGTCGGCGGCATCTCCCCATTGGCGGTTGTTCCAGAATATCTCGGTTTTGACGAGAATGCCGTTGCGGCTGTAATCCTCTTTCAGCAGGTCAAGCGCTTCCTGCGGCCGCCCCAATGCGGACAAAGCCTTGGCGCGGATGATGCGGCGGTGGGCGATGATTGTCGGCGTCAGGCGGTCGCTTTCGGTTTTATCGAGAATTGCGACGGCTTTTTCCGGCTGGTTGTTGAACAGGTTTATCAGCGCCATACGGGTTCCGACGGTTCCTGCTTCGTTGGGTGTCAGGTTGCCGGCAGACAGCTGGGTTTCCAGAATATTATAAGCACGGCCGAGCAGGTCGACGGCGACGAGGCGGTCGGCCAGTTTTTGGACAATGGCGTTGTAGTGTTCGCTCATCGGTGCCAGCCAGCTGTAATCCTGATACAAGGCAAGCGATTTTAAGGCTGGAATATTGTCATCCTGATTGTTGTAATAAATGTCTTCAAACAGGCTGACCATTTTTTTTGTGAGGCGTTTTTTTTCTTCGGTGGTTGTATGCTCGCGTGCTTCTTCCAGCGTTTCAAGGGCTTTGTAATATTCTTTGTTTTGGGTATAGATTTCCGCCAGTTCTTCCAGCAGGCCTATTTTGAATTTCCTGTCGCCCCAGGCATAACGCAGTTTTTCATATTCCGCCGCCGCCTTGTCCAGAGAGATGGTGTTGGTGCGGCGCTGGATATTGACAATCCGGCGGCGGGCCAGAGAGGAAAAATATGCGGAATTAGAGTTGGCGGCGTAGCGGTATTCCCGGATGGCGTTCAGCGGATATCCCATAAGCTCCAGTTTGCGGGCGTTATAATAGTTGATTGCCGGTTCCTGGTCGAGCGGGCTGTTTGAATCTCTGATGATGTCGATGTAATTTTGAATATTGAGGTCGTCGTTTACCATAAATGCCGGTTCAATGGCAACCAGAGCGATGCGGCGGCGAATCTCGTCCGGATAATTTTTCAGCATATATGTATATGACAGCAATTCCTGATTATCCTCAGCCTTAGGGGACAGAGCCGTTGCCGTCAGCTTTTTCCAGAACTGGGCTTCTTCGTTTTTATCAAGATTGCCGTAAGAAAATTCCGTTAAAGCCTCCTGATAGCGGCGGGCAAGGAAATTGGCCAAGCCTTTCATGCCATGGAATATGTCGCTTTCGCTTTCCGGGGCTTTTTCTTTTTCCATGGCGTTTAATATTTTCAGGGCGTTACTTCCCAGACCTTTGTTCAGAAAATATCCGGCTTCGCGCAGGCGAAGCTTGTTTATGCTGTCGGTGTCTGCTTTGATTAAATCCTGCTCAAGTACTTCGACGGCTTCATTAAACGGTTTGTTTAAAATTTCTGCGGGGATATTCATGACAAACTGTTTGTCTATGTTATCGTCGCCGTATGTCAGACTGCGGCGTTTCAGGTCATCAAGTTCATGCGAGATGTTGAGGTCGCTGTTGTCGCGGCGGATGTTGATGCCGCTGTTGCCGGTGGTGATGCTGATGTCGTCAGCTTTATAAATCAGTACCAGGCCGTTGATTGTTTTGATAAAATCAAAATCAGGATAGTTATAAGGCATGGTGACGCCGTAATTGGTGGTGTTGAACGGAATTACACTGATAACGTCGCCGATTTCCGGGTCGAATATTGAAACAATGTTTCCGGCATCGGTTACCGGCGCAAAGAGATAGGCGCGGTTGAGGGCGTCGTATCTGGTGAAAACGGGGACTTCCCTCGTCGGAATGCTTTTGCCGCCCGTGTATAAGTCGACAATCCACAGCAAACCTTCCTTACGAATGCCGACTTTAATGTCATCACCGGGTGTCAGGCGGAGTATTGTTGCCTGAGGATTGGGGAGCTGGTACAAATCTTTGGCCAGAGGAGCAATGTTTTCACTTAATTCTTTTGTGTCTAAATTTTGATGGCGGTCAAAAACAATCCACAGATATTTACCGCGTTTGAAAGCGGCGATGTTTGTCGGCTGATTCCAGGAAAAGCTCAGGCTGCGGACTTTTAACAAGGAGTGGCTGCTGTTTTCTTCTTTGGCAACGGCGTCATCGTTTTGCTCTCTACCGGTATAGACGATGATTCTTTTGCTTTCTTCAAAAGACTGGCTTGCCGCTTCAGGAATCGTGAAGACGTATTGATTCGGCGTTTCTTCCCGAAAAGTGACTGTGGCGCGCCCGGGGTAGGAAGCCAAAGAGTTGGTTAGGAATTTTATAGGTTTGCCGAATATCAGCCTTGTCTTGTCCGCGTCTTTTTTCAGTTCGTAAGCGGGGAGTTCTTCAAACTCAAAGGAAAATTTTGATATGCCGTCATCTTTGCTGTAATCGAGTTTGGCGCTTTCCAGGTTGCGGCCATTCATTTGGACCCGCGGTTCGTCTTCAGGGATGCTGACATCCAGCACCAGCGTGTTTCCCTCGCGGTAGTTGCTGATGTTTATTGCCTGATTGAGTTTGAGGGCAATGCTTTTTTTGTCTTCGGAGATGGTGTAATCGGCAAAGAGGTTGGGATATTGTTCCTTTATTTCATTAAAGCGGGTTTCTACCGGATAGGTGAAAGACAGTTTCAGGGTTTTGTCCTTGTTTTCTATCTTATAGTCGTTTAAGCGGTCGATGTCAAAGCTGATGCGCAGATGATTGTTGTTTTGCATGAAGTAGACGGAGGCTTCCGCCGCGGATGGAAAACAAGCCAGACACAGCCAGAAAGCCGCGGCCAGTATTCCTGACAGCAGCATTTTTCCGGTTTTAGCGATGTGTTTGGCCTGCAACAATTTATTCTCCGCTGTTGTTTAAGCTGTTGCCGATGAGGGCATCGGTGATTTCCTTGGCTTTGGCAGCGTCCATTTGTGAGATAATCGCCGAGGAAGTGGATGGTTTCATTTCCCGTACCAGAGCCGTGGTTATTTCAAGGTCAAGCGTATTGAAAATACGGGCGGCGTCTTTGGGTTTCATGGTGGAATAAACCTTAACCAGTGCGCTGATTTTTTCTTTTTCCTTGGTGGTATATTCGCGCATCAGGTCACGGAGCTTTTTTTCGTAGTTTTGAAGCTGCGCCAGTTTTTTGCCGATTTCTTCTTCGGTGACTTTCAGCTGGACGGCTTTTTTATCAATCTCTTTGCTGCGCAGGTCAAGCGCTTCGCGCCGTTCGGCCAGCTCCTGCAAAATGGCGATTTCCGACTGGGAGAAGGTTTTTCCGGGGGTGATGCCGGCTGCGGGCGCAGATGCGGAGGCCGAATCGGACTGCTCAAGAATGCGGTCGAGTTCGGCAGTTTCCGTATCGGCTTGTTCTTCAGCCTGAGCGCTGTTGGAAGAAAAAGTGACGGTGTTTTCGATTCTGTCTTTGATGTTGTCAAAAATGTTGTTGATGCGGATTGACAGCATCAAAACGGCCATGAAGATGAAGACAGGCAAAATGCGGAATTTTTTGTTTCTCATTTTCTTTTTTATCTCTTATTGAATTATTTTGATCTAACAGGATTTCAAACAGATTAAATAAATCCTGATTGTTTCCATTATGAAAATACAGATTGTTCTGTCTTGCTTCGACCAAAAGCATCCGGTAATCATTGACATACGGTGCCATCTCTGCCGGAATATCTAAAATCCCATGTAACGATGTCGCTGCATCCCATACTTTTTCGCCATAGTAGATCACGATCGTGACGACCGGCAACAGACGGTCTGTCTTTTTCATTTTGGATAAAAATTCGTGCTCGTCAAGTCTTGCATCCTGCTGTGCTGACTGCTTTTTGTATTGTCTGGCATTATTATTATACTGTTTCTTATAAGTGGCATAATCATACCCCATAACACGAAGCGGCATGGCATAATGAATATGTTCCTGCGACTCTAAGCCAAGTAAAACCAGCTGCACACCATAGGCAGTTGACTTTTTCATAATCTTAATATTGTCCCTGGCAGCCTTTACACCCTCAGCCTGCTTCCGGTGCTCCAATACCACAGAATCTTCCGTATCTTCGTTCTCCAGTTCATCTGCTCTTATGATCTGGCTGCCTCCAAATAATACTGCATTAAAAAGATCTGCAAATTCCTCGTTCCCACTCCAATAATTTTTCAGCACTGTGTCCGATGACACACCTTTTTCTTTTCTTCCGATAATATTCTCCTCCTTTGTGTGTGGGAGAATATTGTCGTTTCGAATTCTCCCTTTTTTATTTGGGAGAATAATGCCGTTTCGAATTCTCCCTGCTTTTGGGTGATTAAAAGCATTGAAAATTCTTATATGCGGGCTGTAATCTGGTCACTTGTAACCATCTGCAACGCCGCGTTGAATTGATTTTTGAATGGCTTTCGCCTGATAGATGATTAGAATATAATGCTTTGAGGCAATTGTAGCACATTACAAGAAGTTTGTCATTTAATTTCCTGAATTTTAAGATTTTTCATAAAATTTTATATTACAAACTTCCTCTCTGTTTATAAAACAATTCAACTATTCTTTTAAACCTCATTTTTATTTTCTTCCACTTTTTCCCGACCATACCGGGTAAAGATTTTATTTTTACATTCAGCCCTACATTATAATACTTATATATTTTTTGTTCATATTCTTCTAACTGGTTCAAATCATTTTTTAATTGATCGATTTTATTTCTTCTTTCTGCTGTCATTGTTTTGTTACTTTCAATTTTCAGACATGCCTTTATTTCCTTTTTATATGTCTTAAACAACTTTTTCAAAGAAGAAACAGTAGTTTTAACGTTATCAACGTCAGTCTGATTATTTTTTATATACTGATACATTTCCTCCATATTTGTTTTATATAATAACAAATTCGTTTCTGTTTCATTTAAAATTTTCTGTCTGCTCGTATATATTTTCACACAAAATTTACGATATTTTTCATACTTAATAACCCAATTCCAAAAAATCTTTATCGCCTCTATATAGCTTAAAATACTTACCAGAGAATTCAATAATGGTTCACCTGGAACAACTATTTGCAGGTAACCATTTAACAAAATTGGAATTTCAAACAAACCTATCAAAATGACCAGCTCTACTGTCAATACTTTAAGGAACGAATGTACTATAAATTTCTCGCCTAATGAAATCCGAATAAGATCCGCCACAAAAATTATTAACTTTATAATTCCATAGACCATTAATGTATATATACTTACTTTACCTACAACTGTTATCCATGTATAAGGCGGATACTGACCTATATGTAGATATAAACAACATATTGCTGAATTTATAAGTATCATTGTCAATATTTCTACAAAAGCCTGCGAATAACCATTCACTTCGTTTTTAGACCTGTCCCAATCTTCTTTAAGCATTATTGATATATAATATATTAATAGTTCTTTGTGTTTTTTGAAATCACCTTCATTATCTACTTTTTTAACTTGATTTATTTCATCCCAAATATAAGCATCTTCTTTAATATCTTTTTTGTTTCCCCAGCCACACGAATTGATATTCAATTCCAGCTCCACAAGATACTTTTCAATATTTTTTTCATCCTGTCCTGAAAACTCACATGCCTGAATTTTTTCACTTATCAAACGAATTGTATCCCGCCACTTTTTCCTCTCCTCTGTTATATACTTCAAAGTATTATTTTTTCTGTTATTATACTGGTTAAATATAGTTGTGATAATTGTACTTGTTGTTGACTCCCTAAATTAGCATAATACTGATCTGCTTGCCTGTCTCTGGAATGATCTGTATACTGTCATTAGTTTACAGAAAGAAAAAGGTCCCCGAGCACCCTCCGTGACAAGTCGTGTGCTCTGAGACCATGGTTAAAAACCATGATTATTATATCAGACTACACACTGGTCCTCAAGGAGGATTTTGGTGTTTTTGTTGAGAGCAGTGAGAACTCCCATATTTGTCCCGTATGTCAGGGAACGCTCCACTACAGAGATTCCAGACCACGTATCCGCAAAAAGGAAGGCGGCACTAAGGAGCAGCTGATGATTCGCAGGTTCCGCTGTCAGAACTGCCATGCTTATCACAATGAACTTCCTGACTGCCTTGTTCCCTATAAACACTATGAGGCAGAGGCGATCGCCGGTGTCCTGGACGAAGTAATTCTTCCAGATGACCTGGATTCTGAGGATTATCCATCTTTCAGTACCATGCTCCGCTGGCTTCAATGGTTCCGTGAAAACCTGCAGCGTATGGAAGGATACCTGCGGACAGCCGGATATCAGATACTGAATCTGGGAGAGGGCTTCCTGTTTTCCTCTGACTCGCTGCTCGACACGATCAGAAACAGATATCAGAACTGGCTGGAACAGCTTCTCCGGCTGATCTATAACAGCGGCGGATTTCTGGTGCCGGTCCGCTGGTAGACCTGTGCACCTGCTTTGGTTCGTCTGTCATGCTGGCCGATAGTATAGTGGCCTTAGAAGGAGGTAGCTATACCATGAGTACAGATGACACATTTATAAAACAGCAGTGGCAGGATCAGGAAGCCCTTCACCGTTTCCAGCTGATCTCACCACTTCTCCAGACCGGTCTGGATGATGCCAGACGCCTGCAGCTGCGCAGAACGATCGCTGATGAGAACAACATTTCTGTCCGCACGCTCTACCGGTATGAAAAAGCCTTTGCAGAAAAACAGTTCGCAGGTCTCAGACCGGCTGACCGTGAAAAGCATCGTTCCCAGAGTCTTCCGGAAAACTTTGAGTTTCTCCTGGAACAGGCTGTCCAGCTCCGCAGGGAAGTTCCGGAACGGTCAGTTGCCCAGATCATTTACATTCTGGAAGCAGAAGGTCTTGTGGCTCCCGGCATTCTGAAGCGCTCAACCCTTGAACGCCACATATACCGGGCTGGATACGGTCGGAACCAGATGCAGATGTATAAAGAGGCCAGGAACAGTTCGTCCAGACGTTTCTGCAAGCCTCACCGTATGATGCTGGTCCAGGGTGATATCAAGTATGGACCGAAACTTCCCATTGGGAAAAATGGTGCAAAGGTACAGACCTATCTGTCCTCCGCCATTGACGACCATTCCAGATATCTGCTGTCCTCACGATTTTACGATAACCAGGAAGAATCCATCATTGAGGATACCTTCCATCAGACCATCTCCAGATATGGAGTCTTTGATGCCTGCTACTTTGACAACGGAAGCCAGTACATTGCAAAGCAAATCCGGTTCTCACTTGCAAGACTTGGGATCCGTGTCATGCATGCAAAACCACGTTCCGGGAAAAGCAAGGGCAAGATTGAAAAGTTCCATCAGGTGGTGGATGACTTTATCCGTGAATCGAAGCTTAAAAATATCAGGACACTGGAAGAACTGAACCGTCTCTGGGCTGTCTATCTGGAGGAATACTATCATAAGCAGAAGCATGCCGGTATCGCAGAATACTACGAAAGCCTTGGAGCCGCTGTTCCGGAAGAAGGGATCTCCCCACTTCAGGAGTGGAACCGGGACAGCCGTCCGCTGACCTTTCTGGATGCAGCGGTGGTATCGGAAGCTTTTCTCCATCATGAGCAGAGGAAAGTCGACCGGGGAGCCTGCATCAGCTTCCGTGGAAAACGGTATGAAACGAAACCTTCCCTGATAGGACACACGGTAGAGATCTCTTATGATCCGGCAGCCCCGGAGCAGATCACTGTCTCCTATCAGGGAATGGAACTTTTTACCGCAATGCCGGTTGTGATCGGTCCGTATTGTGATAAGAGTCCGGCTCTGCCTGCTTCCATGCAGGAACAGACCCCTACGACTTCCCGCTTTCTGGATACACTGGAAAAACGTCATGAACAGAACCGGCGGCAGATGGCAGATGCCATTTCCTTTGCCGCGTACCGGAAGGAGGCGGATGACTGATGTATGAAGCATTCTTTGGCATGGAGCACACGCCATTTGTCCGTGATGTCCCACCGGAAAAGCTGTATGAATCCAATGCATTCCGTGAGACCCTCGGACGGCTGTCCTATGTGGCAGACCGTCAGATGTTTGCCGTTGTAACTGCGGACCCCGGATGCGGGAAATCAACCCTGATCCGCCGTTTTTACTCGGAACTTCCCAAAGAGGATTACATTGTCCTGTATCTGTCTGACTCAAAGCTGACACCACGGTGGTTTTATAAAGGGCTGCTGGACCAGCTGGGACTGGAATCCCGGTTTTACCGTGGTGATTCCAAACGCCAGCTGCAACAGGAGATCGAGATCATCCGGGGAGTGCAGCACAAAAAGGTCGTCTGCATCCTTGATGAAGCTCATCTGCTTGAAAAGGAAACACTGGAAGAATTCCGTTTTCTGCTCAACTACAGATTTGATTCCATGAGTCCTATGGCTGTTGTACTGGTCGGTCAGACCGAACTGTGGGAAAACAAGCTGAAACTGCAGCGGTATGCCGCAGTCCGCCAGCGCATTGATATGTACTGTACCCTGCCACACCTGGACAGATCTGAGACAGAACAGTATATCGCAAGCCATATGGATTACTCCGGATGTACCCAGGAGGTCTTTACAGCCAAAGCGCTGGATGAGATCCATAAAGCATCGGCCGGGATCCCACGTATGGTCAACCGGATCTGTGAAAAAGCTCTTATGTATGCATTTCAAAACCAGAAGCGCCTGATCGATGATTATATGATCAAGTTCGTCATAGAGCATGAAATGCTTGGAACCATAACGACGTAAAGATTATTGCCGCCTGGGTTCAGGCGGCAGCCCTGTGGGGCTGGCTGATGACAGAAAACCAGTCAATCTGATGACAGTTCATGTGAGCAAATCCGTGACAGCTCATGAGGTCAGTAACAACTGAATTGAAATTCATGGATTCGTTCAGACCACAGCGTGATTTTTTCATCTGTTTTCATAATGATACAGTTTCCTTTCTTTGTTATGAAAAGAGTGTATCAGAAAAATATAGTTGCGGACAGATACGGATGA
>ENA-ORTS01002184-ORTS01002184.1-human-gut-metagenome-genome-assembly--contig:-NODE-2184-length-12056-cov-3.165903_pt1 | contig 12056 bp, 13 predicted proteins | sample MGYA00241911_ERZ509186 | MGnify/ENA primary metagenome ERZ509186 (study PRJEB26280, sample SAMEA2338852) | human gut metagenome | biome: human gut; feature: human-associated habitat; material: faeces...
GCAGAAGTATGACGATGTTCATCTCTGCAAAGCCCGTTAAGTAAATCAAATGGGAGGAAACCAAAATGCCTAAATTGAAAACTAAAAGCGCTGCCAAAAAGCGTTTCAGCGTTACCGGAAGCGGCAAGCTGAAGAGAAATTTTGCCAATAAGAGACACTTGCTCTTTAATAAAGGTACAAAAATGAAAAGACAAGCACGCGGCACGACCTTGGTTAACGAGGCTGACGTTAAGATTGTTAAACAGTTTATGCCGTATATTTAAGGAGGAAAATTAGATGTCTCGCGTTAAAAGAGGTTTGACGGCACATGCTCGTCACAAGAAAATTTTATCAATGGCCAAAGGTTACAGAGGACGTAACAAAAACGTTTTCAGAGTAGCTGTTGAAAAAGTTGAAAAAGGTTTACAGTACGCTTACCGCGACAGAAGAGCCAAGAAGAGAAGTTTCCGCGCTTTGTGGATTCAGAGAATCAATGCTGCGGCGCGTTTGAACGATATGACTTATTCTCGATTTATGAGCGGGCTTATCAAAGCCGGCATCGAACTCGACCGAAAAGTCCTTGCTGATATCGCTTTGAAAGAGCCTGCCAATTTTGCCAAGCTGGTTGAAGCTGCAAAGGGCGCTTTGAGCAAATAGTTTGTTTCGGTTCCGGGTGGGGAAGTATTTTCGCTTTGGAAAAAAAAACAGGCTGATATGTATCAGAGTTTGAAATTTATAAGAGTTAACCTTGAGAGTGTTTCGGGTTAACTCTTTTTACGTTTAAATCCATATGCTTTATTATTATTCAGAAAGTTAATTAAATTCTAGGTGAAAAAATGGAAAATTTAGAGAATATGAAAGCAGAAATGCTGGCGGCAATTGCAGTGGTTCAGGATATGAAGGCCTGGGATGAGGTCAGGGTTTCTCTGAGCGGTAAAAAAGGAAAAATTACCGAGATGATGAAGTCGCTCGGTTCTCTGGCGCCGGAAGAAAGAATCGAGGCCGGCAAAAAACTTAATGTTTTGAAGAGCGAGATTGAGAAAGCTCTGGAAAATCGCCGTGGCGAATTGGCTGAGGCCGAGATGAATGCTAAGCTGGCTCAGGAAAAAATAGATGTTACTCTGCCGGTTCGTCCCGAAGTTCAGGGGCGGATTCACCCGGTTTCCAAAATCTATGAGGAAATTGTTGCCATTTTTGGGCAGATGGGGTTTGAAGTTGCCGAAGGGCCGGATATTGAAGACCAGTTTCACAATTTTAATGCTCTGAATATGCCGGCAAACCATCCGGCACGCCAGATGCAGGACACTTTCTATATTCCCAATACCAAAAGCACAGATTTTGATGACAGTTATGTGGTCAGAACCCATACCTCACCGGTGCAAATTCGGACAATGGAAAACAAAAAGCCGCCTATTCGCATTATTGCGCCGGGGCGGACCTATCGTTCAGATTATGACGCCACGCATACGCCGATGTTTCATCAGGTTGAAGGGCTGGTTATTGACAAGAACATTACCATGGCGCACCTTAAGGGCTGTCTGTATGACTTTGTCAAAGCCTTTTTTGAGCTGGACGATGTGCCGGTGCGTTATCGTCCGTCTTATTTTCCGTTTACGGAGCCGTCAGCTGAAATGGATATTGGTTGTTTGAAAAGCAAGAGTGAATTGAAAATAGGCGCCGGTACCGACTGGCTGGAAATTCTCGGTTGCGGCATGGTTCATCCCAATGTGTTGCGGGCGGGCGGTATTGACCCCGATGAATATCAGGGCTTTGCCTTTGGCGTCGGCATTGACCGTCTGGCAATGTTGAAATACGGAATTCCCGACCTCAGGACATTTTTTGAGTCGGATGTTCGCTGGTTGAAGCATTATGGCTTTAATCCTTTGGATTTTTCTTCTATGACCGGCGGTTTAAGCAATAACGGAGGCAGTGCGCGATGAAATTTACATTATCTTGGTTAAAAGAACATTTGGATACAAACGCTTCAGTGGCAGAGATTGCCGAGACGCTGACGAAAATCGGTTTGGAAGTGGAAGAGGTTTATAACCCGGCTGACCAGCTGAAAGGTTTTGTAACGGCGCGGGTAGAAAGTTTTGAAATGCATCCGGATTCAGACCATTTGCATGTTCTGACCGTTAATGACGGCAAAGAAAAATTGCAGGTTGTCTGCGGCGCACCCAACTGCCGCAATAACATGGCCGGAATTTTTGCGCCGGTCGGAACATTGATTCCGGCTTTCGGCGAAGTGCTGAAAGTTGGAAAAATCCGCGGCGTGGAAAGTTTTGGCATGATGTGCTCTGAGAAAGAGCTTGGTGTCGGTGAGGACCACAACGGCATTATCATTCTGCCGGATGACACACAGCCCGGGCTGCCGGCGGCTGAAGTGTTGAATATTGACCCGGTTTTTGAGATTTCGATTACGCCAAACCGGGCGGAGTGCCTCGGCGTGCGCGGTATTGCCAGAGATTTGGCCGCTGCCGGCTTGGGCAAGCTTAAACCGTTGACGATTAAAAAAGTGCCGGGAACGTTTGCGTCGCCAATACAGGTTGAGATTAAAGACAAGGCGGCTTGTCCGGTTTATGTCGGGCGCTATATTAAGGGTGTGGACAATAAGGCCGAAACACCAAAGTGGATGAAAGACCGTCTGGCGGCTATCGGGTTGCATTCGATTTCGCCGTTAGTTGATGTTACCAATTACATTAACTATGATTTGGCGCGTCCGCTGCATGTTTTTGATGCTGACAAGCTTAAGGGAAACGTTACCATCCGCATGGCGAAAGAGGGTGAAAAATTTACTTCTCTTGAGGGTAAGGAATATGCGCTTGACGCTCAGAGCCTCGGTATTTGCGATGATGAGGGCGTGCAGTGTCTGGGCGGCATTATGGGTGGCGCGGAAAAGGGATGCACGGCCGATACGATTAACGTGTTTGTCGAATGTGCGTTGTTTGACCCGACGGTAACAGCCCGTACCGGCCGCAAGTTTCAGATTGATTCCGACTCCCGCTATCGTTATGAACGCTGGGTTGATCCTAAGTCCAATGTGCTTGGTTCTGATTATGCTGTGCAGTTGATTACGGAAATTTGCGGCGGGCAGGCGGCAGAGCCGGTGATGGACGGTGCGGAAGATTTTGCGCCGCAGGCAGCTTATATCAGGCCGTCACGGGTTAAGGAATTTGTCGGGATTGATGTGGCTAAGGGAAAAATTGTTGAAATTTTGAATAACCTCGGTTTTGCGACTTCTGACGAAGGCGATAAGATTAAAGCCGTTTCACCAACTTGGCGCGGAGATATTGAAGGCGAGCATGACCTGATTGAAGAAATTGTACGCATGATTGGGCTGAATGAAATTCCGGCCGAAACCTTACCGCATGACAAGTTTCCGAAGCAGGTTCTTTCTCCGGCGCAGCAGCGTCTGGTAACGGTCAAGCATGAACTGGCTTCCCGCGGTATGTATGAAACCGTAACATGGAGTTTTACTGATTCAACGCTGGCGGAAAAGTTCCGCAAGTCTGATGACGCGGTTCTGCTTTATAATCCGATTGCCGCCGACCTTAACGAAATGCGCCCGTCGCTTTTGCCTAACCTGTTGTTGGCGGTTAAGAACAATGCCGCGCGCGGTTACGGTAATGTATCGCTGTTTGAGGCAGGGCCGGAATTTTACGGTCGTGAGCCGGGGCAGCAAAATCTGGTTGCTGCCGGTGTACGCAGCGGTATGACCGCTAAGAAAAACTGGATTGGCGATGTCCGCCCTTATGATGTTTTTGATGCCAAGGCTGATGCTTTGGCGGCGATTGCTGCGGCCAACGGTCCATGGGAAAATGCGCAGATTACTACTGATGCGCCGGCTTATTATCATCCGGGCAGAAGCGGTGTCTTGCGCCTGGGTAAGAATGTTCTGGCCTGCTTTGGGGAAATTCATCCGGCAGTTTTGAAGAAATTCGGTATTAAGCAGCGGGTTGTTGCTTTTGAGGTCAATTTGAGCAATATTCCGTTGCCGCGCGGTAATGCCGGAAAGGCACGCAAAAAGCTTGAATTGTCTTCATTTCAGCCGGTGGATAAGGATTTGGCCTTTATCGTCGACAAGTCAGTCAGCGCGATTAATGTGTTGACTGCAGCTAAAAATGCCGACCGCGACTATATCAGCGATGTTCGCATCTTTGACGAATATGAAGGTGAAAATCTTCCCGAAGGCAAAAAATCCATTGCCATAGCCGTAACCTTCCAGCCCAAGGCGGCCACATTTACTGACAAAGAGCTGGAAAATCTTATGGCTAAGGTTGAGGTGGAGGTTGTTAAGAAGTGTTCCGCCTCTCTAAGGAGTTAGGGGCGTGCAAAAGGGCTGTGCCCTTTATCTCACCCATGGATGGTAGGTTTATAAATAAAGCCCGGTTTTTTCCGGGCTTTTTTATAATAAATTGTGTTTTACTGTAAAAACTAAAAAAGTAATTAAGTTTTTGAGAAAAGGAAAGACAATTTAATAAAAAGGTTGACATTTTGTCTAAAATATGTTTTATTAAAATCAGATATTCTATTATTAACTCAAAAATTATAATTATGAAACAAGTAGATGTTATGCTGAAAAATGCGGAAAAAGATTACGGTAACGCTTTAAATGTTTTTATGCTTTTAAAAATGGGAATGCTTCCGGCATCAATCGAAGATTTTATGTCGGCTTATTATCTGGCAAGAAAATGGTGTGCATGGCTGCAAAATCCCGATTTGCCAGATTGTCCGTTGGAGTATAAAGATGTGGATTATACAGCAGCGTTGGATATGATGCAGAATTCTGCCAAGGAACTTGAGGAATATTTGAGGGAAAACCATGCTTTAGTTGGTATGGTATTCTGTAATTTTAACAAGAATATTCTGACATTGGCGGCTAAAGACAGTGATGACGAAGCCGTTGCGGCAGCAAGATCTTATGTTGCGGTTTTGACGCAAACCGCTGATTTTTTTGCATCGCAGGGCGATAGTTTTTTTGCCGATATGATGAAAGAATAATTATTAAAAAAACAGCCGTTCTATTGAATGGCTGTTTTTTTGTTGTTAAGTGATTGAGTTTCATCAAAAAAAAATACATTCCGTTTTATTCAATCCGGATTAGATAATTCTTGCAATATCCCGTTTTACCGCGTATTGTTTTGTTTATGTCGGAGTAAAAGATATATGTCTAAGTGTTTGATTTTGTTTTGTGTTTTAGTAACTTTTGTGCTTACCGGATGTTCCTGCAGGGATTCTTATAATACCTTTATTAAGAATTCCCGCGGGGAGAAAATTTATGTTGAAGTCAGCGGTTTAAACAACAAGGCCGGGAAGCGGCTGGTTTTTCTGCAGCACGGTATGGGAACCAGCCATAAGGATTATCTCATTCAAGCTGCCAAGCAGATTTTTGAGGAGAACGGTTTTACGGTTGTGGCGTTTGACAATCGCAACGCTTTGGGCGAAAGCGACGGAAAACTTGAGAATGCCAGCATTTCAACTTATATTGAAGATTTAAATACGGTTATTGATTGGAGCCGGGAGCAGGATTTTTATTCGGAGCCGTTTTCCTTGCTGGGCGTTTCCATGGGCGGAGCCAGCGTTATTGAATTTTCCCGTCTTCATCCCGCGGAAGTCTGTGAGTTGATCCTGATTTCTCCGGTCGTCGGCGGAAAATATTGGGAAGAAGCCGCTTTGGCTTATACGCCGGAGGACTATAAAAACTGGCGGTCTAAGGGGTGGTATCAGTTCAGCAATGGGGAAGAGATTTCCCGGGTTCCTTATACGCTGGTGGAAGATGCCAAAAAATATGATGCGGTGAAAACAGCCGGCAGTATTCGGGCAGATGTCCTGATTATTGTCGGGGATAAGGATGTTATTTCCGCTCCGAAACATAATCGTCTGTTTTTTAACCGCCTTAACACGGCGAAGAAAATGGTCGTTTTGCCGGATAGCGATCACATTTATCTCAACCTTTATCAAAGCGGCCGTGTTTATGATGCCTTCAAAACTGTGATTGAACCGGAGATAAAGGCTGGCTGTCGCCGCTGAGCCTTCCGGCGGCGTTTCACATCATGCTATATTTTGTCTAGACAAATGTCATTATTTGTGCTAATGCTGTCTGCACTTAATGATTATTATGCCTATTATCGTGGATAAGTGTGTTACGATGTGAAGTGTCTGCATAATAATCTTTTTTCATGATTATATTATTTTTTTGTTTAATTCATATAATTTTTTAGTTTATGAAAAAGATAATATTTTTTGCAGCAATGTTTTGTTCAGCGGTGCTGATGTGCCGGGGACAGGAAGTGAAAAGCGATGTTTCAAACTGGGCTGAAAACTATTTTCTTAACGGAATAGAAGTTGAGCCTTATTACAAAACAAATCCCCGCGATGAAATTCTTTATCTTCCCGATATTGGCGTTGAGCTGGTATGGAAGTCGGAAGTCGGAGAACTGTATGTTTTGAAACAGGCTGATTTTACGGTGACAAATGTCTTTACGGACGGAACGAGCGAAAAGCATCAGCAGCGAGCCTGGGCGGTTGACCGCGTTTATGGTATCAGCGAACTGGGCTGGGAGGACGAACCGCTGATTTTGGCAATTGCTGAGAACGGAAAGTATGTTTTGGAGGTGAAAAGCTCCGATATTTCTGTTCGCGCCAGAATTTTGTGGGATGATAAAGTTATTCTGGAAAGAAAATGGTCTGTCAAACTTTTAAGATAAATTACCATGAGGAAAAAAAGGTATTTTTTTGACAAGATTCAAATCTTTTTGGTTTTGTTTATCGTGTTGGTCATTATTCTGGTAGTGCAAACCTGCCGCCAAGATAGTGATATGTCTTCGGAACCGTCGTTTAATCAGGAAATTTGCAGTAAGGAGATGGTGGCTTTTGCCGAAGGATGTCCGCTGTATTTTTCATGGAACGGCAAGACGCTGTATCTGATGTGCCGAAAAACCGTTGCTTTTGAAACGGTTGACGGTGTGCGAGAACGTCATGGACAAGTAATACGTGATTTTACGTTTGGGCATGTTTCTCTTCCCGACCAGCCCGGTGTTGTTGAGGAGAAGGAAATGCTTGTTGCACGAACAGGTTCTGACAGAACTTTCTTTCTGCAGACCAAAGCAACTGTCCGTGGCATTGACTATTGTCTGTACCGCATCCAAGACGGAGTCAAAACAATTGTGTGCACAGGCTGTTTTTCATCCTAACAGACTTTGAGATTAATACCGTTCTCGCCGTTTGTGGCCGGAGCGGTATTTTTTTGTTTTTAACAGGCAGGGGCTCTTTGCTGAGGCAGGTGTGTATTTTTTTCAAATTATCTCTTGACTAACCGGTCGGATTATTTTATTTTCAACACTGTTCTCGGGCCCTTAGCTCAGTTGGTTAGAGCAGGCCGCTCATAACGGTCTGGTCGTTGGTTCAAGTCCATCAGGGCCCACCATAGTTAGCAGCTTCCATCACGGGAGCTGTTTTTCTTTTAAAAATCAACGACTTGGCTGAGTTCGAATGTTGTAAATTTCAAAATCATATTTTGGGAGAGTTTTCCGAACTCGTTTGTTTATATTTCTTTATTTTTCAATGGTTTGATTGAGAAAGAGGCTAGCTGGGTTTGTGGCATATTTTAATTTACATCACCTAATACGATAGTTTCTTTGATTTTTTTGATGTCTTTAAGATATGGAATGATTGCTTTAGGGTAGAAATCAGAATTAGCAAGTTTATCTATTTCAATCCATTTAATTTGTTGATTATCTCCGTCCGGTTCTGTCCCACAGGCTAAAGTTGAAAAATCAGAAACAGAACATTCAAACATTAATTCAGCTTGATGAAAACAGTCTAAATCTATGGTTTGGTTGTGATTCTTTGCGATATAATCTCTTGCTAATACTAACCGAACAGGTTTAACATCAAGGGACAGTTCTTCTTTGCATTCTCGAATTAGTGCCTCGGTCATTGTTTCTCCCCATTGGTGTCCACCACCGGGAAGTTTGCAGAATCGTCCTCTACCGTAATCACAACTTTCAACCAATAATTTGTTACCTTTGATAATGATTGCTTTGACCGAATAACGAAAAACTTTTTCCATTGCTTTGTTCCTAGGTTTTACTTTAGTAAAGTATAGATAAAAAAATTTAAATATAAAGCAAAAAATCAGTTCATGAATTGCTAGCTAAGCCCCACCATAAAAATCCCTCCCGCTGCGGAGGGGTTTTTTTTATGGTTCGAATGTAACACTACCTGCTTATGCAGGTAGTGTTACATTCCAGCCCAGCCGTTAGACTTGCGTAGCCTTTGGGCTGGGCGGACGAAGTTCGGAATGGTTAATACCACTTGCGTTAGCTAGTGGAAGTTTATGGTGAATTTGATATCTTGAACCAATAGGGATATAGGTACAAATGTTTGGGAACATTTTTTGCTTTAGTCTATTTTCCGACAGGTGCAGTCTGTCAGATGGTCATTGACAAAGCCGGTAGCCTGCAAATAGGCGTAACAGATTGTTGTACCGAAGAATTTGAAACCGCGCTTTTTCATATCGCGGCTGATGGCATCGGATATGGGAGATGATGCGGGAATTTCGCTTAGTGAGCGGAAGCTGCTGACGATTGGTTTTCCGTTTGGGAAAAATGATGAAATATAGTTGTGAAAGCTGCCGAATTCTTTCTGCAGGGAGAGAAACAGGCGGGCATTGTTGATTGCGGATTTTATTTTCAGGCGGTTTCTTATAATGCCTGGGAACTGCATCAGTTCTTCAATATCGTTTTCGCCCATTTGCGCGACGCGCTCGGCGTCGAAATCATGAAAAGCCTGACGGTAGCCATCGCGTTTTTTGAGAATGGTTATCCAGTTTAAACCGGCCTGTGCGCTTTCAAGTATAAGAAATTCAAACAATGTATTATCGTCTTTGACCGGCTTTCCCCATTCTTCATCATGATATTTTATATAATCGCTGTCTGTTCCGCACCAACCGCAGCGGCCGTTGATAATATCCTGCATTGTCGTTTTTCTCCGTAATTTTGCTTTTAGGTTAGCGGGCAAAAATTAAAATCAGATTAAATTTTTGACGAAATTTTTAATTTACAAGGTTTTGAAATTGAGGTATAATAAAATTGTATTTTAAGTATTATGGATATTACTATATTGGATTTTGTCCTGACAGCCGCTTTTGCGGGTGGGATTTTATTCGTTTCGTAATTTCTTTACTTAATAGTTTTTTTATATTTATTAATAAATAAGAGGGAACGGGACGTGTAAAGGCACCCCTCTGTAAATAAACCCGGATTGTTATGGCAAAATTAGAAAAAGTATGGTGGGGTAGCTTAGTTATTGCAATGTTTGGTATTGGCGGCTTTTGGGGCTTCGGTTTTTATGGAAACAATGATGCTTCGTTTGGGTCATTCTTGGTGGCTGGCATCGCTGCATGGATTGCGCTTGGTGCTGTCGGGTTACAAAAATTGCGTACCGGCAGCAGCAATTTTTATTAAGCCCACACTCAAAAAAAGAACAGCTCCTGTCGGGGCTGTTTTTTTGTTCATATCGATTGACAAAAATGACAAATCATGGTATTTTTTTGTAAAAATAAATACGCAGAGGTTTGGATGACTATTGACGAATATATTGAAGACTGTCGGCAGAGGCGGCAGGGGAAGAGTTTTGCCTTTTTTGCGGAGCGTTGCGAAACATCGACAGAGGCACCGTACCGGATACGGCCTGCCGGCACAATCGGTACTGACGAAAATCTGGTTTTGGTTCTGGCCGGAACCGGCGGGGCGGGGATTAATCTGCGCGGCTATAACGGCATGCTGAAAAAGGTTGACCGCTTCGTTCAGGATAACCAAGAGCAAAAATCCCTACCGGTACGGGTTTGCGTTGCCGTTTGCGATTTCGGAAAATATCATTTTGACAAGACGGCGCGGAAAGGGGCGCATTATGAAGCTAATTGGCCGCAGTATCTGGCTGAACTTCGTTATGAAGTACCGGAAAAATATCGTGAAGAAACTTTTAATCCCGCTTATATTCGGGATATTTTTGAAGCAGCGGTTTTGCCTCGTATTGCGCAGGAGGATGGAAAACGCCGTTTCAGCCAAACACAGGCTTTGCAGAATATCCGCCGGCTGAATATTGTCGGACATTGCCATGGCGGCTATGTTGCTTTGCAGCTGGAAAAGATGATGAGCGCCAAGATGACGGAATTGGGATATTCTGAGGCAGAACAGGAACAGCTTAAGTCGCAGCTGTTGGTGTTGGCATATAATCCCGACTGTCCGAAACATACGTCGGCGATGCATTTTATCAGTATTGAGTCAGCACAGGACGCGCATAATGAATATAACAATTATATCAAAGAGTGGCTGTTGATGGAGCCGAAAGATTTCGGCGTTTGCTATTTGACCAAATACTTTGGCAGGACATTGATGTGTGCACAGATTGACAAGTCCGGGGTTGAAAACAATCCGGCGCGGAAAGCTGAAGCTTTTGACGCTGACGAATGGTTTAGAGGCAAAAACAGGAAAACAGAACTCGGCGAACATGATTTTCTCGGTTTTGAGCCAGTTGCCAACATGAGCAAAGGCGCTTTGAAACTGCAGCTTTTTGCCAATAACATTTTGAAAAATGCGGTCAGAAATTCTCAGAAGCAGGGCGGGGATAAATTTATACCTTTGCCGAAAATACAGAATCTGGCGGCAGACAGCCTGATACAAAAGTGTGATTTTGCCAAGGCGGCAATTACAGGGTTTCGTCTGTATAATCAGGTTATGAACACGGACAGAAGCAAAATTGATGCTTATGCCAACTGGCGCCGTTCAATCCCGAGAGTTGAACTTGACTGACAAGTTTTTTGCTTGTCGTTGGGATATAAGAAAACCCGCTAAAAAGCGGGTTTTGTCTTTTTGAGGCATTGTCCTATTTCGTCTTCTGGCCGAATATTTGCAGGAACGAAGCATTTTGCTTTTCACTGCGGACTTGTTCCTGCTGTTTCAGAACTTCGGTGCGTTCTTCGCCTTCCGGCAGAGATAAGGCGATTTTGCCATAGGCCTTGTCAAGGATAGACAGCTTGCTGGCGCGGGGCATACGGGCTTTGTTGCACTGTTCAACGGCTTTATAATAAAAAGTCGGATCTTTGGCTTTGTCGCCAATGGCCATCAGCGCTTCACAGCGGTCTTCTTTGGTCAGGAATTTCATGGCAATAACTTCCTTGATGTTTTTCCATTCCTCGCTGCGGTTTAGTTTGAGGTGTGCATCGGCCATTTTTTTCAAGACATCCAAACGGTTGTCACGCGCAGCATAACGGTAGGCGCCGGTCAGATAATGCAGCCCTTTTTCCGTGAACTTCATTTTATCACTGTTTGAAGTCATGTAACCGATAATCTGGCCGCGTCCGAAATACAGGTCGGCCAGAGCCATATTGATTTTGTAAGCGTTTTTCCGGTCTTTGGTTTTAGACAGGGCGCGTTGGTAGGCGCGGATGACCGGTTTAGGGTTTTCGTTGGCGGGCAGTCTGGTCTGGCAATATGAAATCAGGCGGAAATCGCTGCTCTTGGACAGAACGCGCTGCAAGTATTCCATTTCGCTTTTAGAAGGAGATTTATCCTGCTGATAAATGTTTTGGGCGCTGACTTTGCGGTGAAGTTTTGAGGAGATGAAGTCAATCATGCACAGGCCTTCGCTGTCGAGCAGCTTATCGCCGCTGTTTTCCATTTTTTCAACCAGAACATCGGCTTTGTAACTGTTAAAGTTCGGCATATCGCTGATGAGGTAAACTTCAGCTTCGTTGACAGCGTCGACAAAGTTGATGACCGGCTGCAGTTCACTGACGTTTTCCAGGCGTTTTTTGACATAGGTGTACATAAGAGAGTCGGCGTTTTCGCCTTCAACAGCACGGATATACTGCAAATCCTGTTCGGAGAAATAACAGACCTGTTGCAAAAGGTCGTAGGCTTCTCCGGGGCGCTCGTTCAGGGCGGCCAGTATAGACTGTTCCTGCAGGTCTTCTATTTTTTCCCGATATCCGGTGTCTAGGAGCCGTTCTTTTTCTGTGACCGGATTTATTTTTTCCTCTTCGGCCAGCTGTTGCAGGTATTCCTGATAATTGA
>ENA-ORTS01002193-ORTS01002193.1-human-gut-metagenome-genome-assembly--contig:-NODE-2193-length-12012-cov-6.619135_pt1 | contig 12012 bp, 10 predicted proteins | sample MGYA00241911_ERZ509186 | MGnify/ENA primary metagenome ERZ509186 (study PRJEB26280, sample SAMEA2338852) | human gut metagenome | biome: human gut; feature: human-associated habitat; material: faeces...
TATACCGGCATATAAGAACTTCTAAAAAGATAATCAAAATTCATATCTAATTTTAACTCAAAAGATGAATTAATCGAGGTGGAACTAAAGAATTGTTTTATATTCCAATCGATGGTTTGGCTAAATAAAATAGAGGACAACACTGAATTTGTATTTACCACTTTAGTTCAACCTCCTTACCATCGCTGGTACGGAAAAGCCTTCCTTGCGAATTTATGGTATAGGAAACAACGCTATTGGCTTCGTTCCATAGCTTCTTTGCAATTCTATATTCTTTATATTCATCTTGAAGTGTAGGAAGCTGATTGCCTGCGGAAACAGCACCTGTAGAAGTAATGCCCGCATCCTCAACCATAGCTATAGGAATTTCGTAATGGAAGTATTCTTTGGTGAGCGGTTTAGCTTCTTCGATGATAGCCTTTTCAAGATCTCTGAGTTCTTTTTCTGCTGCTGCAATGAGCGCTTTAACCTTAAGTTTCTTGGATTTTTCTTCGACTATTTTTTCTTGCAAAGCTTTTATTTGGCCGATGTACTTCTGTCTAATTTCTTTTTCTGCCCTTGTTTTTGCACCTAAGTACTGAAGCTCTTCTTCTTCGGTAAAACGCTTGAAGAAAACAAGGCTGGGTTTTACTGTGGCACCGGCAGCGATAAATACATCTTGGGGGATTGAACAAATCAAAATGATTTTAGCCTTACCTTCAAAATACTCACGAATTTTCTGAAGGTTTGATGTGTTAAGCACACCTTCAGGCAAAACCATACCCATACGGCCACCTTTTTTAAGCAGTCTCAGACAACGTTCCATAAAGAGAACTTCGGTAAGACCGGACATGGAACCTACGTCGTACAATGAAAGCAAGGACTTACCAATGTTGTCATTTACCTGCTTAAGTGCTTTTTCATAAGCTTCGCCGTATTTTTCTTTATATTTTGCGATTAAAGCTTCATCGGTAAATTTATCTGCTTCGGTAATTTTTTGGGATTTATCAATTCTCGCACCAAAAGGAGGATTGGTTAATATAACGTCGAAACGCTCTTCAAAAATACCGTTAACATTCAGCAAGCCATCGTGATGATGAACGCCACCGTGTCCATCGCCGTGCATAATCATATTCATTTTTGATGTTCTTGCCATACGAGGGTTAGCATCTGTCCCGTAAATGCAATTTCGTGACAGATTATACATACGACTACCTTCTACTTGGGTATCAAGTTCTTTGTTAAGTGTGGATTGCATAGCTTCGATGCGTTCGTTGATAACTACCTGTTCTTTTTCGGACAGTGAATCGTAGTTCTCTCCTTCAATAACGGAACGCAATTCGGATTTAGCTTTCTTTACGTCTTCCTCGATTTTTTCACGCATATATTCGAATGCTTTGATTAAGAAGCCGCCACTACCGCAAGTAGGATCGCATACAGTTTCATTCTCTTTGGGATCCAGAATGTGTGTCATAAAATCAACTATAGTACGAGGCGTAAAGTACTGACCTAATTCGCCACGGAAAGTAGTACCCAAGAACTGTTCAAAGGCTATACCCTTAACATCATCCTGTGTGTCGGAAAGGTTATAGGTTTCAAGTTTTTCGAGAATTTGCTCAAAACTGTTTTGCCTAATTTTGATGATTTCGTTTTCCTCAAAAAGTTGGTCAGCCTTAAACTCTTCCTTGGTGTTGTAAAACAAGAATTGCATATAAGGAAGGTCTTTGGGAGTTCCTTTCAGGCTTGGACGAATCTCTTTTTCGAACCATTTTTCTTTTTCTACAAACTCATTTTTCGTAAAAACTTTTGCACCACGCTGCTCACGTTCGTATTTGATTTTCATAAAGAGAATTTTGCTGATTTCATCAAATGCAGCTTCGGGAGAAAGCTTATCATTATTACGAATAATGTTATGGCAAGTGCGAAGAATCTTTGTAAAATCATCTCTCGTAAATGTTTTAGTTTTGGAAAGAATATCTTTTACTTTTTTATCATTCAGTGCTTCTTCAGCGGTAGGAATAGCAACAACCTCTACTAACTCCTTGGGAAGATAATCTTTGTCAACGTTAAAGTATTTTGTTTCTTTTTCGTTAGTGGTTACAAAGAAACTTGCACCAGCCCAAGAAGCATAATTGTATCCCTGATAATAATCTTCTTCACGAATACGAACATTTTCCGCTTTACATTCAACAACAATAAAAGCGGCTTTGCTTTCGATTTTATCCTGTTTTGATTTCCAAATAACAATATCTGCGCGTGCTTTGCCTTGACCACGTTGAGAGTTATTGACCTTAATTTCTTGTGCCATTTGGTCAAGAGAATATCCATAGTTCTCTACAAGGATTTTTATGTATTCTTGGCGTACTTTCTCTTCGGGAGTTTCAATATGCCAAGAATCAGCTAACGGGCAAAAGATTTTTCCGTTTTCTCTTTTAATCTTTAATGTGCTCATAATAAAGCCTCCGTTTTTTGTTGTCCCTCAAGCATCAACAAATTTCGCATAAAAGATGCCGTGAATATGGGCTTGAGGAAAGGATATATGCGGGATAATAAGATTAAATCGCTCATGCCCTAAGCCAAAACTTCCCATTTGCCGTAGCGTTTGCCGTCAACTCTACGGAGATATTGCTTCTCTTTCAGAGAGTCTGTAATGCGCTTTATACTTCTGACGGATTTTCCTGTTTGTTCTGCAAGCTCGGTTTGCTTAACAGACGGGTTCTTTTTTATTAAATCTAACACGGCAAGTTCTTCTAAAGTGCATTTCAAAGTGTCAATTTGGCACTTTGGCGTTTCGCTTTTGGCACTTTGGGAAGTGTTTTCATCCACAAAATCAACATGCATATAGCGATTTTTTAATTCGTAGTTTGTGCCGAGCAGAAGGTTTGAGAAAAACAATTCCAAAAACTTTGTGGTGGAATGAATACCTTTTTGCAAATCGTTATAGTTTGCTCGAACCAATGCATTGCGGAAATACCAGGAGTTTTCACGGAACGCATCGTTATTGACACGGAACCCAAAGGTTTTCATATACTTAATCATAAACACGGCGGTGGCTCTTGTGTTGCCCTCACCGAAGGGATGAATCTGCCAAATGTCCGATGCAAATTTTGCAAGGTGTTTCACCGATGCTTCAACCGACAATCCCTCATAGGAAAACTGTTTTTCGGTGGCAAAATCATAATCCAAAGTATCTTTTATGCTATTAAAATCAGCATAGATAACCGTTTCACCATTCAGTATCCATTCCTTTTTGGAAATGTTATACTTACGTATTTGTCCGGCGTGGTCAAATACGCCCTCAAACAATCTGCGGTGAATGGTAATCCACTCGGCAGGAGAAAACTGAAACGTCTTTTCGCCCAACAACTTTGCGATTCTGGCAGAGACAATATCTGCTTCTTTGGTTTCGTTCTCTATTTCGGTGCGGGTGGTACGCTGCTCATAATAGCTATGAATGCGCTGTTGGGCTTCATCGATGGTGATTTTGCCCTCGATGTGGTCCTTGGCCGTATCCAGCAGATAGGCAGAGGTGTTCAGCCCGTCCACCGCCTGCAAGCCAATGGCGGTCTGCCACGCTTCACTTTTTTCGGCCCGGTCCGGTTCGCCCTGCTTGATATATTCTTCCAGTTCAAATTGCCAATTCTGATCCGGCATATCTGCACCTCATTCCTTGCTCAAATCTTCCGCCTTGAATGTCGTGTACCCTTCGTAATAGTAGCTGTGGTCGATGCCGTTCCTATACACCTCACGGCTGCCGACCTCATCGGTCAGTGCCGCTTTCAGAAGCACCTTGATCTCCACATCCTTGATGGGGCTGCGCTCCATTGCAAGGAGATAATCCTCTTTATCCACCTTGCTCCAGTCCACGACCTTACCAATTTCGGTTTTCAGGATATGGTCAAGCCAAATGCGGGCGCTGCGCCCATTGCCCTCCCGAAAGGGATGGGCAATATTCATTTCCACATATTTTTCGATGATCTCGTCAAAAGTGGACTGCGGCATCTTGTCGATGTTGGCCAGTGCCGCCTCCAGATAGATCAGCGGTGCAAAGCGGAAATTGCCCTTCGCCAGATTCACCGTGCGCAGCTCACCGGCGAAGTCGTAAATATCTTCAAACAGATATTTGTGAATTGCCTGCAATGTTGAGAATTTACCCGCTGGGAGCGTGTCAAGTACGCCGTTTTCAAACAGTTCTACCGCCTTTTTCTTGCTGAGGCGTTCTTCTTCCCGGGCAAGATCGGCGGAGCTTGTCAGCCCCAATTTATTCTCCAGTGCCATCGTGCATCTCCTGATTAATTTACAAGGTGTTTAAGCACAAAAACCAGTCCGACAAGCACTGTAATAATCAATAACACAACCCATCCGGTGGCTTTTTTCGCTTTCTTTTTTGAGTAAACCGGCCGTGCGGAATATGTATATTGTGCCTGCGACGATTGGCGGAGCGGTTTTGGCTTTGCGACAGGAAGAGGTTTTGTCGCCTTTTGATACATAGCAAGAGGATCACCTTGCTTCATAATCCTATCATAAAAATTGTCAATCCATTGTGCGTCGCTGAGGCAACACATGTTTTCCTCGCTGCTATTCGGGTCGTGTACAATTTGGTTTCTGACCCAGCGGTAATGCTTAAGGCACTTGAGATCTTGGACCCAGCCTTGCACCCAATATGAACCATTTGGGGTACTTTCCATCTCAGCTATATAAGCGGAGACACCGTGCTGAGTTTGCAGCATATCGCCACACAGCTTTTCGAGATGCTTATACGAATCTATAAAGCCCATAGCTCATCACCCAATCCAGATTACTTATCCGCCGCCACGCCGGACTTCATCCAGGCGTCTACTTCGCTGATCTTAAATTTCCAAAGGCGGCCTATTTTCGCAGCGGGCATATTTCTTTTCTCTATCCAGGCGAGTACCGTATCACGGCTGACGCCGAGGTATTCGCAAATCTCTTTCATTGAGTACCAGCGTTCGATGGTCGGTTCCATTAAAACATCCTCACTTTCGGGCAGGGTTCAATAGCCACAATTATACAATTTAAATATATCACGGCGAGGCGGATTTATCAAGGATTATTGCGGATTTACGATGGATTCAGAAGAAAATCTTATAATTAAAAGTGAAAGGTTTCCCCGCTCAGTTTACTGATTTGAGCGGAGAAACCTTTTTTGCTGAGAATTTCAAATTGTTCCCGAAAACACCCCCACAAACGGCGCCCCTTATTCAGAGTAAGTGAAGGGAGAAATATTTTTGCGGGGAATTTTGAAAAACACCCTGCCAAACGGCACCCCTTATTCAGAGTAAGTAGAAGGGTCTTTTGAAAAATTGATGGAATTTTTTCATATTACTTTGCCAAAATCTCAAAAATTTCCCCAATTGGTTAGTAGGAGGGGCACTTAAAAAATTTTTTTAAACCCATTTGTTATTTGCCCGAAAAGTTCCCAGTTGATTAGTAGTAGGGTTCGCAGAAAAATTCTCAAAAGTTTTTTCGTTCAAGTCCGAAAAAATTTTCCAGTTGGTTAGTAGAGAGGATTTCAAAGAAATTTTCAAAGTTCCTTCGTACAAATCGAAAAAAGTTTCCCAGTTGATTAGTGAGGGGGGGTAAAAAACTGGCCTTCTCGCTGCCTACCTATTGAGGGGACTCTCTCCCTGTGCACCTTGAAAATTGAATCGCCGCCTCCAAAGGATATGCTTCCGGCAAGTGATGCCATGACTTCCCGAAAAAGAAACGAGCGCACCGAAGAAGCAATACGCCGTGGTGAGACTCCGGGGCAGGAACGATGCGGATGAGCGGCAGCAAACAAAAACCGTCGCAGAAATGCGGCTTCAGAACAGACAAAGGAGGTTCAAACCTATGAAGAAAGGAGAGCTCAGAGAGCTTTATCAGATGATGTTTCCGGAATACTCGGACATCGTGACCGTCAAAGAGCTTCGGGAGATGCTGGGCATCAGCCGCAAGCTGGCCTACAAGCTGATCGACTATGGGTACATCCACGCCGTGAAGATCGGCACGACGCTGAAGATCCCGAAAATCAGCGTCATCAACTATGTGATGGAGAAGGAGGTGAAGAAAGTTGGATGAGATCAAGCGCCTGACGCCCGCCCAAAGGGCACGCTGCAACCGGCTGATCCGGAGGCTGTGCGCCAACTATGATGGCGGCAATTGCATACCGCTGGACGATGGCGAGGGCTGTGTGTGCGTGCAGATGATTTCTTATTCGCTGCTGTGCAAGTACTTCCGGCGGGCGGTTCTGCCCGCCGACAAGGTACTCTGCGCCGATATTTACCGGCAGCGTACACGGACCTGCGAACGGTGTGGAAAGTCCTTTGCTCCCGGCAGCAACCGGCAGAAGTACTGCCCGGAATGCGGCCGCACCATCCGGCGCAAGCAGAAGGCGGACTCGGCCAGGCGGCGGCGCAGCGTCGAACATTAAGCGTCTGAAAAGCCTTGATTTCCAAGGCTTTTGGGATAGCAAAGCGGGGGCGGGTGACCGTTTCCATCCGCCCCCGCCAAAATCCACTTTTAACATTCTACAAAGGAGAAAAATCTATGAACAACAAACTGAAAACCGTGGACGCAGAGACCCTGCTGTCCACGCCGATGAGCAAGACGATGTTCATCGTAGACGGCCTTATTTCGCAGGGTGTCAATGTCATCAGCGGTGCCAGCAAGATCGGCAAAAGCTGGCTGATGCTGTGGCTGGGGCTGCAGGTAGCGCAGGGAAACTCTATTTGGGGGCTGCCTACACTGCAATGCGATGTGCTCTATCTGAGCCTTGAGGACACTCAGCGACGCATCAAGGATCAGCTCTACAATCTTACCGACAGCGCCCCGGACAACCTGTATTTTGCCGTGACCTCCGGGCTGATCGGCGGCGGGCTGGAGGAGCAGATCACGGATTTCCTGACCGAGCATCCCGCCACCAAGCTGGTCATCATTGACACGCTGCAAAAGGTGCGGGACTCCAAAGGCAGCGCCGGAAAAACAGGAATGTACGGCAACGATTACGATGACATTTCCTCCATCAAGCGCATTGCCGACGGCTTCAACATCGCCATTTTGCTGGTGCATCACCTGCGAAAGCTGCAAGACAGCGACGATCCCTTTAACGATGTCAGCGGCTCCACCGGTATCATCGGCGCTGCGGACACCAACTTCATCCTGCGCCGTAAGCGCAGCGGAAACGCCGCTACGCTGCTGGTCAGCGGGCGGGATGTGGAATATCAGGAACTGACCTTGCAGTTTAACGACCTTGTCTGGGAGCTGGTGGAGCGCAAGAACAGCGAGGACATTCATAAGGCGGAACTGCCGAAATTTCTGTTTCGGGTGGTGGACTTTATGGAGTGCCGTACCGAATGGGTAGGCACGGCCACGGAGTTGCTGACCGAAATGAAGGAGCAGGAGGTCACGCCCAATATGGTCACAAAGTATCTCGGTCAGTTCGCCTATGAGGTGCTGGAGCCGCTGGGCATCGAGTATCGCACCAAGCGCACAGGCAAAAGCCGACTCATCAAATTTCTGCGCCGTGACGGCGATGACGCAAATGACGCCGGGATCGCTATATAAGGAAATCCCCGTCACAACCGTCATTGCCGTCACAAACCGAAGAAAGGGGGTGAACAAATGCGCAGCAAAAACTACGGGATCAATGTCCGTGTGACCGAGCAGGAGAAGCAGAAGCTGCTGGAAAATGCCCGGTTCTGTTCTCTGCCGCTGTCGGAATACTTGCGGCGGCTGGGGCTTGGGAAAGAGGTCAAAGCGGCCATCACGGAGCGGGATTACCGCCTGTTTCGGATGCTGAACGGCCTGAAAAAGGAGCTCCCACAGCTTCAGAAAGAGGAAATTATGAGCAGGCTGGAAGCAATTTTGAATGAATTAAAGTAAGCGAGAATTACGCCTGCGCAGTCTAAGCGAGCAGACTGTTTTTACTCCTGTCGGAGCCAAACAGTGTATCCGCTTGCGATGCCTGCGTCATCTGAGCGAGCAGTGCGCTTTTACTCCCGGCAGGGCCGGAGCGCAAAAACACTCGTTAGGGCGTGCCCTAAAACCCCTGAAAGAAAAAGCTATGAAAGTGAGGACAACACAATGAGAAAATCGGATTTTACTTTACCCACGCTGGATGACCTGTTCTCCACGCAGGCGGAGCGGGACGATGCCAAGCTGGAGCGGGTGCGGAATATTCCACTGGCCGAGCTGCACCCGTTCAAGGGTCACCCCTTCAAGGTGCAGAACAACGAGGAGATGCAGCGGATGATCGAGAGCATCCGCAAGGTGGGAGCCATCACCCCGGCGCTGGCAAGGCCGCTGCCGGACGGCGGTTACGAGCTGATCTCCGGTCACCGGCGACTGGCGGCGTGTCAGGTGCTGGGCGTCGAGACGATGCCTGTCATCGTCCGGGAGCTGTCTGACGATGAAGCGGTGATCATAATGGTGGACGCCAATTTGCAGCGGGAGACCATCCTGCCCAGCGAAAAGGCGTTTGCCTACAAGATGAAGCTGGATGCCATCAAGCATCAAGGTGTCACTTCTGCCCAAGTTGGGCAGAAGCTGCTCAGTGTAGAAAAAGTAGCTGACGATGCCGGCGAAAGCCGTAATCAAATTAAAAGATATATTCGCCTGACCTACCTGATCCCCGAACTGCTTTCGATGGTGGACGACGGCAAGATCGCCTTCAACCCGGCGGTGGAGCTTTCTTACTTAGATTCTTACCAGCAGCGGGCGGTGTTGGACGCAATGGCGCTGAACGACTGCGCCCCATCCCACGCTCAGAGCATCCGCCTGAAGAAGCTGGCGCAGGAGGGCTTACTGGATGACCAAATAGTCTACGCCGTGCTGGCGGAGACAAAGCCCAACCAGCAAGAGCAGCTGAAATTCAAGCGGGAGGAGCTGCGGAAATACTTCCCCTCCGGCTACACCGAGGAGCAGATGCGCCGGGACATCATCAAGGGGCTGGAATTGCTGAAGCGGCAGAGAGAACGAAACCGGGATGCCCGCTGATTCGTACCGATACGGCTACGATAAAACAATTCGCAGAATAGAGAGAACCCCAAACCGATGGCATACTGATGCTGTCGGTTTGGAGTTCTGTTCTGCAAATACAAAGGACAGGAGGAAATGAAATTGGTAGCAGGACATCTGACTTTGAAAAACGGCAGGTATTACGCCGTGCTGAACTATAGAAACGCCGGAGGACAGCGGAAAACGAAATGGATCTCGCTGGGGCTTCCCGAAAAGGGAAACAAGCGCAAGGCGGAGGCGGAACTGGCGAGGCTCCGGGCGGAGTTTGAGCCGCCCAAAGAGGTGGGCGACCTGAATAGCGATATGCTGTTTGCCGATTATCTGCTGGAATGGCTGGAAATCGCCAAGGGGCGGCTGGCTGTGGCAACATACAGTTCTTACGCCGCAATGATCAAGAAGCCAGTCGGGCCGTACTTCCGCCAAAGGAATCTGACCTTGCGGGAGCTGGAAGCCCGACACTTGCAAATGTTTTATTCCGAAATGCTCAGAAAGGTAAAGCCGAATACGGTCATCCACTATCACGCGATTATCCACTCGGCGCTGAAATATGCGGTCAAGACCGATATGCTGGTGCAGAATGTGGCGGACAAGGTGGATAGGCCAAAGAAAAACAGCTTTCAGCCGGTTTTCCTTTCGGCAGAGGAGATGCAGAAGATGTTTGAAGCTCTCCGGGGCACCAAGCTGGAGCTGCCGGTGCTGGTGGCCGCTTTTTACGGATTCCGTCGGGGTGAAGTGTTGGGACTGAAGTGGGACGCCATCGACTTTGAGCGTGGAACGATTTCGGTCATACGAACCATTACGACCATTACTCTTGATGGCAAGCAGACAGAAATTGAACAGCAGTCTGCCAAGACCAAGTCCAGTCTGCGCACCCTGCCGCTCATCGGCAGCTTCCGGGAATACTTTATGCAGGTGAAAGAGGCACAGGAGCTGAACAAGCAGGTCTGCGGCAACTGCTACAACTATGAATACGATGGCTTTGTATTCGTGGACGAGCTGGGGGAGCGGATGCGGGTGGAGTACCTGACCAACGCATTTCCGAAATTTCTGGAGAGCCACGGCCTGCGCCGGATGCGCTTTCACGATCTGCGTCACAGCTGCGCCAGTTTGCTGCTGGCCAATGGCGTCCCCCTCAAACACATTCAGGAGTGGTTGGGGCACAGCGACTTTACCACCACGGCGAACATCTACGCCCACTTGGATTACAAGTCCAAGATCACTTCGGCGCAGGCGATGGAGACAGGGCTTGCTCTGCCGGAGGGCGGCGACTTCAGCAGCCGCTGGAGTTCGATCAGTGCCGGGGAGAACAGCTGATTTTCTCCCCTGAAAACCGAAGATCGTGCAGGCTTATCCTTTGGGCAAAAATAAAAAAGCCTGTAATCGGCGTGATTACAGGCTTTTTGTGGCGGAGAGTTAGGGATTCGAACCCTAGAGACCTTTCGGTCTACAGCATTTCGAGTGCTGCACCTTCGACCACTCGGACAACTCTCCGTGTCTATTTTCGTCCGGTTTTCTTTCCAGAAATTTGCTCAAAAATTCGTTGGAGAGAAAACAGGAGAGACGGCAAAAAATATTCGATTTTGAGATTTTCTGTGTTGAGGAATATCAAGGAGAATCAGGGGGACGAAATTCCCAGCTTCTGCCGAAATTTCGAGTCAGCTCCGTTATGACCACTTCAATACCGCCGCACAGAACTGAGCTATCATACCACACTTTCCGCCGCGGCGCAACACCCTTTCCGGCATATTTTCCCCCACCCCCTCATTTTCTGGAACAGGAGGTGTCATCCATGGAAAATCCTGCCCCTGCCGTATTCCTCTACGGTGCGCCGGAGGACTACGCCAACTACCGCGCCGCGCTGACCTCTGCGGGTCTGCGCCCTGTGGTGAGCCGCAGCCTCGCGGCCGCCCTGGGCTGCGAGGCCCTGCTGCTCCCCGGCGGTGGGGACATCCATGGCTCCCTGCCGCCGGAGGAATCCTTCCTCCTCCATGCGTTTTGGGACGCCCATCGCCCCATCTTAGGCATCTGCCGCGGCATGCAGATGATCAACGTGTTCTTCGGGGGCACGCTGTACCTGGATTTGGAAGAGCAGTTCGACGGCATGTGCGCCGCCGACGATATCCCTGTGCCGGCAGAGGGCGTGCCCTCCGGCGATATGCTCCACCCCACCTGCGCCGAAGGCCCACTGGCGTCGCTGTTGGGCTCCTGCCCCACCGTCAACAGCAATCACCACCAGGCTGTGGCCCGCCTGGGCGACGGGCTCCGCCTGTGCCAGTGGAGCGCCGACGGCATCGCCGAGGGTCTGTACGCCCCACAGCATCCGGTTCTGGGCGTCCAGTGGCATCCGGAGCGCCAGAGCTTCGGCCTCCGCCGTCCCGATGCCGTCGATGCCGCGCCGGTGTTCCGCTGGCTGAGAGGCACATTGACAAACGCCGGTGCCGCCCTGTATAATGACGAATAACAGCCCGCGCCGTCGGGCCATTGACATGTATGAGGTGGAACCAAATGAAAAAAATCAAGGCATTCCTGCGCCGCAAAGACATCATATTCTCCGCGAAGCGTTATTTTATCGACGCCATGGGCGCCATGGCACAGGGCCTTTTCTGCACGCTGCTGGTAGGCACCATCCTCAACACCATCGGCCAGCAGTTCCACATCGGCTTCCTCAACGCCGTCATCGTCACGCTGGGCAAGGGTGACGGTGCGGTGAGCTATACCATCGGCGGCCTGTGCTCGGCTATGGTAGGCCCCGGCATGGCCGTGGCCATCGCCGGTGCGCTGAAGGCGCCGCCGCTGGTGCTGTTCTCCCTGATCCCCGTGGGCTTTGCCGCCAACTATATGGGCGGCGCAGGCGGCCCGCTGGCCGTGCTGTTCGTGGCGCTGTTCGCTGCGGAGGTAGGCAAGGCTGTCAGCAAGGAGACCAAGATCGACATTCTGGTGACGCCCATCGTCACCGTGCTGGTGGGCGTGGGCTTTGCCGCGCTGATCGCCGCGCCGGTGGGCACGGCGGCCTCC